>Ga0067045_1027915_pt1 | contig 51087 bp, 36 predicted proteins | sample TerdegcTABiofilm_FD_59184 | JGI IMG/M metagenome (GOLD analysis project Ga0067045, IMG submission 59184) | Combined Assembly of (Gp0054472, Gp0054536) Wastewater bioreactor microbial communities from Singapore -Terephthalate degrading...
CTCGAACACCTGCCGTTCGACAGGCCGCGACGGCGTCTCCGCACGGTGCGGCGCCGTCAATTCCACGCGGGGCGGGGGCACGGCTTGCGGATCCGGCAGCATCTCGGCCTCCGTCTTGCGATCTCGCGTGGGATCCGGGACGGGCGTCAGGGGTGCGACGGGCGACGGCGGCGTAATGTCGGGAGACGTCAGCGGCGATTCCGTGGGAATCGCCCGATCATACTCGGACGGCGCACCCTCGGCGTCGGTCGGTGCCGAGAAATACTCTCGCAAGATGACCCGTTCTTCTTCCGCCTCGGCGCCGATCTCCTCCGCCTGCCGCTGCGCCGCCAGACGCAAATACTGCTCCCGAAGCATGACTGCCAAGATCATGTGTAAAAGCAGGCTGACGATGACGCAGAATTGCACGCGGCGTGCGGCGCGGCCGCGCAGGAGAGCCGTCGCCCAAAACAATCCCGCCACCAACAAGGCCACCACCGACAAGCGGAAGAAACCGTTATGGAGTAAGCGAGGATCCCAGAAATTGTCGGTGGTTGCGTAGACTATCCCTGCGGTAAAGGCGGCGAAGATCACAATCGCCAGATTCACCGGCCAGACCTGTTCATCGAAATCCGCCAACCGATCCGGCACCATCGGCCGAATCACTTGGCGAGTCTTGGGCGGCGGTGGATGGGATGCACTCATCGAAGATTACGATCGATTTCTCTGCTACAACGGTCCCGAATCGGACCGAGGATACCGAAGCGTCGGCGGCAAGACCGCCTAAGGCCCGCTCGCGGACGGCGGCCCTTGCCCGCTCCCGCCCTGCTGCGTGGCCAAGAGGTAATCCGTAATGTGCGCCTTCTTACACGCATTGATGGCCGTAACCACGGCCTGCAAGCGGCAATTCTCATCCGCGCGAATCACGACCGACGTCCTGCCGGGATTGCTGGACCAAGCGGAAAGCAGCATCTCCTCGAGTTCCGCCGACCGCATCATCCTGCCCGAAACGAAATAGCGTCCCTGCCGGTCGATATTGATGATCAATTCGCGCGGCCTGGCGATCATGGGCTGGGCCTCGCTGGCATCCGGAAGCTTGACCGGCAACTCGCGCTCCTCCTCGGCAAACTTGGCCGCCACCAAGAAGAAAATCAGCAGATTGAACACGACGTCGATCAACGGCGTCATGGTCAGGGATTCCAGGGCGCGACCTTTATTGCGGATGAGGATCGCCATCGGATGGAAAGCTCCGGCCCTCGGCGGGGCGTTGAACGATTCAGGCCTTGGTTCCCCTCGCCGGCCCGCTCGAAGCGGCGGCCGGTACCACCGGCGGAGGCGGCGGGACCACCGCCTCGTTTTCCACGTCGGGGCGCAACCGCCCCTCGAACCGCTCCAGTTGGGGCAGCAAGCCGAGCAGCGATTCATCCAGCCGGCGGAGCGAATTCTGGATGCGGCCCTCAAAGTAGTGCGCCAAGACCGACGCCGGAATGGCCACGCACAAGCCTGCGAACGTCGTCACCAAAGCCGTGTAAATGCCCTGCGCCAGCATTTCGGCGCGATTGGCTCCCGGCGGCAAGTGCGAGGTGACGAAAAACGCCTGAATCATGCCCTGGACCGTGCCCAACAGTCCCAGCAGCGGCGTCACGGCGGCCGACAACGTGAGGAATCGCACGTTGGAGTACAAGCGATCCGCTTCGCGCTCGCCGGCTTCCTTCATGGCTTGCTCGACCTCGCTGAGGGGCCGCCCGACCTTCATCAGCATCGCCTTGAGGATGTTGGCCGCCGCCGAAGGATATTGTTGGCACAATCGGTAGGCCGCTCGGGGATCGAAGCCCCGCTTCTCCTGCGAGATCCGGCCCAAGCCGGTAATCAGCGCGTCGGGAAGAATCTTGCGCTGACGCAACCCCAATACCCGCTCGAAGCCGAAGACCACCGTCAGCACCGACATCAGTGTGATGGGAATCATCATCACGCCGCCGCGGAAGGCCAAGTCCAAGACGTTGATCTGCGGCACGTTCTGCGGCTCAGGGGAACTCGGCTGAGAATCAGCTCCGTCTTCGGGCGACGGCGCGGCAAGGGCCTCCTCCGCGCGACGCTCGGCCTCGCGGAAGGCGTCCGCCGCTCCGTCCGGCGCATCCGCGGGCTCCGGCACCGGATCACTTGGAACGGCGGGAGCGACCTGACTTTCCGACAACGGCTCCCGGGTAGGAGTCGGCGGTTGCGCCAAGACATGAACCCCGCAAACGGCGACGGCCGCCGTCAAGACCGCCGCCGCCCGACGCCGCATGGCATCCGGTATTCGCCGATCGTGCACGATCCAACCCTCCTCGCGCATAACGACAAGCGGCGTGTGCCGCTCTCGTCACTGACGTGTCAACCCTTCCAGCTTAGCCTGCGCATCCTTGACTTTGTCGCTCTGGGGGAACTTCTCCAGCACCTCGCGGTATAACTGGGCGGCTTGCTGCGGTTTGTTCAACAATTCCAGACACAAGGCCGCCTCGAACGTGGCGTCGGCCTGGACCTTGGCCAAGTCCGGAGACTCGAACCCGTAGGCCACCCGGAAAAAGCTCTTCACCGCCTCGTCGTATTTCTTCTCCAAGAACTGCAATTCGCCGATCATGAATTGGGCCTTGGCTCCGGTCACGCCTTGGGACCGCGCCGCGGCTTGGGAAAAGTACTCCAAGGCCTTGGCGTTGTCGCCTCGGTTACGATACACGTTGCCCAGCTCGTACAGGACCTCGGCGGCTTCCGGAACGTTCGGATATTCCTTAAGACACTGGGAAAGCAAGGCGGCGGCCTTGTCCCACTGCTTGAGTTGCGCGGCCGCTTGGCCGGCATGGAGCCTATGCAAGAGGCGGAAGGCGTCGCTGGAGAGTTGCGGCAGCTTTTCGTAGGCGGCCAGCGATTCGGCGTACTTGCCCCATTGGAACAGCGATTCCGCCTCCATGAATTGGGCGTCCGTCGCGAGCGGTCCCCGCGGATAGGTCGCGCGCTGGTAGGCGAACGTCTTTTGGGCGTTTTCGTACTGCTTCATCTGATAGTACGCCCAGCCCAGTCGGTGCGACGCCTTTTCCCCCAACTCCGATTGTCCCGCGGCTTGCACGGCCTTATGGAATTCCTCGGCCGCCTTGAAATAGTCGCCGGATTTGTAGAACGCTTCGCCGGAGTGATACCGCGACTCCGCCGCGTGTTCGCTCTCGGGGAATTGCGCGATCAACCTGCGGAACATCTCCACGGCCTCGTCGTTGCGGCCGTCCAACTTCCAAGCCCAGGCCCATTGATAAAGCACGCGATCGGCATCCGGATAGTCGGCATGCTCCGCGGCGAGCTTGGAAAACGTCGCGGCCGCCTCCGCGTACTGTTTCAGGTCGATCTGCACCAGGCCCAGCGTATAGAGTGCATCGGCGCGGTCCAAGGATCCGAGGCTCCCCTGCAAGGCCGTTTGCAATTCCTTGACGGCATCGGCCGGATTCCCCAGTTTGCGGAGCGCAACCGCCCGCACATAATGCGCGTTGGCTGCCGTTTCCGCATCGGGATTCCTCGCCAACAGTTCCGCCAGCAGTTTCTCCGCGTCCTGGGCGCGATCCTGCTTCACCAGCGTGCACGCCAATTCGTACATCGCGCCGGGTACGAGCGCCCCCGCGCCGGGCGCCTGGATGACGGCGCGATACGCCTTTTCCGCGGCTTCGAAATCGCCCAACGCGAAACAGTATTCGCCCAAACGAAATCGTGCACGATGCGCCAAGGGGCTGCCGGGAAATTGGGCGATCATCTTTTCCAGTACCGTTCGCGCATCGGCCGTCCGGCCCAGCCGCCGGTAACTGGAAGCCAAGAGGAGCAACGCTTCGTCGGCGGGCGACGCATTGGGAACCTTGGCCGTCGCTTGCAGGAACGACTCGGACGCCTCTTGGACCTTGCCCGACTCCAACTGGCTGCGGCCCAGAAGGACGAACGCCGCCGCCAAATCCTCCGGCCGCGTCCACTGATTCACCAAAGGCGTCAAGGCCGCCATCACGACCTCATGTTTTCCCGCCAATTGCAGGGCCAACAGTTGCCGCAGCCGCCATGCCACCGCTTGCGGATGCGAACCGTATTGTTTCAAGAGAGCGTCATAGAGAGCCGCCGCCTCGTCGTACTCGGCCTCCAGCAACCGCGCCTCGGCCGCGATGTGCATGACCTCCGGCGACAAGGGATGCCCGGAGAAGCGTTGCAGGAACTCTTGAGTCAATTGCCGGGCCTCGGACCCCTTCTCCACTTGCAAGGCGGCGTACGCCGCCGCGTACAAGGCCTCGGCCGCGGCCTTCGCGTCCGGATTCTGCGCCGCTGCGCGATACTCCGCGATCGAATCGGCCCGGCGATCCGGAATCTCGTATAGGGCGTCGCCGCGATCCATGCGCAACATGGGGCGAGCCGACTCCGGGGCCGCCTGAAGCTCGGCGTCCCCCAGCAATTCCAAGACCTTTTGCGGTTGATTCTGCTTGAGGAACACGCGCGCCGTCCAGTGCAAAGCCTCGGCACGCAGTTCCGGGACCTCCAGCGATTTCCTCAGCAACGGCAACGCCTGGTCGTACCGCCCGGCCAAGTACCAACATTTCCCTGCCGCCAACTCCGCCCGGGTTAAAAGCCGGGACTTCGGAAATTCCTTCGCCAGAGAGGCGTAGATCGCAGCCGCGGCGTCGTATTGCCGCAGTTGGACCAGGCAATCGCCTTCCCGAATCCTGGCTTCATCGGCCGCCGGAGCCTTCTTGTCGGCCGCCGCCTCCGCAAAGGCTTGCCGTGCCTGCTCAAACTCTCCGGAAGCGTACAGCACCTCGCCCAAGCGGATTCGTACGTCGGTCGCCAGGGGCTGCGCGGAATATTTCTCGAGGAATTGCCGGTAGTATCGGGCGGCCGTCTCGCGATCGCCGGTCTCCTCCGCAGCGAACGCCAACGCATACGTCACGTTGGGCGCCAACTCGTGACCGCCGAAATCCTGGAGAAACCGCTGATAGGCGGCGGCGGCCTCGGCCTTCTTCCCCAGCAGATAATCGCACTCGGCGCGGTAGAAGATCGCTTCAGCCCGGAGTTTGCCTTGCTGATAAGCGGCCAGGTAGCGGTCCAGGGTCGCGGCGGCTTGCGGAAGGCGTTCGGCCTTGCCTTCCCGGCCCGCCTCCAAAAGAGACGCCCCCAGGTATAACAACGCCGACTCGCGCAAGTCGGCATCCAATTGGGCGTCCTTTTCCGCCGCCTGAAAGGCCTCCACGGCAGGCTCGTACCGCTTGAGTTGGAACAGACACACGCCCAAGTAGTAGCGTGCCCGCCCGGCCCGGCCGTCTTGGGGAAAATCGCGGAGAAATCCCTGCCACTCCTCCGCCGCCAGATCCCACGAGCCTAGATTGTGCAGCTTGACGGCGGCATTGTAGCGGGGCACGGCGCCGGGGGCCTCCTCGGCCCATGCCCGGGGCAGCGACGGCCGACCCATCGCACCCAACAGTCCGCAGCCCAGCAAGAAAACGCCCCCCCATCGCACAAGCCGGTGCGTTCCGCGTCTCATTCTTCGTCCTCGTCGCTCTGTTCCGCCAAAGGTGGGCACGGCCGATCCACGGTATCGGTTTCCCCAAAGTTCGGTTGGATTCCTTTCGCCCCGCACGATCGAACCTTGCGCTTATCTTATGCTCCCGCCGACCTTGGGGGAATACAAGCCGCGGCCTCAACCTCGCCATACGTCCCTTCCATCTCCCGCCCGAACAAGCGAGCCCCGGTCGTACCAAACCGTTCGCGGGCGTCTTCGATCCTTTGTAAGCGTTGGTCGGGGACGTTATAATGCCGTCGCCATTCCTGCGGGCAAGGGATCCCTTGCCGTCGCGGTCGCAACCCTTGGGCTTCCGACATGGCCCGCCCGGATGTTCGCGTTTCGGATTTGCATGACCCTGGGGTTATAAGGAAGAGCTAGCCATGCGCAGGACACGCTTCTTCGCCTTGACGGCGATCCTGATCGCCGCAATCCTGGGCACTTCGGCAAGACGATGTTCCGCCCAAAAGATTTACATCCTGACCGATCTGGAGGGTGCCAGCGGCGTGTACAAGTTCGCCCAAACCCGAGAGGAAGGGCCGCTGAATGAGCTGGCCAAGGAATACTTGATGGGCGATATTGCGGCCGTCGTTCGCGGTCTACGAGAGGGCGGCGCCACCGAGATCGTCATTCTCGACGGCCACGGTTCCCAGGCCTTCGTGCCGCACCTGATGGAGTCGGGGGCGACCTATATCACCGGAAAACCGCGTCCCTGCTTCATGTGCGACCTGGACGAGTCCTTCGCGGGCATCGTTCAATTGGGCGCCCATGCCATGATGGGGACGCCCGACGGAGTCCTCTGCCACACGCAGTCCTCGAAAACGGAAAATCGATACTGGTATAACGACGTGGAGTCGGGCGAGTTGGCCCAGGTCGCCATCATCGCGGGCGCCTACGGCGTGCCCACGATCATGGTCACGGGAGACGAAGCCGCGTGCCGCGAAGCCCGCCGATTCTTCGGCGACGAGGTCGTCACGGTGGCCGTCAAGCGAGGCTTATCGCGGGAGGCCGCCGTTCTTTATCCCTTCCAAGAAACGCGCGCGGCGCTGTTTGAGGGGGCCAAGAAGGCCATGACCGTCATCGGCAAGTGCAAGCCCTACCGCATCGAGGTCCCGATCCGGGCCAAGAAGCAATGGTTGATCTTCGACGCCGACGGTCAGAGCCGCTTGCAAACCAAGGAGGGCATCATCGAGGATCCCCTGCAAGTGCTCAACTTCTAAGCCCCGCGCAACACGCCACGGCATAGGTGAAGACTCCCCGTCCCGTCGCTCGAAATCATGATCGCGAACCGGCGTCAGAGGCTTTCGCCGGTTTGCGATCCGGCCGGGCGACGAGCGCCTCACGGGTTAGACTGCACGCCGCGGACCTCTACTTGCGCAATCAGTTTCCCGGCGGAATCCCAGCGCCCCAGCGTGACCGTTCCCCGGGCTTGCAATCCACCCGCTGAGATTGCGGCGGTGTCGTCCGTCGGGAGTAGGGCGGCCACGCGACCGCCGGCCAATTCCGCCTCCAAGAGATAACCGCCCGGGATGCTCTTCAACTCGGCGCGCCGGCCGACGGCTTGATTCGTTCGTTGCGGGCGGAAGACCGTCACGAACTCGATCCGCTGCGTCGGGTTGGGCGTCTCCGCCGTCACGTGCCACTCGCGAAGCTTGATCCGTTCCCGCGGGTTCGGGTCGTATTGATCGGTCTGCGTGAAGATCAGGCCGCGGGGCGTCAAAAACTCGACGGGACAAAGGACCTGGCCGCTCTTGGCGACCAACCGATTGTCGCCCAATTCCATCTGCTCCGGAGAATGCAACCAATACTGGAATCGGGCGGGCCGACGGGCCTCCAGCCGATCGAAGACCACCACCAGCTCCGGTTTCACGAACAGGATGGTCCGGGTGTAGCGGTCGAGCAGTCGGGGATCGGCGCCTGCCGCCGGCTTGGGATCGCGGTAGCAGTCTCCCGCTTCGCCCTCCACGGCGTCGATCGCCGGCGTCGTTACAAAGGCGGTGATGCGGCCCTGCGTCGCGGCGGAGTGCGGGACTTGGCCGATGCCGTCCACCGTGATGTTATTGACCGACCGCGTGCTCCACATCCAGCGGACGTGGTGATCGCTGCCGTAAACGTCACGCCGACCGCTCGATACGAAGAGCCGTTCGCCGTAAGCACTGAGCAGGAAGGAATTGTTGGCATCGTATCCGTGCGACTGCAAACCGAACGGGCTGGACTTGAACATCACCTGGACATTCTCCCGGCCGTCCAAGAGCGTGGTATTGAGCGCCGCTTGACCGATGCCGCGAAAAACGCGAGAAGTCGGCAAATCGACGGGAGCGGCAGGCTCCACGGCCGGTAAGGCACCGCGGATGAAATCCCAAAACTCCTTTCCTTCCGGCGGCCCGCCGAGCTGCTCCACGTACCACTGCCAATGCGAATTGCGAGCTTGAGCCGCCAAGACCGCCATCAGCGGCATGTTCTGAGCGGCACGCCGATCCGGTACCAAGTCGCCGAATCCGCCTCCTACGGTATTGGGCGGCATCAAGTACAGCGCGTAGTAGCCGGCCTTGGAAAAATAGGGCTTGCGGAAGGCGTCGATGCCGAATGTCGCCCGCATTACATCCGCCCACCACGTGAAACGCTCGATGTAGCTGACCCAGTAACTCATCCCCTCGTGCCAACCGCCGTCGTCGTCGCACCAAACGGGATAGGTGTTGAAAAAGACGGTCAGAGCAAAATAGGTCCAATCGTCGGCTTCAGGGATTTCGCCGTGAAAGGTCACCCCCACCTCACCCAGAAAATGCCATGCCCGATTGCTATGGCTGGCGTACGGCTGCCACAAATGGCGGGGGCAAAGGTGGTTGTACATCTCGCGACCGCGAACCGTCATGACTTCGCGACACTTTTGCCGCTCCTCTTCCGACAGAAGGTCGTACACGAAGGTATAGGTGCGACAAAAGTAGTAGGCATAAGGCATCCCGGCTTCATCGTTGTAACGATATCCCGTGGCGCCCAGCGGATCCCATTGAGCGCAGTCCATCAGGATGCGTTTAGCCAACCGGCCGTACTCGCGGTTGCCGCCGATTTGGTAAGCGAATCCCAGCCGGGCGGCCGTCGCCAAGGCCCGAATGGTGTATTCCCGATTGCCCCACCAGATCTTCACCCACTCTTCGCTCTTGGTCGTCATCCCCGGCGGATACTTGGGCGGCTCCGCGGTTTCCGGCGGGCTCTTCAGAGCGGCATCGCAGGCGCGGACCAAGCGGTCCCACAATTCCCGCTGCGGACCTTCCGCCGAGGCTCGCAGGCGGGGCAAATCCTCCGGCCGCACGAACAACCGCGGGTGCTGATCGGGGATGCGGGCCAACAGTTCGTCGCGGTCCGGCATCGGCAGCTCCACAATCCCTTCCGGAACCGCAAAACGCCGCGTCCGGCTCCACGCCGTCTTTCGTCCCTTTGCGTCCGTACCGCGATAGCGCCAGTAATACTCGCCGGGCAGTAACGTCCGAGGCGGCGTGTGCACGTTCCAAGGGATGTTTTGGGCGGAGTAAGCGGGCCGACTGAACGCTGCATCCTTTGCCACCGACAATTCCCATGATTGGATCCCACCCTGCGGTCGCCAAGAAAAGGCCGGCGGATTGACTGCCACCGGCGTCCCTTCGTCGGGACGAAAGCCCCATTCTCCCGGCTTGGCCGGCGACTCATCCAAGGCGATTTCCGCAGCGCCGACCGCGCCGCGTTCCGCTACCGCCACTGAAGTTCGTGCGATCCCCCATGTCGCCAACCCCACCGCGAAAGCGAGGCCGGCCCGCATCCAGGCTCTGCAACAACGCGAGACGATAACCTTTGCGTACACCTTCATGACAATCCTCAAATCTGGGCGGTCTCCGATGCCGGCCGACAACGGCCGGCCGAACGCAGCGACGACTCGAAAACGGGTGGGAGCAAGATGCAGCGGGCAGGTCCTCGAGGCAATCCTGGGGATGCCTACTTCCCGAAAACTCGAGGAAATTCGGGCACCCTTCTTGAAACTCATCCCTCCCCATGGTGATTACGGCACTTCCAGCATAGCCGGAAGCGAGGCCGACGCAAGAGGACGACAAAGGCAAAGCTTGCCCTACAAACGCGTCTCGAGTATAAGGTAAACCATCCGGTGCCATCCATAAGAGACGGAAGCGGATTCCTGATCGCTAATCGGACAACGGAGAGACGACATGACTCCGCACCATAACGGCTCGTTCCTATTCCGGGTCTTCCTTCTCGCGGCGCTGACCGGCGTGCCGTGCGCCGTGACTTTGAGCGCGGACGCACCGCCCGACCGCATCTTCCACCACGGCCGCATCGTCACCGTGGACGATCGGTTTCGCGTGCTCGAAGCTCTGGCCGTGTCCGGTGATCGCATCGTCGCCGTGGGCAGCAACGAGGAAGTCCTGGCCCTGGCCAGCGAGCAGACCGAGAAGGTCGATCTTCAGGGCCGCATGGTGCTGCCGGGCTTGATCGATTCGCACAGCCATCCGCCGCCCGCCTCGGTGTACGAGTTCGATCACGAGATCCCCACCATGAATTCGATCGAGGACGTGCTGGCGTACATCGCCGCGCGGGCCCGCGTCGTGCCCCGTGGAAAGTGGATCGTCGTGCAGCAGGTGTTCATCACCCGACTGAAGGAACGTCGGTTTCCGACGCGGCAAGAATTGGATCGCGCAGCGCCGGAACATCCCGTGATGTTTCGCACCGGGCCGGATGCCGCCCTCAATTCTCTCGCCCTGCAAGCGTGCGGCATCGACCGGGATTTTCAGATTACCGACGGACAACCGGGCTTCATCGAGCGCGACCCGCAGACGGGCGAACCGACGGGCATCTTGCGAAGTTGCACCCGGCTGGTTAAATACTCCACCGCCGACCGGACGCCTACCCGGGATGAACGCCGAGACGCCCTGCGAAACCTGCTCCGCGCTTACAACGAGGTCGGCATCACCGGGGTCACCGATCGCGGCACCACGGATGCCTCGCTGGAGCTATACCGCGAACTTTGGGAACGCGGCGAATTGACTTGCCGCATGTTCCTCACGTACTCGGTCAATGCTCAACAGCCGATGGAAAAGATCGAGGAGGCCATCGCACGGGCGGCGTCGCATCCATTGCACGAGCATCACCCCTGGGTGTGGCTCCGCGGCGTGAAGATCTATTTGGACGGCGGCATGCTCACGGGCAGCGCCTACATGCGCGAGCCCTGGGGCGTCAGTGAGATGTATGGAATCGCCGATCCGGAATATCGCGGCGTCCTCTTCTTGGAACCGGACAAGCTCTATCAAATCGCCAAGGCCGCCCTTTCCCACGATATGCAACTGACCGCCCATGCGGTGGGCGACGGGGCGGTGCTCGCGCTGGCCGAAGCTTATGCCCGCCTGGACCGCGACTTCCCCGTCCGTCCGCACCGGCCCTGTATCTCGCACGCCAATTTCATGAGCCCGGAAGCCATCGACCTGATGGCAAGACACGGCATCGTGGCCGATTTGCAACCCGTCTGGCTGTATCTCGACGGGGCGACGCTCCAGGCCCATTTTGGTATCGACAGGCTGCGTTACTTCCAGCCCTACGCCACGCTGTTTCGGGCGGGCGTGATGGTGGGCGGCGGCTCGGACCACATGCAAAAGCTGGGGCGAACCCGATCCATCAACAGCTACGATCCCTGGCTGGGAATTTGGACGGCTCTCACGCGACTTCCCCGCTGGACCGATGCACCCCTCCATCCCGAGGAACGCATCTCCCGAGAGCAAGCGATCCGGCTTTATACGATCAACAACGCCTTCTTGACCTTCGAGGAAACCAAGAAGGGGTCTCTGGAAGCGGGCAAGTACGCCGACTTCATCGTCATCGACCGCGACATCCTGGAATGCCCGATCGACGATATCCGCGAAACACAGGTGCTGGAGACTTGGGTCGGAGGCCGACGCGTCCATCCCTGACGCATCCCACCGGCCATTCGTGCCGTCGCTTAGGCATCTCTTCCGCTCCGCCGGCGGATTCGCGGCACGGTCCGAGTGCGACGGGAAGGCCCTCGGCGATCAGTCCAAATCGTAGATTTTTTCGTCGACGCGAGGCGGGCGGATGTGACGAACCACCTGCTTCAGGCTACCCCCGCTCTGCCGAAAGAGCGGCTCCTCCTGGTCGAGCTGATCACCCAGCTCCTCTTCGATGGCCTCGGGGTCCTCGCCGGCCTCCATGCGGCGGATGGCCTCCTCCATCGCCCCGCCGAACTCCATCCCGGTGGACTGCGAAAGCTTCCGCATCAAGCGGGCCATTTGACGGGGGTCTTCCTCGTCCAGGCTTTCCGCCTCTCCCGCCAGCTCCATCAGGGCCTGTTCCAGCTTATCCTCGTCCAAGCCGGGCGGCAGAAAATCATCGTCTCCCTCTCCGGACTCCCGATCCGGCGCATTCTTGCCGGCACGCCCCACCGCGAAACGTGAGACTCGGCGTTCCAGCTTGGGTCGGCCGCACTTGGGACAGTCCGGCCGTTTCGTCGTGTTGATGCGACGCGAAAAGAAGCTGTAGACCGTGTGGCAATCCGCACAATAGAACTCGTAGATAGGCACGGAAACAACCTCCTCGTCTCGCTGGACCTTCATGCCGAGAGGATGATCTACGCAACACCTCGCCGGTAAAGCGGCAACTCGGGGTCGGGCGCCGACGGCGGGCGCCGCAACGGCCCCACCTCTATTTTCCTCAGGCCGCCGGAAACGGCCAAGAGCGATCGGCCGCCCCGATGATCGGCGCCCCCTCGGCCTCGGACGCTCCAGGGCACGAAAACCCGGCGGCCATGCCGAATACCGATCGGCACGAATGCCCGGAGCCTTCGCCGCCGGGCAGGCACTCGAAATGGACGCCCTCACAGCTTCACTCCGCGGCTCGCTCCTTGCCGACCGGCGACGAATCGCGTAAACTCATCTTGCGGTTAAGGATAGCCTCCTCCTCGTATTACAAGGACGCGCCATCCATGGGACGTTGGAACGGATACAACGGGCGGAGCGGACGGTTGCCGCCTTCTCCCCGAATGGCATTCGGCCCCGAGCCGGAAAGCGAATACGATCTGCACGCGGAGTTGCGTCGCGTCGTCTGCGGCGCGAGGCAGCAGCTCCTGACTCGGCAGAGCGCCGAGGGCTTTTGGCAGGGGGAATTGGAGGGCGACGGCATCCTCCAGAGTGAGACCATCTTGGTGCTCGCCTTCTTCGGAAAGGAGCGATCCCCGCTTGCGGAAGCCCTCGCAAGGCGGCTCTTGGACACGCAATTGCCGGAGGGCGGTTGGGCCTTGTATCCGGGCGGCCGGGCCGAAATCAGCGCCTCGGTCAAGGCCTACTTCGCCCTCAAGTTGACCGGCCACGATCCGGCGGCCGAACCCCTGCAACGCGCCCGAGAAATGATCCTCTCCCTGGGCGGAGCGGAGCGGGTCAACAGTTTCACGCGATTCTATTTGGCGATGCTGGGCCAGATTCCCTATTCGCTTTGCCCGGCCGTCCCGCCGGAACTGCTCCTGCTGCCCGCTTGGTTCCCCGTGCATTTGCACGCGCTGAGCGCTTGGTCGCGGACGATGGTGGTGCCGCTATCGGTGATTTGGGGCAAGAAGCCGGTGCGACCCCTGCCCGCGGAACTGGGGATTCGCGAACTGATCCTCCGCCCGCCCCATCAATGGCCGCCGATCCGAAAGCCGGGTGAAACCATCCGGTACGGATTCGGCTGGGGAGCCTTTTTCCGCGGCGTCGATCGCCTGTACAAAGCGATAGAGCGTCGCGGGCGGCCGCCGGGGCGCGAACCGGCGCTGCGTGCGGCCCAGGACTGGATGCTGCGCCGCATCGACGCCGGCGACGGCTTGGGAGCGATTTATCCGCCGATCGTCTGGAGTCTCATCGCGCTGGACGCCCTGGGGGTTTCCGCCGACCATCCCGCCGTCCGCAAGACGTGGCGCCAATTGGAGCGGTTGGTCATCGAGGATGAACACGGGACTCGCGTCCAGCCCTGTCTTTCGCCGGTATGGGATACGGCGATCAGCCTGCGCGCCCTTTTCGCCGCGGGCGCCGACGGCAACTGCGGAGCGGTTCGCAAAGCCGTAGCCTGGTTGATCGACCAACAGATCACCGTCCCCGGAGACTGGGCCGTGACCGTCCGCGCCGAACCGGGGGGCTGGTGCTTCGAGCACCGCAACGATTTCTACCCCGACTGCGACGATACGGCCATGGCGCTCATGGCCCTGCACGGCTTCGTCAGCGGCACCTGCAACGAGCACTTCCCTCAGCCGTTCAACGTGATCGACGAGCATAACGCCCACGCCGCGGCCGCATTCGCTCGGCGGGGCGGCGACGAAGAGGAGGACTTGTTGGAACGGGCCACAAACGCGATTCATCGCGGTTTGAACTGGCTGCTCGCGATGCAAAACGACGACGGAGGCTGGGCCGCCTTCGACCGCAACAATTGCCGGCGATTCCTTTGCCATGTTCCCTTCGCCGATCACAACGCCATGATCGACCCCAGTTCGCCGGACCTGACGGGCAGGGTCCTGGAGGCCCTGGGGATGCTGGGCCGTCGCTTAGGCTGCTCCGAAGTCGATCGCGCGGTCCGCTACCTCCGCCGCCGCCAGGAGCCGGACGGGAGCTGGTTCGGCCGTTGGGGCGTCAACTACGTGTATGGCACGTGGCAGGCCATCACGGGACTCCGTGCGGCGGGCGTGCCGGAAGACGACCCCGCCGTCCAAGCCGGCGCCCAATGGCTCATCACCCATCAACAGGCCGACGGCGGATGGGGCGAATCCCCCGATACCTACGATCATCCCGAGCGACGGGGACGCGGACCGACGACGCCCTCGCAAACCGCCTGGGCCGTACTGGGTCTCCTCGCCGCGGGAAAGCACACGCATCGTGCGGTCTTGCACGGCATCCGTTTTCTCGTCGATCGCTGGTCGCCTCAAGGCGGCTGGGATGAACCCTACTTTACCGGGACGGGATTTCCTCGAGTCTTCTACTTGCGTTACCACATGTACTCGCTTTACTTCCCGCTGATGGCCTTAGCGAAGTTCGCAGCATCGGCGGGCCATGAGACGCAGCCGCCGGTTCGCCCCGGACTTCGCGTCGTCACGCCCGCCGAATCGCCGCGCGAAAACCTCCGCACGGCCTGAGCCGGTTTCCACGAACCCCGTCCCATAGGTCATTCCATGCGATTTCCGTTATCCCTGACACGTTCACTCAGCGCGTATCTTCTGCGCCAACGCCTGGCCGGACGCCGTCGTTTTCCCCTGGTCTTGATGTTGGAGCCGCTGTTCGCCTGCAACCTGCATTGCACGGGCTGCGGACGCATCCGCGAGTATGCCGATCTGATGCGAAAGCGGATGACGCCCGAGGAGTGCCTCGCCGCGGCCGAGGAATGCGGCGCCCCGGTCGTCAGCATTTGCGGCGGCGAGCCGTTGATCTATCCGCACCTGGTCGAAGTCATCCACGGACTATTGCGGCAAAAACGACACATCTATCTGTGCACGAACGGATTGCTGATCCCGCGAGTTCTGCCCCACATACCGCGAACGCCGCGCATCACTTGGAACGTCCACATCGACGGTATGGAGCAAACGCACGATGCCATCGTGGAAAAGCCGGGCGGATTCCGCGAGGCCGTGGCGGGCATTCGCGCGGCCAAGGAGGCCGGCTTCCGCGTCAATACGAACACGACCATCTACCGCCGGACCGACATGCACGAGATCGTGTTGCTCCTGGAATATCTCACGGAATGCGGCGTGGACGGCTTCCTCCTCTCGCCGAGCTATCCCTACGAGGTGTTCTACGGCGGAGGACGCGTGTCCCTCCCGTCCGCGAAGGGTGGCGCCCATGAATCGCCCGACCCCGACGCACTCTTTCTCACACGGCAGGAAATCCAAGCCAAATTCGCCTCCGTTCGCGATCGCCTGCGGCAATTCCGGCTCGTGACCTCCCCGCTCTATCTCGACTTTCTCTGCGGGCGACGCGAGCTTTCCTGCGCGGCCTGGGCCAGTCCCACGCGTAACTTGGCCGGCTGGAAATCCCCCTGCTACCTGATCACGGACGGGCACTACGCGACCTTCCGCGAATGGCTGGAAAAGACGGATTGGGACGCCTTGGGACCCGGCCGCGACCCTCGTTGCGAACATTGCATGGTCCACTGCGGCTTCGAGACGGGGGCGGTGGTGACGGCCCAGCAATCGTTGCACGATACCCTGGCCTTGGCGATGTGGCAATTCGGCTGAGCGGCGAATCGACACATCGCGACCCCCGCTCCCTCGCGCATTCCTCGACCAAAGTTCCGAGGCCATGCCCCCTTGGAACCGGCTATGGTCAGCCGCCTAGAAAGAGGCGATTGGGCCGTGCCCAGTGAATCCGGGCAACGAAGACGCTCCCATCGCTGCCGTAACGTTCCACTCCTTTTGGTTGCATCCATTCGGCGACGGTGACCCAAGTCTCGTCCGGGGTGACATCGACGACGCCGAAATTGCCCAGCCTGGCCCCCCGTTCCGGTACCAGAATACGCTCGGTGTCACGGATCACACAGAGTCGCCGGGGATCGACCTGGGCCATGAAAAGCGGCGCCCGATGCCGAAACACATGGTCGTTATTCGCGCCTCGGCGGGTGTAGACCAAGAACAGCCCCTCGCCGTGCGTGACCCAATGCGCCTGCGTATTGTAACTCCCCAGCTCTTGACCGTCGTCGAAGCGCCATTCGCGAAGCGGTTCAAAGTGAAGACCGTCTTCGCTGCGGGTGACGTATGCTCGCCGATCGTGCCGGATCGTGAGAAAGAAGGCCCCCTCGAATCGCGTCAAGGACGGTTCGCCGATGCCGCGGGTATCGTCCTCCACGGCCAACACATCCCCGTGGCTGCGATAGGCCAAGGTTCGTCCGTCGAACGAGCATTGCAGCACGGTCACTCGGGAGCTGCGGCCCGGCGGCCTAAAATACACGGGTAAGAGAACGGTTCCGTCCGACAAATCGAACCGCTGGGTGGATCCGGCCCCGCAGTTGGCAAAAACTGCCGGGTCCGGCATGGCCAACTTTCGCCACGCGGACCATTGATCCCGACCAGGGTCATAGACCGAGTACGCGGTATGCCGCGGGCGCTCGCTCGCGACCTTCCAATCGGGCGTGTAAACGACGGTGTGCCCGGTTCCCAACAATCGGCCGGTCACCGCATGGTATCGCGGCCAAAAATCGCTCACCGCCACCGGCCGCGTTCGGCCCTCGATGTCCTCATGGCGCAGAGCCAGACCGGACGATTCCACGGGAGCGGTCCAAGTCTCGCCCAGGTCATCGGTCCGCTGGACGAACATCGCCTTGAAGACGTCGCTGCCCGACAGATCGAGCGTGTTCATCGTCATCACAACCCGCGGAGCACCCTCCTTACCGGCGCCGGGAACGATTCCCGCCCGCGGGTGGCACCAACAACGCTCTCCATCGAAAAGCCGTGCGGAAACGACCCGATCCAGGCGGTAAGGCACGCCGGGACCGGAATCGAAACCGAATGCCGACGGATGCGTCCCCAAGAGGAGCCGCGTCGACTCCACCCCGGCTATGAGCGAGGCCTGCAAAAAGCGTCGTCGATCGGACATGGGCAACCTTTTCTTCCGGCGTCGGCCGTCGCATCCCTCGTGACGGGCTATCGGCCACAGCTCGCAGAAGTATAATCACTTTCGGCGCGAACCGCCAAATACCGCCTTACGGCGCGTCGTCCCTCACGATCCGGCCGGACGTCGCGCGTCTGCACCCGACATCCGGCAACGTTCCATTACTACTCGCGGAGGTGAGCCATGAAGCATGCATCGCTGGTAGTTTTGATGATGGCGGTCTGGCTGGGGGGATGGTCGATCGGCGCATCGACCGCAGCGTTGGGCGACGAAGCCGCGGAAACCGCATGGCGGAGCCTGTTCGACGGCAAAACGACCGAGGGTTGGCGGGGGTACAAGATGGACCGCATGCCGCCGGGCTGGAAGGTCATCGACGGAGCCTTGGTCCGCGTGCAAGGCGGCGCCGGCGGCAAGGGAGCGGGCGGAGGCGATGACATCATCACCGTCGAGCAATTCGATGATTATGAACTCGAGTTGGAATGGCGACTGATGGATCGGGGCGGCAACAGCGGCATCATCCTTCGCGCCTCCGAAGACGCCGTGACCTCGTGGCATACCGGACCGGAGGTTCAAGTGCTCGACAACGCCGCGTACCCCGGCCGCGATCCGCGGCAGTTGGCCGGCGCGTGCTACGACCTTTACGCCCCCGCCAAGGATGTCACCCGACCGCTGGGAGAATGGAACCAGGTTCGTATCGTGGCCCAAGGCAAGCACATCGAGCATTGGCTGAACGGCGAAAAGATCGTCGAGTACGAATTGGGAAGCGACGACTGGAACCGTCGCGTCGCCGACAGCAAATTCAAGAATATGCCCCATTTCCAAGAACCGCCCGCCAAGGGCCACATCTGTTTGCAGGATCACACAAGCCGCGTGGAATATCGCAACATTCGCATTCGTCCTTTGAAGAAGACCGAATGACGGCGACGGTCACGGCCTTCGCGGCATGGGCACCGCATCGAAGACCGCGACCTCGAACGGCTCCAGTTCGAAACGATGCGGTTTGCCGGCCTGCACCTCGATGGGACTTTCCTCCCCGTCCCGCCAAGGGCTGACGAGGCGGTAGATCTCGGGAGCATCGGGAGGAAGTTCGAAGGCCTGCGCCACGTCGATCTCGATGATTCGCGTTTCCGCTGCGGGATTGCGGAGGGCGAGCACGGCCCCGCGCGGCTGCCATGCGGCGAAACCATAAGGTTGCCCCTCGCCCGGGTCTCCGCCGACCCAATGCACATCCACCAAGATGTCCGCGTTTTTCGCCGACCAACGGGCCCCTTCCGCCAAGACGTCCCACATTTCGGGCGTCAGCAATTGAGGTCGTACGTACAACTCCTGCAACTGCGTGCCCGACGCGAAGAAGGACCGCACCTCGCTTTTCCAATCGGCAAGGTCGTCGGAAAGCCCGGCCGCGGTGCCGAATCGGCTGTGCACGATCCCCTGCGTCATCAGCGAATTGAGGGGATAGAGCGGCGCTCGTCCGATAACTTGCCGAAACACGATCATGTCGCGGTAGGTGATCCATTGCTGCCGCCGAGAGCCGGATCCGTGGAATCCCATGTCGTACCCGTCTCGCCAAATGGAATCCACGTAAAGAAGCCAAAAAGGAGACGGCCAAGTCCCGGTCGTAGCGTTGATGAAGAGGTCCGGCCGATGCCGCCGAAGGTCGCCCGTCAGCCGGAGCAAGGCCTCCACGTCCCCCGCGAATTCATCGCCGGCGCCGCGGGAATCCAACCCCTGGGACAAGCCGTCGAACTTGAAGGCGTTGACGCCGTAGCGATCCACCATTTCCAAGCAGACGTCGCGGAATCGGGCATAGTATTTTGGCCCGGCCAGCGAGAAGCCGTTGCGATTCGTCTCGAAACCTTGCGATCGACCGTATTGCAGGCGGGCTTCTTTCCATTCTCCATAGCCGCCCCAAGGAGACAGCCAGACACCCACCGCGCCGCCCGCCCTCTCCGCCGCCGCTCGTATCGTGGCGAATCCCCGCGGAAATCCGTCGTGAAAGCCCCAAAGTGTCCGCGGATCGTCCCAGCCGTCGTCCCATAAAAAGCCGTGGAGCCGCACGCCGCGTTCCCTGACCAAATTCCGCTCGAAAAGGTCGATCACCTCTAGGCATTCCTTTTCATCCATCCTGACGCCGGCCCAAGAGATGTCGTACCAACTGTTGTAGTGGAGAAAGGGCGCGTACGGCCGCGGTCGCTCCCGTTCCAGATAGTAGGTGAACGCCCGGCGTAACCGGCCGGCCGGTGATACGCCGATCACGCAGGTCCGCGAGAACGATGGAGGCCCCGCGCCGGACGGAAGCGGCGGGACCTTGGCGGAGCAAACCACGGTGCCGTCGTCGATGACGTTGTCTGCCATGGGGTGCTCGCATCCCACGAAGACGTTGCCTAGTACCACCGGCGAACCATCCACGTTACCTACCGTTCGCGCACCCGGTGCGGCAACCCGCAAAAGCGTTAATACAGCCGATTCGAGCACGTTTTCCTCGGCCCGGGCGGTGAACTCTTGGCGGACATAGTTCGCGCCGTCGCGAAGCTCGGAGGCCCAGTCCAGCGCTACACCGTACTCCGGGGAACGAAGCGAGACGCTCGCCCTCCAGCCGCCCTCGCGATCTTTTGCCCGCAAAGCGGCGGGGTTGGGGGTGAGTTTTTCCAATCGCATCTCGGCTGCGGCGACGAAAGCCCCGGCGGGGAGCATCGTGCCGTCCCCCAGCCGGAGCGAAAACGATGCATCCGGCGCAACGTCGATTCGGGTGTTCGATGCCTTGTCCTCGATCTCACTCAGGCCGAGCCGCCCGGATTCCCATCGCCAAACCACGCGGAGGGCATCGTTTTCGAGAACAAGACGCGGACCTTCGATTCGCGCCTCCGCCCGTCCCGGGGGATTTCCCGGATACGTCTGAGCCTCCACCGTGGACGCGATCGCCGGTCCTAGAGCGGCGGCCAAGACTGCCATCAAGCATCCTCTGAAGCGCATACCGATTTCCATGACTCGTCTCCACGCCGCCTTTGGCTCGTTGAAATGCCGGCGATCACCGTCCAACATCGCGAGACTCAAGCCAGCGCCATGCCGCCGCCGGGTGGTAGCGGAAACTCGTCGCCATGCATCCCGGGAAGGGAAGCTTGCGGCCTGCGCTGCATCCGCGCGTCGACGCCCGGCCAGGTGTTTTCTCAAGCAGAGGAATCCTTCGGCGGTGATTCTGCGCCCCGATCTTTGTCGTATTCCGCCGACTCATTCACGTCCTCCGCCGGCGCAAGTACATTCTCGGGCGAGGCCGCCGTCACCCGGTCGGACCGCTCGGCGATCGTCGGAAGCAGAGACTTCTTCCCGATTCGCGGGCCCAGGATCATGGCGATGGCAAACAGCCCCAACGTCTCCGCCGTAATGAGAACGCCTTGGTATTTCGGCCAAACGGCGCAAACGATGGTCGCCGCCAAGACCGCTCCGGCGGAGAGCATGATTCCGATCGCCAGTCCCCAGCCGGCGAGGAAAATGGTTCGGACTGTGACAAGTAGGATCGGCGCCGCCGCCGACAAGACCACCGCGTAGCCCAAGGGCAGGTACTCTTGGGCGTAATACATCAAGGGATAACTTCCGGCGAACAGCCCCACGGTCAGCAACAGCATCCAACGGTCAAACGCAGGCCGCTCGGCCGCCAGGGCCATCAATCCGGCAGCAAGACCGAAAAAGACGATACTCAGAGGTCCCAGCCAGCGAAGTTCCCCGAGCCGATCGACGGGAGCGATTCCCAGCACATCGAGTTGGATGGCCCGCCCGAAAAGGAGGCGATCGTATTCCCACGCGTACTCGGCCCCGCCGCCGGAAGATCCGACCTGAGTAGGCTGGAGGGAAAGCTCCATCAAACGGACGTCGGAGCCGCTCGTCCTGAGCTTGAGCGACAACTTGTTCTCGACGCCTCCGGGGGGAATATCGAGGCGAAAGACGCCGCGTCCCACGGCCGCATAGGTTACCTCCAACGGTTGGGGCGTTTCCTGGAGCGCGACCCGACATTTCAACTCACCGCTGGAAACAGCGACGGCTTCGCAAGGTTGCCCATTCAGTGTAATCTGTAGCTCCGCCAAGGAGATGATCTCGGGAGGCAAAGGCAAGGACACCAGACATTCGCTTTCGGCGTTGGTCGGCGATCGCGCTTCGATATTTCCTCGAAATCGAGCCTCATAGATGGAAACCGGCATCACGGTTCCCACGCTTAAGCGAGGAGTCAAGGTCACTTCCGCCTGAAGCGTCACGATCTTTGCCGCCGAAACCGGCGCGGCCGGTTCCGCGCCCGTTTGCTGCGTCGCAGGAGCGAACGCGGCGGCCCCCTGCTCCGGCGGCGCGGACCTCAGCGCCGATTGCCGCGCGGCCTCCCGGGCGGTCTGCACGGCGGGGAGCAAGAGTCCGATTACTACGCCGATGATGAGAATCACCACCAGCAGTTCGACGAGCGTGAATCCCCTTATTTTCCGCTGCATGAGGACACCTCCCGATGAGAAAAGCCGACCGCCCCCTATCCGCGCGATCCCCGCAGCGATCGTAGTATATTCCGGTCCTTATGCACCGGCAATCTTTTCCCAGTCAAAGCGGTGCGCGAAGTCGGCCGCGTACGGCGGCTAACACCTAGGTCCGTCGGGCCCTTGAGAATGCACCTTGCCACCGCGATAATAGAAGGCCCCTCGATTGAGGAGGACCGACGCCCGGATCGGCGTCCTAAACCAGGAAAAACCTCCCACCCGGTCGTGCGGCTCCATCGAACGGCCGTCGACGGCCCCGGATACGCCTAAGGAGAAGCCCATGAAAATCCTGATGCTCGTCGGCGATTACGTGGAAGACTACGAGGTCATGGTCCCCTTTCAAGCGTTACAGATGGTCGGCCTGACCGTTCACGCCGTATGCCCCGGCAAGAAGACGGGCGAGCGAGTCCGGACCGCCGTTCACGATTTCGACGGGGCGCAAACCTACTGTGAGCGACAGGGCCACGATTTCGCCGTCAACGCCGATTTCGAGGCCGTCAATCCGGACGATTACGCCGGCCTGTGCATCCCCGGCGGCCGAGCGCCGGAATATCTGCGACTGAACAAACGGGTACTGGAGATCGTCCGTCGCTTTGCGGAGGCGAAGAAGCCGATCGCGGCGGTCTGTCACGGCCCGCAATTGTTGACGGCGGCCGGCGTCTTGAAGGGTCGGCTCTGCACATGCTATCCTGCCGTGGGACCGGAATTGGCCGCCGCCGGAGCCACCTACGTGGAAATCGACTTGGACAAGGCCTACGTGGACGGGAACCTGGTCACCGCCCCGGCCTGGCCCGCCCATCCCGAGTGGTTGCGGCGATTTTTGGAGGTATTGGGCATCACCATCCACCTGCCCCAGTGAATCCGCATTCGGAGCTTGATTGCGCGATGCGCGGACGCTCGCTTTGCATTCCAGGGTACCGCCCTGTGCCGCGGAACGAGTGAACAGCCCGGCTCCGCCGCAAGGGCGGCCGTCCCGCGTCCACGATCTCCAACCGTCGTGAATCTTTTGGTCCCGGAAACCACTTTGCGGAAGAGAAGACTATGGCTGTGCAATCGCTGTTCCTCGGCTTCCTCCTCGGGCTTGCGCCCCTAGTTCTGGCGTGTTCGCAACACGCCGACGCCCCGTCCGAATCGGGGAAAGCGGCGTCGGTTCCGTCGGTGAGTCCGGCAACCTCGTCATCCACAACATTGGGAACCGGTTTGACGTCTTCGAGTTCGGTCGCGCCGACCGGCACGTCGGCTAGCAGCGCCGCCCCAGCAACCCAGTGGTTGCGCTTTCACGGGCCGCGGGGAGATAACATCTCGGACGACACGGGCCTCCTGGAAACCTGGCCCGAGGACGGCCCGCCGTTGCTCTGGAAAGTGGAAGGCATCGGCAACGGTTTCGCAAGCGTCACGGTATCGAGCGGACGCATTTACACGGCAGGCAACGTCGAAGACCGGCTCCTCATTACGGCCCTGGACATGGACGGCAAAATCCGGTGGCAGAAGCAAAACGGCCCTGCTTGGACCAAGAATTACCCGGGCGCACGAGGGACGCCCACCTTGGACGGTGATCGCGTCTATCACCTCGGGGCATCGGGCGATCTGGTTTGCCTCAAGGCGGAGGACGGTGCGGTAGTTTGGAGCACCAACATCCTGGAGAAGTTCGGCTCGGAGCCGCCGGAATGGGGACTCGCCGAGTCCGTCCTGATCGACGGAGATCGCGTCATCTGCACGCCGGGCGGCCCCAAGACCTGCATCGTTGCGCTCGACAAGATGACGGGCGAAACGGTTTGGCAGTCGGAGTCGGCCGACGGCGACGGCCCCTCCTACGGCACGCCCCAATTGGCCGAATGGGAAGGACTGCGAATCGTCCTCAATATGACGGCCAAGGCCCTGGTCGGCGTGGACGCCGTTTCCGGCAAGCTGCTCTTTCGCTATCCCCACGAAACCGCCTACGACGTCAATGCCTGCATGCCGCTCTTCCACGACGGCAAGGTCTTCGTCAGCACGGGCTACGGCAGCGGATCGGAACTGATCGGTTTGAAAAAAGAAGGCGATCGAGTCACCGCCGAACGACTTTGGGAGAACAAGGACCTCGACAATCATCACGGCGGCGTGATCTTATACGAGGGGTTTCTCTACGGATCGAACTTCCGGGGAAAATGGGTCTGCCTGGACTGGAACACGGGCGAGACGAAGTATAGCGAAAACGGCGTCGGAAAAGGCTCCGCGACCCTCGCCGACGGAATGCTGTACACTTACAGCGAGCGCAAGAAGGTGGGGTTGGTGCCCGCCGTGCCCACGGCCCACGAACCGGTCGGCTCCTTTACCATTCCATCGGGCGAGCGCGAGCAATCGTGGGCCCATCCCGTGGTGCTGGACGGGCGGCTCTACTTGCGGCACGGCAATTTGCTCTTTGCGTATGACATCCGCGCGAAGTGAATTCACGGGGCCTCCACGCGGCGACGAGCACGCAGCGCGAGCCTTTCGTCTCGCCGAAGCGATTCCCCTTCGCCCATACGATTCGTTCGAGTTTCAGACAACGGTACTCTAAAAAGAGGACTTCAGCGATGATGCAGCGACGCGAGTTCGTGGCGGGTTCGGCGGCGGCATTGGTGGGCGGCCTCGCTTGGCAGGCTTCCGAAGCCGCGGAAGATCGCCCCATGAGGCAACTGATGGAATTGCGGCACTACGCCCTGGCATCGGAGGCCAAACGCGAGCAGTTGGAAAAATTCTTCGCCCAAGCCGCGATTCCCGCGTGGAACCGGATGGGAATCCAGCCCGTGGGCGTGTTTCGATCCGTGGAAGCCGACGACTTCGGTCTCCGCGTCCTGCTGGCTCACGGATCGCCGCTGACGGTGGTGACGGAGTCCGCCCGATTGATGGAGGACGCGGCTTACTTGGAAGCGAGCAAGGATATCCTGCAAGATTCCTTCGACGATCCCGCCTACCAACGGATCGAGAGCAGCTTGCTGCTGGCGTTCTCCGCGATGCCCAAGGTGGAGGTGCCCACCCAGGCCGCCGGCCGGGTCCTCCAGCTTCGCATTTACGAAAGCCATAATCTGGCGATGCACCTGAAGAAGGTGGAAATGTTCGAAGGCGGCGGGGAGTTGGAGATTTTCCGCCGGGTCGGCCTCAACCCCGTCTTTTTCGGCCGGGCATTGATCGGTTCGAAGCTGCCGAACCTGACCTACATGCTGGCCTTCGATGACATGGACGCGCAGAAGGCGGCCTGGGATGCCTTCGTGAAAGATCCGCAATGGACGGAGCTGAAGGCCCGTCCCGAATATGCGAACACGGTCTCGAACATCACGAACATCCTGCTCGCGCCGAGTCCCGGTTCACAAATTTAACGGCGGCATCGAAGAACGAACGGCGTTCACCGCCGGATCGAGCCGGCGGTGGACCCCTTTGGGAATGCGCCGTGCGCGGGGAGAAAAGGCCGATCGCCGCGGGCGATTCGCGACCGGCCGAGGCTATTCGGCCTCCCCCCACTCGACTTTACCGTCCTCGGACACGCTCGCGGAAAAGATGCAGCCGCCCGCACGCACGGTCAGCGTTCCGGAATCCCACGCTTGAGAAACAGGGGCGTCTTCGGCCTGCGCATCGAGTGCGCGATAAACATCGAAGTGCTCCTCCGGGCGGAAGGGAATTCCATCGCGCTCCACGAAAGGCAGACTCCTCTCGCCGTCGAACCTGACGCGCAACGCTTGCCCGGAAATCGATTGGTAAAGGACTTCTCGATCGCTTTCCAACCGGCGAAGATCGAGCGAAGCGTCGCGGACGCGAGAGTGAAAGGCATCCAAGTCGCTGAAGTCGGGACTTTCGCCGACCTCCAGGATAACGCCGCATAGGCCCGCCGTCTCCGTTTGAGCGGCCAGGAATTTTTCGTCCGCGTAGATCGGCGGCGGATTTTCCACCCACGGCCGCCACGGTTTCAGCCGAAATGTCCGGATCGCGATGAAGGTCTTTTCCAGCCCGATCGAGAATCCGTCCTCCCAGGTCCGAACGGAGGCACCCCGAGGAAATTGCAAGAAGAAGGTGTCGCCGGGCCGGGCATCTTTCATCCACACCAAAACGTTGCGATACTGCGCGGTTCGCTCATCGGCTCTGATAGCGGCATGGGAGCCGGGGGGACTGGTTTGCAGAATGACGTAATCCAATCCGCGTTGCGAGTTGAATGCCCCCAGGCTCATCACGCGACAGTTCTGGGAGGATGCCTCGGCCGGGAAATCCGCCGCCAGACTTCCCAATTGGTAGGTCCGAGCGATAAACAGCGTTTCCCAATATCGCGGCCGCTCTCGCCCTTGCGACGACGACCAATAGGCGTAGGCGGGTTTGGTATTGAGCATCTCCACGGGCCGACGAAAGTTTTTTCGCGCTAGATGCACTGCGGCTTGGGGAGGACGATAGCCGCTCGTCACGGCATGGATATCATCCTCGTAGGGGCGCGGATCCGGAAGGGTACAATCCCCGAACCACAGATGCAGCATGTGCGAGGAAATCGCACCGAAGACCACGTTTCCGCCGCCGTAATCGCGGGCACAGGGGCCGAGCATCCCGCCCCGATAGTATTTCAGCGCCGCGGCCGTGGAAAGCCAATCCAGGGCGGCCTTGGCCAAGGCCTTCATCCTCTCGTCTTTTGCAAAGTCGTAAAGGTTCAACCACGCAGACACGCCGTGGGTGAGGTAGTTCTCCGAATCCCACTCGCTCATGTCGACGCGATAAAGTGAAGCGGCGTAATCGACCAGCTTTTGACGATACTGTTCCTGAGTTTCTCGATTGCCGGTCTCTTCGGCGAAGAGGTAAACGGCGACTTCTCGCATGATACGGAGATTATCCGTGGACCGCTTGTCCACCCAATACCCCCGAATCTCCGGCGTCCAGCCTTCGCCGCCGCGACCGTGCCCAAATAGGGGATGCGGCCGTTCGGCGGGGTCCTCCGCGGTCCAAACCTTCGCGGCCCGATACATCCGCATCCGATAGTCCGGATCGAGTTCACGGCCGAACAAGAAGTACTTGCGGACTTGATTCTTCAGAGTGAAGCACGGATACAAGTCGATACCCAGCGTGTGGGCGTGCCATCTTTGGGCATCCGCGTCCTCGGACTGGAGGAAGGCGACGGCGAGATCACGGCGGCCGGCCAAATAATCGAACATGGCCCTGGGGTAGGATGCCTTCTCGCTTTCGAAGAAGGTCGTACCGTAGCGGTCTTTGCCGCCGGAATCGAAGGCTCGCACGGCATGGGCCGCCCTTTCTTGAAAGGCCCGCTCCCATTCTTCGGGCCAAGAGTTGCGCAGGTGTTCCGGCGGCACAGGAAGGGGAAACGATGAGGCCTGCGGCGAGTTCGATTGTCCTCCCCAGGCAGTGACGACAAACACGAAGATACAGCCGATCGTCGCCTGGCAAGCGCATGCCGCAAAAGCCTTGGCCGTCATCAGACGAGTCTCCCCGAAAAGCGATGCCCGCGGCTCCAAGGCGGCTACAAATGACTGTGCCGAGCCGCGTCGAATCGGATGATCCGTTATCGGATCGTGCGGGAGGTATTTTACGAGACGGCCGAATCGAGCGACAACAGCCCGACGAATAGGGACTAGCCGCCGCTCTTGCCGGCCCAGAGGCGGAACAGCCCTCGGCCGGCCTTCTTTTCGCCCTCTTTTTCCTTTTCGCCGCAGAGGGCTTCGGCCAACTGCAAGATCGATTGTGTAACCGCGGAGCGCGGCGCCTGCTCCAACAGCGGCACTCCGTTGTTGCGGGCCTCGCTACAGGCGCGGTAGTCGTTGGGAATCTGCCAGAAGATTTCCCGATTGATGATCTCCTGCGCCTTTTTCAACGTGATCTGGCCGTTCTCCATGCCCGACCGATTGACGATGATTTTCACCTTGTCCGCCATGCCCTCCATGTTCTGGAAGGACATCATCAACCGCACCACGTTCCGCAAACAGGGCAGGTCGAGCTGCGTGACCAAGAGGACCTGATGCGCCATCTCCAGGGCCATCATATCGACCGGGGTAAAGGCCTTGGAAAGGTCGAGGACCAAATGCGTGAACGTGGCCTTGAGCAGACCGATGACCCGCTGCAAGTCCTCGGCACTGAGCAGCGCCACGTCTTCCAATTGCACGGGGCGGGGCAGCAAAAACAGCCCCGAAGCATGTTTCGTCAAGGACCGTTTCAAGAGCGAGTAGTCCAACCGCGTCACATTTTGCGCCACGTCCACGATCGTGTAATCGGGAATCGTATCCAGCAAAACGTCCGCGTCCCCCAAGCAAAGGTCCAGGTCCACCAAGGCCGCGGCGTTCTTTTCGTTTCGGGCAAGGGCGCATCCCAGGTTCACGGCCAAGGTGGAGACGCCCACGCCGCCGGTCACGCCGATCATGGCGATGACCTGGGAGCCCCTCGCCTTGCTCTCGCCGCGACCGAATTTCCGCTCGCTGATTCGTGCGATACCCGTCAATAAGTCCTCGATTCGCACCGGTTGGGGCAGGAATTCCTTCGCTCCGGCGCGCATGGCCTGAAGAATGAGGTTTCCATCCTTGCTGGAACTGACCACGAACACGGCGCAGTCGGGCGAGTTCTGCGTCACCCGGGCCACCAACTCCAACGCCTTCTCCGGATCATGGTCGATGGCCACGACACCGATATCGGGATTCGTCTGTGCGACGACGTCGGCGAAAAACTCGTACCGTGAGCACTCGGCATCCAACCAGATCATTTCCAGGCCGAGGAGAAGACGCTTCAGTTCCTCCCGACTCGAATCTTGAGGATCGACAATCGCCAGTCGCAGGACGTTACTCATGTGGTTCACCCAATTTCCATCGCGCGAGGCAAAGCGGCACGACCGATATGGAAAGCCGACGCGCCGATGCCGGCCCGATCCAGAGCCCGGGCAGGCCGATGCGCGCGGACCTCTCCGCCGGCCCGCCGAGGCGGTTGGGGGCGGCATGCGCGACCCGTCCTTCCCTTATCTCTTGACAAGTATGGCTTACGAATGCGTCGCGCGCAGCGGCAAAAGTCGCCGCACATCGAGTTGGGAATTGGACGCACCGCCGGTCACGACGGCATGCCGCCTCGCACGCTATCGCTTCTGTCGTACCGTTCCTCGCGCGGAAGGATCGTGCTATTCGTCATAACCGACCCTACCCTTGAAACCGGGCAGCGGTTTGACGCCGCCGGCTTCGGCGGGGGCGGGCGGGAGCTTGGCCGCGGCCGGGGCGGTATTCGCGCCGGCGGACGGCCTGGCGACCGGCAACTTGGAGGGCACGCGATTGAGGACCGGGCCGCCCGGCGGAGCGGTCTCCATCACCGGCGCCGGCGTCGGCGCGGCACCCTGCGACGGCGGAAGCACTTCGATCACCCCCGCGTCTCCGCCGGGGCAACAGCGCTGGACCTCGATGAGGCCGCCGAAGTAAAGCTCCGAATCGGTCGGACTGGAAGTGCTCATACCCGGTCCGCCCGGCGGGACCTCTTCGGGATTCATGGCCGACACCAATTCCGGCGTAACCAAGATCAACAGTTCCACGTCGTTGGTCCGCTCGACGACGCGACGGAAAGGCACCCCGATGTACGGTACGTCGGAAATCCAAGGCAATCCGCGCCGCTGAGCCTCCACCCGAGTCTCCACCAAACCGGCGATCGCCAGGGTCTGGCCCGCCTTCATTTCCACACCCGTATCCACTTCCCGAACCCGCAGGCCCGGCACGGTCGTGGAGTTGATCACCACCGTCCGCGCCGAATCGATCTCGCTGACCCGCGGGCGAACCTCCAAGCGAATCTTGCCGTTGCCCAGCACAATGGGCACGAAATCGACCTGCGTGCCGTACTTCTTGTATTCGATGGAAACCGTTCCCAGGCTCTGCGGCACGATGATGGGAAACTCGCCGCCCACCTGGAAGAACGCCGGCCGACCGCTGACCGTCACCAGGGTAGGCTCGGCCAACACTTTCATGAGGTTGTCTTGCCGCAAGGCTTCCAGGACTCCGAAGAAGGCGTCGCTCCCGTCGATGACGCTGAAGAAGAACGTCTCGGCGCCGGAGGTTACCGCCGAGGCCGACGTCCCGGCAACGGCATCGGCTCCCGTCGCTCCGCTGATCAATCCCGAGACGCTGGAACGTACGATGTTCTGTCCCGAAATCTGCGTCCAGTCGAAGCCCAAGGCGCGCAGCTTGGTGCGGGAAACCTCCATCACCTTGACGTGCAACAGGACCTCGTGCACGCCTCCCAGAGTGAGGTTGTTGATGACTCGGGGGTAGTACTCTTGCGCCAATTGCATGATGCGGCTGACATGCTCCGGTTGATCCACATAGCCCGACAGCATGACGCCGTTCGATATGGGCACCACCCGAATACTGCAATTGGGGAACTGGCTCTCGATCAAAAGGGACAGCTCGCGGGCATCGCCGAAGACGATCACGTCGATGGAATAGATGGCCCCCGCTTCATCCCACAGATTGACCTGCGTGACTCCGGGTTTCTTGGCGAAGATTTGAATTTGATTCGGCGACAAGGCCGTCAGTTGCAGGATCTCCGGGTTGTTGACTTGCGCTTGTGGGATTCGCTTGTCCAAAGTCAAGATGCGGCTGGTATTGACGGTCAATTCCTGCCGCTGATTGGACTCGGTGATCTTGCAGACGACTGTGCCCGAGCTGAGCGCGGCTCCCGACGGCGGACCGATCGACGCGGCGGCGGACGGCGGCAGGGGCGCGACCTCCTGGGCAGAAACCGCCCCGGCCGGGAAAGCGGCGTACAGACAAGCCGCGAAACATGCCACCGGAAGACTGAAGTTCCGGAAGAGTTGGGAAAGGCTCCGCATCATCCGTGACCATCCTTGTGTTCGGGGAACGGTTCGCGTCCCGCAAGGCCGCGTCACCGCTCCGAATTCTTGCATCCGCTGGGGCGCGGCCTTCCGTGCCTCGCCCACCATCCGCTTCGTGCGTAGTCCGTCGCACGACGCGCTCGGGGGTTCCGTGACGATCCGCGCAACCAACTCTCTCACGAGGGTCGCGCGCCCTCACGGCAACCGTTTGCCTCCCCTCCATCTCCTCGCGTTCATTGCCCTGTTCGGCGTGACTGCAACATTCCGTTGTTGTTATTTCTTGTTATTGATTTCTCGGTTCATCCGGCTGCGGCTCCGCGGGATCGGGTGCGGGATCCGGCGGCGTCGGGAGCGGCAAATCTCCGGAAATCCCGCCGGCGGGAGCGTTGGAGCCGCCGTCGCCCGTCAAGCCGGCCGAAACCACCTTCCATCGTGCGGGCACCGGGCCGGCGGTTCCCTGGTTCGGTTCCTCCTCCAGGATCAGGTCGTTCACATCCGATCCGGAGATGATTCGAACGGGCCAAGTATTGGCACCGGGGCTTGCTTGCGGCGGTGTTTGCGATTGTTGCATGGAGTCCAGGAACTGCGCAAAGGCATCCTGCGGCTCCGTCCTTCGGCCGGGTACGGTCTCCTTGTCGGGATCGCCTTCGCCCGTCGGCAGGCCCAGCAATTGTGCCGGTTCCACGCCTTTGGTCTCCGCGGATTCCACATCGCCCAAACCGCGCATCACCAGCCGTATCTGCCCCAGCTCCGAAGCCGCCGTCAAGATCTCCGCCTGCTCCGGCGTCACCAGGAGCGAGACGGTCTTGGGATTGAAGGCCTTCGCCTCGTCGTCTTTCAACTCATACTTGTCGTCGATCGCGAAAACCTTGATGTTCTGCAAGATGGTGCGCGTGAAATTCTTCACGATCCCCCGGGCTGGGTTCGCGGAGAAATGCACCACCACATCCACCCGGTCGCTGGGGCGAATCATGGCCGAGCTGCCGCTTACGGGGTCCACCTTCACCGAGACCACGCGATAGCCTTTGGGAATCCACGGCGCTGCGCCGGCGTCCACCGCGCCCTTGGCCAGCAAGTAACCGTCCAGGATCGGCGAACCCTTGAATATCTTGGTCTTGGTACGTCGATCTTCGATGCCCGACAACTCGAAGATCGCCCCCGCGGGGATTTTGCTCTTCGGCCACTCCTCCAATTTGATTTGCGTTTCCCGGATCAATTCTCCCATCGGGATGTCCTCCATGGCCACCAAGATCGCCTGCGTCTCCTCCGTCGGGGCGGCGACGACGCGGTCTCGGGTCGCAAGGACCTGCTGCACGCCGACGGCGGCCACCAGCCCGCAACCAATCGCCAGGGCGAGAAGGATCAACGATTTGGTACGCATGGGAGAATTCCGAATCTCGTGCTAGTCATGATCGGGTTACCGGCGCGTCCACCTCCTTGTGCATGCCTTCATTCCGCGTTCCGTCACGCGATGCCTCACCCTCATCCCGCGTTCCGCGGATGCTACTGAACGGTCTCGCGCCGCATGGTGGTGACGGCTGACAATTCCACTCCACCTAAGAACATTGGCGTCGGAAGCCAACTAACTTGACTGAAGGGTACACGAACCGTAACGGTCACGGGCTCGTCATAACCGGCTTGACTGGGAGGATCCGGTGTAATCGTCACGGTCGCGTTCCTCACACCGCCGCTCGTCAAATAGGCTTCCACCGCGTTCATGACGTCCGTCGTCGTGGTACCGTCGAGGACGGCAATGCGGGCTCCCTCTCGGGAGGCATTCGTGATGACCTGCTGGACCATCACCATCCGCCCGATCTCGATCATGCCCAACAGTAAGAGGAAAAAGAGCGGGGCCACCACGGCAAATTCAACGGCAGCCACACCCAACCGTTCTTTTCGGCACGATCGATACACTTTCTCCAATCCTCTGACACGTTTTATTCCGAACATACTCTCACATGACTCCACGCACCCGCCATTGGGTGGGGCTGCATTTGCTATCTTGGAGCGTTTGGCACAAGCGGAAAAGACAGGCAACATACGCAGCTTCATGGCACCACCTCGGTGAAAAGCGAACTCAGGCGCGAAGAAAAGCAGTCTTGGGGTTAATCTCTCTCGGTGAATAGGGATCCGGCCCTATGTGTCCGTCGCTGCGCATCTTTCCCCTTAGTCCGACCTCATACGGGCAGCCCCACTCCAATTCCGGGAAAGAGCATGCCTCGCACAATGAAATACCCGATCGTTCCCATTGCGATCGGAATGCCATAAGGCAGCAAGAGCATCCGCGGTTTACGTTCGGCGGCAATCGCGGCCAATTTTTCCGGGTTGCGAAGCACCAGGATTTCCGTGAGGATGGCGAAGAACTGGTTCTTGTGATGTTTCCACGCCCGACGGTAGAGGACCATAATCACCGCCAGCACGGCACCGACGATGACGGTAGCGACAAAGGCCCAGAACGTGTGAACCATGCCGACCCAGGCACCGACGCCGGCCAGCAGTTTGACATCGCCGGCACCCATTCCGCCGATGGCGTAGGCAGGGAAGAGCAGACCCAGTCCGACGGCGGTCCCGGCCAGACTCCAACCCAATCCTTCCCATCCGCCCGCCCAGCCGCTGAACGCCCAGCCGGCAAGGATCATGGGGAAGGTCAACCAATTCGGCACCTTGAGCTGCCGGCCGTCGATCCAGGCCGCCACGATCAGGGTAAGGCTGACCAACCAGCACACGACCCAAACGGGCCACGGTCCTCCTGCTGCTTCCGTTAATCTCTCCAACATGATGTCCGCTCCCAAGAGCTTGCTTGAAATCGACCGTCTCTGTCAGACCAGTTACCAATTCGCGGCGCCGAGACGCGCATCGCCCTGCGGTCCATCGGTCCTCCGGCAGGACCACCCGTCACGGGTCGGCGCGTCGTCGTTTCCGGGATCGCCCCTCAGTCACCAACGGACCGTGAAAAGGAATTGCAGGGCGGCGGCCGCCACCGAGATCGCGACGATCGCGGCCGGCAAGGCCTGGAGAAACAAATCCGGGGACGTGAGCCGATCCATGGTTTGCGTGCCTTTCCTCTCGTCGTTCGCCGCGTCGTTACTCCCTGAGAAAAGCATAGGTCAAAAAAACGCCCCTCGGAGAACATGAGGATCTCCGAGGGGTTGTTCCCGCTTAAACGTTCACCCGACCGATTCGGCGGGGCGCCATGCCTGGCATCCTTGCAGGGGATCAGCTCGGAGCAGCGGCGCTCACGGACTGTTGGATCGTGTCGAAGGTGTCCCGCGCGGCCGTGCCCAAGGAGCTGATGGCCGTCAGACAGACGATCACGATCAAGGCCAGCATGACGGCATACTCCACCGCGGTGGGTCCGTCTTCCGAAACGAGGAAACGCTGCAACTTCTGAGCAAGCAACCTCATACAGTTCCTCCAAGACAAGCGGGTCTTTGCCGACCGATTACCGCGGCGACGCGCCGCGATCGGCAGGGAAAAGTAGGGATCGGAGGGTACCCGTCGCCTTGCGGCGACGCCGGCCTGCCGTGTACCTTCCGGACCCCGAACAAACCGAACGCTGGTGCCTCTTCCCCTTATGCCGCGATGCCCATCCGCTCGGACGGACCGAGCCGGACGGCGCCGCCGCACCGGCACAATTCCCGGTTGTCGGCAAGCGGAAGCCCGGGGTTCACACCCCGAACCGCGTCACCCTTTCGGCAGCCAGGCTGCCGCCCTCGCTGGCGAGTTCGGCCCTTGGCTTTGCGCCCCGGCCTTGCGACCGGTTTGCCCTTTCGAGGATGAGGCGTGCAGGCCGTTCGCGGCGAGTGCGGACCGGCGACGCCGAAGCATCCCGTTCACGTCCCAACTCGCCAGACAGCCTTCAGGCCGTCCTGCGGCTTGACCCTTCGGCTTGGCTTTTATCATCGCCTTCGAGTCTCGCCTCTGTAATGAAAGCTAGGTCAAAAACGGCCGAAGTCAAATTGCAAACTTGAGCCTTTTTTCGGCGGCGGACCGGAAAAACTCCCGGCCGGCGATGCGTGATAGCGGCTTTGCCGGGTCTGCGGCCCGGAAGAGCAACGCCGCGGCGGCATTCTATACTTGGAGAGCGGGGGCAAACATCGCGTGCGGCCGTCCTACGATTCCGTTTGCATTCCCTCGCGTAATCGCAAGGTATCCCACCTCATGTCCCTCCCGTGGATCGCCGATGTCCCACGATCGCTGCGCGGCGGCTCTCCCGGATGGCAGACTCGCCACGGCGGCCCTCACGAGCGCCTCACGGCCGTCACCGCCATCGCAGCGGCGGTCGTCGTGCTGATTCTCATGGCGCTACCGGCCGTTATGGGGAACGTTTATACCCGCGATGACCTCGGCGCCTATCACTTGCCGCTACGACATTTCTACGCGCAGCAACTAGCCGCCGGCGAATCGTTCGACTGGCATCCGGGGCTTTTCGGCGGCTTCTATCTGACGGGGGAAGGCCAGCTCGGCTCCTATCATCCGTGGCATCTGCTGCTTTACCGATTTCTTCCTCTGCCCGCCGCCTTCGCCGCGGAACTGCTTTCCTCCTATGGGATCCTGTGGGGTGGTACTTTCGTGCTTATCCGGCGCATGACCCGGGACCGCGCGGCGGCTGCCTGGGCCGCCTTGATCTTCGCGTTCGGCGGATTCTCCTTGTTGCGCTTCGTACATCCGAACGCCGTGGCCGTGGTCGCGCACCTCCCTTGGCTGCTGTGGCTCGAGGATCAACTCTTGGCGGATGCGGCTCGCCTATCGCAAACCGATCGACCGCGAAGAACGACCGCCGGGCCGCGCATGGGAGGGCAGCGTCTGCTACGACTGTGGCTGGGATACGGCATCCTGACCGGTTCACAGTGGTTGCTGGGATATCCGCAATATGTGTGGTACTCGTTATTGGCCGAAATTGCCTGGTTCATTGCTTGGTTCATCGCTGGGTTCATCGCCTCGTGCCCGGCTTGCACCCGCCACCGCGAATGGTTTCGTGGGGCGAGCATGGCCCGATTCTTGGCGGTGTCCGTGTTCCTCTTGGCTTCCGCGAAGTGTTGGGGCCTGGCCCTGGGAGCAGTTCAATTCCAGCCCACCTGGGAAATGCTTCGCGATTCCGCCCGAGCCGCGGCAACTCCGGAGTTTCTCGCGAGCGGCTCATTGCATCCCGCCAACCTCCTTCAGCTCGTCGCTCCCTATCTGTTGCGCGATCGCGTCGTGGGCGGCAACACGCACGAGATGGGGCTTTACCTGGGAGCGGGTCCTTTCTGCCTGGCATTGGCGGGCTGGGCGATCCCTCCGAAGCGAAGACGCGACCGACTCCTTCCGGCCGCCTCCGCGATGGGGGCCATCCTTGCGATCTTGGCGGCGGTCGGCCGATTTTCGCCGCTCTTCGCCCTCCAGCAGATGCTCCCCTTTCGCTGTCCCAGCCGAGCCATCGTCCTGTTCCAATTCTGCACGGTGATCGCGGCGGCATACGGATTGCGATCCCTGCTTCGGCTCTCGCAGCGATCGGCCAAACCGGATCGCGTCCAGCGGGCCGCTCTTTGTCGCACGGTTTGTGCAATTGCGGCGGCGAGTGCTTGTGCGGCCGTCTTCCGCATCTTCCTGCCGCGATGGATCGCGCTCCCTTGGTCGGAGGTCGCGGGTGCCCTGGCGGGTGCCGTGCTGTTCGCTTTGGCGGCACTGGCAATCGCGGCGGCCGCACACGGCTACCGGCTCGCCTTGGTCGGGCTGATCCTGCTCACGGCCGGCGACCTGGCGGCCTACGGCCTGAGTTACGCGGTTTGGCGGCAGATTCAGCCTTTCGAAGCCTGGCGGTCACGGGCGGCGGTTCCGCCCCTCAGCGTGCCGGACGCTGATTCCTTGCCGAGCCGAGTGGTGTTTTTGCCTGATGCCGCCGGGTCGTCGCCTACCGCAGTAGGCAATGAGGGCTTGGTACAAGGGCTCCGCCGCATGGACGGATACGCCGGCTTGCCGCCGCGCCGTGTGCTCGACATGAACAGCCTCGCAGCGAGAAGACTTGCCTCCGTAGGCTGGGTGGGAAGATGGAAGCCGTCCGTCCCGGGGCGCCTGACCGTGATGTGGGAAAGATCTCCCGATCCCTTGCCGCGATTTCGTACGGTCGGCCGAGTCGTGGTAGCATCTCCGACGCCCGCCGTCATCGAGGCCGCGGTCTCCGGGCACGCCGCCGTGGTCGAAAAACCGGTGAGGGTTTCGCCGCACGCGACCGCCCGGCTCAGCATCCTCGATGATCGCCCCGGCCGCGCGGTTGTTGGCGTACAGGCATCCGGGCCGGTCTTGCTCGTCGTATCCGAGGCCTATCACTCGGGATGGCGCGCCGCCGTGGACGACCGTGAAACCGAGGTGCTCCGCGTGAACGGTGACTTCATGGGTTGTGTGGTACCGCCGGGCAGACATCGCGTCAGCCTGGTGTTTCGCCCTTGGAGCCTGACCTTGGGACGCCGCATCAGTCTCGCGGTGCTCACCTTGTCCGCCGGAGTTTTCCTCCTTTCCCTGCATCCGCCCGGTGGTCGCGGAGGCAAGCATTAGACGTTAGATTGAAGGCGTCGCGTCGCGGAGGCCTTATTTTTCCCAACGGCCGATACGATTTGCTGCGTTCAAGCTGGGTGAAAGGTTATGACGCTCTTCTACTACGATTCGATCTTCCTGCTTCACCAAACGGGGTCGCACCCCGAGAGCGCGGACCGGGTTCGCGGAATCCCCGATCGTTTGGAAGAGCACGGTTTGTTGCAGCGGTGCGTCCGCCCGCAATGGAAGCCCGTTCCGCGAAACGTGTTGCAACTCGTGCATTCTCCTCGCTATATCGACGAGGTCTGGTCGTTGGCCAAGGCGGGCGGCGGCGACCTGGACCACGACACGGTGTGCAGCCCCGATTCCTACGACGTGGCGATCTCCGCCGTGGGTACCGTGTGCGACGCCGTGCGGCGCGTAGTTCAAGGCGAGGACTGCCGGGCCTTGTGTTTGGTCCGGCCGCCCGGACATCACGCCTTGCGCGATCGGGCGATGGGGTTCTGCATCTTCAACAACATCGCCGTCGGCGCTGCGACCGCGGTCTGGCAGTTGGGGTTGGATCGCGTCTTGATCGTGGATTGGGACATCCATCACGGAAACGGCACGCAAGCGGCTTTTTGGGAAGATCCCCGCGTGGCCTTTCTCTCAATCCATCGTTGGCCTTTTTACCCCGGCACCGGCGACGAGGACGAAATCGGCGAAGGAGCCGGCTTGGGCTACACGCGCAACATTCCCGTCCGCTTCGGCACCCCACGCTCCGAGTATTTGCATCGCCTGGGAGACGCCCTCGACGATTTCGCCGCCAAAATCAAGCCTCAGCTCATTCTTCTCAGCGCGGGTTTCGATACGCATCGGCTCGACCCCGTGGGCAACCTGGGATTGGAGACGGAGGACTTCGGTCCGCTGACCGAAATGGTCCTAGATTTGGCGGAAGTCCATTGCGGCGGGCGCTGCGTCAGCGTCTTGGAAGGCGGTTACAACCGGCAGGTCCTGCCCGAGTGCTTGGCGGTCCACCTCGGCGAAATGGTCCGCCGCGACGCTCCGACGGGTGAATCACCGAGGGAGGGCGATTCGGAAGCGGCGGCCGGCTGACCCCGCTTGGTTTACTTCCCGTCCAGCGTGATCGCCCCGTCCCAATGAGGCGGCGGCCGCCGATTGTGCCGCGCGATATGCATGGTCAAGAAGTCCGCCGCCGGATCGGCCGCGGGCAAACGATGCAGCAGTTCGAAGGCCTCTTCCCACTTCCCTTCCGCAAAGGCATCCACGGCGGCGTCGCACCAGCGGAGGTGCTCTTCCTTCAGCACGGTGTCACCGCTCTCGGGCGGAAGAAGCTCGCTCACGGTGACGCGCCTCTCCATTCCGTAGGGACGCACCACCGCCAATTTGCGCGTCCTTGCCGCGGCGGGGGCTAACCGACGACGAACATATTCCGCGGTCGCTTCGTCGATCAAGATCGGCACGCGGAAGACCTTGGTGATGCCTTCCAGGCGGGATGCCAAATTGACGGGCGGGCCGAAAACCGTGACCTTGGCATGATCGGGAGTACCGATCTTGCCCGCCACGGCCGGACCGTGCGCAATCCCAATCCCGACGTGGAATCCGGCCAACGGACTCTCCGCCGACTGCGAAGCGGACTCGAATTCCCGGCGAATCGCCAGGGCGGCTCGGCACGCCCGGGCAATGCCGTCCTCCTGCGGCAGGGGCCAACCCCAGAAGCCCATCGCGGCGTCTCCCTGGAAATCCCCGATGACCCCGCCTTCGTTCAAGATGCAACGCGTCATGACTTCCAGCGTCACGCTGACGCGCCGCAGCAGCGGCAGCAATTGCGCGGCGTTGCGTTCCGACTCCAAACTGAAACCGCGCAAGTCGCAGAAGAGCACGGTCACGTCCACCTCGCGCGGTTGCAACAGTTCCTCGGGATCGCCTTCCGCCAGTCCCTCTAGGACGAGGGGCGAAAAGAACTGCGAAAGCACGGCGCGGTGGCGTTGCAATTGCCGCAATTGCAAGAGCGAGGCCGTCATGGAGGCCACCAGCTCCAAGAACTTGACGTCTTCGCGGAGATCGCCGGCCCCGCCGGAGGGCGGCATGCCGTCGCTTCGAAGTCCGCCCGCCGCGTAAATCGCCCAATGCGGTAAGCCCTCCAAAAAGATGGGCGTGCAGGCCGCCCAATCCACGTTTTGGCGCGCGGTATAGACGGAAAACTCCTCCCGGCGATGACTCGGCGTCGTGCCTCCCTGTCGGTTCGCGGCGCCGCCCGACCCTTCGCCGCGATGTTGGAGCCAATCTCCCGACCAGACGTGCAGCAGGCTCTGCTTCTTCTGCCACGTCTCCAAGATCAGGCGGCGACTGGGGCGAAAATCCCCGGCCGTCAGCAAGCGGCGATCCCATTGCAAGATTTGGATGGCGGCTGCGGACCGAGCGGCGGCCGAATTCGGCGCGGCCGGCTCCCCGTTCCACGACCCGGCGCCCTTCGCCTCGTCCACTCGGACCACGGCGACCGCTTCCGCATTGGGCATCCCGGCCAAGACCAGATTCACCAAGCGGCTGCACATCTCCGCCTCGGTGGCCGCCGATGACAAGGCTTGCGTCAGCCGCGACAGCACCTCCAGGCGATGGTTGGGGTTGACGAAGACGATTTGCCGTAAATGCTGCGGCGAGAATTCTTGCTGCTGCACCGGGTCGGGATGATCCGCCGTGATCCGCGCCTCCTGCCGCACCAGGGTCAAAGAGGTCCGACCGATGACGAAACACTCGCCCAAGGCAACGGTCGCCGTCTCGACGGCCCGGCCGCGGAAGAACACCGGGTTCCTGGCCTGCGGGAGCTTCCGCACGTGCAGCCGGTCCCCTTCCAGCAATAATTCCACGTGGATACGAGAGATGTGCGGGTCCCAGGGGACGGACCAAACTCCGGCCGCCCGGCCCAGCATCACGGGAAGGCCGGCGGGCAGCGGTTTCCGCCAGCGGTCCTGCGCGTCTTCGCCTTGCGCGATCAAATGGACGGCGGACGGTTCACCCATGGGCCGTAACCTCATCGCGCCGCTCCGGCGAGCGGAGCACCCTCGTTTCCACGCCGCCGAATCTCACGGCTCCTCCTTCGTCGCGATTTCCCAATCGTGCGTGCTCTCCACGGTGCGGCGCGTCGGGGTCAAAGAATCCGCACTTCGAGCCGGCGCTCGCGGCAGCACTTCCCATTCCCAATTGTCGGCGGGGACGGGCGAGACCTCGCGCAGCAATCGCAGCGCCAACGTCCACAAACCGAGCAGAATCACCATCACCAACCCCGCCGCGATCAGGCCGAACTGGAAGAGCTTTGTCCGCATCTCTTGCAAGGGGCGAGCCAGCGCGGAGTCGTAATCCTCTTGCACCAGCACCCGCCAGCCCGTCGCTTGCGGAACCTCCCGGTCGACGCGTTTCAACTTGACCTCGGCCTGCTGGGCCAGGTAGCGGCGGGCATAGGCCGCTCCCAACGAGTCCTTGCCCAAGGGATCGCGAAAATCCACGGCCGCGGACGGAGGTTGGCCCCCCCCGTCGAACACCGGCGGTAATTCCGTTTCCGCGATTCGGTAATCCTTGAAACGATCGGGTAGGCGACCTTCGCGCCGCAGGATTTCGTCGAACAAAGGATGCTGCAAGATCATCCCCGGATAATCGCCCGGCCGCATTTCCACCAACACCGGAAACTGCGAGGGGTTGCCCTGCAACTCCACGAAACGCGTCACGCGGACGGTGAGCGCCAACACGCCCAGGAACTCTCCCGTCGCCGAATCCCACACCGGCGTCGCCACGGCGGTGATCCACAGGTTGCTGGCGTCGCTGCGAAACACGGCCGAGAGCTTCGTTTCCTGCAAATGGGAATTGGGATCGCCGGGTCTCCAATTCCGTTCCTGATCCCGATCGCGGCCGGTGAAAAAGCTCCGCCACGCGTAATTGCGGCCGATGGTTTGGGACCGCGGTACGCGCGTCACCGAGATGCCGCGGGCATCGCAGAAAAACCAACTCGCGACATCGTCGCTCGGCCGCTCCTCTTCGCCGTCGGCGGGCGGGCTCATCCACCGCGGCAGCAGGGCCTCGAATTCGTGCTGGAATCGCAGCCGCGAAGGGTGCCCGCGGAACCGCTCCTGAAGCTCCTCCAGTTCCGTCTCGTCGGCGACGGGCCGGCTCAAGGCATCCAACAAAGGGCGGATTTCCTGATCTTGAAGAAAGTCTCGCACCGCTTGCAGAAACCGGGGATGAACGGCCAACTGCTCCACCGCATCGTAGCGACGCCGCAATTCCTTGCCCGCCAGATCGGCCACGTATTCGGCCATCAAGCGGTTGTTTTGCAAGGCGCGGACGGTCAGATTCTGCTCCGATCGCGTGACGGCGGTCGCGAACCCGCGCCAAGCGAATACGGCAAAGACGCATAGCAACAAAACCGGACCGAGGAAACCCAGCACCAAAAGCGGCCGCCGCGTCCTTTGCAGGGACCAGGCGTCCAGCGCCGCCAGCACCGCCGAGACGCTGGGATATCGCTGCTTGGGATCGGGGTTCAAACACCGCTCCACGATGGCCGCCAAACCGCGGTCCACCCCGGGCACTTTCCGGTGTTCCGTCGGCACTCCCGACTCCACGATCCATCGCCGGTACGCCGCCAGCCGTTCCTCCAGCTCCGTGATCTGCTCGATCCGCGCGGCCGCCTCGTCGTCCCGGTGGGGCGGCTTGCCCGTCAACATGCAGTACAATAGTCCGCCCAGACCGTAGATGTCCCAGCGTGCGTCGGGCACGGAACGCAGGTCGGCCTGCTCCGGCGCCATGTAGAACAGCGTCCCCAAGGCGGGCAATTGCTCGTGCGACAGCCGCGATTGGCCGAAGTCGCCCAGCCTCGGCTTGCCGTCCTGATCCAAAAGGACGTTGGCCGGTTTTAGGTCGCAGTGCAGCACCCCTTTGTTATGCGCATGGAGTAACCCGATGGCCACGTCGCGAAACAGACGCACCGCCTCGGCCGGGGGCAGCGGCCCCGCCGCCAACCGCTCGGCGAGCGACCCCTGCTCCATGAACTCCATGATGTAGTACGGAGGATCGGAATCCCAACCGACCGCGATCAGTTGCACGATGTAGCGGTCCGCCGAGAGGAAGACGAGCTTTTCGACCTCGCGCGACAAGAGCGACCAGTCCAGGCCGCCGCGATGGGCGTAGAACTTGACGGCCACGCGCCGACCCGTATTCCGGTCCAAGGCCACCCAGACTTCGCCGTATGCCCCCACACCCAGCAATCGCTCGATGTCGTAGCCCGGCACGTCGGCGGGCGGCCGACGACGCTGCAAACTCATCTCTTGCGAGATGCGCCTTGCCGTTCCGTTCTGCGGTATTGTCGGTTCGTCGATCATCAAGACGGACCCACAGAGCTCTCTCCGACCCATGCGCCGCGTAGCCCGGCCGGGCAATGCCGCCCTCGCCCCGCGCAGACCTATTATCGCAAGTATATCAGCTTTGCCGAAAATACGCTTCGCGGCAGTCCGCCGGCGGCATCCTGTTTGGAACCGGAAAGCCGCCCCGACGTGCTAGACTTGGCACAGTGAGGAGTAGTGATCCGTTTCCAGGCCTTCTCCCTCCAGCCGCGAAATCTCGATGAAGCCAATCCCGCCATACTCGGTGCCGCATCGGCGACGCATCCGGTTGCGGTGCGTCCAGGCGACCGTCGGGTTGGGGGCGATTCTTGTGCTCGTGTCGGCGATTCGGTGGGCCGGCCGCGATATTCCACCCGCCCCGGCCGCGAACGGTTCCCGGATCGCAACCGCCGTAACAGCGTCCGAGCGGACCGAGCGTCCCTCATTCGATCTCGCCCTCTACGAGGCGGAAGTTCGCCGCATGCAAAAGGGGGAGCCTTATTACGACGCGGCGGCGGCCGAGCTTCCCGCCCGAGGCTATCCCACCAAGAGCGTCTTCAACTGGCGACAGCCTTTGCCCATGGCTTTGATTGCCGTCTTGCCCCGCCCGGATCACGCCCGGCTCATCCTAGGAATGCTCGGCGTAGCCATCCTCTTCCTGGGTTACCATGTGGTTCGGCAGGACGCGGAACTTTCACCCGCCGCGGCAGCCTGGGTCGTGCTGACCGTATTCTCCCTACTGCCGGGCATCCTGCCGACGCTGTATTACTCCTCGGAACTGTGGGCCGGGAATCTGATCCTCCTGTCGCTGCTCCTGGGGGCCTCCGGACGGACCTTACCGGCGGTATTCGTCGGCACGACGGCCCTCTTCTTCCGTGAACTCGCACTGCCCTACTGCCTTTCCGCCGCGGTTGCCGCATGGATGTGCGGCCGCCGGCGCGAATCTCTAACGTGGTCGGCGGGGATGCTCGTTTGGGGGGCGTTTTTCGCTTGGCACCTATCGCAAGTGATCGCTCGCATCCCGCACGATGCCACGGCCTCTCGCGGTTGGCTTTGCGGCGGTGGAGTCGATTTCGTCCTTTCCACGGCCCAAATGCACTTCGTTCTGGTACTCCTCCCCCGATGGGCCACCGTGGTCTACGTCGCCTTGGCCGCCGTGGGATTCGTGGGGGCTAAGAGCGAACTCGGGCGGCGCGGGGCCGCCGCATTCGCCGCCTACACGGCCTTTTTCGCCCTCGTGGGGCAGCCGTTCAACCAGTACTGGGGCCAGCTTTGGGCGCCGCTGTTGTGCCTGGGCGTAACACGGTCCTTGGCGTTGGGAATCCGTTTGGGCGGCGGAATGCTTCTCGGCACCTACCGCCTTCTGCCGTTTGCTCGTCGCTTTTCGGGCACGAAGAGTGCGGCCTGACCGGTTTCTCGGAAACCGAGGACGCTGGCCCTTTTCGGCCGAAACATCCGACCTGAAACACGTCCCAACAAGAAAAGCTCCCGGCAGAACCGGTGTACCGGCTTGCCGGAAGCTGCGAAACCTTTACCTTCACGGCCAAAATACGGCCCAACAGGCGTAAGAACCGCATCCTACCCGCATGAGCGGCGTTCGCTCGGGGTTCGTCCGCCCGTGCGAATCAATATCCGCTGATGTTCGTTTCACCGCCCTCACGGGTGGAAAGGGCCCGGTAAATCACGAGGTCAATGGTATTGCTGATGAATCGGACGCTACCGTCACCAAAGGCGAAATTGCCGCCGCCGGGGTGAAAACTGCCAAAGGCCCCGTTGTTCCGACCGGTCCCGATGCCCCCGCCGCCCGCCGGATAGGTGATGCCTTCTCCCACCGGCGTGTTGAGCGGATTATCCGTGGTTCGCAACGAATCCGCGTGCCGCCCCGCGATCCACCAACGGTTGGTCCCCTCAGCCGTGTGCGATTTGATCACTTCCCCGAAGAAGAACGTGTTGCTGAGCCCGTCCAGGCAGTCCGAAAACTTCATGGATCGGATGTACATGAACATCCCCGTGTTCCCCGCCTTGACCGCCCCGCTGATTCCGTTGCTCGGGCCGATCGAACCGGAACACAGGGCGTAAGTGCCGGTGGAGTACTCGGGGGTTCCGGTACGGAACGGTTCGTCGGTCGAACTGGGGCAGACGAAGACCGAGGGTCGGGTACGGAAAACCTGCTGGTAGTTCGGGATCGTGTTCAACCAGCCGGACGTGGAAGGCCCAAGATTGCATCCCGCCGGTTGTATCGTTCCCAATTGAAAGCCGTTGAGGGAATCGTAGAGGTTCTTTTCCTCCATGTAGGGAAGCAGCATCACGAAGCCCGAGGTCCCTTGCCGTTGGTAGTCGTACTTGATGTTCGCGCCGCTGGTAGGAGCCAAGCCGTAATAGTCGGAGCAGTCGGAACCCATCCTGCCCGGCGGGATCGACTTCACCGCATCCTCATAGTTCGCCGTCGCCAGCGCGATTTGTTTGAGATTGTTCGTGCACTGGCTTCGCCGCGCGGCCTCCCGAGCGGCTTGCACGGCGGGCAGCAACAAGGCGATCAAAATGCCGATGATGGCGATGACCACCAACAACTCGACCAGCGTGAAACCGATCCGCGATCGGTTCCCCTGTGCGTTCCGGGAAAACGTTCTCGAAAACATGGCACGACCTCCTAAAGAAGGGAAACGGAAAAAAGGCCAACCTCTCGCGTCGCGTAAAAACGCGGCGCCGTCTTGTACACTCAGAAGATATTCGGATCGTTCGACTCGGGCCTGACTTGCCCGGCCGGCACGTTGGTCAATGGACCGGTCAGTTCAATAGTCAGTGAATCGGTAGGCTTGTCGATGGTCACCGTCAGACCGCTCCCTTGCGGATCGGAATACTTTTCGGGAATCAGCGAGACGCTCTCCGTCCCGACCATGGCCCGCATGGTCACCACCACCTTGTGCGTCCCGACTGCGCAGCCGTCCTCCTTTTCGAAGGTGGTGAGGGTGAACCTGCCGGTCTGGGGATCGATGGTGCCGGTGGCCGGCCTCGTACCCTCCGGGATCACCTGGATGAAGCCGGGCACCCCCGTCGCCAGAGGCTTGCCGTCAATCAATACTTGCCCGGAGACCTTGACCAGCTTCGGCCCGCCCGTGCCGCATCCGATGAAAACCGGGCCAATCATGGCGATCAAAGCCAGACCGGCGACCGCCTGCCAACGCACACTTCTAGAACCTTTCATCCAGTTCGACCTCCCGATTGCTGACGCGCTAACACCAAAACAGCTACAAAACGCCCACCATGGCGCGGGGACAAGGCAACATGGCACCGTTTTTTCAACCCCCGGCCGGGGGAAAAGTTTCGGCGAGGTATTTGACGGATCTTTTTTGGTATTTGGCTTGGCAGGACCGACGGCGTTTGGGGGATGTTTGGAGGGAAGGACGAACTTGCCGTTTACAGGCCTACGCTCCGGCGGGGCTCCGTCGCCAAGGCAGCGCGATCCCCTGCCCGGCCCATCGGCCCATTTGCCAACACGGCGAGTTCGGTTATACTGACGCAATGTCTCGTCCGGGTATCGGCCCCCTTGCTTGGTCAGACTTGCCTCCCGGCTTGAGTATATCAGGATTGCACCGAAATTCCAGCGATTTGCGTCTTTCCCAGCGCATTCGCCTCACGAGGTTTTATGAGTCAGGCGCCGATTCAGCGAGAAATTCCGTATGTGGCCCAACGGTCCCGAAAGGGCCGTATCACGGGGGTCAAAGTCGTCGGATTGGGAAGCTGGGTACCCGAACAGCGTGTCCGGAACGAAGACTTGGCGTCGCAGGGTTACGATGCCGATTGGATCGTCAAACGGACCGGTGTGCTGGAACGGCGCCACGCTCCGCCGGGGATCGCAACCAGCGATATGGCGGCGGAGGCGGCGCGGCGGTGCATCGAGCGGTCGGGCTGCGATCCGGCCGACATCGACTTGATCCTGTTGGGCACTTACACCCCGGACTTCACCATGCCGGCCGCCGCGGCCCTGGTACAAGACAAGTTGCAGCTCTGTGCTCCCGCCATGGACATCCAGGCGGCCTGCACGAGCTTCATGTACGCCCTGATCACGGGCATGCAATACGTGGCGGCCGGCGGGGCCAAGCTCCCCTTGGTCATCGGCGCCGATTGCAATTCCCGGGTGTGCAATCCCGCCGACATGAAGACCTACCCCATCTTCGGCGACGGCGCCGGCGCCGTTTTGCTGGCCCCCGGCGATGCCGATCAGGGTTTGATCGCCTTCAGTTACGGGAGCGACGGCGCGGGTTGCGACCTGCTCTATCGGCCGGGCGGGTCCTACCGCGCGCCCGGTCCCGCCGAAGCCCTCAACGGCTATCCATTCCTCTTCATGGAAGGCCGGCCGGTCTTCAAGTGGGCCATCCGGATGCTTCGCCAAACCGTCCACGATGTCTTAGAGTCGGCCGGCGTGACGCTGGCCGAGGTGAGCTTGGTCATCTTCCACCAAGCCAACATCCGCATCCTCCACGCCGCCGCCGACGACCTCGGCATTCCCCGCGAAAAGTTGTACAACAACCTCGATCGTTACGGCAACACCTCGTCGGGCAGCATCCCGCTGTGCTTGGATGAAGCCGATCGCGAGGGACGCCTCCAACGCGGCGACCTGGTGCTCCTGAGCGGCTTCGGCGGCGGGCTTTCGTGGGCAACGGGCATCTTCCGCTGGTAGCCGCCTCGCGAACGTCCTGCCCTCATTCCTTACCGCAATCACGGCGTGACCGCGTCCCGCACTCCCTCACCGCAAGGGAGGCCGCGATGCGCGCCCCATTCCAGTCCGAACCGAGAAGTCATTCTCCGTCAAGCGCCGGAACCTCATGCCGTCTCGGATTTCGAGTCGGCCGAAGGCTCCGTCGCGGCGTCGGTGAAGTACACGGGCGAATACGGCCGGAGCAGCCGCGGTCGGCTCGGCCTGAAAGGCTTGCGGAGAGGCACTCCGGCACGTTCCTGGCGCTGAGCTTCCAAGACGTTCGCCTTGGTGATACGGGGATGTTCCGCCTTCAAAGCCGCCAGGATTTCCTCGACGTTTCGCCCGGCATCGCTCCGCATCAATCTCCGCGCGGCAATGACCCAGCGGCGGCGGACGTACGATTCCCACATGCGGCGGTATTCTTCCTTCCGCCGCGTGTTCTCTTGAATCAACGCGGCAAAGGGTTCACGGCACGCCAGCAATACGTAGTCGGCCACGAGCACCCAATCGACGTACGGCAATCGTGACGCGGGAATCGCGGTCGCGTCCGCCGTCGCCCCCTCGAGCAGAGGCAAGTCGCAAGGTTCTTCGCCGCCTTGCGACTGAGGGTCGGCCGACGCGACGGCCTGGCGGACCTCGGCGGCGATTCGGACCCGAGCCAACCCCGCGTCACCGTTACATGCCAGATAGATTTCCCGGCCGCGTTCCCGCCAGCGGCGATACGATTCGTACGAGCGGGCGATCCATTGCAAGACCGCGGCGGTGGGATCGGCCGTCTTGACGCTTGCGGATTTCTTTCGAGCCATGGATTCACTCTCGGCGGGTTCGCGATCGCCGGGTCGAGGTCCGCCGCGGGCCGGGCGTCTGTTTCGACGGATGCGACGACGTTCAGCCGGCCGCCGACTTCGTTCCACCGCTTCCCGGCGGCCGGTTCGCCAATCGCAGTCCGCTCAGAGCTTGCGATGCACGTAGTAGAACGTCCCTGCCCCCGCCGCGAGGCCGACGATCACCGCGACGATGATCATACCGAAGACTTTCCCCGGATCGCTCGCACCCCAAAGCAGCATCTGTACCAGCATGGCGAAAATGACCGCCATGTTGAACGCCAGGATGCCGAACTGGATGGCTTGTCGGGTCGCCGCGGCCGGATCCTGCGGCTGCCGGGCGGAGGAGGCTGCCTCGGCGGCCCGTTGCGCTTGAGCCGACGCCCTCACGGCCGCCGCCTGCTGGGCCTGGGAATAGTGCCGCGTCACGGCCGCATTGATGCTTCCCGGCGTCGTCAACAATGTCCGCACGGGCAGGCCGAATCGCAAGCGAAGCTGTTCTTCCACATCCGGGTTGATCGGGAACGGCGACGCCACCAAGACCTGGTTGTCGTCGGTCATGACGGGAATGACGGAATTCTGTCGCGCGAAGGCGGCCGGAACCTGCTTGACGAGCGCTTCATCGACCGCCGTCTCCTCGAGGTCGATGTACGGCAGCCCCTCGGCTTCCGCGTAGGCTTGAATCACCACATCGGGCGGGGCCAGCTTTTGTTGCACGATGGCATCGCGAATCTCCAAGCCGACCGCCTTGGCGAAACGTCGTGCCCGCTCCAAGTCTTCCGGCGCAAGCACCTTTTCGGCGAGAAGGATCTCCTCCAGGGTGCGGCGGCGCCCCTCGCCCACGTCCTTTCGACCCAGAACGGCGTCGTATTCCCGTTTCCGCTGGGCATCCGTCAAACAGAGCATGGCCTTGGCCAGCTCATTCAGCAACTCCTGGGACTCGAACGCGTAGTCGCCCGACGCGTATTTGCGAACATGCGCATTGAGCTTGCGGTACTGCGATCGAATCTTGCCGACGTCGTCCTCGAAAAGCTTCAGTCCCAGCAGTCGATAGTAGTTGACCGGGCGTTCCGGCTCCTCGATCCCCAACCACTCGCGATAGACGTCGATCGGCTTCTTGGCCATGCCGGTATTCCCTTCCATCTGTCACGGCGATGCGATGCCGGCGAGGGCGCCGCGACGTACATTCGACGACATTCATTCGACTTTGTACTGATCGGCCAGTTGCTTCAAGGAATCCACATCCTCCTCGCGCAACCCGCCGCGACGTTCGATCTCGATTTGGGCTTCGCGGCCGGTGGTCTTGTCCCGCGCGGTGACCACGACCCGCCCCTGCGCGGTGAATGCGTAGGAGACTTCGACCGGCGATCCCTTGGGCAATCCGTGCGGCAGGTCGGCAATGCGGCACTTACCCAGCAGGGAGCAGGCGAACGGATCGGGAGCGTCTCCCTCCAGCACCTGCACGGTGATCCGCTCCTGGTCGTCTTTGGTGGTCTTGAAGATACGGCGGACCTCGATGGGAATCCGGCTGTTGCGCGGGATCATGACGTGGTTGACGGTCTTGCCGCTCTTGGGGTCCAAGGCCACGATGCCCAGCCCGTGAGAGTTGACGTTCTCCTGCTGCACGATGGCCAATCGCCGCCGGATGCGTTCGGCCAGCTCGCTTTCCGTGCCGCGATACTTGGCCTCGAGGATGGCGGCGTGAATGGCGGCTCCCTGAGCCACGGCGGTGTGGGGCGAAATGCCGGTGTACGGCTCGCGCTGCAACAATTCCTTGAGCATCCGCGGGACTTGGGGCATGAGCGTGGAACCGCCCACCAGAACGACGGCCTCCAAATCCTGCGGCGAGATGCCGGCCTCGTCCAGCACCAGCATGGTGGTGTCGGACGTCCGCTGCAAGAGATCGGCGGTCAATTCCTCGAACAGCTTGCGCGTGACCGGAATGTCCATGGCCTTGTCGCCGAATCGCACGTGAACCACGGTCTCCTCGCGGTCCGTGAGATCGATCTTGGCCAGGTCGCAGTCGTTTCGCATGATTTGAATCTGCTGAGCCGACTCGCGAGGGTCCACGCCGTGCCGCTTCTTGAACTCCTCGGCACAGTAGTCGAGCAAGCGATCGTTCCAGTCCACGCCGCCCAATTGCACGTCGCCGTCGGTAGCCAGCACGCGGAAGTGGGTGGGCGTGTACTCGACCAAGGTCACGTCGAAGGTGCCGCCGCCCAGGTCGTACACCAAGACCTTCCGGGGCGTTTCCACTTTGACGTCGGGATTGCCCAACACGCCTTCGTGCCATGCGTAGGCCAGCGTGGCCGCCGTCGGCTCATTCATGATGTCGATGACGTTCAGTCCCGCGATGCGACCGGCGTCCTCGGTGGCCTTGCGGCGGGCGTCGTTGAAGTAGTAGGGAACGGTCACCACGGCATTGCCGATCGTGCCGATCCGCCGCTCCGCGTCCTGCTTGAGTTTCTTCAAAATCAGGGCGGAGATGAATTCCGGCGAGATCTCCCGGCCGTCGAAGGTACGGCGAAAGTCGGGCACGCCCATGTATCGCTTGATCCGCTCGACGACGTTTTCCGGCGACTCGAAAGCGGCCCGTTCGCGGCGGGGCCCCACAATCACGTGGCCGCTCTCCGCCAAGAGGATGACGCTCGCCGTCAGTTCATCGCCGTCGTCGTTGGGCAGCGTAACCGGATTGCCCTCATCGTTCAGAATGGCGATCTCGGAAAAGGTGGTTCCCAGGTCAATGCCGACGGTGTGGCCAGGTTCAAAGTGCATAGCGATTGTTCCCGAGAAATACGAAAAGCAGGGTATCCCGACATTGTGGACCCATGAACGCCGCGGAGATGTCGCGTCGGGCGACTCCCGGCGGCTCCGCGGAACGGGCATCCTGCCTTGGCGGTCGAGCGAGTCGTCCCCGTTCGACCTGGAACTTCCCTCGGTCGACGGTCGGGGCTGTGTTTCGCGCTCCGCCGCCGCCTCTTTTCTACCTTAACAAAGAATCTACGTCTTGCAGCACGTCATCCACCGATTTGTCTTTTTTCTCTTCCTTCTTCTCCTCTTTCTTCTGCTCCGGCGGATCTTTCTTCTGCTCCGGCGGAGGTTGCGGAGCCTGCGGTTCCGCGGGCCGGGTCTCCGGTTGAGCCTCGGGCTGCGGCTGCGGTTCCGCTTCCGGCTTGGCCTCGGCCGCGGGCGGCTCCGGCTGCCGCTCGGGCGTCGCTTCCGCAGGCTTGGGGGCCGG
>Ga0067045_1027916_pt1 | contig 51019 bp, 53 predicted proteins | sample TerdegcTABiofilm_FD_59184 | JGI IMG/M metagenome (GOLD analysis project Ga0067045, IMG submission 59184) | Combined Assembly of (Gp0054472, Gp0054536) Wastewater bioreactor microbial communities from Singapore -Terephthalate degrading...
TGATGCGTTCTTTGCTATGTCAACTACTGTCTGGCTCATTTCTTCTGCTGCAGATGCTATCTGGCTTGCTCTTTCTGTCTGGGATTTGAGGTTTCTTGATATTTCTTCTGTTGTTGCTGAAAGTTCTTCAGAAGATGATGCAAGAGAGCTTGAGATTGTCTTTGACTCTGCTATAAGGCGTTTTATGCTTTCTATAGAATCTTTCAAGGAATTCATTAATATACCCATTTCATCTTTTCTATTTACTTTGATATCTATAGTTAAATCACCTTGAGCTACTTTAGCAAGTTTTTCCACTATTTCGTTGATAGGTTGTGTAATGCTTTTTGTTAGAAATAAAGCAATAAATATAGATAAGACCGTACAAACCATTCCAATACCGATACTCAATAGTTTTGACTGATTAATTATATTTACAGCCTCTTCAAATCTAAGTTTATTTCTTTCTTCCTGATAAGCAATAAGTTCATTAGTATCTGTTATCCATTGTCTGATTGGCTCTCTTGCTTCCTTAAGCATAAAATCAATAGCTTCATCATTCTTGCCGCTGAGAGACAATTGTATTACTTTATCATTTAATGAAAAACCTTTTTCGCCCGCAGCCTTTACTTTTTTAATAATTTCCCATGCTTTTGCATCATTAGAAGGAGTAAGGGATTCTATCAATTTTAGTTTTTCATAGTATATTGATTTATACTCTTTTTCTATTCTGTCAAGTAATTTTTTCTTTTCATTCATATCCTTTATAAGAAGTATATTTCTCATCGCCATAACTGTCTCCCTTACCATATCCACCATAGTATTAGCTGCCTCTGCTCTTTTGTTATTCACATTAACAATTCTATCTAAATCTTTAGATATACCATTCAATGAGAAAAAGAAATATCCTATCAATCCCAGCATAAAAACTATAAGCACAGAGAATGATAGTGCTAATTTTTTCCATAACTTCATGTTTTTAAACATCTTTACACCCCCTCTTAATTTTCAATTGCTATTTTTTCTGAAGCATCAATGATGCTGTCAGTTTTATCCTTACCTATAAGTCTGTCCATGTTAATAAGAATTATAAGTCTGTCTTCTAACTTCGCTATTCCTGAAATAAACTCACTACTTACTGAGTAAGTCATCACTGGTGGTGGCTCAACAATGTTTGCTGATATACGCAATACTTCTGATACTGTATCTACTATCAATCCTATAGTTACTCCATGTATGTCCATTATCATTATCTTCTGCTGCGCCATATCTTCTTCTGGTAAGCCAAACATTTTTCTGAGACTTACTACAGGAATAACTTTGCCTCTAAGATTAATAACACCTTCCACATAATAGGGAGCATTCGGAACTCTTGTTATCTCTTTCATTCTGTTTATTTCCTGAACCTTGAGAATGTTTACCGCATACTCTTCTCCTCCAAGTGTGAATGTGACAAGCTGAAGTATTCGGTCTGCTTCAGAAAGCTTTCTCTCTGATACTGCTATTTCTGCTTCCATTTCAAAACCTCCTTTTTGAGGGATTTATTTAAGTAAAGCAATACTTGAAATTATTCTATTAAGCTCTTCTTTAAATTCATTGAAAAGTTCTATATCAAGCTCTCCTTGTAAAAGTTTTCTGTCAAGCTCTTTTGAAAGTTCAGAAAGTCTCATAGCACCGATTGTGCCTGCTATACTTTTAATTTTATGAATAAGCATTGATGCTTCTTTAAAATCTTTTTTTGCAATAAGATTTTCTATAAATTCTGATTTGTCTTTGTACTCCATATAAAACTTTTTAAGAATTTCTAAGTAAAGTTTTTCATTCCCTGAAAGCCTTGAAAGAGCAGTTTTCATATCAATAATTGAAGGTAAGTTTTTGAAAGTTGTTTCTTCAGATTTAAACCACTTTGAAAGAGTTTTAAACAAATCTTCAGGATTAACAGGCTTTGTTAAATAATCATCCATTCCAGCATCCAGTGCTTTTTGTTTTTCTTCTTTAAAGGCATGAGCACTTAAGCCTATAATAGGAATTGTTTCAAATTTTAATTCTTCTCTTATCAGCTTCGTTGCTTCAATCCCATCCATTTCAGGCATCTGAATATCCATTAAAATCGCATCAAATTTATTTTCTTTAAGTTTCTGGATGGCTCTTTTACCATTTATAGCAATATCAACAGTAAATCCTGCTTCCTGTAAAATATTCTTAATTACAATCTGATTGATTTCATCGTCTTCTACAACCAGAATTCTTCCTTTTTTTAATGGAATATATTCAGGTAGTTTCTCTTCCTTTTTTAAAAGCCCTAAGCACTCTAAAAGAGCATCTTGGAGCAATGAACGAACTACAGGCTTTATTAGAATTTTAGCTATCTGCCTTAGATTCATCTTCTCAACAATGCTTACATCTTTGTAGGGAATCAGAATAATCATGCATGGTTTAGTCTCTATATTTTTTTCAATGTAATCAAGAACTTCTTTGCCAGTTAAATCACTTGTTGTCCAGTCTACAATGAAGAAGTCAACAAATTTTTTCTGAGCTATTTTCAATGCCTCTTTACCAGAAGTTTCTGAAATCACTGATAACCCCATGCTTTCAAGATTTTCCTTAAGCATTTTCAATAACTCAGAATCATCATCCACACACAAAGCTGTTTTTCCTTTAAGCATTGATAAAATATGAGGCTCAACAGGAACAAATTCAAATAAAGCTGTAAATCTAAAATCACTTCCTTTGGCTAACTCACTTTCTACAGTTATTTCTCCTCCCATCATTTCTACAAGCCTTTTACATAATGCAAGTCCCAATCCCGTGCCTTTTTCTTTATATGTAAGCTGTGTGAAAGGTTCAAAGATTTCTTTCTTTTTTTCTTCAGCAATACCAACTCCTGTATCTCTTACACTGAAAAGAAGCCTAACTTGATTGTCTTTTATCCATTCACTAACTTTTATTGAAAGCTCTATCATGCCAGATTCAGTAAACTTCAAAGCGTTCCAGAGAAGATTCATAAGAACTTGCTTAAGCCTTAAAGGGTCCCCTATGAGTCTATTTGGCACATTAGAACTAATATAGAGATTAAATTTAATACCCTTTTCATTACACTTTGGCACAAAGATTGATATTACCTTCTCTATTAAATCATCAAGCTTAAACTCTTTTGTATCAAGTTCAAGCTTGCCTGCCTCTATTTTTGAAAAGTCAAGAATAGTATTTATAATTTCAATAAGTGCTTCTGATGCATTGTTTATTCTTTTTAAATAGTCCTGCTGTTGAAAATTAAGAGAAGTTTTAGAAAGTAGATGCGTGATTCCTGCAATTGCATTTAAAGGGGTGCGAATCTCATGGCTCATGCTCATAAGAAACTGAGTTTTTGAAAAATCCGCACTTTTTGCTTGAATTGCAAGCTCTTTAGAACGAACAACTTCTTCTTCAAGTGCTCTTTCTTTTGCCTGCAAAATACGGAATGTCTCATCAAGTTTTCTATTTGCATTTCCCGTTAAAATCCATAACATAAAAAGGTTCCCACAACCCAATGTTAAAACAAAAACCAAATTTAAAAGATTTCTATTACTGATAACAGACCATAAAAAATCAAAGTCTTTCATTACTAAAAGATATCCGGCTATATGCCCAGTTTTAGACAATAAGGGAATAGCATCACACCCATAAACTGAGGCATCCTTTTTAAAATAAAAAGGCTCTATTTCATAGAACATCCTTTGTCTGAGCATTCTTTGAATCTTAAAGGGTATAGATTCCATTGTCTGATTTAAAATAACTATATCTGGATAATCATCCCACTGCCCTGTATAATCAAAGTTTTTCTTTCCTTTTTCAAATACTTCCTTATTCATTAAGTTTTTGTAGGCGATTGTCAGAAGCTCAGAATCGCTTTCTCTAAAAAAATTCTTGGAAGATTCAAATATCTGAATACCGATAACAATATAACCTATAGTCTTTCCCTTATCTTTTAATACCCTTATATAACTCAATAAAAATCCTCCCAGAGTTCCTGTTTCAATGCCCCATGAGTCTTTACCTGTATAGCTTGCTTCACTCAATATGGGCGTAATTCTTTTGTCACCGTATTTTTCAGGTATATGTGCTCTCAGAAATACTTTTCCATTTGGCTCAACAAATATAAGATGTGTTGTGAAATATTTATTTTTTAGCTCACTAAAAACAGGCTGAATTTTGTGATTTAAAGCTTTACGGTCTTTATTAAAAAATGCTTTAATAGTTTCATTGTCTTTCAGAATGTTTTCTGTTTCATTTTTAAAAATATTAATTTGGTCTTTAACATATTCATCCCATTTAAACAGAGTATTTTTCTTGTAAAGCATTACATCCCATTTAAGTCTTTGAATTTCATAGTAGTAGTTATAAAATCCCCAGATAATTATTCCAAGACATAGTCCTATAATTAGAGGCATAAAATGTTTAATATTTATCTGGGGATTAGAAAGATAGTTTACTATGAATAAACTTTTTGCTAAAAAAATAATGATACCAATAAGCAAAAAAATACAGAGAACTGTAAAAATGAAATACTTTAAAAAATCGCTATTTATATTTCTTCGCCACTTTTTTGCATCCACTTCAAAAGCCAGTATCATCACTATCTTAGCTGTTTCAACATCAAAAACAGGTACATAGGCAGTTACTGAAGTTTTGTTTTTATCAAATAGAATCTGTTTGTCTTTAAAAGCTTTTAACGCTAAAGCAGGTACAGAACCTTCTTTTTTGTAAGTTGAAGGACCAAATTTAAATCCCTGTTCTGTTAAAATTACTGTATAAATTGCATCAACAAAAGAAGCATCCTTTTTAAAAGTATTTATTTGATTAAAAATTAATTGATAAGCATTGCCATCATAGTAGGCTTTTTTTACCACAGAAGGATTGATAATCTGAGAAAGCAATTGTGCTTCTAATAAAAGTTTTTCTTTATAATGATTTTCTAAGTCTGTTGAATGAATTTTTGCTACAATTAACCCACATAGAACTGTTAATAACATAAAAAGTTTTGTTGAAGATTTTTTTGTAGTTCATAGGATGAAACAAACTGGTATAATATTTAAAATGAAAAATTTTAGAAAATACATAAAATCCTTTTTTTGCCATCGGCAAATTTTAGCCGTTATATTAAATTTTTATTCTTTTATTTAAATTAATTATGAAAATTTTAAACAAATGAATAAAAAAAGTCAATATTTTTGAAAAGATATCAAAATGAAAGATAAAAAAAATGATTAAATTGGGCGAAAGAATAAAGCAGGCAAGAATTAAAAAGGGACTTACGCAGGAAGAACTTGCCAGAAGACTTGGTATTGCCTATCCTACGCTAAGCAAATATGAAAATGGTCACAGGATACCTGATGCTAATTTACTTAGCCATTTGGCTAAAGAACTTGATTGTGATCCTGGGTGGTTATTAATAGGTGACGAAGATTATTCTGAAAAGGCTCATGATACAGATTTTATAACAGTTCCTTTTATTGAATATAAATATTATGATGACTCTGAAAAAACTCATTCTATAAAAATTAAAATTGATGAGGAAATCAGACAAGAAATAGGAAATATTGATAATATCACCATTTTAAAAATCTCAGGTGATGATATGGAGCCAACATTGCATTCAGGAGATTTAGTTATTATTAACAAGAGATTAAGAGAAATTGAGCCACAAGGTGGAATTTATGCAATTGAAATACTTAATAATTTAATGATAAAAAGAATCCAGATATTGTATCCCTCTGAAATTCTGCGAATAATAAGTGACAATAAAAATTATCCTGTGATGGATGTGTCTCCTAATTACGTTAAAGTTTACGGAAAAGTAATTTATGTTATAAAAAAACTTGTTTGAGCTGAATTACAAGCGAGCCTAATAAATTTCCTGACATTATTAATTTAGAGACAAAAAACGAGTTGCAAAGTTGAATTGATAATGTTAGGAAAATATCTTAATTGTTGACAATTAGAGGATTTTTTCTACATACTTTATAAGTTTAATTTTTTACGAAGGAGGTTATTATGCCTGAAGGCTTTAAATCAAAACTAAAAAGAACATCAGGTCTTTATAAAAAATTTCTTATTATATTCAACCTATCTATTATTCTTTCCACCATTATTCTTCTTGCAGGACTTGTCATAACAGGATATGAAATTTATGGAGAAGAATTTATTATGAAAAAGATGGGAGTTCTAAATAGTCTTTTGAAATTTGCTCCTGTCCTCGGTATATTTGCTATAGCATTAATAGGAATATCAACAGCTAATGTTTTTTGGTTTAAAAAACAGATTGTATCTCCTCTCGCAGAAATTGAAGAGGCTATGGAAACTATAAGAAAAGGAAATTTTGAAAAAAGAATAAAATTAAAGACAGGTGATGAGTTTCAAAAAATTGCAGATACTTTTAATCAAATGATGGACAAACTTTCCACGCTTATCCAGACAGAAGAAGAAAAGAAAGAAATGCAGAATAACATCATAAAATTTTTACAGATAATGACTCAGGCATCTGAAGGAGACCTTACTCAGAGAGCAGAAGTTACTCCAGATGTTTTTGGTTCATTGGCAGATGCATTTAATCTTATGACAGATGGATTGAGCGAACTTATTAAAGAAGTTAAAAATTCAGCAGAAGATGTTGGTCAAAAAAGTAACATTCTCAATGATATAATCCAAAAACTACAAACAGGAGCAGAAATCCAGAAACATGAAATTGAGAAAATAGCATCACTTGTTGAAGAAGCTGCAGAAATTGCTTACCAGACAAAAGAAAAGACAACAGTTGCTACAGATGTTTCAAAAGAAGCTATGAATGCAATTATTAAGGGTAACGAAATTGTTACAGAAACAATTAATAGTATGCAGTTAATCAGAACAGCTGTTCAGGGAATAAACAGAAGGATGAAACTTCTTTCAGAAAAATTAATGGAGATAGGAACAATATCAACAATAATCAGTGACATAGCGAATAGGACAAATCTCCTTGCCTTGAATGCGTCAATTGAAGCAGCAAGAGCAGGAGAAGAGGGGAAAGGATTTGTTGTTATTGCTGAAGAAATAAGGACACTTTCTGAAAAAACAGCTAAATCATCTAAAAATATCGCAGATATTATCACAGCAATTCAGGAAGAAGCAACAGCTGTTACAAAAAATCTTGAGGAGGAAACTAATTATGTTGAGACAGGAACTACAATGGTAAGCCAGACTACATCAGTATTTGAAAAAATTGACTCAATCATAAAAAATATCGGACAAATTATAGGTGAAATTAATGAATCAACATTGAAACAGAAAGAAATAACAGATAGTCAGGTAAATTCAGCTCAAACAGTTAAGGAAGTAACTGAAAATATATATGGAATAACTACTGAACTTACAGATGTATCTAATTCTTTGGCAGATACTTCAAAAGAGCTTGTTAATGTAGCAGAAAAATTTAAAGTTTGATAAAGAAGTCGGAATATTATACGAATACTTTATTATAAAAGTTTTAATCTGTCAAGAATTTCTTCTTCTATAGCCTTTTCATCAAAAGGCTTAACAATATATCCATCTGCACCTAACTCAAAAGCCTTTTCTTCATGCTTTTTGGTTCCTCTTGAGGTAAGAACAATAATCGGCAAATTTTTAAATCTCGCATCTTTTCTTAATCTACTGATAAGTTCATAGCCGTGCATAACAGGCATTTCAAGGTCAGTTACCACCATGTCAACCTTGTTTCTTTCAAGTAAATTTAGTGCTTCAACACCATCTTTTGCAGTGTATACCCTTAATTTTTTTGCTTCAAGAACACTTTGAAGAGTTTTTCTTACGCTTATAGAGTCATCTACAACCAGAACAGACCCTGAGTATATGAAAGATTCTGTAATTTTATCAGATAAGCCTGTAAATATAAATTCTTCTTCAAATAGTTTCAATGGGTCAATGACATATCTTGGACTACCTTTGCCAGATATAAAATAGCCAAGATATTGTGTTAACCCTTCAAGAAATTTGCCAAAATTGTGAACTGTTGCTTCCTCATGTCCTAAAATCTCATCAACAATAAGTCCTTTTCTTATTCCTGAAAAATTAAAAACAATTATATAACCCTTCTGAAGTGCTTTGCCATTTAAGGAGAAAAAAATTTCTGAAAATATCTTAACAGGGATAATTCTGTTTTTATGATTAATGCTTCTTTCTTCAAGTGCCTGGGGAAAATCTTCCAGTGTTAAAATTTCTTCAATATAATTAATAGGTATTGCAAAATCCAGATTATGAGAACTAAAAATCAGAAGATTGCTAATAGTTAATGATTGCGGAATTTTTATTATGAATGTGGTTTCTTTATCTAATTCTGAAAAAACTTCTATTGTGCCTTTAAGTTTTGAAATAGCTGTTTTAACAATATTAAGCCCCATTCCTCTTCCACTTTGGAAATCTATCTCATCTGAAGTTGAAAACCCAGGGACAAATATGTAAGAAAGAATTTCCTCCTCGGAAATAAAAGATGTATATTCTGAAGAAATCAATCCTTTCTGCACAGCTATTTCTTTTACTTTATCAATATCTATTCCTCTACCATCGTCTTTGATAGCAATGACTATATATTTCCCTTCTTTTTTTACATCAATTTTTATATGACCTGTTTGTTCTTTGCCTTTTTTTATTCTTTCTTCAAAAGATTCAATCCCGTGCTGGATAGCATTACGAAGAATATGAATAATTGGCTCATATAGTGAGTCAAAAACAGGTTTATCAATTTTTATTTCTGCTCCTTTAATATCTATTTCAACAGCTTTTCCTATGTCTTTTGCGTTTTCCTTAATGGCTTCAGAAAGTCTGTGTAAGAGTTTTCCGATAGGTATCATTCTTATCTCAATTAAACTGTCTTTTAAATAATTGATTTCTCTGCCCAAAGATTTAAAGTGAGATGAGAGGTTTTCAGAAAAAATAAACAAAGAATTTATACCCTCTGTTATATCATTTGTTATTTCCTGAATTTTTCTTAAAAAGATGTGGTATTCATCATATCTGTCAAACTCAAGGTCACTAAAGTCAACAAAAAAACTATCTATTACTTTCTGCCCTCTTTCATATGTGCTTAACCAGTACATATCTGAAAAGTCCGTTATTTCTTTTAAAAGCTTTTTTCCGCTATTTGATATTTCTTCAACAATGTGGAATAGTTCTTTTTCTTTATCGGTTATGGTATTTTTCTGAACAAGAACCTCGCTCAAGGAAGCAAATATATTTTCAATAACTTTTAGCTCAACTCTTACATTATCAGTTACTGGGAGGGCATCAAAAATTACAGATTTTTGTTGCACTGCAGGAATCTCTTTTTTATTTAAAATATTATCAATTAATTCTATAACTTCCTTTTCAATTTCGCTTTTTTCTTCTCCTGCTTCATGAACTTCATTTACAAGAGCAACGATTAGATTAATAACGTTTCTAATATGATAAATAAGGGAATTATCATAATTTATTTCTCCATTCAATAAAGCTTCAAAGAGATCTTCAAGTTTATGAGACAACATTGTAATCTTATTGAACTTAACTATAGATGCAGAACCTTTTAAAGTATGAGTTGCTCTAAAAAGACTTTCTATGGTGCTTTTGTTATATCCTTTGGTTTCAAGTTCTTCTGTCCCTTCAACTAATACATTCAAACAGTCATCAGCTTCCAGAAGAAAATATTTTATCAGCTCAGATTTATTTATCATCCCTCTTTTCTGCAGGTTTTTGAGAACTGACTTTCAGTTGTTCAAATAATTTTTCAGGATCAATAAAATCCTCCACAACTATATCTGATTCAAAATTAACAAAAAATGGAGTAATATCTGATAAAATTCCTATTTTTTCTCCTTTTACATCAATAACCAGCAATTTATTATCAGAGTAGTTTAATCTTTCAATATTATAAACTTTGGCGAGGTCTACTGCGGGAATGATTTTACCTCTAACAGGCAATGCACCGACAATATAATCAGGTGCCCCCGGAATAGGGAAGATTCGGGTAACATCCAAAACTTGCATAACACTTTCTTTTGGTATTAGAAACTCTCTTTCTCCTATACCAAAAACACAGTAAGATTTTTCTGTTTCTTTTATTTCTTCAGACATTTTTTTATAGCTACCAAAAGGTCAATTGGTTCAAAAGGTTTTGTAATATATTCATCTGCACCCTGCATCTTACCCCAGAATTTATCAGCTTCTTCCTTTTTAGAAGTTACAAGAATTACAGGAATATTTTTAGTTTTATCATTCTTTTTTATTTCCCTGCAAATCTGAAATCCGTTTTTCTTAGGCATAACCACATCTAAAATTATTAAATCAAAATTTTCATTTTTAAGCAGGTTTTCTGTTTCTTCTCCATCCTTTGCAAAAATAATGTTATATTCTCCTTCTTTAAGGATGGACTCAATATATTTTGCATCTACTGTAGAATCTTCAGCAACAAGAACTTTATACATTTTAATTTCCTCTTAAATTTGTATTATATCATTTTAATGTTTCTTTAAAAAGCTCTGAAGGAGTATAGCGTTCTTTATTCAACAACCATTCCTCAGTAAAATCTTTCTTTTCAAAAATAAAGTTTTCAATTTGAGATTTTTTCAAAGCCGTTATTGCTTCAATAGTAATATTTTTAATTTGTTCCTGAGAAAGTTCATTCAGTAGTTTAAAACCAAATTTCTGTTTCTGAAAGTTTGATATTCCATAAATGACCTGTCCGTATATAAATAAAAATTCATAGATTTCCCCTTTTCCATAAACAGTCAAAATACCACTTAATCCATTAGAATTTATTAGTGAAAAAATTTCAGGAAGTTTAAAAAAATTTAAATTTCCTGAGAGAATTAAAGAAGAATCTTTTATCAATCCATATTTTTTGAATATTCCTTCAATAGAACCATCAAAGAGGGTTATAATTTTTTCATAAAAACTACTAAATTTATCCTCTATTAATTTCTCTAAACTACTCAAAGCATAAGCTGGACTGTCTTCCATTTTTTGAATTTCTTTTTCAGCTTGAATTTCCTCAACTTCGGATTGGACAGTTTTTCCTTCAAATAAAAATTCTTCAGTAGATTTGATTTCTTCTATTTCAGGTATTTCTTCTATTTTTTCAGAGATTTCTAATTCAGGCTCCTTTAATATTTCCATGTTTTCTTTCATTTCTACAAAGTCAATTTCCTTTGCTAAATCTTGAGATTCTTCTAATAGAATTTCATCAAGAGTCTCTTTTTCTTCTGGCAATTGTAAGGGTTCTTTTGGTTCAAGAGATAATATCTCTTCAACTTCAGGAATTTCTAAAGAAGGTTGCATTTCTTCTACTTCTTTTATCTCTATTTCAGATACAGGCTCTGAAATGTCAACAATAGGCTCAGGAACTTTGCTTAACGTTGTTCTAACTTTCTCTATAAGGTCCTCTGATTTGAAGGGCTTTATGAAATAGTCTAAAACTTGATATTTTTCAATAAATGTTTGTCCTACTGTCTCACCCTTTCCAGTAATTAAGATAATAGGAATATCTTTAAGAGTTTCATTATCTTTTATTAGTTTGCAAAATTGAGAGCCTGTCATTTTAGGCATTATAAAGTCTACTAAAATCAGGTCAGGTTTTACTGTTTCCGCAATTTTCAGCCCCTCTTCTCCATCAGCTGCTGTGTAAACCTCATATTCTGCTTCTTGTAAAGAAACTTCCGCAAGCTTTCTTACAAGAGGGCTATCATCTACTACTAAAATTTTTTCTTTTGCCATGTTTAACCCCTTATTCAAGAAGTTTTCTCATTGTAATACGCATTCTTTCAACTGCTTTTGCTAAGATAGCAATTTCTCCTCGTGCATCTTTAATTTCTACTTTCTGAGATGTCTTACCCATTGATATCTCATCTGTGATTTTTGTAAGTGTTACTATCGGATTTATTACATATTTATTCATGCCATATCCAATCAAAAGAGCAATGACTATAAGCATTATAATATAAACTGAAATATTTATACCAAGAATTGTAAAAACCTTCATTGGAGTGAGAATTCTCTCTTTGACAATATATATAAAACCTATTGTTTTACCAGAGAAATCTTTAAAGGGGCTATAAACAATAATATAATCTTTACCTGATTGAGAAACCTTTTCAGTATAATATTTCTCTTTTGATTGAGAAGCCTTTTTTAAAGTAGATTCAGAAATAAACAGTTTTGGGTCCTGTGCAGTAAAATAAAGAGAAACCCATTCTCCAAAGTTATATTTAACGTCTTTTAAACCTGGCCAGCCAGAAAGTAATTCTTTATAAACAGCTACTCCAATTTCAGCATTTATTGCTTTTTTAATCTGCTCAATCTCAGTTTTTAATCCTCCTCCAAAATCAACACTTCCGACATAGTTACCTTTGTAGAAAACAGGTTCTACACCTCTTAATCCAACTCCTCCCAAACCGATCTCAACCCCTCTTACACCTTTTCGGGTTGTTTCTACCTGCACAACGGTTTTACGGTCTTTTGAAATATTATCACCAAAGTGTTCCAGATCATGAAGCCTGAGAAGAGAAACTGCTGGGGGTATATGGAAATGGAATTGAGCAAGACCAAAATTTTCCTTTAAATAATTAAAACTGGGTAGAAATTTATCTATTAAACGATTTCTATCTTTTTTATTAATGGCTTCTTGAATATCAGGAATATGCGTAACCAGAGCAGCCATTTGTTGATAATGTATTGTAGATGTCTCAAGAAAAACCTGCACTGTATTAACTGATGCTTCAATGTTTCGTTGTTCTTCCTCCTTTAAAAGGCTTACCTGCATAATATAATTAAAAACAACCAGTAGACTCATACCAACAATTAGAGTTGCTAATAGAGGCAAAGCTATTCCTGTTCTTAATCCAAATTCTATTTTCATTTATAACCCTCCAATAAATTTATTTACCTCATTTAAAAATTCTTTTCTTGATGCAGGGTCTTCTATCTCTTCTTTTAACAAATTGACCAAATTTAACAAATCATTCTTAGATGGCGGGTTAGCAGGAATCCATTTTTCAGCAATATATTTTTCTGTAATTTTACTTCCTATAGGTCCAATCTGTCTGATTAATGCTATTTTTATTACATCTTTTATTTTTTGAAAATCTGAGGAATGAAAAGATATAGAGTCTTCAGAATTGATAAACTTGTTCATATTTCTCAAGGTGGTTATTATATCTTCGGTTGAAGGGATATCATTGCTTGTTATATCAACTGAAATCTGAGGGATGAAATTGTATGAAACAGGTTCTCTTGAGATTATTTCATTTAAACATTGCATACCTTTTTTAAATCCAAATGAAAGATAATAGATTTGTCCAGTTTTAAAATAAAACTTGAAAAGATTTTTTTCTGAAGCAAAAATTATTGTTAAAAGCCCTGTGCTTTTGCTTTCATATAAATTTTCAATAATATCTGCAAGATTTTTTTTCATAAAATCATTGGAAAAGTTCTAAAAAATCTTTAACATTACTCTTAACATCTCCTACTAAAATTCCTGAGGCTATAGCCACGTATTTGCAACCCATCGCTTTTAAATCCTTTAAATGCTGTTTTTTAATGCCTCCTATTGCGACAACAGGAACTTTTATTTTTTTACAAATCAAAGATAGCATATCATATCCTTTTGGTTCAAGAGCATCTTTTTTCGTTGTAGTATAAAAAATTGGTCCATACCCAATATAGTGAGCTCCTTTTTTTTGAGCATCAAGAGCTTCTTCAAGATTATGGGTTGATATGCCTATAATGCCTGAAAAAAATTTTTTTGCAACTTCAATTGGAAGGTCATCCTGTCCCAAATGGATACCATCAGCTTTTATAGCAATTGCTATGTCTAAGTAGTCATTGATAGTTAAAAGAGCGTTGTAGTGCTTTGTTATCTCTTTTACCCAAAATGCGTATTTTAAAATCTCTTTTCTTGGTAATTCCTTTTCTCTATATTGAATCCATTTGATTCCCGCTTTTAGTGCTATTTCTAATTTTTCTGGAATTTCTTTTGATGAAACAATAAGACATATTGATGGAAGTTCAGGATTTATCATTGTTGTTCATAGTCTGAACAAAGTCTGTAAAGAACTTTCCTTTGATGAAATCTGGATGTTCAAGCAATTTCAAAAATAAAGGTATGTTTGTTTGTATTCCTTTTATCACTGTTTCTTGAAGAGCTCTTTTCATTCTGTTTATTGCTTCCTGTCTGTTTGTGCCTTTAGCGATTATTTTGGCTACAAGAGAATCATAATACGGAGAAACCTTGCATCCCTGATAGAGATAACTATCTACTCTTATCCCTGGTCCACCAGGTAAATATAAAAACTCTACTATGCCAGGAGAAGGAATAAATTTTTCAGGGTCTTCTGCATTGATTCTGCATTCAATAGCATGTCCACGAAATTTAATCTGAGGTTGTTTAAAAGATAAAGGATATCCCTTTGCGAGTTTAATCTGCTCTTTAATAATATCAATATCTGTAATTTCCTCTGTTACAGGATGTTCTACCTGTACTCTGGTATTTATTTCAATAAAATAGGGATTTAATTCGTCATCAACAATAAATTCAAATGTGCCTATATTTCTAAATTTTAAAGCTTTTGCAGCTTTTACAGCATACTCTCCAATTTTTTTTCTCAATTTTTCATTTAAAACTGGTGATGGTGCTTCTTCAATTAATTTTTGATGTCTTCTCTGAATTGTGCAGTCTCTCTCTCCAAGATGAATTATGTTTCCCTGTTTATCAGCAAGTATTTGAACTTCTATGTGCCTTACTTTAGGAAAATATTTTTCAATATAGAGTTCTCCATTGCCGAACGCAGCAAGAGCCTCTCTTTGAGCCATAAAAAATGCTTGTTCAATATCTTTTTCCTCATTTACTATTCTCATTCCTCTTCCACCACCACCTGCAGAAGCCTTAAATATTATGGGAAGTCCTATTTTTTTAACAATTTTGATACAAGCTTCGTCTGTATTTACAGGACCGTCACTTCCAGGAACTACAGGGATACCCTTTCTCTTTAGAATTTGTCTTGCCTTTGCCTTATCTCCTCCTATTTTTATATTTTCAGGAGCAGGACCGATAAATACAATTCCAGAGTTTACACAAGCTTCTGCAAATTGAGCATTTTCAGATAAAAAACCATATCCTGGATGAATTGCTTCTGCATCAGTTACATCTGCTGCAGAAAGTATGGCTGTAATATTCAAATAGCTTTGCCCAGGATTTGCAGGACCTATACATATTGCTTCATCTGCAAGCTTTACATGAAGGGCATCTCTGTCAGCTTCGGAATACACTGCCACTGTCTTTATACCAAGTTCTCTACAGGCACGTATAATTCTTACAGCTATTTCTCCACGATTTGCAATAAGAATTTTTTTGAATAACTCCATTATCAAGCTACCTCAATAAGGAACAATGGTTCTCCATATTCAACAGGCTGTCCATTTTCAACAAGTATTTTTTTAACAATTCCTGATACATCGCTTTCAATCTCATTCATTATCTTCATTGCCTCTATTATACATAGAACCTGTCCTTTTTCAACTCTTGTTCCAACTTCCACAAAAGGTGCAGCCTCTGGAGATGATGCTCTATAAAATGTACCAACCAGAGGTGATGTAACAGTGTGAAGTAGTTCCTCTTGTTCTTGAATTTCTACAACATGAGAAGGTTTAACGGTTTCTTCCGAGGGTTTTACTGTCTTTGTTATTTCTATAGGACCATAAATATAACCTCTTTTAATTCTAATTTTGAAACCTTCTCTTTCAATATTTAATTCTGTTACATCAGTATCCTTGAGAAAAGATATGATTTCTTTTATCTCTTTAATTTCCATTCTTTACTCCTTTACTTTTTCAATATACTCCCCGGTTCTTGTGTCAATTTTTAATAAATCCCCAGTTTGAATATGAAAAGGAACTTTTACTGTAAGACCTGTTTCAAGCTTAGCTGGTTTTGTGCCTCCTGATGCTGTATCACCTTTAAAAGCAGGCTCTGTTTCAGCAACTCTTAATTCAACAAACATGGGAGGTTCAATAACAAGGGGCTCACCTTTATAGTAAATCACATCAACAATCATTTCGTCTTTTATATAGTATATGGCATCTCCTATTCTTTCTTTTGGAATAGAAATCTGTTCATAGCTCTCCATGTCCATAAAAACATAAGAGTCTCCCTGAGAATAAAGATACTGCATCTGTTTTTCTTCTAATTCAGGTTTTTCAAATTTCTCTCCAGCAGGGAAGTTTTCCTCAAGAACTCGTCCTGTTTTAAGATGCTTAATTTTAGTTCTTACAATAGGAGCTCTCTGTTGCATTTTTACATGCTGAAAATCAATTATTTCATATGGTTCTCCTTTGTATTCAATCTTTAATCCTTTTTTAAATTCTGATGTTGAAATCATTTTTCACTCCTCCTATAAAATTTCTAAATCCTTTGACAGAGTTGTTAAAACTTCCACTGAATTTTCTTTTACAGCTACCATATCTTCTATCCTCACTCCTCCGAAACCTTCAATATAAATTCCTGGTTCTATCGTAAAAATCATGCCAGGCTTGATAGTTTCTTCAGATTGAGCACTTATTTTTGGCAATTCATGAACATCAAGCCCAACTCCGTGTCCTGTTGCATGACCAAAGTTTTCGCCATAACCAGATTGTTTTATCAAATTTCTTGCTACTGCGTCAATTCCTTTAGCCTCAATGTCAACTCTACATGTTTCAATTGCTTGAAGATTTGCATTATTGACTATTTCGTAAATCTCCTTCTGTTTTTCTGAAGCCTCTCCTATTATAAATGTCCTTGTCATATCACAAAAATAACCGTTATATTCAGCACCCCAGTCAATTATAACAAAATCTCCTCTTTTAAGTATTCTATTAGAATGTCTCCAGTGGGGCATTGAAGAATTCTCTCCTGATGCTACAATTACAGGAAAGGGTAAACTATCACTATGTTCTTTTATTGTATTTTCTATCATTTTTGCTATAGTTTTTTCAGTAATTCCTTCTTTAATAATATGTTTATTTTGCAAAAAAGCATTTTCTGCTATTTTGATTGCTTCTTTTATATTGTTTATTTCTTCGTCTTCCTTAACTGCTCTAATATTTTCAATAACATAATGCTCAGGAACAAGCTCAATTTTTGTATTATCCCTGAGTTTTAAAAAAGTCTCATAGGTGCATGTAACTTCAAAAGAAAGTTTTTTTATCTGCATCTCTTCAATTAATTTTTTTAATGCATCAATCCATGAGTCTTTAAAACATATAATTTCTCCTGTAGCTTCCTTTTTAGCCTGCTCACTATAACGAAAATCAACAAAAATATAGCATCCTGTCCATGTTAAAAGAGCAATAGCAAAAGTGCCTTTAAAACCTGTAAGATATCTAATATTTTTGAGATTCGTTACTAAAAAAGCTTCAGAATATGAACTTATTTTATCAAAAACCTTTTTAACCCTGTTTTCATATTTATTTGCCAAGTTTTATCTCCCTGATTTTAGAAAGAATAATACTGGCTATCTCTTCTTTTGACATTAGCGGAGTTTTTTCTTCAAAAAATTTATTTCCTTTTTTGTAAATTATTAATACTTCATTAGTGTCAGATTCCATGCCTCTGTCTTTTTGCATAATATCATTAAGGATAATCATGTCAAGTGATTTTTCCCTCAACTTTATTTTTGCCCTTTCTGTATTAAGCCCTGCTTCAGCAGCAAAGCCTACAGTAAATGGTTTTTTTTTAAGCTTTGAAACTTCTATGAGTATATCAGGACAAAGTTTAAGTGGGATTGATTTTATTGATTTTTTTTCAATTTTTGTTTTAAAAATTTTTTTGGGTTCAAAATCAAGAGGAGCTGCTGCCATCAAAAGAGTGGTAGCTTTATTTATGTTTCCCATAACTTGATTGAGCATTTCAGACGTTGTTTCAACTCGGATAAATCTATCAACTTCAGGTGGTTCAATAGTTGATGGTCCACTTATAAGCGTTACATAGGCACCTTTTCTTTTTGCAATTTTTGCCAGAGCATAACCCATTTTCCCTGAAGATTTATTTGTTATGAATCTTATAGTGTCAATATATTGTCTTGTTGGTCCTGCTGTGATAATTATATGTTCTTTTTCTAAATCTTTTTCAGTTATGGCAGAAACTACACTCTCAAAAATCTTATTTATTGATGCAAGTCTTCCAGCACCTTCCTCTCCGCAAGCAAGTAAACCTTCTTCAGGTCCTACAAATTTCACTCCAAGATTTTTCAAATATTCAATACTTTTCTGAACCTGAGGAGATTGATACATTCTCCAGTTCATTGCAGGAGCAATGATTACATGTCCTTTGAATGCAAGTAGAGTTGTTGTAAGAAGGTCATCTGCAATGCCTGAAGCGTACTTATTAATCAGATTTGCAGTAGCTGGCGCAACTAAAAAAATATCTGCTTTTTTTGCAAGCTCAATATGAGAAAGAGGCTCTTCAAACATGTCAATCAAAACTTTATTGCCACATGATATCTCAATACTGAGAGGTGTAACAAAATAGGGTGCCTTTTCGGTCATAACAGGGAAAATGTCGGCTTCTGCATCTTTTAAAAGTTTAATAAGTTCATATATTTTGTATGCAGCAATACTTCCTGTTATACCGAGGATAATTTTTTTATTTTTTAAAAAATTCCCCACTGTTCACAATTAAATTTTTTATTCCTGTTCATTAGAAGAATTGCTTTCACCTTCTGTAAACAGGTCCTCAAGCATTTTTTCAGCTGATTCTTTTCCGTGTAAATAAACTTTAAGGTCTTTTTCAAGTTCACTGAGATCAGGAATTGCTTTTCTTTTATCTTCAAGAAGTTTTTTAACATCAATCTGATCAATCTTTTCTTTAGCTTTCACTGCCTCTTCGCCTGTAATGTAATCTATTTTATTTGACAGAATCTCAAGCAGGGCTGTTGTTGTAACTTTTTTGCCCCTTTTGTCTATTTTTGCTGTTGACCCGAGAGAAAGTTCAGCTGCTCTCTGAGCTGCAATAAGTGCCAGCCGATATCTTGATTCAATTTTTGTTCTGTCCAGTTCTATTGGCAGAGAAATAATATCAAGACTTTGTTCTTTTTTCTTCATCTTATTTTCCTCCTTATTTTTTGAAAATTTCATCTATTTTATTGGGTTCTATTCTTTTTGTTTTCAATCTTTCTGCATAAATTATACAGAGTAAGTCATTTAAAGCCCTTTCAATACTATCATTTATCACGACATAGTCATAAAATTTATATTGAGAAATTTCTTGAGATGCTTTGCTCAATCTTTTGTCCATTATATCTCTATCCTCATTTCTTAGTAAAAGTCTTTTTTCTAACTCCTTTAGAGAAGGTGGAAGAATAAAAATTAAAACACTATCAGGATAAAGCTTTCTTATATTTTTTGCTCCCTGTGTATCAATGTCAAGCAATATATCATATCCGTTTTTGATTAAATCAAATATAACTTTTTTTGAAGTTCCATAAAAATTTCCATAAACCTCTGCCCATTCAATAAATTCTTCATTGGCTATCATTTTTTCAAAGTTTTTTTTATCTACAAAAAAATAATCAATTCCATTCTTCTCATAAGGTCTCGGTTGCCTTGTTGTATGGGAAATACTCATTTTTAAATCTGGTAATATTTTAAGTAATCTCTCACACAATGTTGTTTTCCCAGTTCCTGAAGGAGCAGATATAACGAAAATAATTCCCTTTTTATAAATCTCCATCTTCTACTCTGTTTATTTCATTTATTCTCTGTAGAATCGTTTCAACCTGAAGGGCGCTTAATATTATATGGTCACTATCAGTAATTATAATTGAACGAGTTTTTCTCCCTTCAGTTGCGTCAATGAGTTTTCCTCTTTTCCTTGCTTCATCTTTCATCCTTTTCATGGGAGATGAGCCAGGATTAACCACTGCAATAATTCTTGATAAAGATACTATATTACCAAATCCTATATTTACAAGCATGACTATTGAATATTCTGGATTTGTTCTTTCAGTCTTTCAGTTTGTGTTTTTATATCAATAGCAAGAGTTTTTACTTGAAAATCTTCAGTTTTTGCCATTACTGTATTGATTTCTCTATTTATTTCCTGAAGTAAAAAATCCAATTTTTTCCCAACCATTCCACCCTCTAAAATATTTTCTCTAAATTGAGTAATATGACTGCGAAGTCTGTCAACTTCTTCTTTTATATCTATTTTCTGAGCATATAAGATAATTTGTTCTAACACTCTCTTTTCATCCAGATTATTTTCCGCTATTATTTCTTTTACCCTGTTTTTTAAGGAATTAATATAGGTATTATAACTTACATCCACCATATTTTCTAAATCTTTAATCTTATTCTCAAGATTATTGGTAATTTCTATCAGAGATTGTTTTATTATCTCACCCTCTCTTTTTCTCATTTCATGAAGTGATTCAAGAGCTTCTGATACAGCAAGCATTAGGGTATTTATATCAGGTTCCTCTTCTTCATATATAAAAAGTTCTTTAAAATTTGAAAACATTGAAATATCAATTGAACCAAGAATGCTCAACTCCTTTTTTAAATCAATAAATGCTGAATATAATTGCTTTGCAAGATTTTTATTAAGGTAAACCTTTCCTGTTTTTTCTTTCTGATTAATTGATACAATAACATCTATTTTACCTCTATAAAATTTTTGTTTTATGAGATTTCTTATTTCAATTTCATGGCTTGCGAGTATTTGAGGCAGTTTTAAATTTATTTCAAGAAATCTATGATTTAGAGATTTTGCCTCAACTCTGAATATTCCTTTTTCAGAAAATCCATAACCTGTAAGACTTTCTATCAAACCAGTTCTCCTTTTAGTTTAATAATTTTGTGTTTTGATGTTTTCCCCTTTATTATTTCAATCCTTGATTTAGGAATATTTAATATTTCAGAAAGCATCTCAATAAGCTCTTTATTAGCCATTCCATCATGAGGTTGAGCTGCAAGTCTTAATTTTAGAGTATTTCCTTCAATCCCTTCTATTCCAGCAATTTTTGTTCCAGTCTTTACAAGCACTTTTAATAGGTAGCCATCTTTATCTTTTGATAAAGGAATTTTCATTTCTTGTTAACCAAAAATTATAGTATAAATTACCAATAGATAAACTTACAACTGCTAAAATAATCCCACCTAAAACATCAGTAAAATAGTGATATCTGCAATAAATTGTAGAGACTATTAAAAATAAGACAGGAATAAGGCTCAACCAAAAAAGCTTTCTTGAATATTTTAACATTAAAAAAAGAACTACTAACGATATTCCAACATGTCCGCTTGGAAAGGCATCTCTTTTTATTCCTTCAAGAGAATTTAAAAAATCTTTAATTCTGTCAGCCAGAAACAATCCACTAAGATCATTATGAAACATGTGTGGGATACTATATCTTGGACCAAGAGCAGGAAATATCATATAGCCAATATAGGAAAGATAATAACAAAAAAGCACAATAAACAATGCTCTATAGAATTCCTTTTTATTTCCGTTTTTAATTAGATAAACTCCTATTAGAAAAGGAAGAATATAATACACGCAATATGAAATCTGCATTAATTCAGTAAAAAACGGGTTTGCAATTTTTTCAAGATAAACATAAGGATAAAAACCTAAAATTGAATAATCAAGCTTAAGTAGAATTTCATCAATATCTCTTGGATTTATATAAGGAGTAAGCTCGCCTACTGTGTCAAAGGCAATTAACACAGAAAAAACAGGAAGGCAAATATTTTTTATAAAAGATAAAAGAGCATTGTCTGGAATTTTAAAAAGAAAAATTTGGAATAAAACTATGGAAGCATAAAGTGTGAAAAAGTTGAAAAAGGGCAGTCTATTTGAAAAAATAAGTAATAAAAGGCACATACCAGTAAAAAATATAATATTTAACTGAAATGCTGGTTGTAGTTTTAAAAATTTTTTTACCATTATAGTTTTGATATTGCCCTTAGTATTGCTTTTTGTTTTTTTGAAAGAGTTACTCCTTTTGATTGTTCCAAATAGTATTCCTCGCCATTAAGAATATCAGAAAATATTTCAGAGTTAACTACCACGCAGTTTTCTTTCCAGCCTGTTTTTTCTATATCTCTGTCAGAAGTTATTACAATCCATGAATATTTTTCTGTTTTTAAAAGTCTTTTTATTACATCGTCAGCTTTTTCATTAGCTCCTGAATAAATTATTCTTATTCCACCCTGATATTCTATTGTTTCCCTACCATATCCTTCTTTATATCCATCAAAAACAACAGTAATATCATGTCCTTTTTTATTGTGATAGTTTATGAGTGTTTGAATAAGTTGTTGTCTGGCTTTTTTTAAATCACGATGTAAAATCCCAATGAGATTATATCCGTCAATTAAAAGTTTGCTCATTTTTCTATTTTAAATTTTACAACTATATTTTTTGAAGCTGTTTAATTATCAACTGACATTCTAAGGAGTCTCAATGACCCCGAAGAATCTCTACCCGAGGGCTCTCCTCTTTCTTTATCATTCCGAACACCCTCAATGGGTGTGAGGAACCTCTGTCCTGTTTACCCTTGTAGGAAAAAGTGGAGGAGATTTCTTACAGACCTATCACTTTGTTCGGAACTACGCTTCTTTTCGACGAGGCATGACACTCTTTTTCTGTCACCCCGAGCGTAAGCGAGGGGTCTACTCTTTTAGACGGAGATTCCTCGCTTCGCTCGAGATGACAAAAGAGGAACGTTCCTTAGAATGACAAGAAAAAGGCGGAATGACAGATAGAATGAGCGAAATGGCAGATAGAAGACTTAGGATGACAGTTAGAGGTGCGGAATGCAAAGTGAACAAGCTTTTGAACAGGCTCTATTCCATATAAGCCCATATATTATATGGTGTAAGTCTCATAAAGTCTTTGAATTCAAGTGTTGATAAAAAAGAGACAGTTTTTTCATCATCAAAGGACTCTATCAATAAATGAACTTCTTCAAATTCCTTAAAAATATTTTTACCTTTGCTTAAAATTTTTTCCTCAGCACCTTCAACATCAATTTTTATTACCAAAATATCAAAAAAATTTGTAAACTCTCTTAAAAGGCTTTCTAAAGTCTGGGTTTTAACTGATATTTCTTTCCCTAAATCTTCAGTAACAAAAGTTTGCCCAGGCACTTTATCATTATGGAAGATTGAAATAGTTACTCCATCTTTGTCCCACAAAGCAATATTGTAGGCTTTAATTATATGGTTTAATTTATTAATCTGAATGTTTTTAAGTAATATTTCATAATTAAACAGACTTGCTTCAACTGACAGCACTAATAAATCATAATTTAAGAATTTCTTTGCAACTTCAATGGAATAACATCCTATATTTGCTCCAATATCAACAAATAGAACTTTTTTTCTTTTTTTAAAAAATTTTTTAAATCTCTTAAAAAGTTCTTTTCTATCAAGATATTCGTATGCAGGTGAAACAGTAATAGCATCGGTAGTTTTTGGTCTAATATAGAATATGCCGTATTTTGTAATGATAACATTGTCATTAAAAGGATAAATTAGCATATATGATTTTTTAAAAATTTTGATAAATGAGTATAAAAGTTCATAAACATAAAATTTCAATTTTGGAGTTTTAATTTGAAAAGGTAGAATAAAAATTTTATAAAAAAGATAGCTAAAATAAAACTTCCAGCTATTGTATCTCATATTGTCTATTTCCCAAATTTTAGTTTCCAGACCATTAAAGCTGCTTCGCGGACGATTCTTTTATTCATTTTTGATGAGCCGCTGTTTCGTTCATAAAAAATTATTGGTATTTCAGTAATTTTGAAATCCATTTTGTATACTCTGTAAACCATTTCTATCTGAAAGGCGTAACCATTTGACTTTATATTGTCAAGGTTTAAGGTTTCAATTACCTTTCTACTGTAACAGCGGTAACCGCTTGTTACATCAGTAAGAAAACTGAGCCCGAGTATTGTTGTTGCATACTTATTTGCAAATTTTGAAAGAAGAAGTCTCCTGAAATCCCATCCAACTACACTTATTGTCCCATGAGTGTATCTTGAACCAATGACAAGAGCATAATCTTCTTTGCATTTCTCAATAAATTTTGGAATATCAGCAGGATCATGAGATAAATCAGCGTCCATCTCAAATATATATTGATAATCTTTCTTTAAAGCCCATTTAAAACCAGTAACATAAGCTGTTCCGAGTCCGAGTTTTGCAGGTCTTTCAATAAGATTTATTCTTGTTGATTTATTCATCCATTTTTTTATTAAATTAGCTGTCCCATCCTCTGATGCATCATCTATGAAAAGCATATCAATGTTTTGTTCAAGAAGTTTGGGAATTAATTTGTCTATATTTTCTGCCTCATTGTATGTAGGCAGTATCACAAGAGTATCAATCATAATAAACTCTCCAGAGCATTTTTTACGGTTGATACATCAATATCTTTAAGGCATTTAAAATCTAATCCTGAATGGCATTTAAGAGGCTCTGGAGAATAGTAAAAACATGGCGAACAGGAAAGTTCAATACGAACAACTCTGTGTTTTACCTTCCAAGGTCTAACCCATGCAGGATTTGTTGGTCCAAAAATGGCAACAGTTGGAATTCCTAAAGCAGAAGCAATATGCATTAGCCCTGAATCATTTGAAATAAATGCATTCAGATGAGTAATTATTGATGCAACCTCACGAATAGGTTTATTTTGAATGATAATTACGTTACTATATTTTGCATTATTAAAAATAAATTCATTTTCCTGTTTTTCTTCCTCTGTGCCAAAGATGAAAAAATCAATATCTGGTAGACTATTTATAAGTTCTAAAAATTTTTCTTCTGACCATCTTCTCTGTTTATGTCCTTTAAATCTACTTGTTCCTGTATGAATACCAATCTTAACTGCTTTTTTAGATAAAACCTTAACCAGTTGCTCTCCTTGCTTAATTTCTTTTTCATCAAGATAAATCCTCATTTCTGGGGATTTATCTGTTTTTATCCCCAGAAACTCAAGTAGCCTCAAATTTTCTTCAACATTATGAAGTGTCATGTCTTCTTTTAATGTTTGATTTTTTAGAAAATTAAGTTCCATAAAATCTCTTTTAAAATATCTGTGTCCTATTCTATATTTTGCTCCTGTAAGAAGACTCAAAATATTATACTGTTTTCTGTTTGAAGGATAAAAATTGATTGAGCAATCAAATTTTTCTAAAGAAAAAATAAATTTTAATGATTTTAAAATTCCTCGTTCAAAAAATGGGAAATAAATGAGTTCATCAATATAGGGATTGTTTTTAAGAACTTCATAGGTACCTTTGAACATACATATATTTACAATTTTGCAATCAAGGTTTTTTTTCAGAACCTCAATTGCTGGAGTTGTCATCAGAGTATCACCAATTCCATATAAAGGTAAAATAAGGATTTTCATGGCTTACGCAATATAAAGTCCTATAATCCATAAGCTGAAAAACAGGACAAAACACACAAATCCGATTAGCAGATATTTTTTATTTAGTGGAGTATTAAATCCTTTGATTATTATCAAAAAAACAGAGCCGATCCATGTAAGAAGAGAAAAAATAGAAATTATACTCCAGAGCCCAGATGGTGAACTGTCATATTTTAAAATCTCCATATGATAATCATAAAGCCTTTGATAATCTTTTTCTGAAAAATTATTATACTTCCATTGAATCATCTGTTTTGTTTTAATTTCCGCAATTAAAGGTTCAATGTTTTTAATCTCATCTTTATAAGGCTGATAAAAATTTCTTATTTGATAAAGAGCACTTCTTAGGGTTTCATAACAGTAAAGCTTCTGTTCTGTATCTTTAAAATTTTCACATCTTTCAAGAATTCCCTGTATAGCTTCTTTATTGTAAGGACTTAGAGGGATATAAGATAGCAAAGCTCTTTCATAATATTTAACTGCTTTAATAGAGTTATCAGTTTTTTTTGCTTCAGAAATAAAATTTTTCTGCGTTATAAAAGCTTTTGTGCAGAATAAAAAAATTATAACAAAAAATATTATGCTAATTTTTTTCATTCTCTTTTCCAGATAGATAAAATTTATTCATTTTGTTGTATTTTTTAATAGCATTGTAAATATAAAGATACTTTTCATTTTCACTGCTGATTTTTGCGTTTATATTAAATGGTGCTGTAAAATCTCCATAGCTTATTTTCTGTTCAAAGGTTATCTCTTTACCAGAAGATGTCTCATATGCTTTTGCCATGTTAACATATCCCATTGTAGAAAAGTTACATAGCAAAAGAGTAAAAACATCATCTGTTCCGTGACTAAGGCAGTCTTCATAGTTAACAAAAGGCTCAATTTTTTTCATTCTTTCCCTGAAAAATTCATCAAAATCTCTTTTATCAAATGATTTTCCCATATAAATGAAAGTGTAAAAATAAGGATAACTATCAACGACTCTGTAAAGAGGATGTTTTTCTGATAAAGCAATAATTGAATAATATCTTTTTTTTCTGGTTAAATCTATCAAATCACCACCAAAAAACTCAGGGAAAAGTTCGCTGTAAAGTTTATAAGGTTTGCATCCTTGAAGTGCCCATAGCATTGTTTTATAATCATCAAGAGCTATATGACATATATCTTCTCTGTATCTACCGACAAGCTTTAAATACCATGCCTGAAACGCATGATTATCCCCATAGGTCATATAAATTGATGCGATAGGTAAAGAAGAAAAAATTTCCTTTGTATATGAATAGGGAACATAGTTTTTATGCTGATACTGATCAGTAAGCCTATCAAAAATCATTAGTAAAGGGAACAAAATAGCAATAATAGGTATAATCTTTTTAATTAAATGGAGATTTAATCTCTCAAACATACTGTAAATGAAATATATTCCTGAACCTATTACTATACAGTAAATAGCAAATGAGGGAAGAAAGTATTGATGCCCTATCACGTATATATCATGTATGTCAAGGTTTTGTAAGGAAAATGTTAGCTTTGCAAGAAAAATTGAATAGATGAAAAAAGATGTCAAAATAAACCAAAAAAGTTTTTTTGATTTTTTAAAAAGCCATATTAGTCCAAGAACAAAAAAAGGAATAGAGAATAAAGTAAAGTTTTTTTCAATAAGATAAAAATAGTTTTTGAAAGCATAGAAATATCCATAAAAATTAATAAAGCCTGATGTTGTCAAATCAATTGATGAACCACTCCCATAGCTTTTTCTTAAAAAAACCGTCAAGAAAGAACTCCAGTCAGTTACAGCTATCATATTGAAAAGCGTTTCTTTAATACCTCTTATGTAAAGATAGAGATTTATTGAAAAACCCAGAAGAAAAAATAGAAAACTCAATGGCAAATTTTTAAAAAAATTCCTAAAATAAAAAAGACTGAGAACAAAAAGAGGTACGATCATCATAAAACCTGTATGATGTGCTGAAAGCGTGATTCCAAGAATAAATGAAGCAAGAAATTGAATTTTTCTATCATATCCATTTAAAGCTGTGTTTACTCCGCAAAGAAATAAAAGCATGACAAGAAAGGAATTTAAAGTATAAAATTTTGCTACAATACTCTGACCAAAAAATGAGTAAGAAAAGGCAAGAATAATAACAGAAGTGATGGCAGCAAAATAGGCTTCACGATTCTGTTCAGAAAGCTTAAAAACAATAAAATATACAAGAAAAAGTGTAAAAATTGAAAAAAAAACTGAAATTAGCTCAACTCTGTTTCCAATATTTCCAATTGGTAAAAAACTGAATAACTTACCAAGCTGAACATAAAGTGGATAGCCTGAGGGATGAGGAGTTCCAAGTCCATATGAGGCTGTTATTAATTCTCCGCCATCACCTGTTGAAAGAACTGGTGGAAGAGAGAAAATGTAAACCGAAACAATTAAAGATAGCGTAATGAAAAGAAAAAGTTTTTTAGAATCCATTATGTTGTTTTATGTATGAATTTTATTTATTAGGATTAAAAGAGGGCAGGTTTTGCCTGCCCCTTTTTTAATTATTTAACCTCGCATTTGAATCCGCCTGCATCAACCCTACATATTGCTGTATAAGAAGTTACTCCAGCTAAAGAGCCTGTTACTGCACCTGTTGTAACAGAGCCTGTAGAATCACATGTAATACTCTCATTGCCTGTTAATATAACAGTTCCACCAGGAGTTGAGATGGAAATACCTGATTGAGAGCAATTTTTAAGACTTTCAACTGGAATTATGGAACCACTTCCTGATGCAGGATTTTCAACGCAGTATGCAGTTGCATCCATCATACATGCTCTTGCCATTGGTTCTGCATAAGAAGAAACCTTTGCTTTTTGTTGATACTTCATGTACTGAGGAATTGCGATTGATGCTAAAATTGCAATAATTGCGATAACAATAAGAAGTTCAATAAGTGTAAATCCTTTTTCGTCTCTTAAGAACAATTTTTTCATTTTTACATCCTCCTTCTTGTGAACTTCTGGCTTCCAATGGAAGCTTTTAAAGATTTATTTACTTCCCACCTCCTTTCCCGTAATGAACCCCCTTTGTTAAAGCTCGGTAACAGGCACTAACTGAACAACCTTTTAAAATATAAATAAAATTAAATCCAAATGTTGTGAAAATTATGTGAATTTTACTATTGCTATAAAATTATCTCCTTTTGCTCTGCATTTAAGTTTAAGTCCTTGCTTTTTTGCAAGGGCTTCTGTAATTTTCAATCCTACTCCAGAACCCTTTTGTTCCTGTGCAATATTGTTTTTGATTGCAAGTAAATTTTTTGATAGTCTTATATGAATTTTCCCATTAGAATATTTAATGGCATTTTCCAGCAGTGAAAAAATAATATTCTCAATAATCTGTCGGTTTGCGGAGATATAAGTATCTTGCAGGTGCAATATTAATCTTGTATTACTTATATCAAATATTGAAATATTTTTCTCTATTATTGTCTTCAAATTAATTTTTTCCTTATTAATTGAAAACTCTTTGAAACGGCTTATAGTTTCCAGAATTTTGTAAAAATCTTTCTGAATATAGTTATAGCTTGTTTCTAATCTTTGAAGAGCTCTTTCGTCATGTCGGATTTTCAAAATTTCTATATTACCCTGCTGAGTAGCAAGAAAATTACCAAACTTATGAGAAATAGTCAAAAGAATTAATTCTAAAAAATCTCTATAATCTCTTTCTTGTCTAAGCATTCTGTCAATGATTTTATAAAGAATTAACATTAAACTTAAAACAAGTAAAAATTCACGTAATAAAACATCTTTTACATATTCCTGGAATTTTTTTTCTATAAATTCTTTTCTTTTCAATTCCTTTTTATCAAATGTCTGAAAAATATAATCTTCTTTGGCACTATCAAAAAAGTTTATTACTACTGTATTCAAATAAAAGAGGATTACTCCCATAATTAATGAAAAAACAATAATTATCTTAATCTGAAACTTCAACTCAGTTTATATCCCCTTCCCGGATAAGTTATTATACTGTCTGATGGCAATACTTTTCTCAATTCTTTAATATATGCTCTCACAATTTCATCTCCCACATCTTTGTCAGGCCATATGTAGTTTAAAATTGTTTCTGTATCAACAATTTCACCTCTTTTCTTTAAAAGAAGAATAAAAACTTCCCATGCTTTTTTTGATAATTTTATTTCTTCATTTCTTTTATGAATTGTTTTAGCATCAAGATTTATAATAAGCTCTCCCAAGTTAATGATGTTTCCGATATGTTTCCTTCTGCTTAAAGCCTTAAGCCTGAGGACAAACTCTTTGAATTCAAAGGGCTTTGTAAGATAGTCGTCAGCACCTCTTAAAAAACATGTTTCTTTATCATCTATGCTTTTTTTGGCAGTAGTAACCAGAATTGGGGTTTCAATGCCTGCTTTTCTTAATGCAGCAATTATTTCTTCGCCAGATGTAAATTTAAGTATCAGGTCTATAACTATTACATCAAACTCGTATTTTTTGATTGTTTTAGGAAGTTGTCTTTCATCATAAAGCCATACTGTTTCTATGGCTTCTATTTTGAGGTAGTCTTTGAGTGTTTCTCCCAAAATTCTATCATCTTCTATGAGAAGAATCCGCATTACTCATACTTTAAAATTCTTGGAGTCACAAAAATCATAACTTCGTAAAGTGTTTCATCTCTGCCACGACTTTTAAACAGTTCACCAAGCAAAGGAACATCTCCAAGTCCTGGAACCTTAGATTCTGTCATGCTGTCAGTCTTTTTATATATTCCTCCTATAACAAGAGTTTCACCATCTTTTAAAGAAACCTTTGTATTTCCTTCTATTTTTGTAGTTCTCGGAGCATAAACTCCACCTATATTTACAAATTCCACAAGGTCTTCTTTGATGACACTTACATCAAGAAGCATTGATTTATCATCAATAAGATGAGGCGTTGCCTCAACTGTTATTGCAACATCTTTAAACTTGGTTGATATTTGTCCGCTTTGAACATCTTTTTCTCCGTAAGGGATACTTGCTCCCTGAACTATTTTTGCTTTCTGATTATCAAGAGTAATAACTTTTGGATTTGATATAACTTTACCCTTTCCTGATTGTTGAAGTGCTGAAATCCTTAAATCAAGAGCAATTGTTTGACTTGGATTAAGATATCCGATTGTAAATGCAGTTGTTGGCGAAGTTACATTTCCTGTTGAAGCAGGTAGATTTATTGCTAATGGTGCAGTTCCTCCTGGAACACTGCTTGCTGAACTACCTGCTGCTGCTCCTACAGAGCCAACTATCGTTGTTCTTGTGCCCGGAGGATACCACTGAATACCCCATTCAAACCCAAGACTTTTTGAAAAGCTGCTTGACATTTCTATAATTCTTGCTTCAAGAAGTATCTGCCTTGTTGGTTTATCAAGGTCTGATACAAGCCTTGCAATATGTCCTAAAACAGAAGGAATATCTCTAATGATTACTGTTCTTGTTCTTTCATCAGTTGATATTGTTCCTTTTGGGGATAGAATTTTTGCTGCTTCTATTGTCCCTTTTACCTTATCAACAGAAGCATACTTTAAAACAAATATGCGAATTTGTTCATCTTCTGCTTTTTTGAAAAGGTCTTTTGTCTCTGCTTCAAGCTTTTTTTCTTCCTGAAAAATTTTAACAGGAGCAATTCTTATTATATTTCCTTCAAATGTTTTTTCAAGTTGAAAGGTTTTACATATGACATCAACTGCCTGTTGCCATGGAACATTTATTAGCTTTAATGTTACCTTACCTTTTACATCAGGATGGATGACAATATTGTATCCACCTATGTCTCCAAGAAGTCTGAAAACTCCTACAATATCAGCATCCTGTAGGTCAAGTGAAATAGTTTTTTCTTCATTTCCAGCCTTTGGCAGAGAGGTTTCTATGGATTTAGTTTTTTGTGATTCAACTATTTTAGTTTCTTTAATTTTCTTCATATCAAGAATTATTTCATCTCCGAGATAAACAGGCTCAACATCAAATTCTTTTCCATAAAAGAAGCTCAATATGAGTTCGTCTCCCTGCCTTTTTATAGAAACAGGAATGTCTTCTGATGGTTCTGTATCCAGATTTATACCCTGAAAACCAACATTAATGTAACCATCAATCTTAGTTATAGAAGGCTCTGGAAGTTCGCCATCTCCCTGAATTGATATCTCAAAACCTTCCTCTGTTTCATCAACTGTTATTTCAATAATCTTTTTCGCCTTCATTTGTTGAGATATTGAATCAGACGGAGAACTAAAAGAAATGATCAAAATATTGTTTTCCATTTTTATTTCAGGCTTAGCAGGTTCAACCAAAAGCATATCTACAATAGTGGTATCTCCATAAGCTTGAGCTGAGATCTCACTTACAATTCCTTCTCTGAAAAACATTTTTTTATCTAAAATTCCAGGATTTGTGTTTTTAAACTCCACTTTTATCTTAAAGGGATCTTCCTGAGGAATTACTTTATATTCTGTTTTTTCTGTAAGTTGTATTTTTAGAATATCTCCTTCAGGAATTATCGCTTTAATCTCACCAGCTATTAAATTTGATGCAAAAAAAAGTATAAAAATTAAGATAAAAACAATTTTATTTATCATTTCCTTCCTCCGCTCTAAGCTTTAAATATTTAAGCTTTCTATTATCTTCTTTAATCTCAACACCATCTCTTAGAATCCTGATTACTTTACCTCCACTAAACCCTATTCTATCATTTTCTCTTACGATATAGAACCTTCCATCAGGTGCCTGAATAAGTGCCAGGCTACCTTTTTTATCCTTTGCAACTCCTGTGAGCTTAAGTTCTTCTATGTCATAACTTTCAAGAGGAGAAGCCCCTTTTTTCCGCTCCTCTCTTTTTACGATTAATGGTGCAAAGGGATCTCTTAATTTTTGAGCATCATAGGAATATGTAGGGAATGTAATTTCTTGTAAATTTGTTTGGATTGATTGTTTTTTTACAGATTGTTGGACTATTTTTTCATGTTTTAAGGTGTTATTAAACAGATAAATTACTAACAGTAACACTATGAATAATGTAACTATTCCGATAAATAAAATATTTTTTTTATTCATCATTTTTTCTTTTGTTGTATTTTCTTTTTTTCTTCTTCTGGTATCAATGAGTATGTTACAGCAATCAAGTTCATATTAAGCATTGTTGGATCCTTATCACCTTTTTTAATTTCCATCTTTTTTATGTTGATTATTCTTTCTATTTTTGTAATATCAGCGAAAAATGTTCCAAATGTATGATACTTACCACGCATTAACACTTCTACAGGAATTTCATAAACTTCATTTGATGAATGTGGCTTTTTATCTTTTGGTTTCCATGAAGTTACAACCAATCCTTTTTGAAGTCCTATCTCAGAAACTTTCTTTAATACATCAGAAACTTCTGTTTCCTTAGGAAGAAGATTCGCAAGAAACTCCATCTTTTTCTGAAGTTGTTCATTTAAAGCTTTCAATTCTTCATACTTGTTAACTACCATATTTGCTTTTTCTATCTCTTCTTTTAAACTATTTTTTTCTTTTTTTAATTTATCAATAGCTTCCAGATTTGGTAATAAATAAACAGAACTAAAAAGAATAAAAAGAACAAGACATGGAATAACCATTAAAAGAATTCTGTTACTTTTTGAAAGGTTTTCCCAGTTCATTTTTACACCTTTAGTTTAAATTTTATAATAAATTTATATACTGCCTGTTTTTCAAACTCAGTTTGCTGAGATTCTACAAGATAGACATCCTGTAGCTCTGGTGTTGCTTTAAGATTGTCAACAAATGCAACTACATTTAAGTTTGAAAATCCTATGCCTTCAACTGTAACTGCCTCATCAAACTGTAATCCTGTAAGCCATACTCCATCAGGAAGTTTTTTTACAATAGTGCTGAGAATACTAACAGGTGCTGACTGCATTTTTTTCAAACTTTCAATTAATTTTGTTTTTGCTTCTATATCTTTATTCATTGCTTCAAATTTTTTAACCTCGGCAATTTTTTTCTGTAGCCCTGAAAGCACTTTTTTCTGACTTTCTATATCTTTTTGATATTCTGATTTTATATACTCACAATAAGCCAAAATAACCATCAGAATCACCAATGTTATTCCTGCGGGAATTATAAACTTTTTAACAACTTCCCAAGATAGCGTGATTTGGAATTTTTTACCTGTCCTTTTTACCTCTTTTTTGGGTAGAAGATTTATTTTAATCACTTTATCTTCTCCGTTCCTCTCAGAGATAAACCTATTGATATAGAGGCAATGTTTACATATTTATGCATTTTGGATGAGATTTTTTTATTAATCTTGATTTTTTTGAAAGGATTAAATATAAAAATTTCCTGCTCCAGCCTTTCCTCAATTGATGAAATAAAAAAAGGAGAAATTACAGGAAATCCTGTAAGGTATATCTTTTTTACAGATTCTTCGGACATAAAAGCCTTGAAATACTCAATCTGTCTATAAATTTCTGCAGAAACTTCATCTGCGAAGTTTCTTATTTCTTCATCGTGAGCCTCATTTATATTAATATTTAAAGCAATAGTGCTATCTCTAATATAAATAGGCTTATTTTTCTTTGCGATAGCAAAGTTAATAACATTTTCTCCTATGTTAATAACTGCAACAGTATCAACATCGCTATAATTTACCTCGTATATATTGTAAAGAGCTAAAGCTCCAATATCTATAGCTACCAGCGTAATACCTGCCTTTTCAAAAATATTGACATATTCATCCACTATTTGTTTGTTAGCGACTGCTACTATTAGTTCTGCTGAATTTCTATTTTTTGATTGTTCAAGTATATGAAAATCATAATATACTTCTTTCACACTAAAAGGAATGTATTTATCAAGTTCTAAGGGAAGATTTAAAGCAATTTCATCTTTATTTATGTAAGGAACTTGGAGTATTTTTACAGCTGTATATGTGGGTCCTGAAATTGCTAATGCTACTTTGAGATCCTTTATATTAAACTTAGGAGGAATTTTTAAAAGAGTTTTTATAAGAGTATCACTATCAACAATGCCTTCTGAACCGAATACGCCATTTGGAAGTTCAAATATCTCCCATTGAACAAGCTCATACTTTTTTTCTACTTGAGCTACTCTGATAGAAGAAGGCTCTATTTCTATCCCAAGAACCATTTTATGTTTTGTAGCAAAAAATTAATCTTTTGTCAATAGTTTATTCAAAGTTTTTTTCATAATTTCAATAGGAGCTTCAACTTCAGTCCATATTTTAAAGGCAAATGCAGCCTGCCACAGAAGCATTCCAATCCCTCCAACAACCTTGCATCCGATTCGTTCCGCTTCTCTCATCAAAGGTGTTTCAGGATAAACAATATCACAATAAACATGTTCAGGTTTTATTAATTCAGGATTTAAAGGCATAGGGTCATCCTTTTTTAAACCAAGTGATGTGGCATTTACTATAACATCTATTTTTTCAGTAACTGATTTATCCATTTCCACAATTTCAATAAAACCAAATTTTTTAAACTTTTCTTTTATTGCCAATGCGTTAGATGGCGTTCTATTGTAAATATAAACTTTTCCACCTTCTTTTAAAATCCCGTAAACTATGGCTTTTGCAGCCCCACCTGCTCCCAGAATTAAAAAGTTCTTATTTTTCATTGATATTCCTTCATCTTTAAGGGATAAAATAAAGCCGTTTACATCTGTATTAAATCCTTTTAATATTCCTTCATTATTTAAAATTGTATTGACTGCACCGATATTTTTAACTTCATCTGAAAGCTCATCAATGTATTGGATTACTGTCTCTTTGTGAGGAACTGTAATATTAACACCCCTTATATTCAGAGCTCTTATAGCTTCCACAGCTTCTTTTAGTTTGTCTTTTTTTACATTAAAGGCTACATAACAATAATCAAGTCCAAGATATGAAAAAGCTTCATTATGTATTAAAGGAGAAAGTGTATGTTCTATAGGATCACCGAATATTCCTATTATTTTTGTTTTTCCTGTAATCACGGAATTTATTCTATCAGATAAATCAATTTAATCTCAATTTGTTATAATTATGAGGATAAAAATACGAAGCTGTTTAATAATAAAGAGAGTTTAAACTGTTGTTCTGAGAGACGAGACTCTGAGGAACTTGGACTTAAAGAGTTATCCTGAGGGATTATCTCCTTAAAAAAGTGGAGGAGATTCTTCGTCGCTTACGCTCCTCAGAATGACAGAAAGCATCAGATGGCAGAAAAAGATTTAGAAGGGCAAAAATATAATTGGAGGACCAACAAAGCCTTAGCATGATAGAAAGGAAAGAGGAATGATATTTTTATGCTGTCACCCTGAGCGAAGCGAAGGGTCTCCTCTTTTGGATGCATAGGGGAAGTATAGGCAGACAGAAGAAAAGGGCTCAGAATGACAGATTGCGGCAAGTGAAAAATTACTTTTATTATGTGGTTTGATTTTTAAAACTTAAAACATTGTTAAGAGGTAGAACTAATGGTTCAATATGAAGATTTAGAAAAAGGTAAAGAAAAAATTCTCATCATAGGGCTTGGATATGTGGGATTACCCTTGGCAGTTGCCATGGCAAAATATTTTAATATTGTTGGCTTTGATAGGAACTCGCAAAGAATCAAAGATCTTAAAAAAGGGCTGGATTCTACAGGAGAAGTAACAAAGAATAAACTTTTACATTCAAAGATTGAATTTAAAGATAAGTTATCAAATAGGGATAAATTTAAATTTATAATAGTCGCTGTTCCGACACCTGTTGATAAGCTAAAAAATCCTGATTTATCCTTTATTGTGTCTGCATCTGAGGTGGTAGGTAGACACATTTCAAAAGGTGGCATAGCAGTATTTGAATCTACAGTTTATCCTGGGGCAACAGAGGAAGTATGCGTTCCTGTTATTGAAAAAGAAAGCGATTTAAGATGGAAAAGAGATTTTTGGGTTGGCTATTCACCTGAAAGAGTAAATCCTGGAGACAGGGAGCATACAATAGATAGGGTAGTCAAAGTTGTATCAGGAGATACTCTTCAGACACTTGAGCTTGTAGCATCGGTTTATGGAAAAGTAATCAAGGCAGGTGTCTACAAAGCTCCAGATATAAAAACTGCAGAAGCTGCCAAGGTTATTGAAAATATTCAGAGAGACATAAATATAGCTTTGATGAATGAATTAGCCCTGATTTTCCATAAATTAGGACTTGACACCAAAGAAGTTCTGAAAGCAGCTAAAACTAAATGGAATTTTTTACCCTTTGAACCAGGTCTTGTAGGTGGGCATTGCATACCTGTTGATCCTTATTATCTTGCACGCAAAGCAGTTGAAGTTGGTCACGTTCCAGAGTTGATTTTAGCTGGTAGAGGTGTAAATGAATATATTCCCGTTTACATTGCCCATGAAATAGTGAAAATTTTGATAAAAGCAGGTAAAAAGGTAAAAGGTTCTAAGGTTTTAATTTTAGGTGTGACTTTCAAAGAAAATGTGCCTGATTTGAGAAACAGTAAGGTAATAGAACTAAGCAAAGAATTAGAGGATTTTGGCATGCAGATTTATCATTATGACCCTATTGTTATGAAAAATGATCTAAACCACGAATACAGATGGAATTTTATAGATGATATAAATCGTCATTCACCCTATGATTGTATTGTTTTAGCCGTTAAACATGAAGTTATAATCAAGAAATTTAGCCTTGATTTTTACAGTAAAATTATGAAAACTCCCTGTATACTTATTGACATAAAAGGTGTTTATGATAGAGAGGAAATTTTACAAAAAGGGTTTATTTATTGGAAACTATAGATTTTTATTTATTTTTTCCAAATATAGATTAAGCATATTTTCACACATATGCTTAAGGGTGTATTTATTTTCCACCTTTTTTCTTCCCTCTTGTCCCATCTGATATGCCAGTTCCTGATTTTTTAGAATTTTAATTATTGCAGATGCTAATAAGTGATGATTATCTGGTGGGACAAGATAGCCGTTAACACCATGATCAATCACTTCTCTTACTCCATCAACATCTGAGCCAATTACAGGTTTACCTATTGCCATTGCCTCAAGAAAAGAGGTGCCCAAAGCCTCCTGAAGAGTTGGCAAGACGAATAAATCAATAGAATTAAGTATCTGAGGAATATCATTTCTGTGTCCAAGCATAATTACTTTTTTTGAAAGTCCATACTGCTTAATTTTTTCCTCAATATTTTTTCTTTGAGGGCCGTCTCCGACAAATACAAAAATTGCTTCTGGGATTTCTCTTAAAACTTCAGGAATTGCTTCAAGTAAAATGTGATGACCCTTTTTCTTTCTTAAAACTGCTACAGTGCCAATTAAAGGAGTGCTTTTACTCAGTCCCAATTCTTCTCTTAGCGAGGCTTCCACTTTATCGGGATTAAATCTTTCAATATCAATACCTGTAGGAACTGTAAAGACTTTTTCAGGCTTGATACCCCTGCTGATAAGATAATTTCTCACATATTCGCTGACTGTTACTATAATATCTGAGAGATATTTATATGAAAAAGTAGAAGTAATTGGTAAAGCAAGATGTCGGGTTCTCACAATTAGGGGATGTTTTTTTGAGAGCTTTCCTGCAAATCCTGCAATATAGGTGTCTTTACCACTGTGAGTATTCACTACATTAATGTTCAATTTGCAGATGAGTCTTGCTGTATAGTAGATTGATTTGATATCGTAGCTCTTTCTCATTGGATGTGTAAAAACTTCTATACCAGCATCCTGGGCTTTTCTGGCAAGTCCACTTTCAGGTTGGCAGAGAATAAATACCTTAGCACCTAATTTCTTAAGACCTATGCATTCATTTAAGATTCTATTTTCCTGTCCACCCCAACCAGGAGAGGACTCTGTATGAAGAATTGTAATTGACATTTAACTCATCTCCCTGAGTAAACTATCCACTGCATCATAAACGATATTTACATCTATACTGTTTGCCTTTCTGCTACTGTCCTGAATAATTACATGTTTTACTCCCCATGGCCTCCATCTTGAAGGATCAGTGGAACCCCATATGGTAACAATAGGTTTGCCAAGAGCAGCTGCAATGTGCATTGCTCCTCCATCAAGACATACAACGAGATCAGCTAAACTCAAAGCAGCAATTAACTCACTTAAGCGTTCGGTTTTAAATGGAATGATTTTAGGCACAGCTTTTCCTATTAATTCAGCTTTCTCATCGTCTCCAGGGTGATAAGGATTTTTTTCTGACCCCGGGGACCATAGAAGCAAGATTCTTAAATCATGATTTTTTAGGATGAGTTTTGCAAGATTTATGAAATTCTCAGGAGCCCATCTATTTTCAGGCTTTCTGCTGCTTATGTGTAAGGCTATTTTTATGTCATTCTGAGGGGTCTCAATGACCCCGAAGAATCTATCCTTTTTAAGCAATTCATTTACCCTTTCAATCTCGTATGATGATGGATATACCCTCATTTTGTCTGGTTTTTCATTTATTCCCAATGGTAAAAGCAAGGCAAAAACTCTCTCTACCTCATGCATTGGTTTTTGAGGTTCTCTGAGAGGCATATTATAAAACATTGAACTTTTAACCTTATAGGGTAAGTAACCGATTTTCATCCTCGCTCCTGTCATATACGTATATCTTGCAAGCCTTGGAGAATATGAACCGCAGGCAATTGCAACGTCATATTTTTCTTTTCTTATTTTTGATAAAACTCGGAGATTATTCCACCATACAGTAAATTTATTTTTCTCAGGAACATGTTTGGCTTTTTCATAAATATATATTTCATCAATATTAGGATTGTTTTTCACTACTTCTACATTATAAGAGTTGACGAGGATTCCGATTTTTGCCTCAGGATAAGCCTGCCTTACTGCATGTATTGCAGGAGTTGTGCATACAAGATCACCAATATTGTCTCGGCGGATGAAAAGGATTTTTTGAAGACCGTATTCAAAATTGTATATCTTTCCCATCATCTATACGCTGTGTAGATTGTTTGTAGATTACAAAGATTGAAGCTGTAAACATAAATATCATATTACCGTATGTTTCCTGCCAGTAACCGTTGGTTATATTGATTAAGATGTACGAAATAAGAATTCCTATACTATATTTCATAAAATCTTTTATCTGAGATCGCTGCTGCGAAAAAGTTGCTCTAAGAATCTTAAAGATTATTGTTGTCCAGAACCATAAAAAGATTCCCAATCCGATTAGTCCAATTTCAAAAACAATCTGCAATATTAAATTATGAGGATTAACCCTCCCATAACTTAGGTGCGCCTCATCTACATAATAAGCATAAATATGAGGATAGTGCTCCTTCCAATATTCTTCAAGGTTTAAATCTCTGGCGGCCCATGCCATCTTTTTCCATCCATAGCCGTAGCCGGTAAAAGGTCTTTCTCTGATGATATGTAATGCTCCTTGCCAGACACCGAAACGATTACTTAATCCTTCATTTGAAATATAAGTTTTAAAATTGGCTAATGTTTTATATTTTGAAAATGCAGCAGGTTTTAGTGAATAGGCTATTGAAGTACTCAATATAATAACGGTTAAACTAATGATAAGCAATTTGTATTTTTTTGAAAGTAAAAGAATTATAAAGAAGGCAAAAAATATAGCAATTAATGACGTCCGTGAATTATAGATAAAGACTGTGATAAGCCCCAACAGTAAAGTAATTTTGCCTATCCATTTTTTCCATATTGGTTCATTTAAAGCTGCGAGCCATACCGCAATAAAAGGCAAATAGAAAGTTGCATTACTAGCAAATCCTCCGATAAACATTTTATGGGTTCTTTTGGATTGTAATGCATAAAGATCCATCTTAAGATTCATTAAATCTGATAAATTTTCTAATAGAGAAGCTATTGTAACAACTATAAAACTCATAACCACAATCAAGAACAGAGTTCTAAGTTCATTATAGCTTTTAAACTCTGTTATGATTACTAAGAATATTAACACTTGGACAAGGAGATTTTTTCTTAAAATATTTAAACTATCCAAGGGATATGGACCTAAGATTGATGTTAATATTGACCATGCTACTAAGAGAAAAAGAGCAACTATTGTTTTATCTCTAAAATCAATATTTATAGTTCTCTCCCTGGATATCTTAATTATAAAAAATATTATCAAACCATAAAAGCCTATTTCTCTGAAAGAGTTAAATCCGTTGAAAGGCTGAAAAAATATCAGCATATAAAGGAAGAATCGTAAAAACTTTGATGAATCCAAATTTTTAGTTATTTTCAGATAGTAATTTTTTAGCTGCATCAACTATTTCCTTTGTTTTAACTTCTTCTATACATGCTCTATTATGAATTTTACAACTATAAGGTGCTTTAAAAGTATGGGAGCATGGCACACACTTTAACTCTTTTTCTTGAATTATCATAATCTTTTCTCCCAACGGTCTCTGATCTTCCATGTTTGAAGGTCCGGCTATGTTAATTAAAGGTATATTCAGAGCATCTGCCATATATGTTATTCCTGTATCAACCCCAATAAACAACGATAGCTTTTCAATAAGAGCCGGGAGTTCTTTAAGATTAAAAAGACCAGCTATATTAATTATTCTGTCTTTGTGCTTTGTGGAAGCTTTGATGATTTCAGCATTGTTTCTATCTTGAGAGTTTCCTATTAAAACGATATAAATATCAAAATTTTCTATTAGTTTGTTTACTAAATCAATCATTTTGTGCGTACCCAATTCTTTTAGTTTATTGCCACTGCTTACAGCAATGCCAACCAGAGGTTTATCCTTTTTACCTAATACGTGACTTACTTTCAAATCTGCATCTTCTGATTTGTAAACTTCCTTTTTAAGTTCATATTTTTTGATACCTATAAATCTAAGCATCTTCATGTATGTTTCAATTACAAGTTGATCTGAAATGTGCGGCTCCACATAAGTAAAGAGTTTAGAGGCAAATTTAAATGTTGTGCCTGTAAAATTTGGCATTACTGACAATCTTGTAGGCACTAATCCCCAGAATAGAGAAATAGCATAAAGGATACTTGGATTAAGGGCAATACCCATGTCGTATTTTCCATTATAAATTAATCTTGAAAGTCTAATCTTCTCGAAAAATCCCTTATAATCTTGAGGTTTTATAACCAAAATTTCATCAATATGCGGGTTTAATTCTACTAATTCTTTTGTCAATGGAGTAACCATAACAGATAATTTAGCATCAGGAAAGGCTTTTTTTATCTCTCTAAAAATAGGCGTTGAACAGATTAAATCACCGATTTTAGCTGTTTGTATTACTAAAATTTTAGAGATTGTATTCTTCCTTTTCAATTTAATCAAATTAATCAAAATACAAATAAGAGGATAGAAAATATAAGTCAAAATTAAATATGTCAACCTTTTAATGCCTCTTCAAAAACGTTTTCAACACCTTTTACGTAATGTTCAATTGAAAAATATTTTATAACTCTTTCTCTACCCTTTTCACCCATCTGCTTCCTTAATTCAGGATTTTTTATGAGTAGTAGAATTTTTTCGGCAAGTGCTTCAGGATTTTTAGCCATAACAAGAAAGCCTGTTTCTCCATCAATAACAAGCTCTGCAGGACCTATCACATTTGAAGCTACAACAGGTTTTCCCATAAGCATTGCTTCAAGAGTAACTTTTGAAAATCCCTCTCGTTCAGAAGATAAAACAAATATATCCATTGCATTTATGTACGAAATTGCATCAGATTGAAAGCCAGCAAAAACAATCTTGTCATGAATTTTCTTTGTTTTTGCATATTTAAGCAGACTGTCTTTTTCTGGACCATCTCCTACGATAATACATTTAACAGAATTTTTGGTATGATTAGTGACTATGTAAAAAGCTTCTATTAAATCTATAATTCGTTTTCTCTTAATAAGAGACCCGACTGTTCCTATAAGAATGTCGTTTTCTGATATTCCCAATTTTTTTCTTATTTCAATAGGAGAAATTGATGGTTTTGTTTCAGGGTCTATTCCATTATGCACTACTACACATTTCTTAGCATCTATGCCTTGCTTGACAAAGGCATCTTTAACACCATAAGAATTACATATCATTTTTTTTAGCCATAAATTAGTGGCTTTAATTTCAAAACAGTTAAGTCTTGTCTCTATTCTACTGTGTTGTAGTGCAGGAATTCCTGTAATTTTCGATGCTATTATCCCTTCAAAATTTGATGATGGTTGATTATTCATATATAATAAGTCAATTTGTAAATCTTGCATTATTTTTGCAATTCTTGTCGCATTTGGTTTTATTTTACAAAAATAATCAATCCAAAAAATGATAATTTTCCTAATTTTCTTACTATAGAAAAATAAAACTCTGCTCACTTCCTTTAATATTTTTACGAATATTGTCTGAGATTTCTGTGGCAGTAAGATAAACTTAACCCCAAGCTTTTCAATTTCTTTTTGAATATTAGATTCATTGCCTTTATTGTAGTTGTAATAAAACACAACAGTAAAATTATATTTACTTTTATCAATTCTCTTTAAAAGTTCAAGAAGACTGTTAGTTCCGCCACCCCATTCTTTGCCTGTATCAAGGATTAATATATTGTAAGTTTTTTTCATATAAGTAAAAAATTACAATGATAATATCTGTTTGAAATATTTTATTGTTTTTAAAAGCCCTTCTTCTAAAGACATAATAGGTTGCCAGTTAAGCTTTTGTTTGGCTAATGTAATATCAGGCTGTCTTTTCTTCGGATCATCGTCAGGTAAAGGCTTAAATACAATTTTTGATTTTGAACCTGTTAATTCTATCACTTTTTCAGCAAGATTTAAAATTGATATTTCAACAGGATTTCCTAAATTTACAGGACCTATAAAATCGTCTTCTGAATTCATCAGTTTTATCAGACCTTCAACCATATCATCCACATAACAAAAACTTCTTGTCTGACTTCCATCTCCATATACAGTTATATCTTCTCCCTTTAATGCCTGAATGATAAAGTTACTTACTACTCTTCCATCATTAGGATGCATTCTCGGACCATAGGTATTGAAAATTCTGGCAATTTTAATTCTAACTTTATGCTGTCTGTGATAATCAAAAAATAGAGTTTCGGCACATCTTTTCCCTTCATCATAACAGGCTCTTGGACCAATTGGATTCACATTGCCCCAGTATGTTTCTGGTTGGGGATGTACTGTTGGGTCTCCATAAATCTCGCTTGTTGAGGCAAGCAATATTTTTGCTCTGGTTCTTTTTGCCAACCCAAGCATATTTATGCTTCCATGTACTGCTGTTTTTATTGTCTGAACAGGATCAAACTGATAATGCACTGGAGATGCAGGACATGCGAGATGATAGATTTCATCTATCTCTACATAGAGAGGAAAGGTTATATCATGGCGTAATACTTCAAAATTAGGATTGGATAAAAGATGAGCAATATTAGCTCTTCGCCCTGTATAAAAATTATCTACACAAATTACTTCATGCCCTTTACTAAGAAGCTTCTCACATAAGTGAGAGCCAATAAAACCTGCTCCACCTGTAACAAGAATTCTTTTTGAAAATAGCATTTTCATTTTCTCCTTTCCATAATCTCATGTAATAGGTTGAAAAATTTATAGGCATTTTGAGAAGCATTGAATAATTTTTCTACTCTTTCTCTACCAATTTTACCTAAAGTATCTCTCAAGTTGCTATTTTCAATTAAATCAACTACTGCATTGGTTAAAGCAAAAAAATCTCCAGGTGGGATAAGAATACCGGCGTTACCTACTACTTCAGGGATAGCGCCGCTCATTGTTGATATAATAGGTTTACCTGTTGCCATAGCTTCAATTAAAACCATGCCGAACTGTTCTTGCCATGTCATTATAGGATAACTGGGAAGAATAAAAAGATCTGATATTCTGTAAACATCTGGCATCTCTTCATAAGAAATAAAATCTAAAAAACGGAAATTTTCCTCAGTTTTTGACTCTTTAATTAGTTTTATCATATTTTCTTTTTGAGCTCCTCTTCCTGCTACAGCTATGACAAAATTTTTAAAGCCTTTATTTGTAAGAATTTTTGCCAAATAAATAAGATTATGAACACCTTTCCATGATACGAGTTTGCCTACATATAATATAACAAAGCAATCTTCATCAATATTGTATTTAGACATTAATGTTTTAGGCTTATCACCTGGTTTAAATCTCTCTGTATCAACTCCAGGATAAATAACCGCAATTTTATTCTTTTCAACGCCCTCTATTTCTAAGACCCTCTTAGCCATTTCGGTAAATGGTAAAAACATATCAACTTTGCTCATGACATATTTTTTTTGGAAATTTGTTCTATCATCAAAAACGGCTCTAAATGGTATATTTTCCCACCAAGATAATAAAAATTTAAAGTTTAATGAATCTTTAAGGCTTGCCAATGTGTAAGCTGAGCGAGTTATATCACAAGAATATATAATATCCATCCCTGAAAGATATTTTTTTAATGAAAAATAATAAAAATCTAACTTTTTATATGGAGCCCTTAATACACGTTTATATGCTGTTTTTATCCCTTTTAGAGCAAGTAAAATCTCTTCAGAATGAGTTAAAAATTTTTTATTAAGATCTATATAACTCACATCATAATCATTTCTTTCACCTACAAATACTTTTATATCAATATGTTCTTTTAGAGGCTCAAATCTTTGAAGTGCCCATTTATTTACTTTATTGTCAAGAACTATACCTAATTTCATAATTTTCCTCCAAAAATCTTATTGTAGCCTTATAAACTTCCTCAATACTTATGCTTTCCATGCATACTGGATATTTACATCCCTTACTCATACATGGTTCACATGTTCTATTTTTTTTAATAATCAAATGTTTATCTGTGTCATAATATGGGCCAGACCTATTAGGATCAGAGACAGCAAATAATCCAATAATAGGAGTTCCAATCGCAATTGCTACATGCATGATTCCTGTATCTCCAGTAACCAATACTCTGAACTTCTTTATGAGCGATGGCATATATTTTAAAGGAATTTCCCCGGCAGATACAACTGTTCTCTCTTCTATGTCTTGAGCTATTTTTTTACAGTATGAATATTCATCAGGAGAACCAGTTATTACAATTTTTATTTTAGAGTCTATCTGGATTAATTTTTTACCCAATTCTACAAATCTTTCCGGTAACCACATTCTACTTACAGTTGAAGCTCCCACTTGAAATCCTATGATTATGTTGTTGTCATCAACATTGTTTTGTTTTAAAAATTTTTTTACAAAATCTTCCCCTCCATTTTGAATTGGTAAAACCATTCTGTTATCTTTAATATCACATCCTATCAATTCTGCGGATTTTAATCTAACCTCAACTCCATGTATAAAATCATCCCATCTATATATTCTATTTGAATTAGAAAGCAGAAATCTAAACCTATTAGAGTTTGGCACTTTTACAATAAATCTTGCTCCGCCTAAATAAGCCATTGGCGTTGCTTGAGGTTCGTTGCCGTGTAAAATTATAGCTACGTCAAATTTGTGTTTTCGGAACTCTCTTATTGTCTTAAAAAATTTTTTCCAGCCTCCATAATAGGGAATTATTCCATCAATGTGGGGGTTGTTTTCAAATAGTTCCATGTTTTTTACATTGAAATGGGCAATTATCTTTGCATGAGAGTATCTTTCCCGTATAGCTCTTATTGCAGGAGTTGACATTAGCGTATCTCCAATTGCCGTTGAAGACACCACAAGAATATTTTTCACTTCCTCTGGATTAAAATATTTCAAATCCGTTTGCCTTTTATCAAATTTTTTAATTAGTTTTAATAAAAAATACAAAAGACTTTCTCTTATCCTGAGTTTCATCTGCCTTTTTGGTTATAAATTGTTTAAAATACTTATTTTAACAACTCATCAAGAAATTTTAAAAATTTATTTATTTCACTTCTATATCTTTCTTTTATTTTCAATGCTTTTTCAGCAACAATTTTAAATTTTTCTCTATCAATGTCAACATCATAGGCATGTCTAAAAAAATGCCTGAATGCTCTTAATTCGTTAAGATATTGAAAGCTTTGATTTGAAATGAGAGCAGGTCTAAGGCCCTCAATCTTCAGATTCATCCTTTCAAGTATAGATTTATGCCAGTAGTCATCCTCTATAGTGTTTTCAAAGGTTTTCGCTATGCTCGTAAAGATTCTTTCAAAGCCAGTATAAATTTGATTTATGTAGAATGCGGATTCAATCATTTTTGAATACTCGCCTGTTTTTTCAAATTCTCTGTAAGAAGCAGAGAATCTCCTAAAGAGTCTATTTAATCTCTCTGTGTCTCTTTCAATCTCACTTTTCAAAATTGCGATGCGTTCTTTCATAAAGAATAATTCCCTCTTTTCTTATTTTTTCACTAAAAGGAAGCTCGCTCAGCAATCTTATGTCTACCTCTCTTTTAAAGTATCTGTTTATCTCAGAGTAAAGATTAAGAAGAGTCCCAAAATCTATAAATGGTTCTACGGCAATATCAATATCTGAATATTTATGAAATGAAAGTTCTGCCACTGAGCCATAGAGATAGACCCTTTCAACTCCATATTTTTCCCATAGATTTGAAAGCTTCATAAAAGTTGATATTATCTCGTCCCGCTCTTTTATTTTAAGAGTCTTTATCTTTTCATGTTTTTCTGAAAGATAATCTTTTACTGTTTGAATATCTATTTGGGAGCCTTTCATGATTTGATTATATCACATTTCTGACAAATCATAATTGGAAACTGAAGTGCACAAAAGAAACCAGAATTATACAAGGATAACAAGATTATCCCTGTGGACTATTTCATCTGCATATTTATATCCAAGAATTTTTTCAATTTCTGAAGATTTCTTGCCTTTTATGAGTTTTATTTCACAGGAGGAATAGTTAACCAATCCTTTTGCAATTCTTTCCCCTTTTTCGTCAATACAATATACTGCATCACCAACATCAAAATCTCCTTCAACTTTTTTTATTCCTGATGGTAAAAGACTTTTCCCATTTTTAAGTAATGCTTTAACAGCGCCTTCATCAATGTAAAGATTGCCTTTTGCTCTTGTTGCATAGGCAATCCAGCCTTTTCTGGAGGTTACTTTTTGAGCTATTGGTTCAAAGTATGTGCCTATCTGTTTTCCTTCTATTACAGCTTTAATATTCCCATATCTTCTTCCGCTTACAATATGAACAGGAATTCCAAATGAGGTTGCTTTCTTTGCAGCCATAACCTTTGAGTACATGCCACCTGTTCCGTATCCTGTGCTTGTTGGTTTGGCGATTTCTATGAGCTCTTTTGAAACCTCTTTAACATGTTTTATTATCTTAGCATCAGGGTCTTTTTTAGGATCAGATGTATAAAGTCCTTCAACATCTGATAAAATTATCAAATGATTTGCTTCAATAAGCCCTGAAACAAGTGCTGCAAGCTGGTCGTTATCACCAAATTTTATTTCATCTGTAGCAACAGTGTCGTTTTCATTTATTATAGGAATAACATCCATCTCAAGAAGTGTAAGAATCGTATTTTTTGCATTAACATAGCGAATTCTATCACTGAGGTCATCTCTTGTAAGAAGAATCTGAGCTATATGTTTTTTATATTTAAGAAAAGACCTTTCATACATCCACATAAGAAGAGGTTGTCCAACAGCAGCTGTAGCCTGTTTTTTTCTTATCTCTCTTGGTTTAGTTTTAAGTCCGAGTTTCCTTAAGCCAGAAGCAATTGCTCCAGAGGAAACCATTACAACTTCAATTGATTTATTATGAAGTTCGGAAACTTCCTTTGCCAAAGAAAGAATTCTTTTTTGGTTAATGCGTCCTGCTTTGTCAGTTAAAAGATTACTCCCTATTTTTACAACAATCCGCATTTTTTACCCACTTTCTCTGAAAGATAATGTAAAAGTTTATCAATACCTTCTTTTTTTACTGCACTTATTGGGAAAAAATCAATACCTTTTTCTTCACAATATTTTTTAAGCTTTCCAAGTCTGTCCCCTTTATAGGCAATGTCAATCTTAGTTCCAACAACTGCAAATGGCTTTTTTGTAAGGGCTGGATTATAAAGTTCAAGTTCTTTCTGAATTTTCTCAAAGTCTTCCCGAGGGTCAGACTCAGAAAAATCTGATACATCAACAAGATGAAGGAGCAAAGAGGTTCTTTCAACATGCCTTAGAAATTGATGTCCAAGTCCTGCTCCTTTATGAGCACCTTCAATTAATCCTGGGATATCAGCAACAACAAAACTTTGATAATTTTCATATTTTACAACTCCAAGCACAGGTATAAGGGTTGTAAATGGATAATCTGCAATCTTTGGTTTGGCTGAGCTTATTACTGAAATCAAAGTTGATTTGCCAGCATTGGGAAGACCTATTAACCCTACATCTGCAAGGAGCTTAAGCTCAAGAATTACCCATCGTTCTTGTCCTTTTTCTCCTGGTTGAGCATATCTTGGAGCTTGATTTGTTGGAGTCGCAAAATGAGCATTTCCAAAACCTCCCCTGCCACCTTTTGCTACAATAAAATATTTTCCTTCTTCATCAAGATCTGCCAAAACTTCTTCTGTGTCAGCATCTTTAACTACAGTTCCAACAGGCACTTTTATTATCAGGTTTTCTCCATCTTTTCCTTTCATATTACTTCCTTTACCATGTTGCCCTCTCCGAGCTTTATAGACTTTTTGATATCTATGGTCAAGAAGTGTATGAAGTTCTGAAGAAGCTTGAATTATTACATCTCCGCCTTTTCCACCATCTCCGCCGTCAGGACCTCCTTTGGGAACATATTTTTCCCTGCGGAAGCTTATACAACCTCTGCCACCGTCACCAGCTTTTACATAGATTTTTACATAGTCAATGAATTGCATAGAAGAAGAAAGGGTGGTTTTAGCCACCCTTTGATTTATTGGGCAGGTTCAATTACTGGATAAACGCTTACTTTAAGTCTCTGCTTGTCTTTTCTTTCAAATTTAACAATTCCGTCAATCAAGGCAAACAGGGTATAGTCAGAACCAACCCCTACATTTGCTCCAGGATGAAATTTTGTTCCTCTCTGACGGACAAGAATATTTCCAGCTTTAACAAACTGTCCACCGAATCTTTTTACGCCAAGTCTTTTAGCCTGGCTATCTCTTCCATTTCTTGAACTTCCAACTCCTTTTTTATGTGCCATTTTTATCCTCCTACAATTTCTTTTATCTTTATTTTAGTATACCATTGTCTGTGCCCTTTTAGCTTGTGGATAGCTTTTTTTGAAGGAGGACTATAGACAAGAACTTTCTTGTCCTTTTTCTCTTCAATAACTTCAGCTTTAACTTTTACACCTTCAATATAGGGATTTCCTATCTTAAGTCCCTCATTCCCTTTAAAAAGTAAAACCTTATCAAAAATTACTTCCTGCCCTGGTTCAATATTGAGCTTTTCAATTTTTACTATGTCTCCAGATTTAACTCTAAATTGTTTTCCTCCTGTTTCTATAATCGCGTACATGAAACACCTCCTTATGGAATTACTTTATTCAATGGATACTCAACAAAACCTGATGCACCTGCATCTTTGAGCTTAGGCAAAAGTTCTCTAACTTTTTTCTCGTTTATTATCACTTCTACTGCATACCATTCTTCATCATAAAGCTGAGAAATTGTGGGCGAATGTAATGAATTAAGTAAACATAGCACTTTCTTAAGAGAATCCTTTGGAACATTCATCTTGAGTCCTACTTTTTCTTCAGCTAATAAAGCACCCTGAAGAAGCATTGCTATATCCTGCATTTTTTTCTTTTTCCATGAGTTTTTCCATGCATTTTTATTTGTAATAAAACGGGTGGTTGATTCAAGAATTGTTTCAATAACGCGTAATTTATTTGCCTTTAAAGATGTTCCGGTTTCTGTTAAATCAACAATTGCATCAGCAAGATAGGGTGGTTTAACCTCTGTTGCTCCCCATGAAAAATAAACTTCAGCTTTGATGCCTTTTGATTTTAGATATCTTTTTGTGTATCCAACAAGCTCAGTAGCAATCCTTTTACCCTGCAAGTCTTCAACTGTTTTTATCGGAGAGTCTTCTGGAACAGCTATAACCCATTTGACAGGTCTAAATCCTTCTTTTGCATATCTCAGTTCAGCAACCTCTATTACATCAACATTTTGCTCAAGAATCCAATCATATCCTGTAAGTCCGCAATCAAGATATCCTTTTTCAACATAAACTGGTACTTCTTGTGCTCTTAAAAGCATACCCGAGATTTCTTCATCATCAATTACAGGATAATAGGACCTGTGTGAAACGTGTATATTGTATCCTGCCTTCTTAAAGAGCTTTAATGTGGTTTCCTGAAGACTTCCCTTAGGCAACCCGAGTTTTAACACCTTATCCTTCATTTTACTTTAGATGTCCCTCCTAAATAAATTTAGAAATTTTAGTTTAAAATTTTTATTAATTTTCCGTCAACTTTTTTTGCTATTCCCTAAAATAGAAATAGAAATCTACTAAAATAGAGAGTCTCCTTTGTGTATAATAGTTTATATGGAAACAACAAAATCACCCATTGGGTGAACTATTATACACAAGGAGCTTAAGATATGATAAAAC
>Ga0067045_1002722_pt1 | contig 51011 bp, 56 predicted proteins | sample TerdegcTABiofilm_FD_59184 | JGI IMG/M metagenome (GOLD analysis project Ga0067045, IMG submission 59184) | Combined Assembly of (Gp0054472, Gp0054536) Wastewater bioreactor microbial communities from Singapore -Terephthalate degrading...
CGGGCGAAATTGGTCCGCCTTCAACTCGCCGTCCTGGCTCGCTGAAGGCTGGCGCGAACGTCCTGTCCGCGCCCCCAATTTCGCTTCCTCGCTTCGCCAGGTGCTGTTACCGGCGCTGCGCAAGTCGTTCACTCGGGACAACCACCCTTCCCCCAGCTATTTTCATCCTTCTGCTGGTGCCGTGTCAGCGGCATGTATGTCTAACAAAAAAACCCACACCCCTTTATTAAAGAGGGCGGAGCTTTTATAATAATTTTAATGGAAGGATGCTGTTTTGTCAAGTTTTCACCTAATCTTGCTGTCCAGTAAAAAAAATGTAAAAAATTATAAAAATATATGTTGACTTTTAATGGCACCGTTGGTACCATTTAGATGTACAATTTTAGATATTGTATCGAAATTCATAGAAAGGGAGGAGATAGAATTGAAATCGACGGGTATTGTCAGGAAAGTTGACGAACTAGGCCGGGTGGTAATTCCCATTGAGTTGAGGCGCACGTTAGGAATTGACGAAAAAGATGCGCTGGAGATTTACGTTGACGCGGAAAAGATTATCCTGAAGAAGTACGAGCCTGCCTGTGTCTTCTGCGGTAACGCGTCCGACGTTCAGCACTACCGCGGCAAGCTGGTCTGCCGCGAGTGCGCGATAAACATGTTCGAAAACACCAAGGCAATGTAAGGCACTGCTCTTGGTAGCAAGGAACAAAATCATGGAAAAGATTTTAAACAACTAAGTAACTGGAGAAAGGCCGTATCCTTTTCTCCAGTTACTCTTTTTTTCCCCTCAAGACCACTGCGCGGTAAACCTCCCTCCTCGGCAGGCCGTGCATGCGGGCAACCTGGCGGACGGCCTCCTTCAACCCGATACCCTCCGCTTCAAGCCGGGCAACATGATCAGCCGGATCAATGCCGGGAGGCGCTGCTTTTTCCAGCTGAGACGGTTCACCGGCAGCGCCGGCCAGAACCAGGCAAAACTCCCCCCGCGGCTCCTTTTCCCGGAAATGCTCAAGCACCTCGTCCACTGTCCCTCTTACAACCTCTTCATACTGTTTGGTCAACTCCCTTGCTGCCGCCATCCGGCGGTTCCCAACAACCTCGCGGATGTCAGCCAGGGTCGCCCTCAGGCGGTGGGGCGATTCGTAAAAAATTAGCGTCCTTTGCTCATGCAGTAGAGCCGCCAGCTTATCCCGCCGGGCTTTTTGCGACGAGGGCAAAAAACCTTCAAAGGCAAAAGCACCTGTTGGCAATCCCGACACAACAAGTGCGGTGACAGCTGCGCTGGGGCCGGGAACAGGGACCACCCTGAAGCCGCTTTCCAGCGCCGGCGCCACCAGCTCAGCGCCGGGATCAGAAATACCCGGCATCCCGGCATCGGATACCAGCGCCACACTCTTGCCTGCTGCCAGAAGCTCAAGAATGTATTTCCCTTTTTTTCTGCAGTTATGCTCGTGGTAGCTGGTCAGCGGAGTATGAATATCGTAATGGCTGAGCAATTTACGGGTACGGCGTGTGTCCTCGGCCGCAATCAGATCAGCCTCGCGCAGCACCCTCAACGCCCTTAAAGTAATATCCTCCAGATTGCCTATGGGTGTTGCGCAAAGATACAGCGTTCCAGTCAGATCTCCAGCCAAAAAATTCACCCCTGCCATATTGCCAGTAAAAACACCGACCACGGGCAGCGCGCTGTAGCCGCCCAGCCTCGTCTATTGTTGCCAAAGACGCGTACTTACGGTTCACTTCTGGTTAAATCGCGGCCTGCGGCCGGCTCATGCCCCTTTTTCAAAAAAGCCATACAGAAAAGGCACTCTTCCGCCCGCCTTCGCCCAAAATATAAATTGCATATGTGAAAACCCTTGTCGTAGAGCTCCAGGAGATTCAGGAAACCAGCGCACGTTTTACCAGCCTCCGCCGTTCCCGCTCCAGTTACACCTTTTCCATGGCAGGCACCGGCCAGCTCCTGTCTCAGCCTGGCGTTTTCCTCCTCCAGCTCGCGCGCTTTATTTTTTAACTCCTGCAGTTCATTCAAAAGAGCATGCAATTTGGCTTCCATATCTTTCGCCAGTTTTAACAGTGATTGCAACTAAATACTCTCCTCATCCAGCTGGTGCAGGCAGTCATTTTCGTGGCACTTGCTGTCCTGACCGTTTTTTAGAGTTATCTCTCCAAGCTGGTACTCCCTGATAATCTTGCTTTCCTTAAGTTCTACACTCAGGGCTTTTTTAAAAATATTAACCCCTACTACCTTGCCTTCGCCATCCGGGGTAATCACCAGAGTGCCCACCTCTGGGAGCTCTCCCTTGGCAAGCTCATAGCACTCGTTTTCATATTTAAGGCAGCACATAAGCCTGCCGCAGATACCTGAAATTTTAGTCGGGTTCAATGACAGATTCTGATCCTTGGCCATCCTGATCGATACTGAAACAAAATCCGACAGCCAGGACGAGCAGCAGAGTTCTCTCCCGCAGCAGCCAAGGCCGCCAATCATCTTAGCCTCGTCACGAACTCCAATCTGCCTCAACTCAATCCTCGTTCTGAAAACAGAAGCCAGGTCCTTAACCAGTTCCCGGAAGTCAATCCGCCCGTCTGCCGTAAAGTAAAAGATTATTTTATTCCCGTCAAAGGTTTGCTCCACACCCACAAGCTTCATCGGCAGGTTATGAGCAGCTATTTTTTCCAGCCCGATTTGGAAGGCCTTGCTTTCTTTTTCCCTGTTCAACGACAACTGCCGGCTGTCAGCATCAGTAGCCTTGCGGATAACTTTCTTCAGAGGCGCTACCATTTCATCTTCTTCCACCTCCAGGGGACCGCTTACCACCTGCCCGTACTCTATCCCTCTGGAAGTTTCCACAATCACCCCGTCGCCCTGCACCAACTGGTGGCCATCCGGGTCAAAAAAATAAACCTTGCCAGCTTTTCTAAAACGCACTCCCACTACCAGTATTCCCACTGGTGTCAACCTCCTCTGTCTGCCGCCTGCCGCTTATTCCACCGGCCAGGCGCAGAAACAACACCTCCAGGGCCAGCCCTGTATTAGCGTTGGCCTGGATTTTATTCTTAACTTTCTCGATACTCTCTATTATTTCCACAAGGCGGCCGCATTCCCAAAAAGCCGCCTCATTTCTTAATGAATCAGCCATATCGTGGTTAAATAAGAGCCCAGCTTCTCCTGTTTCTTTCCAAACCAGAAGATCGCGATACCAGCAGGCCAGCATATCCAGTAACTTTAAAACATCTTTTCTGATTTTGGATATTTCCCCGGCTATTTCCAGGGCCTCCAGGGCACCCGCCTCTCTAAGCAAGGCACACAACCTGACGGCGGCAGCTCTTTCCTCCTGAAAAGCCCCTTCGGCCCACGCAAGAGCTCTCCCCATGCTGCCCCCCGAAAGAGCGGCCAGCAGCCGTGCTTTTTCCGGCGGGAAGCCGTGCTGCGCGCTCAAGCTGGAGGCCAGTTCATAGCCTGGTATATGCCTGAAAAAATATTGCTGGCAGCGTGACAAAACAGTAGGCAGCAACACCTGCGGCCGCGCGGAAAGCAGGATAAAAACGGTGTCGCCCGGTGGCTCCTCCAAGACTTTAAGCAGGCAGTTGGCGGCCTCCGCCGTCATTGTCTCAGCCTGCTCGACCAGAAAAACCTTTCGGCTGCCCTGATATGCCCGGAACATTGTTTTGCGCTGAATTTCACGGACCTGTTCAATTTTTATCGACAAGCCATCCGGCTTCAAATAATAAAAATCCGGGTGATTGAAGTGTTCCACCTGCCGGCATTCCCGGCATTCCCCACAGGCATCCCCGCCGGCCGGCCTGGCGCAAAGCAGCGCCCGCGCGAACGCCAGGGCGGTTGTCGCCTTGCCCACCCCCTCAGGTCCGGCAAAGAGATAGGCATGAGACACTTTATCATTTGAAACTGCATTAAGCAAGGTCCTGACAACCTGGCCGTGCCCGACGATATCTTTCAAGAAAAGCATAAATAACCCCGCCGTATTAATAACCATGACTATTTGGTAGAACCGCTAGAAGCACGGCGTTATCACCCGCTCACTCCGGTGCTTCGCGCCGACAGCACCTGCGGCTCGCTTCGGGCGAAACTGGACCGCCTTCAACTCACCGTCCTGGTTCGGTGAAGGCTGGCGCGGACGTCCATGTCCGCGCCCCCAGTTTCGCACCTCAGCTTCGCCGGGCGCTGTTACCGGCGCTGCGCAAGTCGTTCGCTTGCGATAACGCCGTGCTTAAGTTTACGGTTTCACTGAATACCTGCTAACAAATAATACTCTTAACTATTTTATATATTTCTTCGTGGATCTCCTCAACGCCTTTCAACCGGCCGCCGGCCACACAATTTATTTTATGCCAGCCATATTTATCAGCAATCTCACAGGCGTTACGGTAGGTTTTTACGATGTAGTCATAACTCCGCTCATGAATATCCTTTCCTTTTTTTCCAGACTTATCGACCCTGTCCCTTATCAGCGCATAACTGTACTCAGGCGGTACATCCAACAAGATCACACAATCAGGCACCGGAAGCTGGAATAATTTAAACTCAAATTCCAGCAGCCAGTCAAGAAAAATATTTTTCTCCCGTTCATCAGCTATTTTTGCAGCCTGATGGACCATATTCGATGTTGCGTACCTGTCTGCTATGATAACGCCACCGCTTTTATAAAAGTTTTCCCAGTCTTTCTTATATGACGCAAACCGGTCAACAGTATAAAATGTAGAAGCCACATACGGACTCACTTCACCCGGCTCGCTGCCGAACTCACCGTTTAAATACATTGTTATCAAAGCAGAAGAGCTGCTTTCATAATTTGGAAAAGAAACTTTTTTTACATTATATCCCTCGTTTACCAGTCTGTCATACAGCTTCNCGGTCTGGGTTTCTTTACCACATCCATCGCCTGCTTCGATAACAATGAGCTTTCCCTTCACNNCCTTAATTTGCACCCCTTTGCCTCCCCATGCTATTCTATCACAACTTTTATCGTCCTTAACGTAGGATCGGACGGTCCCTGGCAGGGCAGGCCGTGTTTACTTACCACCGCCAGGTACTCACAGATTTCCGGAGTTATTTCTTCGCCCGGGCACAGCACGGAAATACCCGGCGGGTAAACAGCCACCATTTCAGTGCATATCCTGCCGCGGGCTTCAGCCAGGGGAACCCTTTGGGATGAAGCAAACCAGGCATCCCGGGGCTTCATTCTTTTTTTTATGCAGGATGGTGCTTCGGGGAAATGCACAGGGGCGGCAAGCCTGTCCCGGGCTGCTATGTCCTCCAGCGCATAAACCAGGGCATTGCAGTCCTCCGGAGTGGTGCCGATGGATAAAAACAACACGATATTGGCCACATCGGCCATTTCAATGTAAACGTTGTAGCGCTGAGACAGCAGATCCCTGGCCTGAAAACCAGTTAAACCAAGGTCGCTTACCGAGACGACAATTTTGGCGAGATCAAGGCGGAGCCCTCCCCCGCCCAATAAATCTTCAGACAAAACCTTAAGCCCGCTTATGCGGGAGAGCCGTTCCCTGGTTTTGCCCGCCAGACCCAGCGCCCTTTCCAGCAAACTCTCACCCTTCAGGGCCAGTTGCCGCCGGGCGAGATCAAGAGAGGCCATCAGGATATAAGACGGGCTGGTGGACTGTAAAAGGGCCAGCGCAGCAGCCACCGCTTCCGCGTCAAGGCGCCTGCCGGCCAGGTGCAGCAGCGAACTTTGGGTCAGCGACCCGCCCATTTTATGAGTGCTCTGAACAGAGGCGTCAGCACCAGCGGCCATGGCATCCTCCGGCAGGTCACGGTGAAACCGCAGGTGGGCGCCGTGCGCCTCATCGACCAGAACCGGCCTGCCCGCAGCGTGAGAAACCACCGCCTGGCCGGCCAGGTCGTCAGCTACCCCGTAGTAATTCGGCCGTACCGTTAGGACGGCCATGGCGTCGGGGTTGGCATCGATTGCCTGCCGAACCTGATCAGGAGCAATACCAGCAGCTATCCCAAACTCATTGATTATTCCCGGCATGATAAACACCGGATCGGCACCTGACAAAACCAAACCACCCAGTACGGAGCGGTGGACATTCCTGGGGACGATCACCTTCCCTCCTCCTGCCAGCGACATGAGCAGGGCGTGAATTCCTGCTGTGGTGCCGTTTACCAGAAAAAAGGTTTTTTCAGCCCCGTAAACCCGGGCAGCCAACTCCTGGGCATGAGCAATTGCCCCCTGCGGGGCGTGCAGGTCGTCCAGCCCGGGGATTTCTGTCAAATCAAGCTCAAATAACGCCTGTCCACCCAGCGACAACAATTCCGCGGGAAGCCCCCGGCCCTGCCTGTGTCCCGGAACATGAAAACTCGCCGGCCGCTTCTGCACATGATTTTGCAAAGCCTCAAAAAGAGGCGCTATATTCTGACTGGCATCCGTCATAATTCCGTCTTCTCAAGCGCATTTTCAACTTGCCGTGCCGTCCTGTGTAAATTCTCAGCAATACCCCATAAACACAGCATAAAGGTCACAAACACTTTGAATACAGTTTACACAGGCACACGGGGTTTTTCAAGGGCATTCACCGCCAAAATACAGCTTGTGGAGCTGGACCAGGCGGCTAGGCGAAACAGCAACTGGGACAAGTTCCAGTAGTTTTACCTCATAGATAACAAATTCCCGGCCAAAATACCTTTAAATAAAAATAGCATGAAAAAGGAGTGGGTAACCATAGCCGGGAACTCAGGCTGGAACATCGACGAAAAGGCCCTGTCCCGAAAGTACCGCACCGACGTAAGCAGGCTGATCAGGGCATGGAAGCACGGCTTTTCCGATCAGGAAATAACAGAAAGGACCGGCATCAAGCCTTCTATCCTGCATTTAATAAAGCAGGATATAGAACTGGCCCACAGGAGGGTCAGGCTGGCGCAAAAAAAAACAAATACTGGCAGAAGCTCAAGGGTGTGAGAAACACCAGACCTTTTTTAATCCTGTTTTATAATAATCGTAGCGAGGATCATCCACGGACAGGACAACAATCTCAGCCTCACAGACGGGGCAGATATAATGGCCGTTGACAAAGAGCCCTTGCTCATCCTCTTGCAGCATCCGCCGGCAGAGAACACAAACCGGAGAGATACAGACCACCCTCTTTTTGCTTTCGTTTTATTCTTGCCATTTATCATCGCTGCCATACAATAAGTTATGAAAAAAACCGTCATCCGGTGAGAAAAAGAGACCTCACGACGAGGTCTCTTCAGACTGTAGAGATGTCTATTTTTTGTAAAATCCATGGGGGTTGAAACCACCTGGCTCCGTTGCGGAGCGCCGCCAGTGAACTCGGCGATGCTGAGGATTCGAAATTGGATGAGCGGACAGGATGTCCGCGAAAGCCTGAACCGCAACAGGACGTGAGTTGAAGGCGGTCCAATTTCGACCGAAGCAAGCCGAAAGTTCACTCGACGCGAGGCAGAGGAGCCAGGTGGTCTCAACACCCATGGACTTTATCTACAACCTGAAGATTCTTACCGCGAGGTCTCTTTAATGTTTTACTTTTTTCTCAATGCTGATGGCACAGTCCGGGCAAACACTTTCGCAAATGCCGCAGGCTATACACTCATTGTTCGCCTTCACCGACGGTGTTCCGTAAACCCCCAGCACTTCTGACCAGGCGATACATTTCTTCGGGCACTTTTCAATGCACAACCCGCATCCTTTGCACAGGCCCGGGAAAAGAGTAAAAAACCCTTTCTCCAGCTCTTGCGTTTTCGGCTCAAATTCCAGCGGCACTGGACAACTCCCTTTCATTACAGAATTGCATATTCTGCTATAAATTATCTCAATATTTTTACTTTACTTAATATTAAATATATTCACTCAACGCCCTAAATGCTACCCGGCCCCGGCAACCATCTCAAAGCCCCGTTCCATTGCCCTGAAGTTAAGCTCACGCAGTTCCGGCTGTATTTCAAATTTATATCCCAGCTTCTTTTCAACAGCCTCCCTGGCGCGCTCAATAGGGATAACTCCGGTAACGCCGACAACCGCTCCCAAAATTATGATGTTGAATACCCTAGGGTGGAAATCTTTCCTGGCCACCTCAACGGCAGGTATGGGCAGAAGCCTGCCCGCGTTTTCAGGCAGTTCCTCTTCCACCCCCCTGATCCCGCTGTCATATACAAAGGTTGTTTGGGGACCAACATACCTTCCGGTACGGCGCACAGAGCGGTCGCTTAGGGCCACCACAATGTCGCCTGTTTGAAACTTAGGAGAACCAATGCTGCTGTCACTGATCTGGACGTAGGCCACAGACACGCCGCCCCGCTGCTCTACTCCAAAATTGGGGATGTAAAGCGCCTGCTTGCCCTCCTCATTGGCCGCCTCCGCTATTATTTCCGCCACTGACTGAACACCCTGGCCGCCTTCACCGGCCAGCACAATCTTGATGCTCTTACCCACTTACCGGTCCCCCCTGCCTGCCGGCCGGAACCCTTACTTCTCCCAACCTGAAATAAGCCGGCATTTTTTCCTCAACAAACTCCCATGTCTCTGCTGCGTTTGTCCGCCAGTTGGTAGGGCAGGCAGAAAGAGCCTCAACAAAAGAAAAACCGTTTTCAGCCAACTGGTTTTCCAGCGCCTTTTTCAGGTAACTTTTTAACTGTCGCGGGTTGGCAATACTGCCCCGCGCCACGTATGCACCATCCCCCGCAACAGATGAAACCATATCCAGCCCCTGCAGGGGGAGCCCCGTGACCGCAGGGTCGCGCCCGTAGGGTGTGGTTTCTGTCTTTTGCCCGGGCAGCGTAGTAGGTGCCATCTGGCCGCCGGTCATGGCATACTGGGTGTTATTGGCCAGAACGGCAGTGATCTTTTCATCGCGCGCCGCCGCGCTGACCAGGTGCTGGACTCCTATCGAGTAGCCGCCGCCGTCACCCATGTAGGCAATACAAATCAGCCCCGGCCTGGCCCGCTTAATCCCGGTCATCACTGGAGTGGTCCGCCCGTGGTGAGTCTGAACAGCGTCCAGGTTGAAAAAATCCCATGATAGCAAAGAACAGCCGATATCGCACCCAAACACTACCCTGTCCTGTATATCCAGTTCATCAACAGCCTGGCCCAGGCACTTTAAAACAAGGCCGTGGCCGCAGCCGGGACAAAACTTGTGTGGTTTGGTATCCACCCGCCAGCTTTGAGGCATAACAGGCCGTACAGAACTGCAATTCCTTGTTGACAATCCACAGCACCGCCCTTAAAATGGTAATATATACTAATACAGTAACTTGCTGCTATACAGGAAAAGCTCCTAACAGAGTCTTTCCGGGAGTGTAAAAGCAGGCATACTTAATCCATCTCCAGGCCGGGCGGTATTAGCGCACACTTATGCCAGGATCCTCTCAACCTCAGCCTCAATATCCTCGGCAGTTATTCCCACACCCGGCTTAAACAGCGTCAGGATTTCAGCCGTGGAACCGTAGGCGGCTTCTTTCAGCAACCTGGCAAGCTGGCCGTAAGCAGACTCCACCACAAGAATTTTCCTGCTGCGGGCAGCCAGTTCCTTTATCTGCGGAACGGGCAGCGGGCGCAGGGTCACCGGGCGGAAATAACCGACCTTCAAGCCCCTGTCACGCAGGTTTTCTACAGCCGCCCTGACGGCGCGGAAAACAATACCGTGGCCCATAATCACCAGGTCCGCCCCTTCCACACCGGAGGCTTGGTACTCTGCCACCTCTGGAGCTATCTTCTCGTAATCCTTAATATCCTCCATCAACTTATCATATAATTCCTCTTCCAGGCTAAAAGTATTCCGGTACTGCGCAGGCGGCCTGTCCTTCCCCGGCACCCCTTTCTTACCGACAAAGGGTTCGGGCTCGATTAATTCAATACCCCGTGACTCGGGGTCATACAGAGTAAGCGGCTCGCGCATTTTAGCCTGGTAGCCGTCCCCCAGCACAAAGGTGGGAAAGCGGTACTTCCAGGCGGAGTTAAATGCTTTAATGGTATAGTCAAACAGTTCCTGGTGGTTGGAGGTAGAGTAAACAATCCGCAGGCCCTCGCCGTTACCGCCCATCGTGGTCAGGTTGACCTCCTGCTGGGAGTAAATGACTGTGGCCGTGGACGGGCCGCCCCTTTGCTGGATAATCACCACGGTAGGCAGGCGCAGCATCTCAGCCATGGACATTGGTTCCTGCATCAGCGTGTTGCCCGGCCCGGCAGTGGCGGTAAAGGCCTTCCGCCCCGCCAGCACGCCGCCGACAGTGGTGAAGCCGGCCGACAGCTCATCCTCGGTCTGAAGAAAATTCTTGCCGTATTTAGGCGCCAGCCGCGTCCAGTAATGCATGATTTCGTTCTGCGGTGTAATTGGGTAGCCGTACATGATGTCCGCCTTGGCAGCCAGCGCGGCCCAGGCAACCACCTCGTTGCCGGTCATAAAGGCCCTTTTTTCTTTCTCAAACAATTTTTCGGTCATTAAAAAAATACCCCTCCTGTTGGTCATAACCTAAAAATTTACCAGAAAGACCTGTGCATAAACCTGGTCAGCACCCGAACCGGGTTGCCCATGCAGTCCACCGACCCGATTTTTTCCGCTATTTCAGCAACGGCGGCCGTTGCAACCACCGGCAGCCCAAGACGCCTGGCAGCCTCCGCAACCACGCGGGCACCTTCCTGGACCACCTCCACAGTAGTCTCGTCACTGAGGTGGGTGTTGTTAAGCAGACCGTCAATCCTGCCCATCTCTCTGACATGCTCCACAATATCCTCAACCCTGGCAGTCATGGGACGGGAAATATTTATCACCGCGATAACCTTCAGGTCAGGGTCGGTCCTGGCCCCCTCGATCAAATTCAGCGTTTTGGCGCCCTCCACCCCGTAGCCGATGTCCAGGATAATATCTCCCTCACGCCGCAGCGCCCACCTGGCACCAGGCTTTAAAGTTGTGCCTGCCTCGCCCAGCCCCATGGTTTCTCTGGTCTTCCACGCGATTACAGTAACACCCAGAGCTTCCAGCTCCTCCTGAATAGGCCGCAGAGTGTAAACAGGCTCTACAATATCAAGGTCAACCAGGGTAACTTTCCTCCCCCGGCGCGCCAGCTCCAGAGCCCTGTTTAAAGCATTCTCGCTTTTTCCCCCCGCGTATTCGCCCATGTATGCCTCAACAATTCGCTCCGGCATCCTCACACCTGGCTTTAAAACCTCACTGTTCCTGCCGTCGTTTGCCAGATACCAGGTTTTCGCTCCTTTCCAAGTATAATTTGTCCACTCCCGCAAGTGAATATTACAGCAGGAACCCGGGATTCCACCCGGATGGCAAAGGATTCAATCAGCTTGCAAATGTGTGCCGACAATCGAAATTTATTTCGGTGCACAAGGTTATTTTTCCTTGTTTTTATCCCGCAATACCGCAATTTTTCATGTATTATACAATATACACGGTTACAGGAACATGGAAACTTTGTAACCAAGGTGTTGGAGAGCGCTGTGGGTAACCTTGCGGCCGGAAGGCGACCTGTTTATATACCCGATTTTCAGCAAATACGGCTCCACCATATCCTGCAGGGTATCAACCTCTTCGTTGAGGGTGGCCGCGATTGCTTCAATACCGACCGGCCCGCCCTTATACTTTTCGATTATTGTTTTTAAGTATGCTATGTCCATCTCATCCAGGCCCTGCGAGTCGATGCCTTCCAGTTCCAGGGATTTTACTGCTATCCCCTCGTCTATAGTGCCGTTGCCGAGGACCTCGGCATAATCCCGCACCCTCCTTAAGAGCCTGTTGGCTATTCTCGGCGTTCCTCTCGAGCGCCTGGCAATCTCAAGCGCCCCTCCGTCATCAATTGGAACATTCAGGATAGAGCTCGACCTCTTGACGATCTCGCTCAGCTCCTCAGGCGTATAGAAATCAACATGGTGCAGTATGCCAAACCGGTCGCGCAAAGGGGACGACAGAAGCCCCGCCCTTGTTGTCGCCCCCACCAGGGTAAAATGCTTAATATTAACCTTAATTGTTTTCGCGAACGGCCCTTTATCAACAATAAAATCTATCTTAAAATCCTCCATCGCGGAATATAAAAATTCTTCTACCGGCCGGGGCAGCCGGTGTATTTCATCAATAAACAAAACATCCGCATACTGCAGGTTCGTAAGTATGCCCATCAGGTCCCCGCTCCGCTCAATTGCCGGGCCAGAAGTACAAATGATATTGGAAGACATTTCATTGCTGATGATATGGGCTAAAGTCGTCTTCCCCAGGCCGGGCGGTCCGTACAGCAAAACATGGTCAATCGGCTCGCCTCTTTTTATCGCCGCTTTAATTGAAATCTCCAGGCGGAGGAGCAGATCCTTCTGGCCGATATAATCAGCTAATCTGGTGGGCCGCAGAGACCGCTGGAACTTTTCCTCGCCGGGCTGCTCCCTGGTCTCAAGCAAACGAAGCCTCGTCAAAAACACCACCCCTTTCCCAACAGTTTGTTACATACATTCAATGCACAGCGTTACACACCACTAGCAGAGCAAAAACCATTCCCATTCAGGGTAAATACCATGCCTCTACCGTGCTAACCATACATTTACGACTTGTTCCTATAGATTTCTTCCAGGAGCTCCTCTGCTGTCTGAATATTGCGATTTTGAGAAACAGTCTCCCTGACCATCTTCCTTGCCTCGCTCAGACTGTAACCTAATTGAAGCAAAACCTGCACCGCATCATCTTCAATCCCGGTATCGGGCCGGTACCTTTCGCCGTCGTCGGCTGTACCCGGCTCAAGCATAAAACCGCCGACCCTGCCATGCAACGAAGCTATTATTTTCCTGGCCGTCCTTTCACCGATCCCTTTCAGGCTCTTAAGCGTTTCAACATCCGACCGCTCTATGGCACTGGCAATCGACGAAACAGGAATGGTAATGGCGGCAAGAGCTGTTTTAACACCGACATTCTCTACACTTGTAAACAGCTGAAAAAACTCCCTTTCAAGCTCATCCTCAAAACCTATTAAAACAGGGATCATATGCCCGCCTGCAACGCTGCTCTCAATATAATGCATGGTATACAATGAAATTCTGTCGCCTATTTTTTTCGACTGGAGGCGTTCCCGGGAAAAAGCCGTTAAATACACTTCATACGTTATGTCCCGGACCTCCAGCAACACTCCCTTCTGGCTGAAACCAGCACAGGTACCGCTTATTTTCACAATCATCAGGCCAGCCCCCCCAGGTCATTGCAGCGGTAAATGTGACACAAAGCCACGGCAATCGCGTCCGCAACGTGATCAGGCTTGGGCGGCGACGCAAGCCCGAGAGCTGCCTGAACCATTCTCTGCACCTGGTTCTTGGTAGCACAACCGGCCCCAGTCACGGATTGCTTTACTTTAGTTGCTGGGTAATGATAGACCTTTAGACCCGACTTGCCCGCAACCAGCAGGCAGACACCCCGCGCGTGCGCCATAAGCAAGGCAGTTTTCGGATTTTTATAGTCGGAAAACAATTCCTCAACGGCAATGGCGTCGGGTTTAAACTCGCTCAATATCTCCTCCAGGCCAAAATAAATTTGTTTCAGCCTGTCTTCCAGAGATACCCTCGGCTGGGTCTTGATAATTCCACCTTCAACCAGTTGAATAACATTACCCTTCCGGTAATCCACAATGGCGTAACCCGTCGCAGCCAAACCCGGATCCACCGCCAGAACACGCATTTTTCCTGGCATACCAGATCACAACTTCTCTCTAATTTTCTATCATTGAACAGCGGAGCGTTGTCCTTAGCGAGCGACTTGCGGAGCGCCGGAAACAGCACCCGGCGAAGCGAGGGTAACCGGACTGCGGCGCGAAACCAGCGGGCTGCCGGCGTTACAGTTCACGGCATAATAACTTTGACAGATAACGTGTTTCTCCCATACCTGGCCTACCGCCGCCTTTGCAGCGCCGCTAGTCCGGTCCGAAGCGAGCGGCGGTGCTGTCGGCGCGAAGCACCGGAGCGAGCGTGGACAAACGCTCCGCCCAACCCAATAATTGCAAAACACACTTATAAATATAACAAACAAGGGTTCTGCAATCAATGGCCCAAAACAAAAAGCGCCCTTCTTCCGTCCATGGGACCTGAAGCCGCCTCGCTCAAACGCCCCATGCCGGGAGAACCAGCGCTTGTCCCGGGTGAAATCAAACTTTAGCCCTGCACCATATCAGCAAAACAACCGCAGCTGCACTTCGTCACAAAATAAAATAATGGATCAGCACCAGCAGGGCTACCCCGGGCAGTTGAAGAATACCGGCGGTGAGGAGTGTAACAGGATTAATGGCGACGTGCAAACCGGAATGGCCCAATAAAGCATTAAAAGCCGCCAGCAAGACACCTCCCAGCAGCATCCAGGCAGCCAGGCGAATTAAAATTCGCAACGGGTGGAATAGAACGGTTCCTACCAGGTATAACCCCAAAAGGCCCGCCAGGCTTATGGTGACAATTTTCCATTCCAAGCCGGAGCACCCCCTTTTAGCTCCATTATATGGCCGGGAATGAAAAATATGACTATTTCATTTCCTGCCTGCCTTCCAGCGACTTGCTCAGGGTGATTTCATCAGCATATTCCAGGTCCGCACCCACGGGCAGCCCGTGGGCGATCCTGGTAACCATAACACCCAGGGGCTTGAGCAGGCCGGCCAGGTACAGCGCGGTGGCATCGCCTTCAACGTTGGGGTTGGTGGCGAGGATTACCTCGCATACCCCGCCGCCATCAAGGCGCCTCAATAAACTTTTTATGTTCAGCTGCTCCGGCCCGATACCATCCATCGGCGAGATGGCCCCGTGCAGCACATGATAAAGGCCGTTGAACCCCCTTGTCTTTTCCATCGCCACCACATCCCGGGGCCGCTCCACCACACAGATGATATCCCGCCTGCGCCGCCCGTCACGGCAAATAAAGCAGGGGTCTTCGTCGGTGAAGTTGCCGCACACTGAGCAATAGCGGATAGAGGACCTGGCCTCCTCCAGCGCCCGGGCCAGATTCAGAGCCACATCGGCCGGAGCGTTCAAAAGGTAAAAAGCCAGGCGCTGCGCCGTTTTGGGGCCGATACCGGGTAGTTTGGCCAGTTCATTAATAAGCCGGGCAACCGGCCTGGCATAGTAGTTCATTATTAAAACAACCCGGGGATATTAAACCCGCCGGTAAGCTTGCTCATTTCCCGGGACACCATTTCCTGCGCACTTTTCAGCGCCTCGTTGACCGCAGCCAGGATCATGTCCTGGAGCATCTCCACATCCTCCGGATCTACCGCCTCGGGTTTAATTTCGATTGACAAAATCTCGTTATTGCCATTGGCAACCACCTTTACCATGCCGCCCCCGGCAGTGCTTTCCACCGTCCGGCTCTTCATTTCTTCCTGCAGCTTCATCATGCCCTGCTGCATCTTCTGGACCTGTTTCATCATCTTGTTCATATTTCCACCCATCATTTTCAAAGCTCCTCCTTCTTTACGCACTTTTTAATATCTACTTTAAGGCCCGGCGTTACCGCCGCTCACTCCAATGCTCCGCTCCGACAGCACCTGCGGCTCGCTTCGGGCGAAATTGGGCCGCCTCCAACTCACCGTCCTGGTTCGGTGAAGGCTGGCGCGGACATCCATGTCCGCGCCCCCAATTTCGCTTCCTCAGCTTCACCGGGTGCTGTAACCGGCGCTCCGCAAGTCGTTCGCTGGGCGGTAACGCCGGGCCTTAACAAGTCGTTCACGGGCGGTAACGCCGGGTCTTCACCTGATTTATTTAACGATCATTTAAAAAGCGTATCTTCCTGGCCGTCTTCCAGGATCACTTCCTCCCCGCCGAAGCGGCGGTTAATATCGGCCGCCGGCGTCTTCCGGAACGGGGGCGCCTGAACTTCCCCCTGGAAGAACTTGTACGCAACCTGCCACTCCCCGCCGAAAAACTTGCCCAGCAGCTCCTCAAAATATTTTTTATTATCAGGACGTTCTGCCAGATCCTTATCCCAATCTTTGCCCTCGGGAAACCCCACCACGAGGCCCCTATCCACCACCTGGAGGGGAACAGCTTTTTCATAAACAGGGTAAAGCATCATCTTCTCTTTACGCAGCACGTCGATAATGTCACTCCAGAAAGCCCTGACCTGGTCCAGCCCAACTGCCGGGTTACTCCCCCCTGCATCCACGGCACTTTTCTCCGCTGAAGCCGCCTCAGGTTCCCCAAACCCGCTTGTCCGGGCTGTTCCGGGCTGCGCTTCCGGCCCGGCAGCAACTGCTTCCCTCGCCTGCAGCAGGCCCGCCCTGGCAGGGACATCCTGTGCCGCCCCGCACTGCTCTGGCGGCCTCTCCTGCTCTATGAAGGTATTTTTACCTTCACCGGTTAGCCCGGTATTTTCGTTTAATGGTAGCTTTTCCCGCTTTTGAGATATAATTCCGGTGGCTGGAGGCCCTTCGATTTCTTTAGCGGTAAGATTCTGCAATTTTTCTTCCAGGTCTGCCACCCTTGCCGCAAGAGAAGGCAGGTCGCCGGCAATTTCCGGCCGGCAGGCCTTCACCAGAGCAAGTTCCAGCACGACACCAGGCAGGCTGCTCCACCTCATGTCCTGCTCCGCACCGGCCATGATATCGACAGCCCGGATAAGCCTCTCCTCGCTGAACTCTGCCGCAATGCCGGATATAGTTGAAGCGTCGCCCCACGCCTCGCCTGCCGCAGCGCCCGGCGAGATCTTCTCCAGAAGTAATGCCCGCAGAAAGGCAGCCATTTCCCTGGCAAACATCCGCAGGTCTTTTCCCATGCCGGTCAGTTCGCCCACCAGCCGCAGCGCCGGCCCGGCCTCGCCCGCAGCCAGGTACCCCGCCATCCTGGCCAGCAAGTCGGCGCGCACCGTCCCCAGCAGGTTGTGCACATCCGCAGCCGTTACCTTCATCTCACCCAGGGCCGCCACCTGATCCAGAATGCTGAGAGCATCCCTTAAGCCTCCCTCTGCGGCCCTGGCAATCAACCGCAAAGCCTCCTCCTCCACTTCTATGCCCGCTCCGCCGGCAACTTCCTTCAGCCTGCCTGCAATTTCATCAGGCGCGATGCGTCTGAAATCAAACCGCTGGCAGCGGGAGAGAATAGTCAGCGGCACTTTATACGGTTCCGTCGTAGCCAGAATAAACACACAATGCCGGGGCGGCTCCTCCAGCGTTTTAAGCAGGGCGTTAAAAGCCTCATTGGTGAGCATGTGCACCTCGTCAATGATATAAACCCGGTACTGACCGGATACAGGCGCAAACTTAACCTTTTCCCTCAAGTCCCTGATCTCGTCAATACCCCGGTTGGAGGCAGCGTCCACCTCAATTACATCAACAGAAATACCTTCGGTAATAGCCCTGCAACTGGCACACCGGTTACAGGGCTCCGGCCCGTTCCTGTGAAGGCAGTTCAAGGCTTTCGCCAGCACCTTGGCAGTGGTCGTCTTGCCCGTCCCGCGGGGGCCGCAAAAAAGGTAGGCATGAGTCGTCCGCCCCGCCTCCACCGCATTCTGCAGCGTCCGTGTAATATGCTCCTGGCCCACAACGGCCCCGAAAGTCTGGGGCCGCCACTCCCTGTAAAGCGCCATGTATGCCATAGCACATTTCCTCTCTATCTGAAAATAGGATTCATCATCCCCAATTCCGCCTCTTCGCTTCACAACAAAACCATTCTGACTCCTGACTCTTGGCTCCTGATTTTATTAACTTCGCCATATAATAATGATTTCCTGTCAAATATAAAACAAAACCACCCCCGTCATTCAGGAGGCGGTTCTGATATTTCAGGCCGTGCACCTGCCTTTGAATATTAACTTCCGGGCGATACACCCGCAGGTAACTCGGACCAGGCACCCTTGCGGCACCCGGAGGGTTTCTCTTAGTGCTGCTTCCGTCAGGACCTGACACGGTTCAAGAAGCTCCGTCGCGCAAGACCCAATCGTCTACGTCCCTTACAGATGCCGGACCCCACAAGCTAAACCCTGGGGCAGGAATTCAACCCCGCTGCAGCGGTTTGCGGGTACAGGGCACCGCTACCTCCCCGTCTAGCACGGCCAAAATTCTCCACTTTTCAATTTCCGCAGAAACGGCACCGCCGCCCGTCCGTTTCAGCGGAGAATAAAATGGCGGAGAGAGTGAGATTCGAACTCACGAGACGGTTACCCGTCCACACGCTCTCCAGGCGTGCGCCTTCATCCACTCGGCCATCTCTCCGTGCACTACTCTTAAAAACCACCAGTTGTTAAATACGGTGCTTAACCAATATTATATACGCATTTTCTCCTCCCCGCAAGCCTTTTGATATTAGGTGGCAATCTTTCTTCAAAGTTTTCAGCCTTTCCCCTGCGGTCCACGGGGATACTAGTTCATACTCCAGCATCTTGTCTTTAACCTCAGGGTATGACTGGTTAACAAAAAGCGCTACGTCAATGTCTCCAAAATCTCCCCCATCCGGCATTTCATTCAAATGCCCCGCAATACGGGCAGTTATCAGTTCTTTTTCCGTCCCCAATGTTCCGGTGTTCAGTACAGCCAACATTTCATTTTAATGTAACCCTGGCATCCAGCGCCACGATCCTGTTGCCATATGCCAACAAAGGATTTATATCCATTTCCGAGATAGACGGGTTTGCCAGCGCCAACTCCGCAAGGCCGGTCAGGCAATCAACCAGCGGCTCCATATCCACAGCAGCAGCTCCCCTGGCACCTGCCAGTATTTTACTCACTCTTGTTTCCTCAATCATACTTATTATATCTTCCCTGCTTAAAGGCGGAATTCTTAGAGAAACGTCATCCATTATTTCGGTAAAAACGCCTCCGGCGCCAAAGGCCAGAACAGGGCCGAACTGCGGATCTCTTTTACACCCGAGCAGCAGTTCCGTCCCCTTTTGCACGCACTCCTGAATAATCAGCCCGTCTATCCGCGCGCCGGGCTGCTTGAGGTTTATCTCCCGGTACATCTCCTCAAAAGCCTCTTCAAGTTGCCCGGCGTTTCCAATATTAAGTCGCACTCCCCCAACATCTGATTTGTGGATAATGTCCGGGCTGTTAACCTTCATGACAACCGGGTATCCAATCTTTCCGGCAAGCGAAACAGCTTCTTCAAGGTTTCCAGCCTTTCCCCAGCGGGCCACGGGAATGCCGCAGGATTCCAGAAGACTGAAGGCATCGGTTGGCGACAAGTTTCCCGGGCCCTTGCCGGCAAGAATCTTACCGGCGCGGCTCTGCCCATCACCGGCCGGAGGCGGTGCCACCGTGCTGCGCTCTTTTTTCTTGATTATGTGGTGATATTTGTAAAGTGCAGAGAGCGCCCTGGCAGCGCGTTCCGGAGAATAATAATACGCAACACTTTGATCTTTTTCCAGCTCCAACTCATAGTCACGGAAACGCCCCCCACACGTGAAAGCGACTACCGGCTTATCCGGGTACCTGCCGGCAACCTCCCTGATTATACCGGACACATCTAAAAAGTCCTCTTCTTTTTCCATAGAGGAGCCGGTAATGCAAATCACCGCATCTATCTGCGGGTCTTGCATAAAGGCTTCCAGGATGCGTTGGTAGGAATAGTGGTAGCCGTGAAACATGCCGGCCGGCCACATATCCACGGGATTGCTGCAATGCGCCCACTCTGGGAACAACCCGTTAAGCTGCTCAAAAGTCGACTTGCTTAGCGTGGCGATCTCCAGGCCGTAGCGGGTACAGGCATCCACCGTCATCACCCCGGCGCCGCCGGATATAGAGATAATTCCGATGCGGTTTCCCCCGATACCGTTAAAAGTACAGAATATCTTGTTGATGTCGCCTATTTCTTCCAGGTCTCCGGCGCGGAACAATCCGCACTGTTTAAAAGCAGCGTCAAAAACCCTGTCTTCCCCTGCCAGCGCGCCTGTATGCGAGCTCACGGCGGCAGAACCGGCAGGGCTCGCGCCGGTTTTATAAATAACCACCGGTTTCAGCGCCACGGCATCTCTGGCCGCCTGCATGAATTTCTGCCCGTCCCTCAAGTTCTCCATATGTATGTTTATTACCTTGAGACGGGGGTCTCGTGCAAGATGGCCCAAAACGTCGGAAACGTCAATATCCGTTGTATTGCCGGTATCAATCAAGAGCCCTATGCCGGTGCATATCTGAGCGGCACCCACAACGAAAGTGCCCGTTTGACAGGTAATTCCCACCGGTTTTGTTGAGTTGATAAAACTCATAAAGGAAGTGCAAAAATGCTCGAAATTATTAACAATGCCCAGAGTGTTCGGCCCGAGCACTCTGATGCTGTTCCTAGCCGCCACCTCAAGAAGCTCCTTTTGCATCAGCCTGCCCCGCTCGTCCCCGTCAAAAAACCCCTGCGCCACGATGATAACAATTTTAACCCCTTTGGCGGCACACTGGCCAAAAAGCTCCGGCACCGCGTCACGGGGCGCGCAAATAACCGCCAGGTCAGGTATTTCCGGCACGTCCAGCAGGGTTTTGTAGATGCGGTGCCCCAAGATCGACCCGCCTTTCGGGTTAACCGGGTAAACCCTCCCCTGATAGCCCCACCTGAGCAATACTTCTAGCGGGTTATTGCTTCCTTTGCCAGTGCGGGTGGTAACACCAACCAGGGCGACTGATTCCGGCGCGGTCAACTTTTTGTAATCACTGTCCGGCAACATTAATAGATAACCTCCTTAAACATTTATCAAGCAGCAATGAAACATTCGTTCCTCAACTGGTTCAGAGCAAAATTAGCACTAATAAGTCAAAATCATTATAATTTTCAGAAAAATGATTCGACACCTTCTTACTCGTTAATAATTAACCGCATATTTATAAACATATATTAACATATTATTAACTTACTGCAAGACCTTTTCGAAAACAGCTTGATGCGGAGCAGCAGTCAAGACCGCTGTCTGAGTTTTAAGCGGGGGAAGGGGAAGAAAAAGGAGGTTAGCAGTATTACAATGTGTGACAAGGAGCCGACAGAAAAATAAAAATCCCCCGCCGGCATAAGGCCGGCAAAGGGTCAGACACTGATCACTGCACACGCCTCTCGATGAAGCTCTTTATGGTAGCCCGCGCCTATTCCAGAGTATCGGCAGCAAAGAGTTCCTCCATCACGCCGTCCAATATCTCCAGGCTGGTTATCTCCTGGACTATCTGCTGCAGCCCGCCGGAAGTATCCCCAAACCTGCGTTTGAGATACTTGCAGATGGCATCCTGTGCTTTTTCTATCTTGCCTTCTGCTCTGCCTTCCACCCTTCCTTTTATTAAACCGCGCATCTCTGCCTGCTGTTGCATCTCTTCAAGGGTTAGTTCAAGGTTCGTAATCACCTTTTCCACCTCCCAAGGATTTACTTCGCCCACGAACTGCATTGCGGCGGTCCAGTTGTTCGCACCGTTGTATAATACCGCCGGAATTATTGCCGGCAACTGGTAGAGTGATGTAAAATTAAACCATCACTCAAAATAAACTAACGGAGGAAACCGCATTGCCCAAAACAAACACATTTACATTTCCGGCCGGCCTGCCGGGCCTGCCCGGCGAGCTGACCAGGTTTGAGCTGATCGCCCTGGCGCCGGGCTCGCCTTTTTATTTCCTGCAGTCCCTGCAGGACGACAACATCGGCTTTATCCTGATCAATCCTTTCGACTTCTTCCCTGAATATGAATTCGACCTGCCGGACGAAGAGTCGGAAGCGCTAGGCATAAAAGAGCCGCCCAAAGAGCTGGCGATATTCTGCATCGTCAACGCCACCCGGGGTCTAAAGAATGCCACCGTGAACCTGCTCGCCCCGCTGGTGCTCAACACCGTCACCGGCACCGCCCGCCAGGTGGTGCTGAACGACAGGCGCTACACCGTGCGCCACCCTCTTCCCGGGACAGCAAACACGGCAACAGAGGGGGGCAGGTAAAATGCTGGTGCTCACCAGAAAAAAGGGCCAATCCCTCACCATCGGCTGCAACATCCGGGTCGTGCTGCTGGATATAACTGGAGAAACTGTGCGCGTGGGCATCGAGGCCCCGCCGGAGGTGGTCGTGTACCGCAGCGAGATCTACCAGGCCGTCCGGGACGAGAACAAATCGGCCCTGGCCTCCAGGGAGATGGCCGCCAGGCTGAAGGATATGGCTTCGCTGGAAACTAGTTCGGAGCCTAAGGAATAGGCCAGGAACCGTCCCTCATCACGCTGAAAATCAGATTACTCCCCTCCAGCCGGGTCTTGTTCTGATCTCCAGAACCGTCCCTAATGTTCTCCTGAGAACGCAAAGAGGCCCTTACCCCCTCGTCATCAGGGGTAAGGGCCAAAACGGTTGCTTTTCCTCTTCAGTTCTCAAGCTCTTTCTTCAGTTCCAATACGGTCTCCCTGGACAGCCCGGTTATCTCCACCACGTCATCCACTGAGAAGCCCTTCTTCAACGCTGCCCTTGCAACCTCAACCTTGCCTTCAATTTTCCCTTCAATTTTACCTTCAACTTTACCTTCGATCCTTGCCGCCCTTTGCATCTCGTCCAGCGTCCGCTCGATGTTGGTGATCACCTTCTCCACCTCCCGGGGGTCGTTTTCCTCCAGCACACGGTCCACCTCTTCTCGCAGGGGTCCCGGCAGCTTGCGCTCCATGACGTTCCTCAGCCATGTCGTCACCTGCCGGAACTGCTCCGGGGTCATGCCCTCCAGAACGCCGGCCAGGCTCCTGAACCGGGCCACCAGTTCCCGGGGCTCCACGGTCTGGTCCAGGTAGAACACGCTGGACACCACGTTGGCCGCCTGGTGAAGATCTTCATCGCTGTAGCGGACGACGTCGAAGAGGATGTAGGAAAAGTCCAGCAAGCGACCAGGAAACCGCTCGTGCCCCGATTGGTACTCCCTGAAGCTCCTGCAGGCCGTCCAGCCTTTCCTGCCGTTATAAAGGACGGCGGGGACGATGGCCGGCAGCCGGAAGCCCTTGCGCTTCCGCTCCTTTTCCGGTATGTTGTTATAGACGTCCCGCCATATTTCCAGCATGTACTGCAGCAAGCGGAAGGGCATGGTGTGGTCCACCTTGGACTGCAGCTCCAACAGCACGTAGAATATCACCTCGGTCCCCCTGAGCCGCAGCCGGTACACTATGTCGGCCTCCTTGTCGCTGAAGTCCTGCAGAACGTAGGATCTGTCAACCAGCGTCAGGTCATCTTCGTCGACCTCCATCACCCAGTCTTCTCCCACAAAGGTCTACAAGAGTTCCAGAAAGATCTTCTTGTTTGTCAGCAATTGCCTGTATCCCCTGTCGTGGGGGTGATGGGGCGGAGCCTGTTCCTTTTTGCCATTGTCCGGCAACGCGATCACTTCCTAACGGTATTATACCACGGCGGCAGCCTCGACGGCAGGGGGATGACCAACTGTTTCTGAATACCTCCCTATTTTTTCCTGCTCGCTCACTTCCTATTTTTATTCCCCGGCCGGATGGAAAAGGGTCAGCCTGGGTTCACCCGGGCCGGCCCGGCTCGCTGCCTGATTTGAATCAGGCAGTCAGTTTCATTCAGGGATTGGTGATGTTCTCGTCTTGATTTTCCTGAATATTCTGTTCCTTTAGGTTCTGGTCCAGTTTTTTGCAGCGAATCGCTTGGATTTTTGCAGTGAGCAGCCGATGTTTTTTTCTGCGGAGTTGGCAGCCGGGTTTTTTCTCCTGGGCTTTCAGGGCAAAAATTTGCGCCCTGTAAAAAGCATCGTTTACCCGGTCTCTCCCAGACCCTGCCGCCCTCGCGCTACGAGGCGACGAACGGCCGCAGGCACCTCTCCAGCTCCTCCCGCCACCGGTGGCAGCCCGGGACGAGGACGAACTGCGTGTACTCCAGGGCCTTGCCCGCGCTGCCGCCCTCGTGGGCCGACACCACCAGGTCAAAGGCCCCGCGGAGTTTGCCGGTCAGCTCGGGTATGCGGTTCTCCGGCAGGCCCGGCAGCAGCGGCCGCAGGCTCGCCTCCATCCTGGAGAAGGCCTCCAGGGCGTCCGCCATGACGGCCACCGAGTCGCTGACCATGCCCCGCCCCAGCGCGTCCCTGGCGTACTCCAGGCCCTCCTGGCAGGTCCCCGCCAGTTCCAGCAACCTGCTGATGACTTCGAAATGTTTCTTCAATGTTCTCGCCCCGTTTCAGAGTTCATTTTTTGATTCACATCAGGAACCGTCCCTAATGTTCCTCTTAATGTTCCTAATGTTCCTTTAACCAATTATGCTATTAATAGTAAAATTATCTATTTTCTTTGTATCAGTATCTATTACAAATGAAAAAGAAGCCTCATAAATTGGATTATACATTCCAGCAAAAATATACTTATCATCAGCTTTATCATAATTAGAATTATACTCATATACTTCTATTTCACACTGAACAATTATATTGCCTATTATTATTATAGTTCCATTATTAATCAATATCCTTTACTTCTTTTATTTCAACTTTTATCAGTTGAATAAAACCCACTTCCTCACAATTTTCAATTATATCTCCTGGCCCTTTTTTCTCAAAATATTGCTGAAAATATACTTGCACATCGTCGCTGAATAATTTGGTGAAAAAATCAACATCTCTCAACACATATAACACCTCCAATTAAAAAATCATACCCAATATAGTTATGGAAGCCAGCCTTCGGGGCTGGCCTCCTGTAAGTTTTGTGTTCACTTTTACCGCAGGAGCTGGAGGACTCCCTGGGGCTGTTGGTTGGCCTGTGCTCTGCCGGCCCGCCGGCTTTCGCCGGCGCCTAGACTATATCTTCATCCCGCTTGCCAGCGGGAGCCGGGCGCTTCGGGCGCCTCCAGGCGCCCTACGGGCTTCATCACCGTACCGCTTCGCGGCCGCAGGTGGTATGCCCTAGTCGTTGGACCTTCCCCAGCCTTTCGGCACAGGGGCTCGGCTGCTGGTTGCCCAATCCTCCCGGCTTTTCGGCCGCTCGCGCCTGCCGTTTCCTGCTACGCTGTCGGGCGGGAGGCTCTCAGGGTTTCCCAGCAATTCACCCGGTGGTACTCCCGGAGGTTGCCCTCCGGGACGCCTGTGATCCTTGCCTCTACTAAGCGGCCAGGACTTCAAGCATGGCCTGGGCGGCCTGGGAGAGAATGTTCATCTTGGTGAACTCCATCATTTCTTTGGCCATCGTCGCCACAACAGGTTTCCCTGTTGACCAGACTATATCTTCACCCGCAGCGCTCTTTGTAGAGCCTGTTCGGGGCCGGGCACTTCGAGCGCGTTTTGCGCGCCCTACGGGCTTCATCACCATACCTCGCGGCTGCAGGTGGTATGCCCTAGTCGTTGGACCTTCCCCAGCCTTTCGGCACAGGGGCTCGGCTGCTGATTGCCCAATCCCTTCATTTTTCAGACCTTCACGTCTGCCGTTTCCGGCTGCGTTGTGGTATGAAGGGCTCTCAGGGGTTTCCAGCAATTCACCCGGTGGTGCTCCTGACCGTTACCGGTCAGGACGACTGTGCCTGGGTAGCTTAGGCTGCCTGGGCATAATCGACGTCGCGGATGCGGGACTCGGCTGCTGACAGGTTTTCGGAAGATGTGCCGAGATTATTAATGGTATGTTCCAGACGGTTCTGGAATGCGCCAAGTTTGGAACGTTCCGTCGAAACTTGCTGAATGGCGTTATCGATAGATGTAACAGCAGTTTCTGCACCGGCTTGGGTAGTGAGATCAATATTATTAATTCCAAGACTGGTAGTATCCATCTTATTAATATCGACCTTCATGGTCTGATTTTCGTTTGAACCGATATGCATAGTTAATGCGTTATTTGTTGTAACAATAATGGAACTTCCGGCAGCAGCAAGGACAGAGTCAACAGAGAGGTCAAACTGCAAACCGCCGGCTTCAAATTTATGATCGGTAATTTTAAGATTAGCTGGACTGGAATATTCTGTTCCACCTGCGGAGTTAGTAATTTTAAAAGCTGCTGCTGCTCCATAAGTCGCATTCAAATTAAATGTCATTGAACCTTCAGTAACAGTCCCGGCAGGAGCATTAATCGTGAACTTAGTAGCAGTGCCATCCGGCAGATTTCCTGTTAATGTTCCTACTGCAGTGGTATCCCAATTGTTTAAACTGGCCACTACTACCCCGTCACTGTTCTTAAGGGTAACATCGAAATGACCAGCTGTACCGGTTGATTTTGTTTCAAGTGTATAATCACCCAGTTTCAGGCCATCAATGTTGGCATCTGTGGTTAAGTCAAAATCATTGGCAGCTAAGCCAGTAGTGTTTGTTTTAATGTCAGCGCCAACAGTAGCAGCGGCCGTAGTTGTGAGGGTGTAGGTGTCAGCTTTTAAATTAGAATCTACAACATTTACTGTTGTTAATACATGGTTGTTAGTAGTGACGTTTGCAGAATTGCCAACACTGCCATTCAATAGTTTTTTGGTATTAAACTCAGTGTCATTTGAAATGCGATCAATTTCATCCTTCAGCTGGCTAATTTCCTTTTGAATTTCTTGACGATCTGCATCAGTCGCCGTATCGTTGGAAGCTTGGACGGCTAATTCACGCATACGTTGAAGAATACTATGGGTTTCATTCAAAGCACCTTCAGCAGTTTGGATCAAGGAAATACCGTCCTGGGCATTGCGAGATGCCTGATCCAGACCACGAATCTGCCCGCGCATCTTCTCGCTGATGGCCAGCCCAGCCGCGTCGTCACCGGCCCGGTTGATGCGCAGGCCTGACGACAGCTTCTCCAGCGACTTTGCGCCGATGGCGTTGTTGTTGCTCAACTGACGATAAGTATTAAGCGCCGCGATGTTGTGGTTGATCCTCATACACATTCCTCCATGAATTTTATTTTCCACCGCTTCCGTGCGGTGCCAGCCGGGTCGGCCGCCCCCGGCCTCTGGTATATATATCGGCTTCCGCCGCGCCGGGGTTTAGGGGTGTTTTGCCCATATCCGGCAAAATTTTTCCGCAAGGTCATTTAAAGTTGACGGAGCCGGACACCTGACCGGTTTAAGATATAAGGCAGCGACAGGCAACTTCCCATGATTCACCCCGGAAGCTCCTTTTTTCTCTGGCCGGGCCAATAATTCAGTGTCCGTCCAATATTTATTATGGTAAAATTATCTGTGAACTTTCAAAATGTTTTTTACTGCCGTCACTGGTTGTGGCCGTTCGCTGGCCAGGTTTATTGCGTTTCTGCCGGCTCATTTTTTAGTTCATACCGCAAGGCGACACCGGCAGAAGGACAAGAGAGGTGACTTATTGGCTTTTTTGTTACCGGCGGACCATAAAGGGGGTAAAGTTTTTTTGTCGCTCAATATTGATCCATCGCTAATATTTAAATACATGTGGGAAGTTTTCAAAATTGTCTGGCCGCTCTTTGCTTTTGTCATTGGATTGGACTTAATGAGCCGGTTAGTTAAAGGATGGGCTGTTAAAAGAAGCAGAGCCGGAAAGAGAAAAGACAACTCCCCTCCAGCCACGAAAGCCCTTGGTAAAAAGTTCAGCGACTACGACTTCCCCTGGCATGACCCGAAAGCCTGCCTTAGAAGCATTGATCAGATGTCCGGCCTTGAATTTGAGAAGTTTCTTATCCATCTTTATCAAAGATTGGGTTACCGGACGGTACTGACTCCGGAGCGGAAAGATCACGGCGCGGACATAATCATTACGGACCTGCAGGGAAGGAAATTTGCCGTCCAGGCGAAAAAATTGCAAGACAACCGGACGAGGGTTGGCGCCGGTGTCCTGGGTGAATTATTCAGGGGAATGCAGTGGTATAAGTGCGCCGGAGGAATAGTGGTCACAAATCAGTATTTCACTAACCAGGCGATTGAGGAGGCCAAGCGTTACAAGATCAACCTGTGGGACCGGCCGGCGTTAATTGAGCGGATTAAAAGAGCCGGACGGGGATTTTCGGGAACCGCCCGGCAGTTCTAACGGTTCCGGAATTTAAGGATAGGACGGGAACCATCCCCCCATTGCTTTAGAACCGCCCTTCTCGTTGCTCTTGCCAGCTTGATTCCACCTGTTGTAAACTGTAACCAGAACAAAAAGGAGCCTTGCCCGATGAACAAAGACCAGGTGGACCACGACCGCCTTTTCAAACAACTGCTGGAGACCTTTTTCGCCGAATTTATGGAGTTGTTTTTCCCCGAAGCCGCACAGGCCACCGACCTGGAATACGTCAAGTTTCTGCAGCAAGAACTTTTCACAGATATTACGGCCGGTGAAAAGCACCGGGCGGACATCATCGTTGAAACCAGGCTTAAAGATGAACCCGGGCTGATCCTGGTCCATGTGGAACCACAGTCATACATCCAAAAAGAATTCAATGAGCGGATGTTCATCTACTTTAGCCGGCTGTACGAAAAGTACCGGCGGAAAATACTGCCCGTTGCCGTATTTACCTACGACCATATCCGCAACGAGCTGGACAGCTTTGAGATCGGCTTTTCTTTCCTGGACGTGCTGCGCTTTCACTTCTACAAGCTGGAGCTGAAAAAACTGCACTGGCGGGACTATATCCGCAGCGACAACCCCGTAGCCGCAGCTCTTTTGAGCAAAATGGGCTTTCGCCCCGAAGAGAGGGTGCAGGTAAAACTGGAGTTCATGCGCATGCTGGCCCGGATGAAGCTGGACCCGGCGCGGATGGAATTGATCGGCGGCTTTTTTGAAACTTACCTGAAGCTGAACCGGCAGGAGGAAGAAGAATTCTACCGGGAACTGAGTAAATTTGATAAGAAAGAGGTGGAGTTGATCATGCAAATCACTACAAGCTGGCATGAAAAAGGCCGCATGGAAGGCAGGCTGGAAGGCAGGCTGGAAGGCAGGCTGGAAGGTGAAGCCAGGGGCAAGGTTGAAAAAGCGCAGGAGATAATATGCGAGTATTTAAAGGTCAGGTTCGGGCTGGACACCTCCGGTATCCGGGAAAAAGTGCGGCAACTGACTGATCAGGAGGTGTTGGACCGCCTTTTGACGGAGCTTTTTGCCGCAAACTCGGCAGAAGAAGCGCGAGAAGTCCTCCGGAACGCTGCGGGCGGGGCGCTTCAGTAGGCTAAACACGCCGTATATCCTTTTTCGTGGACAATTGGGGCGGGCATGAATTGAACCCAGGACGTGGTGTTGATTGAGATGCCACAGGCGGCTGGTTTTCTTATAAATCAATATCCTCTTCAAAAGGATTCGTAAAAGTTATGCCTTCCACAGTGCTGCCGGAGGCAAAGTCTTCACTTAAAACCGCCGGCACCTGGTTCAACCGGGCCGTTGCCCAGATCTGGGCGTCCCAATAGGAAAACTTGTGTTCTCGAACACCGCGAACCGCCTCCAGGATGATCAAGCCGGTAAGATCAAACACAGTCCAGGAACGCAGGTAATTTTCAACACTATTCCGGACGGCTTCAAAGTCAAGAGGCTCGGCAATCTTCCGGGTAACTGCGACGACGAATTCCGCCAGCACCTGAACGCTCAGCGCACCGGTACGGGAAGAAGCCAGTTTATCCAGTACCTTTATGGATCTCTCTTGTTTAAGGGGGTTTGCCGGATCGTAAGCATAAACAAGAATATTGGTATCCACCAGCACTTTAGCGCTCATAAAGTTCCTCCCGCCGCCACCGCCGCCCCTGATCCTGCTTGCCCTGCTTGAGCCGGCTGAAAATAAATTGCTTTTCCCGCTCCCAGGCGGCGGGATTTTCAGGCATTGTCATTCCAGCAGATAGTTGGGCCTCAATGGCGCGCCGGATCAATTCCGCTTCTGTCACACCCAGTTCCCCGGCCTTTTTTTTAAGCAGGGCATTCTGGTGGGCTTTAATATATACCTGCTTGCGAATCAAGTTAATCACACTCCAGGACTTTTTATACATCATTTTATACATTATTCATCTTTATAGCAAGAAGGTTTTTTATGTATTTTTTGCGAAATACGGGTTAGCAAGAAAGAGGTGGAATTGATCATGCAAATTACTACAAGCTGGCATGAAAAAGGCCGGATGGAAGGACGGATGGAAGGAGAAGCCGTTGGCGAAGCCAGGGGTAAGATCGAAAAAGCGCAGGAGATAATATGCGAGTATTTAAAGGCCAGGTTCGGGCTGGACACCTCCGGCATCCAGGCAAAGGTGCAACAGCTGACTGATCAGGAGGTATTGGACCGCCTTTTGACGGAGCTTTTTGCCGCAAATTCAGTGGAAGAAGTGCGAAAAGCGCTCCGGGACGTCGCGGACGAGGTGCTTCAGTAGGCAACGGGGATCACAGACAATTGACAATGACAATGGGGACGGTTCTTGTTGCTGTTGTTGACAACAGGAACGGCCCTAACTACTCCGCGGCCACGTTGAAAAAGCATAGCGGGATGCCGGGGGAACTATCCTACTTGTCCGGCATACAACAAGGACCGTCCCCATTGTCACCTGTTGCCTGTTGCCCGTTGCCTGTTGTCACCGTTTGAACATTTTCATTACTTTCTCGGCCTCAGTGACGGCCCCGGCGTTTTCCTCCCGCAGTTCCCGGTATATCTCCTCCCGGAAAATCTCAAACTGGTGCGGCGCTTCAATGCCCAGCCGTACCGTTTCCCCGGCCACCTCCACCACGACAATCCTGATATCCCTGCCGATCATAACAGACTGACCTTTCTTGCGCGCCAGCACGAGCATCTCAACGCGCCCCCTTTCCAGCCCCGGGGTTAATGGCCAGCGGGGTGCGGAGGGAATACTTCCGGTCATTCAAGACGACCTGTTTGGCCAGCAGATGCTCCGTGTTGATCACTATGGGCGCCAGCAAATTTACCGTTGCCGATTCGATGCCCCGGCTCGTGTTGACGGTGCATAAAACCGCCACCTGCTTCTGATCGGATATTCTCAGCAGCCCGGCCGTCTCTTCCGCGAGCTCAAACTCGTAATCTTTAAAAATTGCAAAAGGGTTGACCAGCAGCAGCCCCACTTCTGGCTGGCTGGTGCTCTGCAGAAAATAAAAGGGCGAGCCTTCCTCCAGCAAGCTCAAAGTAAATTCGTAGTAGTCCAGCCCCGGCAGCCCCCAGGGAAATGATATGGTTAAACCAGCGGCACCTTCCACTTAGCAGCCCTCCCTGACAATGGGGACAGTCCCCATTGTCCCCCCCATTGTTCCCGTTGTCAAGCGTAGCTGTTTAAATTTTTGCCTTTATTTTCGCTTAAATCCTCCAGCCAGGCTGCGGCTTCCGCCAGGGTGAGCTCCCGCTCGACGCCGGTGCGCCGGTCCCTGGCCTTGATCCTGGGCTTTTTCCCATCTGGCTTTACTAGAAAATCTAGGGGCTGGTTGTACGCTTCCGCTGCCTGGCGCATCCGTTCCACCGCTTTGTTTAACTCGTATCTCATCTTTTGCACAGCCAGGCCCTCGTCCTGCAGCAACACTTCTTCCACGGTCGGCTTGAGGCGGGCGGTGTCCACAGCCCGCATCGCATCCTGGGCTACTTGCGCCTGCAATCCCCCGGCGCCGATCTTCACGGCCTGCCCCCCCTTTCTATTCAACGGGATAAGCCCTCTTACGCTTCCCTGAAAATAGAATTTACCCGGGCAGGGTATTGTCCCTGTTCACTCGGGACAACCACCCTTCCCCCAGCTATTTTCATCCTCTGCTGGTGCCGCACAAGCGGCATGGGGATCTATTCTAAATAATTCAAAAGGCTGGTCTGCAAAAACTTCGACGCGAATATCAGCGAAGCCTGGTACACCAGGTCATTTTGGGCCGCCTCCACGGTCAGTCTGGCGATATCCGCCCCCTGCACGTTTACAAGAACGGTTTTTAACTTGATCTCCTGGTCCTCCAGCTGGCTTTTCACCGCCTCCAGGTGTCTCGTCCTGGCCCCCACGCCGACCCGGTGGTTTAAGACTTCCTGGAGGGCGTCATCCAGTTCCTGGAGCGACTGGTTAATGCCATCCGCATCATTATTTTCCAGGTTCTGCTTGAGCTCCAGCAGAACCTCAAAAGGGCCGCCGGACACTCTGGTCATCTGCTCGCCGCTGTTCATGGGGTCGTCAATTTGGCTGGTCCCGTCCAGGGTGCCGAACACTCCAGGTGAACCGGTCTCGGTAACACCGGCTGCGTCCACCTCATAGCTGTACCCGAAAATAACCTCCCGGGTAACGCGGTCAGTATTACCCCGGTAATAAACCTCTCCTGTCGCCGGATCCCGGTAAAAGGGCGGCTGGCTGTTTTTTGTACCGGCAAAAAGGTACTTGCCGCCAAGGCTGCTGTTTCCCAGGTCAACCAGGGCGTCGATTTGTTTATCAATCTGCTCTGCAATGGCCTCGCGGTCTTCTTGGGTCAGAGTACCGTTGGCACCCTGAATTGTGAGTGTCTTGGCATCCTGCAGGTACTGGCCGATGGTGTCCAGCGCGGAATCGCACTGGTTGAGGTAAGACAGGCCGTCCTCAATGTTGCGCATGTACTGCTCGTTGCCCTTGATGGTGGCGTTCACCGCCATGAGGTGGCTGATCTCGCTGGGGTCATCGCTGGGCCGGATGATGGTCTTGCCGGTGGACAGCTGCTCCTGCGACCTGGCCGCCCGCTGGAGGTTGTTCTGGATATACTTAAGTGTGTTGTTCGCCATTAAAAGATTGGACACCCGCAGCACCGCTTTCACCCCCTATTAACGTATGCGGTTTATCAGATAGTCCAGCATCTCGTCCTGCATGGCAAGCATCCTGGCGCTGGCCTGGTAGCCGTACTGGTACTGCATGACCTTGGTCAGCTCCTCGTCTACCGACACGCCGGAAACAGACTGTTTCAAAGCATCCACCTGCTGGCCGATGGCCTGCTGGTTCTCCAGCATGTTAGTGTAGTGGTCCACCGCCGCCCCCACCTGAGCCACAATACTCTGGTAGTAGCTTTCAAAAGTGGCCGTTACATCTTCCTCAATGTCCACTGGGGTGCTCCTCAGCTGGGCCACCGCCAGGGCATTCTCCCCGATGATGGAGTCGGGATTATCCAGGATACCTGTGTCCAGAGCAATATCGGACGCCCCGCTGCCGGTGAAAAAAGTAACCCCGGCTTTATCGTTTACGTTGCTGATAACAGCTGCGGCCAGGTTGTCCAGCCTGTTTATAATATCCTGGACCTCCAGCCTGGAAGATTCCAGAGCCAGGATGCTGCCCTGCCCGGCGCCGGCAGGCAACCCGGTCTGGTAGTTGGCCATTTCGGTTAAATTTATCTTTTGTTCACCGTCAATCAATAAATAATTTTCATCGCCGTCCAGCTCTACGCTTATGCTGGAAGCTGTCACTTTTCCGTTTTCATCCGTGGACAAAACCGTCGCCTCGTCATCGTCGCCGATGAATTTGACGGTGATAGCCCCGCTATCCTGGGCTTCCACCTGAATGCGGCCCATTCCGGCCAGTTCGTCCAGCAGGCTGTCCCGCTGGTCCAGCAAATCATTGGGCTGGGCGTTATTGCGTATTACCCAAATGATGGTGTTGGAAACATCGGCTATTTTTTCCAGTAACTCGTTCACCTTATCCACCTGATCCTGCATTGAATCCGGGATGCTTTCGCCAATGGTCGTCAGCTGGCCGTGCATCTGCCGGAAGATCCCAGCCAGTTCATCCCCCGACTCTTTTACGGCTGTTTTTACGCCGGAATCCTGTGGGTTGTTGTTCAAATCCTGCCAGTTGTTAAAAAAGTCGAGCATAACCTCTTGTATGCCCCGGCCGTCCGGCTCGGGGAACAGGGCCTCCACCCGGTCGGCAAAATCCAGCTTCTTCTCCCAGTAGCCCTCATAGCTGGCAGACTGGCGGTATTGCACGTCCAGGTAGTAATCCCTGATCCGCCTGACTTTTTCCGCCAGCACACCGGTGCCCAGTTGCCCCGGCAGCATCTTGGTAGCTATATCCGGCAGTGTCCAGGGAGTCGACGCTTCAATCACGGCCTCCTGGCGGGAGTAACCGGGAGTGCTGGCATTGGCAATATTATGTCCGGTAATATCCATAGCCTTGCGGTGCACGTTCAGCCCGCGCCGGGCGATTTCCAGGCCGAAAAAAGTGCCGGGCATGTGAAATACCTCCGTTAGACGGTTTTATTGATCAGCAATGGCGAATTTCCCACCGGAGGAGCGGGTCTCCCGGTAGGTTGATAAGTGCTGTCGTCCCATGGCTTCAACAGCCTCAACATCTGCTCGTTAAAAAGCATAGCCTGCCGGGTAAGGATCGCGTTAAGCTCTACCAGCCTGGCAACATCACCGGCAACGTCCCTCATTTCACCGGCAAGCAGGGAAAGGCTTTCCCGGTACTGCGCCGGGGCATAAGGCAGCACCCCGCTTAGGGGAGTGCCATCCTGAAGCCCCAACTCCTTTTCGAGGGTTTCCTGCAGCTGCTCCCGCCGCCGGTCCTCCGCCTTGAGCCTGGCCGCGACCCGTTCCCCCCGGACAGCAACTTCCCTTATGGCATCCACATCATTCAGCCGCAGGGCCTCGTTATGATCACGTGCCGCGGCAAGCATCTCCACCAGTATTTCCCTTTGCCGCTCCAGCACCTGGAGCAGATCATAAAATAAAGACTCCATGCGCATCTCCTCATAAACGTGTTAACCAGGAGCCTCTCTTCAACAAGGGTCAGGTAGTCCCCGGGCTATTTAGCCTCTGTCCACTTGTCTTTCCTCAATTATGCCGGCGGCGATTTTTGCGCTGTCGGGCCGGTAGACACCCGCCTGGATTTTCTGCTTCAGCGAGGCAACCAGGTCTTCCCGCACTGCCGGTATCTCATCCAGCATATCCCGGTAGACCTGTATTTTCCTGGCTTCAGGTGAAATTTCCAGCCTGTCAGCCTGGGCATGCCCCCAAATTCTACCTCTTTGCTCAACCTTTTCTTTTTTGAGCTGGGAATTATAGGCCCGGACAGCGTCGAACCCGTTTGTCCCGTTAACTTTCACCGGGCTCACCCTCTTTCTGGTCCTCAACAAATGTATCGGCTGAACCAGGGTAAAACTTTATACCAGGTTCATAATTTCCCGCGCAATCTGTGGAAGTGGGACAACACGGTCGGCGGCCCCGGCCTCCACCGCCGCGCGGGGCATGCCGTAAACCACACAGGTGCTTTCCGCTTCGGCAATGGTGCGCCCGTTATATTTTTTGATCTCCTTCATCCCTTCGGCCCCGTCCCGACCCATGCCGGTCATCAAAACTCCCACTGCGCTGCTGCCGAACACGTGTGCAGCTGATGTCATAACCACGTCCACAGACGGTCGAAACCCACCAGGCGGCACTGGGGTACTCCCTTTGCTCAAGGTCACAACAACGCCGCCGTTTTTATTGCGGAAAGTCAGGTCAAACCCCGCTGGCGCCACCAGCACCCGGCCCGCTGCCACTGCGTCGCCGTCTTCCGCGTGGCGTACTTCCAGGTGGCTCTTCCGCCCGAGGTGCTCGGCTAGGGGCTTGGAAAACCCTGCCGGGATGTGCTGAACAATCACCACCGGTGCAGGAAAGTCACGCGGCAAAGCGGGCACCACCTGCTGCAGTGCGGCCGGGCCGCCGGTAGAGCAGCCGATCACCACAATGCCCACCCGGCCGGCCGGATGTGAAGGCGCAGCAGCCAGCCGGTGCCCTGCCGCCGGAGCGGCAACAGACCCGGCACGGCTGACATCCGCCTCAAGGTGACGGGCAGGCACCGCCGGCCGCGAGTGCCTGGCCGTGGCAGGCAGCCGCCTGACAAAACGTGAACGGGGCACGGCTGCGGCCACCTTGATTTTGCCGGCCAGTTCTTCCACCATGGGTTTGAGTTGGGCCGGGCTGGACGGTTTGGTCACAAAATCCAGAGCACCGGCCGCGAGAGCCTCGATAGTTGCCCTGGTACCTAAAGCAGTAAGCGTGCTGAACATGATCACCGGCAGGGGGTACTCCCGCATAATCCGGCGCAAGGCAGACAGCCCATCGAGAACCGGCATTTCAACGTCCAGAGTGACGACATCAGGCTTAAGGGCGGTTATTTTTGCCAGCGCGTCCCTGCCGTCTACCGCCGTCCCAATCACCTGGATATCACGGTGACTTTCCAAGGCCTTGCTGATCAACCGGCGCATCAAGGCGGAGTCATCTACTACCAGAACCTTAACCGGCGGCATATACTGTTTCCTCGACTCCTATTTCCTTCACCAGGCTTCTTACATCCACAATCAAGGCCACCTGGCCGTCGCCCAGGATGGTGGCGCCGGAAAGACAGGGCACCTTACCCAGGTAGTCCCCCAGAGACTTAATCACAATTTCAAGCTCGCCCAGCAGCTTGTCAACAATCACCCCGATCTTTTTCTCTCCAACACCCAGCACAACAACAAAAAGGCGCTCCTTATCACCGTCATCCTCCCGCTCAAAAATATCAGATAGCCTGACCAGAGGCAGGACGCGGCCCCTGACCAGGATAACCTCATTGTGTTTCACCTTTTTTATTTCTCCCGGCTTGACACTGATCGTTTCTAATACATTGGTAAGCGGGAAGGCAAACTGCTCGTCCCCCAGTTCCACCATCAGAGCCCTGATAATGGCCAGCGTAAGCGGGAGCTTGACGGTAAAGACAGTCCCTACACCAGGGGTGCTGACCACCTCGACAACCCCGCCGATCTGCTCAATGTGGTTGCGAACAATATCCATGCCCACGCCGCGCCCCGAAAGGTCGCTGACTTCGGTAACTGTGGAGAAGCCGGGCATAAAGATCAGGTTCAGGGCCTCCGGGTCAGACATCCTCTCTGCTGCTTCCCGGTCCAGAAGGCCTTTTTCCACAGCCTTGGCACGGAGCCTGGCCGGGTCCATCCCCCTGCCGTCATCCTGGACGGTAATGATGATATGGTTTTCCATATATGAAGCTTTTAGTTTCAAGACGCCGGCCCGTGCTTTTCCCAGCCTGGCCCTTTCTTCGGGCGGTTCAATCCCGTGGTCGAGGGCGTTCCTGATCAGGTGGATAAGGGGATCGCCAATGACCTCAATAACATTCCGGTCCAGCTCAGTCTCATGCCCCTCAACGATAAAGTCAACTTCCTTGCCCAGCTTCTGGGCCAGATCCCGAACCATCCTGGGAAAGCGGTTGAACACCTGCGCCACCGGAAGCATTCTGGCCTTCATGATCTGCTCCTGGAGGTCGCCGGCAACCTGCCCTAGATGGCTGGCGATCTCGTTCATCGTTTCAACCAGGTCCCCGGAGCCGGCACCGAAACGCTCTTCAAAAATCTCTGCAAACCGGTTCAGCCTGGTACGGTCTATAACCAGCTCACCGACAAGGTTCATCAGTGTATCCAGCTTCTGGACATCTACACGCACGGTCTGGATGGTTTTCACTTCAGCGTGCTCCGCCCTGGCCGCCTGTCCTGCTTTTTCCTCCCGGAGGCCAGGCACCGCTTTGCCTGGAGGGTACTGTTCTGCCAGTTTAATCCGGGTCACATCAACCCCCGACACTTCTGAAACAGTCATCAGCAGGCTCCTCACCCGGTCCGGATCCTCCCTGGTCAGCAAAACAACCCGGAACCCGGTATCAAAGCGCCCTTCCTGGATATCTTCGGCAGGCGGCTCGCTTTTAATCACCTCACCCACCTGCTGGAGGGTTTCAAAAACCAGGAAAGCCCGTACAGATTTCATCCGGCAGCCAGGATCGATCTCAACAGCTACCCAGTAAGCCTGGTAGCCCTTGATCTCGGCATCCCTGATCACTTCCTCGTCAACTTCCTCCAGCATACCGGCAGAGGTAACTGCCGACGGGTTTAACTGCCCCGGAGCCGCCCCCGGCGCCCCGGTTGAAGCAGGTGCAGGGCCGGCTTCCTGCCACTCCCTCAACTTTGCCACCACCTGCTCAATGTCAACAGACACACCTTTTCCGACAATCTCGTCCCGCAGCGTCTGCAAGGTGTCCAAAGCCGCAAAAAGCGTATCGACCAGCGGGCCGGAGACAGGAAGAAGACCCTTGCGCAACTGGTCCAGCAGGTTTTCTATTTCGTGAGTCAGGGAGGCCATTTTATCATAGCCCATTACCGCAGACGACCCCTTGATGGTATGGGCGGCGCGGAAAATTTCCTGCAGCGCCTCCTGGTTCCCACCCTCGCGCTCCAGCACTAAAATATTTTCGTTCAGGACCTGGATTTTTTCTTCCAGTTCGTCCAGAAAAACGCTGACCTCTTCGTCCGAAAACATACGCTTCCTCCCCTACGCCGTTTCTAACCCAAACTCCTGAAGCTCATTCTTTTCATGTTCGTAAAGTATTTTTTCCAGGTTGAGCAAGATCACCAGCTTGCTGTCCAGGATCGCGATCCCCTTCAAATAGGCAGACTCAATTCCGTGGATCATCGGCGGGGGCGGCTCGATACTATCCAGCGGCACGCGCAGCACCTCGGATACCGCGTCCACGATCATGCCGATGGTGTTTCCGGCCACATCCACCACTATAATCCTGCTGGCACCGGTCCTCTCCGCAAGCGGCAGGTTGAACCTCTTGCACAGGTCAATCACCGGTATGATTTTACCGCGCAGGTTAATCACGCCTTCGACAAAATGAGGAGTGCGGGGCACCCTGGTAATCTTCTCCATCCTGATAATTTCATAAACTGAAGCGATATCTATGCCGTAAGTCTGCTCCGCGAGTTGAAAAACCACCATTTGGTCTTCTCTGTTGCCGCCTGTGTTTTCTCCCTTAGCCACAAACACCTACCCCTTTCTTTATTAAAACTTTACTTTATTGAACAGTACCGCCGGCTGACGGCTTAACCGGCATCGGCTCTGCCGTCTCATACTTGCTCTTTAAAATCACGATATCGACCCGCCGGTTTTGCTGGCGGTTCTCAACGGAATCGTTCGGCACCCGCGGCCGGAACTCGCCGTACCCGGTTGCGGAAAGCCGATAAGGTGGGAAGTCAAGCTGGTGAATCAGCTCCTGCACCACCCTGGTAGACCTTGCCACCGACAGCTCCCAGTTTGAGGGAAACTCTCTGGTGTTAATGGGGAGGTTGTCGGTATGCCCTTCGACCCGGATATATTGTGAGGTCTTTAATAAGATCTGCCCCACCTTGACGATCATGTTTCTGGCGCTGGGCGTAAGTTCAGCCGAGCCAAGAGGGAAAAGGGCCACTTCCTGAAAGCTCAGGACCACCCCCCGCTCCTCAATGTTCACCGAAACTTTTCCATTCAGCCCGTTTTGATCGATATACCCCTGCAGCTCTCTCCTGATTCGCTCCAGCTCGTTTTCCTCAGCTGTTTCTTTGGCAAGCTCCTCATCACTTGAGATACCGGGCACCAGAGAAGCACCAGCGTTTATCAATATTGACTGGCTGCCCCCCATCGCCTTCGCCAGCGAAATAGCCATTGCCTGGAACTTCCTGGAATTTATGCTACTGAGAGCATACATAACGACAAAAAAGATCATGAGCAGGGTAATCAGGTCAGAGTAAGTGAGCAGCCACCTCTCGAGGTTGCTCGTCTTTTCCGCATGTCGCTTTTTCATAGCGCGCTAATCTTCCCCTCCAGTTTCTTCTTCGCCGGCCTCACTGCCGCTCTTTGGCTTTAAAAAGGCGGTCAGCCTCTCCCTGATCAATATGGGGTTGTACCCGGCCTGGATGGACAGGATCCCCTCCAGCATCATTTCGCGTTGGATGGCTTCCTTTTTGCTGAGGTTCTTCAGCTTTGCAGCTATGGGCAGCCACAAAAGATTCGCTGAGCCGACACCGTAAAGGGTGGCGATGAAGGCCAGGGCAATGGAAGGCCCCAGCGTCTCCGGCGACTCAAGGTTGCTGAGAACATGTACCAGCCCCATCACCGTCCCAATGATGCCCATAGTCGGGGCATACCCTCCAGCTGCCTCGAAGATGCTCGCGCCGGTATAATGGCGCTCCTGAATGGAATACATCTCGGTTTCCATGATCTGGCGGACCAGCTCCGGCTCAGTGCCGTCCACCACCAGCTGGATCCCTTTGCGCATAAAGCTGTCTTCCATGTTGGGCAGCTCGTTTTCCAGGTACAAGAGCCCTTCCCGGCGCACCTTGTCAGCCAAAGTCACCAGTTGCTCAATCAATGATATCTCATCAACCGGTTTCTGAAACAAGATCACTTTAAACAACTTGGGAACAGTCGCTATCTCGTTCAGCGAAAAAGCAACAATTGTCGCGCCGATGGTCCCCCCAAAAACTATCATAGCCGCCGTAGGCTTGAACAAAGACAAGACATGCCCTCCATCAAGAACAAAAGCTACTACCAGAGACGATATGCCGATTATAATCCCGGCAATTGTGGTGATTTCCACGATGCGCTACCTCTCCCCCTGGGAAATACAATTTTGCAGAGTCACGGCGTTATTGTCAGCAAACTACCTGCGCAGGGGGCGCGGACATGAATGTCCGCACCAGCCGTCACCAAAACAGGGTGGTGACTCGAAGGCGGCCCAATTTCAAGTGCTGCCGCACAGAACACAGGAGCAAGCGATGATAGCGCCGTGCTTTAGTTGCAGTATCACTGAATACACACATTTACAATTTTATATTCAGGGCGGTAAATTACTCATTTCGACACATACCTGATTATTCCTCCAATCCTGGAGAAAATTTCTTATAATCCAGCTTTCAGCCCATAATGTATTTATCCGGCAAAACAGGGCGGGAGAGGATTTGCAGCCCTCTCCCGCCTGAAAACATCCAAAAATATCAATAAATTTTAGCCTCCTCCAGCCCTGCCAGCACCCTAAGCCCGCCGGCAGCAAGTGCCTCCATCTCATTCTCCCCTGGATAAACTTTGACCGGGGCAATAAACCGGACTCTCTCCTCTATCCACCCTACCAGCCTGCTGCTGTGGGCAATGCCGCCAGTAATGACAATCGCGTCTACTTCTCCCTTCAAGACAGCGCCACAGGCACCTATTTCTTTAGCCACTTGGTAGGCCATGGCCTCATATACCAGCCTCGCCTGGCCGTCACCCTGTTCGATGCGTCTTTCCACTTCCAGCGCGTCGTTCGTGCCCAGGTAGGCCACGAGACCGCCTCCGCCAACTATTTTTTTCATCATCCCGTCCCTGGTATAGCGGCCGCTGTAGCACATCTCCACCAGTTTTCCCACGGGCAGGCCCCCGCTTCTCTCGGGGGTAAACGGGCCGTCGCCCGCAAGCGCGTTATTTACGTCAACAACCCGGCCCCGCAGGTGGGCTCCGACAGATATCCCTCCCCCCAGGTGAGCGACGATAAGGTTTACTTCATTATAGCTTTTCCCCATATCCTCCGCCGCCCGCCGGGCCACGGCCTTATGGTTGAGCGCATGGAACAGGCTTTCCCTCGGGTTCTCCGGCATTCCTGAAATACGCGACACGGGCTCCATTTCATCAATGCATACCGGGTCCACGATATACGCCGGTATTCCTAACTCATCGGCAATGGCATGAGCGATCAGGCCGCCGAGGTTTGACGCGTGCGACCCGCGTTTTTCCGCCCTCAGGTCCTGGAGCATCGCTTCGTTAACCAGGTAAGTGCCGCCCGGCACCGGCCTCAGTAGCCCGCCCCTGCCCACTACGGCATCGAGTTCTGCCGGTTTAATGCCTGATTTCACCAGTGCCTCCATCACAAGCCCGCGCCTATATGCAAACTGGTCGATAACTCCTGCAAACTTTTCCAGGTCCGCGCTGCTGTGCCTCAACGTTTCCGCATACACAGGTTCCCGGTCCCGAAAAACCGCGAGCTTGGTCGAAGTCGAACCGGGATTGATGATGAGCAGCAAGAAATTCTTCATATCAACACAACTCCTGAACCGGCTTGGACGCCTGGCTATATTCCGTTTATTTGATACCTTTATTTGCCATCAAGACACCTATCGCCACTGAAACCAGCTTGGCCTCAGAAGAATCGGCCCGTGAAGTCAATATCACGGGGGCGCTGGCGCCCACGATCAGCCCTGTGATCTTGGCCCCGCCCAAAAACACCAACGCCTTGTAAAGCACATTGGCCGCGTCTATATTGTCAAGGACGAGAATGTCTGCCTGACCGGCCACGGGGCTATTCACTCCCTTGGCGCGGGCAGACTCTTTGGACAACGCCAGGTCTAGGGCCAGAGGCCCGTCAATAATGCAGCCCTTGATCTGGCCTCTTTCCGCCATTTTGCAAAGCATACCGGCATCAATGGAACTGGTCATATCGGGGTTCACCAGCTCCATATGGGAAATAAGCGCCACCTTGGGGTACTGGATTCCCAAAGACTTGGCAACAAACACAGCGTTTTTAACCATATCGACTTTCTGCGCAAAGGTAGGCTTAATATTCATCCCGGCGTCCGTCATCAGCATCAGCCTGTTATAACCCGGAGCTTCAAATACCGCCACGTGGCTCAATACTTTTCCCGTGCGTAGCCCGATGTTTTTATCCAAAACCGCCCTCAGCACCGTCGGCGACGGGACGGCGCCCTTCATCACCATATCAGCTTCCCCGTTGTGGACCATCATCACTGCTTTTCTGGTGGCATCCTCAATTTCAGGCTCGTTTATCACTTCAAAACTGCTGATATCAATGTCTCTTTCACGGGCTATTCGGTCAATTTCATCGGCATCGCCGACCAGAACGGCGTTGGCGATACCATTCTCCTGGCACTCCCTGGCGGCTTCCAGAACCTCCCCATCCTGGGCCACAGCAATCGCTACCTTCTTAGGAGGGCATTTCTTGGCTTCTTTCAGAATATCCGTAAAACTTTTCAATCCCATACCACCTCTTTATTATTAAAAATATAAAAATAAACGGTCAAACATTATAAGACCCTTAAACCCAGCGGAAGCACAACATTACCGTTATCAAACAACCCCCAATATACCAGCCAACTGCACTTTTCGAAGCCGGGGCTGCAGAAAACGGCCTCCTAACGGTAACTTCACCCCTATTAAGATTTCTATTGTCTTTTTGTTATTCCTTCTTTTTAAAAATTATTCTATAAAAAACAAATCCCCGGGGAGTAAAGTTCCTACCCGGGGTCTGGCACTGAATAAATATATCAGGCAACTGCAGGCCGGCTGTTAAAAACCAGCTCGCTGGTGGCAGGGTCCACGCTGACCACAATCTTATCGCCTTCAGTGCTTTTCCCTTCTAAGATATATACCGAGAGCCGGTTTTCCAGCAGTCTCTGGATCGCGCGCTTGAGAGGGCGCGCGCCGTACACCGGGTCGAAGCCTGCACGGGCCAGGAGCGCCCTGGCTTCCCCGGTCACTTCCAGGGAAATTCCCAGTTTCGCCAGCCTTTGTTTCAGCAAAGCCAGCTGAATATCTACGATTTTAGCAATTTCTTCCTTACCGAGGCTGTTAAAAATAACCACCTCGTCAACACGGTTTAAAAACTCAGGGCGGAAGCTCGCCTTGAGCTCTTCCATCACGCGAGCCTCCAGCTCTGCCCGCCTGCTCTCGCTCATTTCTCTGAACCAGTGGCTGCCCAGGTTGGACGTCATGATTACCACCGTGTTCCGGAAATCGACTGTCCGCCCGTGCCCGTCGGTCAGCCTGCCGTCATCCAGCAGCTGCAGCAGGATGTTGAAAACGTCCGGGTGCGCCTTCTCGATCTCGTCAAACAGGATCACCGCATAGGGACGGCGCCGCACCGCCTCTGTCAGCTGGCCTCCCTCGTCGTAACCCACATACCCGGGCGGTGCCCCGATCAGGCGGGATACCGTATGCTTTTCCATATACTCGCTCATATCATAGCGCAGCATAGCCCGCTCGTCGTTAAACAGGAGGTGGGCCAGCGCCCTGGCCAGCTCAGTTTTGCCCACTCCGGTGGGCCCGAGGAAGATAAACGAGCCCATCGGCCGGTTCGGGTCGGAAACCCCGGCCCTGGCCCGGCGAATGGCGTTGGACACCGCCTGCACTGCCCGGTCCTGGCCGACCACCCGCTTCCGGATATGCTCCTCCATATTCAGCAGCTTCTGGACTTCACCTTCCAGCATGCGGGTTACTGGAATACCTGTCCACTTGGCCACCACCTGGGCGATGTCTTCCTCATCCACTTCTTCTTTCAGCATTTTATGCGTCTTTTGCAATTTCTCCAGCTTCTCATTGCTCTCCTGCAGGCGCTTATTAAGGCCGGGCATAACCCCGTAGCGCAGTTCGGCCACTTTGCCCAGATCGCCTTCCCGCTCGGCAGCCTGCTCAGCCAGCTTTGTCTCCTCGATTTTGCCCTTAATCTCCCGGATACTCTGGATTAACTCTTTCTCCTTGCGCCAGTGCTCCTTCAACTCTTCCATCCTGCCCTTCAGGCTCCGGAGTTCTTCCTCTACCCTGGCCAACCGCTCCAAGCTTCCTTTATCCTGTTCTTTGGACAAAGCCTGCCTCTCTATTTCCAGCTGCCTGACACGGCGGTCAATTTCGTCAATCTCAGTAGGCATGCTGTCTATTTCAATCCGCAGGCGGGAAGCCGCCTCATCAACCAGGTCTATAGCCTTATCCGGCAGGAAACGGTCGCTGATGTAACGGTGTGACAGCGTTGCAGCTGCCACCAGAGCGGCGTCCTTCACCCGCACCCCGTGATGCACCTCGTATTTTTCTTTCAGGCCTCTCAGGATGGCGATAGTGTCCTCCACACTGGGCTCTCCCACATAGACCTGCTGGAACCTGCGCTCCAGCGCGGCATCTTTTTCAATATATTTGCGGTACTCATCAAGGGTGGTGGCGCCAACACAGCGCAGCTCGCCCCTGGCCAGCGCCGGCTTCAGCATATTGGCCGCATCAACAGCACCTTCGGCGGCGCCGGCCCCCACCAGGGTGTGCAGCTCATCAATAAACAGGACTATTTCACCGTGGGCCTCGTTAATTTCTTTCAACACTGCTTTCAGCCGATCCTCAAATTCACCCCGGTATTTTGACCCGGCCACCATAGCCCCAATATCCAGGGCGAGCAGGCGCTTGTTTTTGAGGGTCTCCGGGATGTCCCCGCTGACAATACGCTGGGCCAAGCCTTCCACGATAGCGGTTTTACCCACCCCAGGCTCGCCAATCAACACTGGGTTGTTTTTTGTACGCCGGGAAAGCACCTGGACCACCCTGCGAATTTCCTCATCCCTGCCAATCACCGGGTCCAGCTTACCCTTGCGGGCCATGTCAGTGAGGTCCCGGGTAAAGCGGGAAAGCGCCTGGTACTTATCTTCCGGATTCTGATCAGTCACCCGCTGCGTGCCGCGGATCTCCACCATGATTTTATAAACCCGGTCTTGGGTCACCCCCGCCCGGCGCAGGATCTTTCCGACTTCTCCCTCCTGACGGGCAATCATCCCCAGCAGCAGGTGCTCAGTACTCAGGTATTCGTCTTTCAGGCGCTCGGCTTCTTTCCAGGCCAGGTCAATCGCCTCTGAAAGCCCTCTGGAAATATATATACCCCCGGCACCGTGTACCCTGGGCAGGCGCTCAACAGCAGCCTGCACCTGTCTTTTTAACTTCGCTATATCTATTTCCATCTTCCGCAATATCTGACAAACAACCCCTTCTTCCTGTTCGAGCAGGCCCAGGAGAACATGCTCTTCCTCCATTTGCTGGTGGCTGTACTCCGCCATCAGGCTTTGGGCCGTTTCAAAGGCTTCCCGGGTTTTTAAAGTCAATTTGTCCATACGCATTATTTAACCCCTCCTTCCAGATTTTCTAAGCATACCGGTCAAGTAAGCACGCGGGTTTTCCCGGTTTAGCTCTGCGAGCTTCTTATACAGCTCCTCCTCCCGCCGGGTAACAGTTTCAGGGATTACCACCTTAACTCTTACCATCAGGTTTCCAGGGGCACCCCCGCCCGGGTCGGGCATTCCCAGGCCCCTGAGGCGAAAAACCTTGCCGGTCTGGGTCCGCGGCGGTATTTTCAAGGTAACTGTACCTTTCAAGGCAGGAATGTCCACCTCACCGCCCAGGACGGCCTCTGTTACTGTAATCGGTATCTCACATTCCAGATCTTTCTCTTTCAATTGATACAGGGGGTGGGGCTGCAGTCTCACAGACAGGTAAAGGTCGCCGGCCGGCCCACCACCTTTGCCTCCGTTTCCCTGGTGAGGCACCCGCAGCCTGTAGCCGTCTCTTATGCCGGCCGGTATTTTTACTTTCAAACGACGGCCGTTAACCAGAAATTCTTTTTCTACTCCTGTATAAGCCTCTTCCAGGCTGAGCTCCAGCAGCGCTTCTGTATCAGGGACGCCTCTGTCCCGACCCCGCCTCTCCCAATAAAGGTCGAAATCGGTAAACGGGTCTATATCACCGAAAAATGTCCTGAAAAATTCGCTAAAATCACCATACCCCGGGCTCTCATAATGGAACCGTACACCGCCCGGCCCTGCCTCGCGCCACTGGCCCCTGCCCTTCTGGTAACTGCTCCAGTCAAAATTTTGCCAGTTTGTACCTATATCCGCTCCAATTTCGTCATATCTTTTTCTCTTTTCCGGATCGCTCAAAACTTCGTATGCTTCACTGATCTCTTTAAAGCGCTCCTCCGCCTGCTTGTTGCCCGGGTTGGCATCCGGGTGATAGCGGCGGGCCAGTTCCCGGTAGGCCTTTTTAATGTCCCTGATGCTGGCATTTTTCTCCACTCCGAGAATTTTATAGTAGTCTTTATATTGCAAACCAGTTCACCCCCCGCTTTATAACTATTCAGCAAACCCGGTGGTGGCACGGCGTTATCGCCAGCAAACAAATTTTCCGCATCTACAAAAAGGCGAGGGGCAATTCCCTCGTCCGTAAAAAATATCCGCAAAAATCATCAACCGCCGGGAGATTTTCAGCTAATCCTTCAACCTTAATCAATCTCAATGTTAATTTCCTTGCTCCTGGAAACCGTCTGCTTGGGCAAGGTAATTTCTAAGATACCATCTTGGTACCGCGCTTTCATCTCATCCTGCTTTACAGGTACGTCCACCGTAAAAGACCGACTGAAGGAACCAAAACTGCGCTCAACCCTGATATAATTGGCTCCCTCTTCTTTTTCTTCCTTTTTGCGTTCAGCTCTGATAGTCAGTATATTGTCTACCAGGCTGACCTTGATGTCACCTTTGTTCATCCCCGGCAGTTCCGCTTTTACCAGGATAGCCTCCGGAGTGTCCTTGATATCGACAGGGAACACCCCTTCCTGAGCAAGAGCCCCTTCCGGCATCCGCCAGAAGCGGAAGTTATCGTCTAAAAATCTGCTGATCGAAGACTGCAGGCCCATTAAATCGCGGAAAGGATCCCATTTTACCAACGCCATAAAAACACCTCCTAATTGTTTGTAATAAATACCACTTCCCCGGCAGTTGAATTGTCTGATAAATTGACCTTTCTTGACCTTAGTATAAAACGGAATTTCTCTGTTGTCAAGATATTCTAGTACTTATTTTTTCACTTTTTTCTTGTTTTAATCCTCACCGGAACAGGGCTTTTCCGGACTTTTTTTTCTACCATAAAATGTGTTACAATGAGGGAAATATTTTCCGAAAGGATGGAACTGGTTTGCCATTAATTCTGGGTTCAGTCCTTATTCTCGGTTTTTTAATCGGGGTGGTTACGGTAATCTATCTTCAAAACAGGCCTCCTCGAGGCAGAAAACCATAACAGCAAAAAGGTGCAGAGTCTCCACAACAGGAGGCTCTTGTTTTTTTGCATTATTTTCACAGATGTGGGCAAAATTTATTTAAACCGAAAAGGAGGTGGATATCTTTGATGCAGATAACTGAAATGGAGCTTCTCCATATTGGGGAGCAGCTCAGGTCGGAGGCTTTGGCCATCGCCAAGTACGCGAGTTGCGCGCGGCAGTCTACAGACCCGAAACTTCAGCAAATGTATTCTTACATTGCAGACAGGCACCGGGGCCACTATGAAACGATTTTAAGAAACGTACAAAATCTTGCCACTCAAAGACAATTTTAGGAGGTAGAGTATAGTGCTCGACGAAAAAGACCGCCTGGCTGACTTTCTGGTTACCCAAAAATACATCGCGGGCGGGTATAATTTAGCTGCCATGGAGTCATCCAACACGCAACTCAAAGAAACATTCATGGGTATATTGAGGGATGAGCACCTGATCCAGCACGAAATTTTCAACGAAATGAGCAACCGCGGCTGGTATCAGGCTAAACCGGCAAACCTGAATGACATCAATCAAAACCTGAATAAATGGAATCAGGAGCTGCAACGGGTACAAAACACCGCCTACCGCCAGCCGGGCGCACAGCAAGGCAGCTATCAAAACGTTTTTCCTCAATACGGGTTTCAGGCGGGAACCGGCATGCAGCAAATGGGCAACGAAGCACAGCAGCAGGGCATGTACCGCCCTCCCCAAAACCCCATGGCCTAGCATAAAAGCACTTGCCCCTGAACAGGGGCAAGTGCTTTTATATATGCTTTTCACCTCCTCAAATCAACCATTCGCCGGAAGCGCTACTGTCGGCAAAAATTTACCCAAACCATTCGGCTGCCTATATTGCATTTAAGCTGCTTATTATGCTAACTAAAAGCAATTTCCTTAATTATTTAAAAATAATGATGTAAGATAATAGAGATCTAATTATGCAAAAGAGTCGGCAAAAGTATTGTATTCAAACATCTAATAAAACTTATGGAGGGAAAAACATGGCGGAAATGCAGTCGATGATGGTTGAAAACCGGGTTTTTAACCCACCGGCAGATTTTGTCGCGAAAGCCAGGATTAAAAGCGTAGAAGAGTACGAAGCAATGTACCGCAGGTCCATTGAAAACCCGAACGAGTTCTGGGCGGAGATGGCCGAAGAAAACTTGGACTGGTTCAAGAAGTGGGAAAGCGTAGAGGAATATAGTTTTGAGGGTGACGTGTTTATTCGTTACTTTGCAGGCGGCAAGCTCAATGCCTCATACAACTGCCTGGACCGCCACCTAAAAGACTGGCACAAAAATAAAGCCGCTCTGATCTGGCAGGGTGAACCCCTGGGAGAAACCAAAACTTATACTTATCAACAGCTGCATAATGAAGTGTGCAAATTCGCTAACGTTCTGAAGAGCCTCGGTGTGAAGAAAGGCGACCGGGTAGCCATCTACCTGCCGATGATTCCGGAAGCAGCTATTTCTATGCTGGCATGCGCCAGGATCGGTGCTATTCATACAATCGTTTTCGGCGGCTTCAGCGCCGAAGCGCTGCGCGACAGGATTCTGGACGCCGAACCGGAAGTCCTGATCACCAACAATTACGGCTACCGGTCCGGGAAGTTTCTGAGCTCCAAGGATACCGCAGATCAGGCCATGGCCCAGTGTCCCAGCATTAAAAAATGCATCGTGGTCCGGAGAGTGGATAAGGACTGCAACATGGTTGAAGGGCGCGACATGTGGTGGGACGATCTGATGGCCAAGGCTTCCAATAAGTGCGAGCCGGAGGTAATGGATGCGGAAGATCCGCTCTTCATCCTTTACACCAGCGGCAGTACGGGCAAGCCCAAAGGGGCTATGCATACTACAGCGGGCTACCTGCTCTATGCTCTTATGACCTGCAAATATTTCTTTGATTTAAGAGATGAAGATGTGTATTGGTGCACAGCTGATATCGGCTGGGTAACAGGTCACAGCTATGTGGTTTACGGCCCGCTTGCACTGGGTGCTACTTCCCTGATGTTTGAAGGCGTGCCGAACTACCCCGCACCGGACAGGTTCTGGGAAATTGTAGAAAAGTTTGGAGTAAGCGTTTTCTATACCGCTCCCACCGCCATCCGGGCAATGATGAAAGACGGCGATCAATGGCCCAATAGCAGAGACCTGAGCTCCCTGCGCCTGCTGGCTTCGGTCGGCGAGCCGATCAACCCCGAAGCCTGGGTGTGGTACTACACTGTAATCGGCAAGGAAAGATGCCCGATTGTGGATACCTGGTGGCAGACTGAGACCGGCGGGCACCTGATCGCGACTATTCCGGGAGCCATGCCGATGAAGCCTGGCGCAGCCGGGAAGCCTTTCTTCGGCGTAGCACCTATCTTGCTCACAACAGAAAACGCAGAAGCTGGCCTGAATGTAGGCGGCCACCTCTGCATGAAGAAGCCCTGGCCTGGCATTATGCGCGGCGTTTACGGGGATCCCGGCAGGTTTAAAGAAACTTATTTCGTCCAGCATCCGGGGTATTACTTCAGCGGCGACGGCGCTCGCAAGGATGAAGACGGCTACTACTGGCTGATGGGCCGTGTGGACGATGTGATTAACGTTTCCGGCCACCGCATGGGTACTGCGGAAATCGAAAGCGCCCTGGTAGCTCACCCGACAGTCGCAGAAGCTGCTGTTGTCGGTTTCCCGCATGATATCAAGGGTGAAGGAATTTATGCTTATGTAACCCTGAAAGAAGGCGTGGAGGCAACCGAAGAGCTGAAGAAAGAGCTGGTAGCCCACGTCCGCAAGGAGATTGGGCCGATTGCCACGCCGGATAAGATCCAGTTTACACCCGGCATGCCGAAGACCAGAAGCGGCAAGATTATGAGGCGGATTTTAAGAAAGATCGCCGCGGGTGCTATCGACGAACTGGGTGACACCTCGACTCTGGCAGACTCCACTGTGGTCGATAATCTCGTGGCTAACAGGCTGTAAGAATACAATTAGTTACTGAAATGTAAAAAAACCCTCTTGAAAGAGGGTTTTTTTATACAGATATCACTTCTTTAACTTCCGGAACTTCCTGCTTGAGCATCCGCTCAATACCCTGCTTGAGGGTTATTGTGGCACCCGGTCAACCGCCACAGGCTCCCTTCAGCCGCACTTTGACTAAACCGTCAGGTTCCACCCCTACAAGCTCAACATCACCGCCATCCCTCTGGAGAAACGGCCTCACCTTATTAATCACTTCTTGAACTTTCTCCTTCACAACCCTGCCCCCCTTTCCTGACATATGCCTTTCTACAACCAAACACTCGCCATCAACCGGTAAATTCATTTTACCTAAATTATAACCGCCCGCGCCAAGAAAAAAAAGTGTCTCAGCAAAAATACCTCAGTAAAAATAGTGGAACAATTTCCTCAAATCCAATCAGCCACTTCCGTATTGACTGGAGATCGCTTTTCTGTTAGAATAGTGAGTGCAATAAGTATAAGCTGCCGAAGTGGCGGAACTGGCAGACGCAGCGGACTCAAAATCCGCCGGGGCTCACACCCCGTAGGGGTTCGACTCCCCTCTTCGGCACCAGCTAATTTTTAAGCCTTTCCAGGCTCGCTTACACGGGCAGCAGGAAAGGCTTTTTTGGTCAATTCCG
>Ga0067045_1027918_pt1 | contig 50964 bp, 47 predicted proteins | sample TerdegcTABiofilm_FD_59184 | JGI IMG/M metagenome (GOLD analysis project Ga0067045, IMG submission 59184) | Combined Assembly of (Gp0054472, Gp0054536) Wastewater bioreactor microbial communities from Singapore -Terephthalate degrading...
CCCCCGCGCCGCTTCGCGTCTCCCCCAGGGGGCAACGCTGGCGGCCCGGCAAAGCCGGTTCCGCGGCGTTCTGGATGTTGGAACCTCCGAACACACGTGGCCGGAGCATTTAGGAGATTGAAATGGCTTACTCTGAAAAAGTGGTGGACCACTACGAAAACCCCCGCAATGTCGGCTCTTTCGACAAGGGCGACGAAACGGTGGGCACCGGCATGGTCGGCGCACCGGCCTGCGGTGATGTGATGAAGCTGCAGATCAAGGTCAATGCCGACACCGGCGTGATCGAGGATGCACGCTTCAAGACCTACGGCTGCGGCTCGGCCATCGCGTCGAGCTCGCTGGTGACCGAATGGGTCAAGGGCAAGACGCTGGACGAAGCGATGGCGCTCAAGAACAGCCAGATCGCCGAAGAGCTGGCGCTGCCCCCGGTCAAGATCCACTGCTCCATCCTGGCCGAAGACGCCATCAAGGCGGCGGTCGAGGACTACCGCAAGAAGCGGGTGAACTGATCCCATGGCCGTCACCGTCTCCGAAGCCGCCGCCCGGCACGTGAACCGCTACCTGGCCAAACGAGGCAAGGGGGTGGGGGTGCGCCTGGGCGTCAAGACGACAGGCTGTTCCGGCCTGGCCTACAAGCTGGAGTACGCCGACGAGATTGCGCCTGAGGATGTCGTGTTCGAGGACAACGGCGTGAAAGTGCTGATCGATCCGAAGAGCATGGCCTACATCGACGGGACGCAGCTGGACTACGTGCGCGAAGGGCTCAACGAAGGTTTCCGCTTCAACAACCCGAACGAGCGCGATCGCTGCGGTTGCGGCGAGTCGTTTCGCGTCTGATACCCTCGGGCACAGCCTGAGCCAGCCGCCAGTGCCTTGCGTGCTGGCGGCTTTTCTTTGAACGTGCCATGAACCTGCAGTCCAACGATTTCGAGATCTTCGGCATCGCGCCGGCTTTTGCGGTGGACCGGGCGGCGCTCGACGAGCGCTGGAAAGCGCTGCAGCGGGAGGCCCATCCGGACCGGCATGCGTCCGCCGATGCCCAGACCCAGCGCCAGGCCATGCAGTGGTCGGTGCGCATCAACGAAGCCTACCAACGCCTGAAGGACCCGCTCAAGCGCGCCGCCTACCTGTGCGAGTTGCATGGCGTGGCGATCGAGGCCGAAAACAATACCGCCATGCCGGCGGCTTTTCTGATGCAGCAGATGGTCTGGCGCGAAGCGCTGGAAGAAGCGGGCTCGGCCGCTGCGGTGGAGGATCTGGCCGACGAGGTGGCCGCCGCGCGGCGCGCCATGCTGGCCCAGTTGCAGGTGACGGCCGACGAGCTGCACGACTTTGCTGCCTTGGCCGGCCAGGTCAGAGCCCTCATGTTTGTTGAGCGTTTTGCCCACGACGTCGAGGCCCGCCTCGATCAACTGGGACAATAACGGGTTGCCGCAGGCCCCAGGGCCGCGACCGATTCCCCGTTCTTCGCGTATTTCTGTATCCATGGCACTTCTGCAAATTTCCGAGCCCGGCCAGTCCCTCGATCCGCATCAGCGGCGCATTGCCGTGGGGATCGATCTGGGCACCACCCATTCGCTGGTGGCGGCTGTGCGGCACGGGGTGTCCGAATGCCTGCCCGATCTGCAGGGGCGTGTGATCCTGCCCAGCGTGGTCCGCTACCTTGATCCGCAGGCCGGCGGTGCGGGCCGACAGGTGGGCTTCGAGGCGCTGGCCGCCCAGATTGGCGATCCGGCCAACACCATCAGCTCCGTCAAGCGGCTCATGGGCCGCAGCCGTGCGCAGGTGGCCGATGTCGACAAGCTGTCGTACACCGTGGTCGACGACCAGGGCATGGCCGTGATCGACACCGTGGCCGGCCGCAAGACCCCCATGGAGGTCAGCGCCGAAATCCTGGCCACGTTGCGCTACCGTGCCGAAGACAGCTTCGATGACGAACTGTTCGGTGCCGTCATCACCGTGCCCGCCTATTTCGATGATGCCCAGCGCCAGGCCACCAAGGACGCGGCCCAATTGGCGGGCATTCCGGTGCTGCGCCTGATCAACGAGCCCACGGCCGCTGCCATTGCCTATGGCCTGGACAACGGCGCCGAAGGCGTCTACGCCATCTACGACCTGGGCGGCGGGACCTTCGACATCTCCATCCTGCGGCTGACGCGGGGCGTGTTCGAGGTGCTGGCCACGGGCGGTGACTCGGCGCTCGGCGGTGACGACTACGACCAGGCGCTGGCCGACTGGGTGTTGCAGGCGCAAGGTTTGGGGCCGGTGGCCGACGCGGCCGAGCGCGCCGCCCTGCACCGCGAGGCGCGCCGGGTGAAGGAGCAGCTTTCGGCGCACGCCGAGGTGGTGTTCCATACGGAAGTCGAGGGCCGGCCGCTGAACCAGCGGGTGAGGGTCGAGGACTTTGAGGCCTGTACCGCCGCGCTCACCGCACGCACACTCGCTGCCGTGCGCAAGGTGCTGCGCGACGCCGGTGTCGGCAAAGACGAGGTGCAGGGCGTGGTGATGGTGGGCGGGTCGACCCGCATGCCGGTGATCCGGCGCGCTGTGGGTGAATTCTTCGGCCGGGAGCCGCTGACCGATCTCAACCCCGACGAGGTGGTGGCGCTGGGCGCTGCCGTGCAGGCCAATGCGCTGGCTGGCAACAGCCGCGAGGGCGATCTGCTGCTGCTCGACGTGATTCCGCTGTCGCTGGGCATCGAGACCATGGGCGGCCTGGTTGAACGCATCGTGCCGCGCAACAGCACCATTCCCACGGCGCGGGCGCAGGACTTCACCACCTACCAGGACGGCCAGACCGCGCTGGCACTGCATGTGGTGCAGGGCGAGCGCGATCTGGTGGCCGACTGCCGGAGCCTGGCGCGTTTCACGCTGCGCGGCATTCCGCCCATGGCGGCCGGCGCGGCCCGCATCCGCGTGACTTTCACCGTCGACGCCGACGGCTTGTTGGCGGTCTCAGCCCGCGAGCAGGTTTCGGGCGTGGAGGCCAGCATCGACGTCAAGCCCGCCTACGGCCTGAGCGACGAACAGATTGCCACCATGCTCCAGGACAGTTTTTCCACCGCCCAGCAGGACATGGCCGCGCGCGCGCTGGTGGAGGCCAAGGTCGATGCCGACCGCATGATCGCCGCGACGCGCAGCGCGGTGGCCGCCGATGGCGATCTGCTGGAGCCCGCCGAACGCGCCGCCATCGACCGCCTGGTCGATGCCTTGCAGGCCCTGCTGCCGGCCGGATCGGCGGCCGAGATCGAGGCCGCCACCGATGCGCTGGCCAAAGGCACCGAGCCGTTTGCCGCCCAGCGCATGAACCGCGGTATCCAGCAGGCGCTGGCCGGACGCAAGGTCGAAGAAGTCTGACAACATGCCCACCATCAAAATCCTTCCCCATCCCGAATACTGCCCGCAGGGCGCGACCATCAGCGCGCCGGCTGGCACCTCGATCTGCGAGGCCCTGCTCGACCACCAGATCAAGATCGAGCATGCTTGCGACATGAGCTGTGCCTGCACCACCTGCCACGTGGTGGTGCGTGAAGGTTATGCCAGCCTGAACGAGGCCGACGAGCAGGAAGAAGACCTGCTGGACCGCGCCTGGGGCCTGGAGCCGCAGTCGCGCCTGTCTTGCCAGGCCATCCTGGCGCAACAGGACGTGACGGTGGAAATTCCCAAGTACAGCATCAACCACGCCAAAGAGAATCATTGAACCCCTGCGGCCCGCCCTTGCGCGGACCGCATCGAAGCCAAGACACCATGCGACAGATTGTTCTCGATACCGAAACCACCGGCCTCTCGGCCGAGAGCGGCGACCGCATCATCGAGATCGGTTGCGTCGAGCTGCTCAACCGCAAGCTCACGGGTCGCAATCTGCACCACTACATCAATCCCGAGCGGGACAGCCACGAGGACGCGCTCAAGGTGCACGGGCTGACCACCGAGTTCCTGAGCACCAAACCCAAGTTCGCTGCCATCGCGCACGAACTGGTCGAGTACCTGCGCGACGCCGAGATCATCATCCACAACGCGCCGTTCGATGTGGGTTTCCTCAACAAGGAATTCGATCGGCTGGGGCTGCCGCCGGTGACACAGATCGTCGACGGCGTGCTCGACACCCTGGTCATGGCCAAGGAGCTGTTCCCCGGCAAGCGCAACGGGCTGGACGCGCTGTGCGACCGGCTCGGGGTCGACAACTCGGGCCGGACCCTGCACGGCGCCCTGCTGGATGCCGAACTGCTGGCCGACGTCTACATCAACATGACGCGCGGCCAGGACGCGCTGCTCATGGACGAGGGCGGCAGCACCGAAGAAGGTCCGGCACACGAGGCGGTTGACCTCAGCCGCTTCGAGCTGCCCGTGTTGCTGGCCAATGACCAGGAACTGGCCGCGCACGAAGGCGTGCTCACCGGGATCGACAAGGACAGCAAGGGCAAGACGGTCTGGCGCGCCTGTGCAGCTGCCTGAGGTCGGTTGTCGATGCTCTTTTGAAGAGACTGGATCAAAGCGCCAAAAACACGCTATAATGCGAGGCTTCCGAACGTTCGGAACGCTGAACAAGTCGACCAGCTTGTCAGCCAGAACATTCGGGCGGTTAGCTCAGTGGTAGAGCACTGCCTTCACACGGCAGGGGTCGCAGGTTCGAACCCTGCACCGCCCACCAGCACCAAGCCCCAGGTTTCGCACCTGGGGCTTTTTGTTTTGGGGTGCCCGTTATGCTGTTGGCGGGTGACACAAGGCAGGCAAGGAGCCGTGGATGGAACAGGTCGATGCGGTGGTGATCGGGGCCGGCGTGGTCGGGCTGGCGGTGGCGCGTGCGCTGGCACGGGTCGGACGCGAGGTGATGGTGCTCGAACAGGCTGAGGCCATCGGCACCGGCACCAGTTCGCGCAACAGCGAAGTGATCCACGCCGGCATCTACTACCCGGCGGGTTCGCTCAAGGCCCGGTTGTGCGTGCAGGGCAAGGCGCAGCTCTATGCCTACTGCGCAGAGCGCGGCATTGGCCACCAGCGCTGCGGCAAGCTCATCGTGGCGACGACGCCCAGCCAGCGCGCGGCGTTGCCTGCCATCGTGGAAAAAGCGCGCGCCAACGGGGTGGACGATCTGCGCCTGATCGACGCTGCCGAAGCCCAGGCGCTCGAGCCCGCGCTACGTTGCCTGGGGGCCGTGCTTTCGCCTTCGACGGGCATCGTCGACAGCCACGCGCTGATGCTGGGCCTGCTCGGCGACGTGGAAAACGCCGGTGGCTTGCTGGCCTGCCATTCGGGGGTCAAACGCCTGGCGGTCGCGACCGGTGGCATCGAGGTCGAAACCGTGGATGGAACCCGGCTGCAGGCACGCACCGTGATCAACGCTGCCGGTCATGGCGCCTGTGCGCTCGCGGCCGGTATGGCGGGGCTCGATGCGCGCCATGTGCCGCAGCCCTGGCTGGCCAAGGGCAGTTATTTCACGCTCGCCGGGAGGGTGCCGTTTGCCCGGCTGATCTACCCGGCGCCCGAACCCGACAAGCACCTCACCGGACTGGGGGTGCATCTCACGCTGGACCTGGGCGGGCAGGCCAAATTCGGACCGGATGTGCAATGGGTTCAGGCGCAGGACGATCTCCAGGTTGACCCGGCCCGCGGCGAAGCCTTCTACGCAGAGGTGCGCAGGTATTGGCCGGCGCTGCCCGAAGGGGCGCTTCAGCCCGGTTATGCGGGGTTGCGGCCCAAGATCAGCGGCCCGAACGAGCCGGCTGCCGATTTCCGCATCGATGGGCCAGCGGTGCACGGCGTGCCGGGGCTGGTCAACCTCTTCGGCATCGAATCGCCGGGCCTCACCAGTTGTCTGGCGATCGGCGACGCCGTCGTCGCAGCGCTGGGCTCGGGTATGTAGATCTGGTTACAGGTGACTGCGAACCGGCTGGTACGATGAAAGGCCACTGTTTCCAGGAGAACTTTGATGCCGAGAAAATCTGCCGCAGCTTCCCAGACCGAACTGGAAAACCTGATCGCCGACCTGCGCGACGTGCTGGCCCGCAAAGAGCTGGATGTGCTGCCCGAAATCTCCAGCCTGCGTGAGCGCCTGGAAGACGGGGTGCACACCGTGCGTGAGCGCGCCTCTCAGGTGGCGCACGACGCCGCCGAACACGCGCGCGACGCGGCGCACCGTGTCGACACCTATGCGCACGACGAGCCCTGGCGCGTGGCCTGCGTGGCACTGGCCGTGGGTGCGGTGTTCGGTTTCCTGATCGGTCGCCGCTGATCCCCGCATGACGTCCCTCGCACGCTGGCTGTCCCTGTTGGGGGGCGGTTCCCTGCGGGCCCAGGCCCGGCTGGCGGCGGCCGAAGGCTCGGCCGCACTGGCCGAGCGTCTGGAACTGGCGGCCATCGAGTGGGAGGCCGTGCGCCGCCGCTGGCTCTGGCTGCTGCTGCTGTCGGTGCTGCTTGCGGTGTTTCTGCTGGTGTTGCTGCTGGCGGGATCGACCGCGGTGGTGGTGCATTACTGGGATACCGAGCACCGGGTGGTGGCAGCGTGGGCTGTGGCCGGTTTCTGGCTGTTCGCCTGGCTGGCCGCGCTGTGGGCCCTGTGGGCCGTGGCCGTGAGATCGGCGCCGGCTTTTGAGCTCACACGCGCAGAGCTGGCCCGCGACTGGTCTTTCATCCGGGAGTCGCTGTGAGCCGATCCGCTGATATCGAGAAGCGCAAGGCCGAGTTGTGCGCCCGCATCGCCGTGCGCCGTGAGCGCTGGAAGGCGGCGGTACCGGCCCGTGCCGACAAGGCGTTTGAGGCCGAAGGCGGTGCACCCGCAGCGTTTCCGCGCAGCCTGACGCTGCGCCTGCTGCTGGAGCGGCCCGCGCTGGGACTGGCTGCTGCCGCTGCGCTGGCCATTGCAGGGCCGAGGCGGCTGCTGCGCTGGGGTTCGTGGCTGCTGCCTCTGCTGATGCAGCGTTGACCGCAACGGGGAGGCCCTTGCAGCCGGGGGCGCTTCCCCTGCCGGCTTCAGCGGCCGTGGGCCTGCAGGGCCTTGGCCGCTTCGCGAACCAGGGCCGGGCCGCGGTAGATCAGGCCGGTGTAGATCTGCACCAGGTCGGCACCCGCTTCGCGCTTGGACACCGCGTCCGCACCGCTGAGCACGCCGCCCACCCCGATGATGGGGAACCCTGAGCCCAGTTGCGTGCGCAAGGCGCGGATGACCTGGTTGCTCGCGGCCAGCACCGGCGCACCCGACAGGCCGCCTGTTTCCTCGGCGTGCGGCAGCCCTTGCACGGCATCGCGGCTGAGGGTGGTGTTGGTGGCGATGACCCCCAGTTGCTGCGAGGCACTGCCATCGGCGCGGCAGCCGTAGCGCTTCAGCGTCGCCGCGATGACGCCGATCTGGGCCTCGTCGAGATCCGGCGCGATCTTCAGGAACACAGGGGATTGTTTGGCGTGCCGCTGTGCGAGCTGCTCACGCCGCTCCATCACGGCGCCCAGCAGCGCGTCCAGGGCTTCGTCACTTTGCAGGCTGCGCAGGTTTTTCGTGTTCGGGCTGGAGATGTTGACCGTCACGTAGTCGGCGTGTGGGTACACGCCGTCCAGGCAGGTGAGGTAGTCGCTGGTGGCCTGTTCGATCGGGGTGGCGGCGTTTTTGCCGATGTTCAGCCCCAGCAGCATCGGTGTGTCGCCGCTCTGGTGGCGAAAGCGGGCTCTCTGCACATGGGCCACGAAGGCTTCCAGCCCGTCGTTGTTGAACCCCAGGCGGTTGATCAGGGCTTGCCGCGCGGGCAGTCGGAACATGCGGGGCTTGGGGTTGCCGGGCTGGCCCAGGGGCGTGACGGTGCCCACTTCGACAAAGCCGAAACCCATGGCGGCCAGCCCGTCGATGCAGCGGGCATTCTTGTCGAGGCCGGCCGCCAGGCCCACGCGGTTGGGAAAACGCAGACCGGCCACGGTAACGGGGTCGGCGACCCGGCGTTCGCCGTACAGGCAGGTCAGTGGTGTGCCCTGCAGGCGGGCCAGGGCGTCGAGGGTGCGTTCGTGGGCGGTTTCCGGATCCATCCCGAAGAGGACAGGGCGGGCCAGGGCGTAGGGCAGGAGCGACATCGGATAATGGGAAATTCTCAGCAACCGCAGATTGTCGCAAATGACCCAGGACGAACTCAAAGCGCTGGTCGGGCAGGCCGCACTGGCTTACGTGGTGCCCGGCGAAATCGTGGGGGTGGGCACCGGCTCCACCGTCAACAAATTCATCGACGCGCTGGCCGCGCTCAAGGACCACATTCCCGGGGCGGTGTCCAGTTCTGAAGCGTCGACCGCACGCTTGCAGGCACTGGGCATTCCGGTGTTCGAGGCCAATACCGTGGGCGAGTTGGCGGTCTATATCGACGGGGCCGACGAAATCGATCCCGCGGGGCACATGGTCAAGGGCGGCGGCGCTGCGCTGACGCGCGAAAAAATCGTGGCCGCACAGTCCCGCCGGTTTGTGTGCATTGCCGACGAATCCAAGGTGGTGCGCACGCTGGGCGCCTTCCCGTTGCCGGTGGAGGTCATTCCGATGGCCGCCGCCCGCATCGCACGCCAGTTTGCGGCGCTCGGTGGGGATGCGCGGGTGCGTCTCAAGGATGGCGTCCCGTTGGTCACCGACAACGGCCAGCACATTCTGGACGTGACCGGACTGCAGATCAGCGATCCGCTGGCGTTCGAGAGCCAGGTCAATCAGTGGCCGGGTGTGGTGACGGTGGGGGTGTTTGCCCACCAGAAGGCCGATGTCTGCCTGCTGGGCACGCCGGGCGGGGTCAAGACGCTGACGTTCTGACCGCCCGTTGAGGGTTTCTGAGGTCTTGGGACCTCAGAAACGAATGCCGGCCGGGTTCGCAGGGGCCGGCGTCACCGGCACTTCGGCTGGGGTCTCCTCACCCGATGCCGGGCGCTGCCGGCTGGTGGTCGCACGTGGCGCCGGGGTGGCCGGGGCCGTGTTCGTGGCGGGCGCCGCAGGCGCTGCGACGACCAGCGGCGACGGGGCCGGTCGGCGATAGCTGGACGGCAGCTGCGACTGCTTGGGGTACCCGGCCGCATCCAGATAGCTGGTCCACTCCTGCTCCGAATAGCCCTTGATCTGCTGTGACCCGATGGTCAGCACCGGCAGCGAGGTTTCGCCACTCAGGCGTTTCAGGGCGTCCGCATCGTGGGCCGTGTTGATGGTTTTTTCCGTGTAGGGAACGCCCCGCGCGTTGAGCAGGTTGCGCCCGCTGTTGCAGGGGGCGCAGCTGTCGCCACTGTAGAGCGTGACCGGATAGCGACCGGTGACTTGCCGCAGCGCGTAGGGCAGGGCCGTTGTTCCGCTGCTGCTGCTGGTGCCGCCGCTGGCGCTTGCCGAGCCGGTTGCTGTGGCCGGGGCGCTGCTGGGTGGCGGCTGGTCCGAAAAGGTGACCCGGCCGTCGGGGCCGACGATGCGGTAGACCCCCTGGGCCAGGGCCGTGGTGGACAACAGGGCCAGCAGGGTGGCGGCCAGCATCGGGGTGGGGCGGCGAAGGTGTTGCATAGGGGCTCCTATCGGCACGGCGCGGGCGGATTCAAGATCAGGGGTGGTTTCTCTCAGGCCATGCCCTGGTGGCGCAACAGGGCATCGATCTGCGGCTCCCGGCCCCGGAAGGCCTTGAACGATTCCATGGCCGGGCGGCTGCCACCCGCTTCCAGGATGGCCTGGCGGTAGCGGCGGCCGGTGGCCACGTCGAGGGTGCCGTGTCCACCGGCCTGGGCGGCCTCTTCGAAAGCGGCGTAGGCGTCGGCCGACAGCACTTCGGCCCATTTGTAGCTGTAGTAGCCCGCCGAATAGCCGCCCGCGAAGATGTGGCTGAAGGTGTTGGCGGTGCGGCTGTAGGCCGGTGCCGGCAGGACGGCCACTTCGTCGCGGACTTCACGCAGCAGGGCGCGAATGGCCTCGCCCGTGGCGGGCGGCTGGGCCTGGCTGTGCAGCAGCATGTCGAACAGCGCGAACTCCACCTGACGCAGGGTCTGCAGGCCGCTCTGGTAGTTTTTGGCGGCGAGCATCTTGTCGTACAGGGCTCGGGGCAGCGCCTCGCCAGTGTCCACATGGGCGGTCATGTGGCGCAGCACGTCCCATTCCCAGCAGAAGTTTTCCATGAACTGGCTGGGCAGTTCCACCGCGTCCCATTCGACCCCGCTGATGCCGGACACATCGCGCTCGTTGACCTGCGTGAGCATGTGGTGCAGGCCGTGGCCGAATTCGTGGAACAGGGTGATGACGTCGTCGTGCGTGAGCAGCGGCGGCTTGCCGCCCACGCCTTCGGCGAAGTTGCACACCAGATGCGCCACCGGAGTCTGCAGCGCACCGGTGTCGGGTCGCAGCCAGCGGGCACGCACGTCGTCCATCCAGGCGCCGCCCCGTTTGCCGTTGCGTGCCGACGGGTCCAGGTAGAACTGGCCCACGAGCTGCAGCCCTTGTGGCGTGCTGCGCTCGATGCGGTAGAACTCGACCGACGGGTGCCACACGGGAGCGGTGTCGCGGCGGATAGCGACCTCGAACAGGGTCTCGACGATCTGGAACAGCCCGGCCAGCACCTTGGGGGCCGGGAAATAGGGTTTGACCTCCTGGTCGCTGAAGGCGTATCGCGCTTCCTTGAGCTTTTCGCCGATGTAGGACCAGTCCCAGGGCTGCGGGTCTGGCAGGCCCAGATGCTCGGCGGCGAAGCTGCGCAGGTCGGCCAGGTCCTGTTCGGCGTAAGGGCGGGCCTTGTGGGCCAGGTCGCGCAGGAATGCCACCACCTGTTCGGGCGAGTCGGCCATCTTGGGCACCAGCGAGACGTCGGCGAAATGCCGGTAACCGAGCAACTGCGCTTCTTCGTGGCGCAGAGCCAGCAGCTCGGTCATGATGGCCGTGTTGTCGAACCGGGCCGCATCGCCCTCGGCCTGCTCGCTGGCGCGGGTGACGTAGGCCTTGTAGAGCTTTTCGCGCAGCGCGCTGCTGCGGGCGAACTGCATCACCGGCAGGTAACACGGCATCTTGAGCGTGAGCTTGTGGCCGCTGCGGCCATCCGCCTGGGCCGCCGCAGCCGTGGCCTGTTTGACGTCGTCGGGCACGCCGTCGAGTTCGGCGTCCTCCACGTACAGCGCGAAGGCATCGGTGGCGTCGAGCGCGTTTTCGCTGAATTTCTGGGCCAGTTCGGCTTGCCGCTCCTGCAGGGCAGCAAAACGTTCCTTGGCCTCGCCTTGCAATTCCGCGCCACCCAGCACGAAACCACGCAGGGCGTTGTCGCGTGCGCGGGCCTGATCAGGCGTCAGCCGGGTCGGGTCCATGGCCTTGTACAGGGCGTAAAGCCGTTCGTCGGCGCCCAGACGGGTCCAGAACTCGGTGACGCGGGGCAGCGCTTCGTTGTAGGCGGCGCGCAGGGCAGGGGTGTCGGCCACGCTGTTGAGGTGGCTGACGGCGCCCCAGGCGCGCGACAAGCGTTCTGTGGCCACGTCCAGCTCGCGCGCGATGGCCTGCCATTCAGCGGGAAAACCAGGGGCTGCCACCGTGGTCAGGGCGGCATCGGCCGCCTGGAGCAGGGCATCGATGCCGGCGCCCACATGGGCCGGTTCGATGGCGTCAAACAGCGGGAGGGCCTGGAAGTCGAGCAGCGGATTGGTGGGGGTGGCGAGTCGATCGTTCATGCGCGTTCAGATGGGGGAACGGGGGCGGGAGTTCAAGTCGCCACGGACACAGGGGGCGCAAATGGGCTCAGAGCGCCGTTTTCTTCACGCTTTTTTGCAGGACCTTGGCGCGTTTGACCTTGCCACCGGAGGTCAGGCGCTGGTTGCCCAGCACGCGCACGACCTTGATTTCGGGCTTGACGCCGCCTTTTTTGGCGAACTTGAGCACGCGCACATCCTTCGGGCCGGGTTTGCGGTCTTCATCGACCGCGCGGACCTTTTCCGGCTGCGGGCGCCAGAGCACCAGCAGCTTGCCGATGTGCTGGATGGGGGCGGCGTCGAGTTCGTCGGCCAGGGTCTGGAGCATCGCCTCGCGGGCGGTGCGGTCGTCGCTGAAGACGCGGACCTTGATCAGGCCATGGGCCTTGAGGGCTGCGTCCACCTCTTTGCGGACGGCAGGGGTGAGGCCGTCGCCGCCGATCAGGACGACTGGATCGAGGTGATGGGCTTCGGCGCGGTGCACCTTTCGCTGTGCGGGCGTGAGCATGATCTGGGGCATGGGACAATTATCGTTGACGCCGCCTTTCTCCGGCGTTTCGGCATTCCATGGGCATCAAGGTCAAGACACAGAGCAAGAAGGTCAACAAGGCCTGGCTCAACCAGCACGTGAACGATCCTTATGTGCGGCTGGCACAGAAGGAGGGGTTTCGCGCGCGCGCGGCGTACAAGCTCAAGGAGATCGACGAGACGCTGGGGTTGATCCGGCCTGGTCAGGCGGTGGTGGATCTCGGCTCGACCCCGGGTGCCTGGAGTCAGTACCTGCGCCGCCGCCTCAGTCCGGACGGCGCTGCCACCGGGCAGTTGCAGGGCAGCATCGTGTCGCTCGACCTCCTGCCCATGGATCCGATCGAGGGGGTTCTGTTCATCCAGGGCGACTTCCGGGAAGACGCGGTGCTGGCCGAGTTGGAGCGCACGCTGGCCGAGCGCGGTCACAGCCAGGTGGATGTGGTGGTGTCCGACATGGCCCCCAATCTCTCGGGGATCGAGTCGGCCGACGCCGCGCGGATCGAGCTCCTGGTGGAGCTGGCGGTCGATTTTGCCCAGCAGCACCTCAAGTCCGACGGGACGCTGGTGGCCAAAGTGTTCCATGGCGGGGCCTACGACCACCTGATCCAGCGCTTTCGCGAGACCTTCCGGGTGGTCAAGGCAGTCAAGCCGAAAGCTTCCCGGGACAAATCGTCCGAAACCTTTCTGGTCGGGCGTGGTCTGAAGAAACCGGCTGTCGATCGGTGAGGGGCAGGCGCCTCAAGGCCCTGGCTATCCCGCCGATTGACCATATTCAGGGCTGTGTCAAGGCCTCAAAGCCTTGAAAGTTCTAGAATCCAGCCTTATCTGACCCTCTCTCGTTTGCCCCCAGTCCGTTCCAGGAGACACTTTTGAACAACCAGTGGTTCTCGAAAATTGCCGTGTGGATGGTGATCGCCATGGTGCTTTTCACCGTCTTCAAGCAGTTCGATGGGCGGAGCATGACCGGCGCGGGCACCGTGGCCTATTCGGATTTTCTGGACGAGGTCAAGGCGCAGCGCGTCAAGAGCGCCACCATCCAGGAAGGCCCGGGTGGCACGGAAATCGTGGCCGTGACCACCGATGACCGCCGCATCCGCACCAACGCCACCTACCTCGACCGGGGTCTGGTGGGCGACCTGATCAACAACAACGTCAAGTTCGATGTCAAGCCGCGCGAAGAAGGCTCCCTGCTCATGACCCTGCTGGTCAGCTGGGGCCCGATGCTGCTGCTGATCGGCGTGTGGATCTACTTCATGCGCCAGATGCAAGGCGGCGGCAAGGGTGGTGCCTTCAGCTTCGGCAAGAGCAAGGCACGCATGCTCGACGAGAACAACAACACCATCACCTTTGCCGACGTGGCCGGCTGCGACGAGGCCAAGGAAGAGGTGAAGGAGGTCGTCGACTTCCTGAAGGACCCGCAGAAATTCCAGAAGCTGGGCGGCCGCATTCCGCGCGGCCTGCTGCTGGTCGGCCCGCCGGGCACCGGCAAGACGCTGCTGGCCAAGTCCATCGCTGGCGAAGCTAAGGTGCCGTTCTTCAGCATCTCGGGCTCCGACTTCGTGGAAATGTTCGTCGGCGTGGGCGCGGCCCGCGTGCGCGACATGTTCGAAAACGCCAAGAAGAACGCCCCCTGCATCATCTTCATCGATGAAATCGACGCGGTGGGCCGCCAGCGTGGTGCCGGCCTCGGTGGCGGCAACGACGAGCGCGAACAGACCCTCAACCAGATGCTGGTCGAGATGGACGGTTTCGAGACCAACCTGGGCGTGATCGTGGTGGCTGCCACCAACCGTCCGGACATCCTGGACGCCGCCCTGCTGCGCCCCGGCCGCTTCGACCGTCAGGTGTACGTGACGCTGCCCGATATCCGCGGCCGCGAGCAGATCCTGAACGTGCACATGCGCAAGATCCCGCTGGGCACCGACGTCAACGCCAGCATCATTGCGCGTGGCACGCCCGGCATGTCCGGCGCCGACCTGGCCAACCTGTGCAACGAAGCCGCCCTGATGGCCGCGCGCCGCAACGCGCGCGTGGTCGAAATGCAGGACTTCGAAAAGGCCAAGGACAAGATCTTCATGGGCCCCGAGCGCAAGACCATGGTCATGCCCGAGGAAGAGCGCAAGAACACCGCTTACCACGAGGCTGGCCACGCCCTCATCGGCAAGCTGCTGCCCAAGTGCGACCCGGTGCACAAGGTCACCATCATCCCGCGCGGCCGTGCGCTGGGCGTGACCATGAGCCTGCCCGAGCAGGACCGCTACAGCCAGGACAAGGAGTTCATGCTCAACCAGATCGCCATGCTGTTCGGCGGGCGCATCGCGGAAGAGGTGTTCATGAACCAGATGACCACGGGCGCCAGCAACGACTTCGAGCGCGCCACGCACATCGCCCGCGACATGGTGATGCGCTACGGCATGAGTGAGGCACTGGGCACCATGGTCTACGCCGAAAACGAGGGCGAGGTGTTCCTGGGCCGTTCGGTGACCAAGACCACGAACATCTCCGAGCAGACCATGCAGAAGGTCGATGCGGAAGTTCGCCGCATCCTTGACGAGCAGTACGCCCTGGCGCGCCGCCTGATCGAGGAACACAGCGACAAGATGCATGCCATGGCCAAGGCCCTGCTCGAATGGGAAACCATCGACGCCGAGCAGATCGACGACATCATGGCCGGCAAGCCCCCGCGCCCGCCCAAGGACTGGACACCGCGCACACCGTCGGCCGGTGGCGGTGGCAGCAGTGGCGGCACGCCCGCCGTCAACACCGACACAGCACCCACCGCGGCCTGACCCGCGGCGGTGTCTCCGGCGGGGCCTTCGGGCCCCGTTTTCATTGTTTGGCTGCAGTGTTTGACCGTTTTCCATGAACCACCCCGTCTGGACCACCACCCGTTTCGACATCGACCTGCGCCAGCCGCAGGTGATGGCCATCGTCAACGTGACGCCGGATTCGTTCTCCGACGGGGGGGAGCACGCCGACACGGTGGCGGCACTGCGGCACTGTGAACAGGTGCTGCGCGAAGGCGCCCACCTGCTGGACATCGGTGGCGAGTCGACGCGCCCCGGCAGTCCGGCCGTGCCGCTGGAGGCGGAACTGGCGCGCGTGCTGCCCGTTGTGCGCGAAGCCGTGAAGCTGGGGGTGCCGGTTTCGGTCGATACCTACAAGCCGGAGGTGATGCAGGCGGTGCTCGACGCCGGGGCCGACATCGTCAACGACATCTGGGCCCTGCGGCGCGGGCACGCGGTGGACGTCGTGGCCGGGCATCCGCGCTGCGGCGTGTGCCTGATGCACATGCACCGCGATCCGCAGACCATGCAGGCCGCACCCATGGCGGGCGACGTGGTGGCGCCGGTGGTGGAGTTCCTGCAGGAGCGCGTGCAGGTGCTGGCAGCGCGCGCTGTGGCGGCCAGCCGCATCACGGTGGACCCGGGTATCGGCTTTGGCAAGACCGTGGCGCAGAACTTCAGCCTGCTGGCGCACCAATCGGCACTGGCGGCCACAGGCTGTGCGGTGCTGGCCGGCTGGTCGCGCAAGTCCTCGCTCGGCGCCGTGACCGGGCAGGCACAGCCGGCTGATCGCGCCGCGGCCAGCGTGGCAGCGGCCTTGCTGGCCGTGCAGCACGGTGCGGCCGTGGTGCGGGTGCACGACGTGCGCGAAACGGTGGACGCGCTGCGGGTCTGGCAAGCGGTGCGCGACGCGGCCTGAGCCGCAACGATAATGTCGACCGCGCCCGGCCGGCCCGCTTTCCAGCGCCGTGCCCGCCATCCGATTTCCCAGGCGCCCCCGGAGGAAAACCAGTCATGACCCGCAAGTACTTTGGCACCGACGGCATTCGCGGCACCGTCGGGCAAGCCCCCATCACCCCCGACTTTGTGCTCCGTCTGGCCCACGCGGTGGGCCGTGTGCTGCGCCGTACCGAAGCCCGGCCCACGGTGCTGATCGGCAAGGACACGCGCATTTCCGGCTACATGCTCGAATCGGCGCTCGAATCCGGCTTCAACTCCGCCGGGGTCGACGTGGTGCTGCTCGGTCCCGTGCCGACGCCTGCCGTGGCCTACCTCACGCGGGCCCAGCGCGCCAGCCTGGGCGTGGTGATCAGCGCCAGCCACAACCCGTTTGCCGACAACGGCATCAAGTTCTTCAGTGCGCTGGGCACCAAGCTGCCCGACGACTGGGAGCTGGCGGTCGAGTCGGCGCTGGACGAGCCGCCGGTGTGGGTGGACTCGGCCGGCCTGGGCAAGGCACGCCGGCTGGACGATGCGGCCGGCCGCTACATCGAGTTCTGCAAGAGCACCTGCCCGCACCAGTTCTCGCTCAAGGGGCTGAAGATCGTGGTCGACGCGGCCCATGGTGCGGCCTACCACATCGCCCCGCACGTGTTTCACGAACTCGGGGCCGAAGTGGTGAAGATCGGCTGCAACCCCGACGGGCTCAACATCAACCAGGGTGTGGGCGCCACGCACCCCGAAGCGCTGGTGGCTGCCGTCAGGGAGCAGGGCGCCGACTACGGGGTCGCGCTCGACGGCGACGCCGACCGTCTGCAGATGGTCGACGCCACCGGTCGCCTGTTCAACGGCGACGAACTGCTCTACCTCATCGCGGCCGACCGCATCGCGCGCGACATCGACGTGCCCGGTGTGGTGGGCACGCTCATGACCAACATGGCGGTGGAAGTGGCGTTCCGCCGCAAGGGCGTGGCTTTTGCGCGCGCCAAGGTCGGTGACCGTTACGTGCTCGAAGAGCTGGAACGGCGCGGCTGGACGCTGGGAGGCGAAGGCTCGGGCCACCTGCTGGTGCTCGATCGCCACACCACGGGCGACGGCCTGGTGTCGGCGCTGCAGGTGCTCAATGCCTGCGTGGACAGCGGCCAGACCATGGCGCAGTTGCTGGCCGACGTGACCCTGTTTCCGCAGACGCTGATCAATGTGCGCCTGCAGCCCGGTCAGGACTGGAAGGCCAACACCCTTCTGGCTACCGAAACCCAGGCCGTCGAGGCCGAACTGGGCGACGCGGGGCGTGTGCTGATCCGCGCCAGCGGGACCGAGCCGCTGCTGCGTGTGATGGTCGAAGCGCGCGATGCCGGCCAGGCGCAGGCCTGCGCCGAGCGCCTGGCCGATGCCGTGAGGGCCGGCTGATGGCGGCCGCTTTCTCCATCCGCCTGGCGGATTACGCCGATGCGGCCGACGCCGCCGCCATCGTGCAGGTGCTCGATGCCTATGCCAGCGATCCGGCGGGCGGTGCCGAGCCGTTGTCGGACTTTGCCAAGACCCACCTCGTGGCCGAACTCGGGGCGCGTCCACACGCGTTCAGCATTCTGGCTTTCGACGGGGCGCAGGCGGTGGGCCTGGTCAACTGCATCGAGGGGTTTTCCACCTTCCGGTGCAAGCCGCTGGTCAACGTGCACGACGTCGCCGTCATGGCCAGCCATCGGGGGCGGGGCATTGCCGAGGCCATGCTGCGCGAGGCCGAGCGGATCGCCCGCGAGCGGGGCGCCGTCAAGATGACCCTGGAAGTGCTCTCGGGCAATGAGCCTGCGATGCGGCTGTACCAGCGCATCGGCTACGCGGGTTACCAACTCGACCCGGCCATGGGCACCGCCCAGTTCATGCAGAAGTGGCTCGACTGAAGCGCTTTCAGCGGGGGCTGCGCAGCTTGCGGTAGACCGTGGCCCGGCTGATGCCGAGTGCCCGGGCCGCTTCCATCACGTTGCCGCGCGCGTCGGCCACCGCCTTGCGGATGAGCGAGGTTTCCAGATCACGCAGGGGCACACCGCCCTGGCCGCTTCCGGCCGAGGCCGCACGCGCCCGCCCGCTGGCCATGTCGGGCTGGCGTGCCAGCACCTGGATGCGCAGGCCCGACCACAGGGGCACTTCCAGGCTGCCACGCTGCTGGCGTGCGGCATCGAACAGGGTGTCGCACGGGACCGCGAACAGGTCGGCCGCGTGGCCGGGCTGCTGACCCAGGCGCGGGCGCACGCTCAGCATCTCGGCGGCCGGCCGGTTCAGGGCCGTGACCCGGCCGTCGCCGTCCAGACACACCAGGCCGTCGGTGTCGTCACCCAGCACGCGGCCCGGCCAGTTCAGCCGCAGCAGCAGCCGGTGCGGCGCGGCCAGCACCATGGCGTTTTCGATGCCGCGCGCGGCCTGCGTGACCAGATGCCGCAGTGCCGGCTGTTCGGCCACGTCGACGCCGGTGAGGTCGAGCATGCCCACGCATTCGCCCAGCGGGCCACGGATCGGGGCGCCCGCGCAACTGAACACGCTGGTGTCGCGGAAGAAGTGCTCGCCGCGGTGCAGCCAGACCGATTGCTGCTCGGCCAGCGTGGTGCCGATGGCGGTGGTGCCGACGGCGGCTTCGGAGAGGTCGACCCCGACGCGGGCGATGGCGGCGGCGTGCGGGTTCTGGCGGTCCACCGGGCCGCTGACCTCGATGACCGTGCCGCGCGCATCGGTCAGCATGGCGAAGTAACGCGTGTGCAGCATGGCGCGGGCGAGCGACTGGATCACCGGCCCCGCCGCCTGCAGCAGGGGCTGGCTGGCGTCGAGCGCGCGGCGCTGTGCGCCGGGCCCGACGGCGTCGAATTCCACGCGGCGGTCGGGCTCGAAGCCTTGCGACAGACAGCGCCGCCAGGAGCGCTCGATCATCGGGTCCAGCCAGGGCGTGGGCGCTTCCTGGCGCGCGTGCAGCACCGCTTCCCGGGCCCGGTCGATGAGGTCCAGCCGGGTGTCGGTAGGCAGCGTGGAAGGCGGGCTCGGGGTCATGGATGGCTCTCGCGCGGGCGATGGCTGTCGGGGGGCGTTGCTGCTGCCATTGAACCCGTCTGCGGCGCGGGCGGGGAGAGGGTCTGCCCGGATGCGGGCAGTTCCCAGGCCTGGCCGGTCCGGGCGCGCAGGCGGTCCAGGTCGGCGGGCGTGTCCAGGTCGTCGACCGGGTGGCGGTTGGGCGCGGGCCAGGCGTACACCGCTGCCGGCTGGGTGCGGCGCCACTGGCGCAGGCTGGCGCCCGTGGCGCGCAACACCTGCGCGAGGCCGGCTTCCAGCACCACCGGGTGGCCCGGCTCGCCGTCGACCATGGGCACCAGGGCGGTGGTTCCCGCCGGGCGTTGCTGGAAGGCCAGCAGGGTTTCGCGCAGATCGTGGGCGTCCAGCCACGGCTGGTCGGCCAGCAGCACCATCACGGTGGTCACTTCGGCAGGCAGCGCCGCCAGGCCCAGGCGCAGGGAGTCGGCCGGTTCGTCGCCGGGCGCCGGGTTGTGCACGCAGCGCAGCGCCGACGGCGGCAGGCCGGCTTGGGCCAGGGCGGTGGGCAACGCCGCTTCGATGGCCGGCGCGTGGTGGCCGAGCACCAGCACGGTGTCGATGGTCAGCGCGGGCGCGCTTGCGAGCGTCTTCAGGTGGCCCAGCGTGCGCGCCAGCAAGGTGTGCCCGCCGTGGTGAATCAGGCATTTGGGCACACCCCCCAGGCGGGTGCCGGCACCGGCGGCCAGCAGCACGACACCCAGGCGGGTGGTCGGTGCGGCAGAGCGGGGTGGGAGGGTCACCGGGGTGTCGGGGTGCGGGGCGACGTGCCACAGACGGGGCCATCGGCACCGCTGGGCAGCATGCGGTCTTTGGCGATGGCCACGGCCATTTCTTCGGGCAGCGGTGCGCCGTTTTTCACCGCCAGGACCTCGGCCATGATGCTCACGGCGATCTCCGGCGGGGTCTTGCTGGCGATGTACAGCCCGATGGGCCCGCGCAGGCGGGCCAGCCGCTCTTCGGTCTGCCCGAAGTGCTCGATCAGGCGCGCGCGGCGGGCCTGGTTGTTGCGCCGCGAGCCGATGGCGCCGATGTAGAAAGCGTCGCTGTCCAGTGCCTCCAGCAGGGCCAGATCGTCCAGCTTCGGATCGTGGGTGAGCGCGATCACCCCGGTGCGCCGGTCGACGTGGAAGTCGCGCACCACGTCATCGGGCATGCCGGTGGCCACCTGCACGCCGGCCACCGACCAGCCGCCCCGGTATTCCTCGCGCGGGTCGCACACGGTCACGGCAAAGCCGCAGAACAGCGCCATGCTGGCCAGGTATTCGCTGAGCTGGCCGGCGCCGATCAGCAGCAGCCGGTATTCGGGGCCGAAGCTGTTGCGCAGCGTGGTGCCGTCATCGCTCAGCGGTTGTGGCCGTTCGATCGCCTCCAGGTGCACGCGGCCAGTGGCGATCTCGGTGTGGCGCAGTATCAGGCGGCCATCGGTGAGCGCGGTCAGCAAGGCCTGCAGCGCGGTCGCGTCGGGGTTGAATTCCAGCAGCAGCTCCAGGGTGCCGCCGCAGGGCAGGCCGAAGCGGTGCGCTTCGTCGGCCGTGACCCCGTACCGCACGCGTTCGGGCGGGCCGTCGGGGATGTCGTGGGTCACGCCTTCGGCAGACGGGGCACCAGCCGCTGTGTGGGCGCGGCTGTAGCGGTAGATCAGGTCGTCTTCGATGCAGCCACCGGAGACCGAGCCGGCCACCGCACCGGTTTCGCACAGGGCCATGATGGAGCCGACCGGCCGGGGTGAAGACCCCCAGGTCCGGATGACGGTGGCCAGCAGCGCGCGGCGGCCTTCCTGGCGCCACTGCAGCAGGTGGCGCAGCACGGTGACATCCAGGTTTTCCATGGCGGCCCCGTCAGCGTGTCACGAACCACACCAGTGCCAGGCCGAGGCCGATGCCGGCGATCCAGACCCAGGCCGGAAACCCGCCGCTTTTCTCGGCCGCTTCGGTGTCCGCTGCGGCCTTCGCGGGAGTGTCGGTCGCGGCGGTGCCGACGGGCGGGTGGCGCTGTGCCAGTTCGGCCTCGAAGCGTTTGAAGAAGTCGTCGGCCAGGGTCTTGGCGGCGCCGTCGATGAGGCGCTGGCCGAGCTGGGCGATCTTGCCGCCCACGGTCGAGTGCACGCTGTAGCGCAGTTCGCAACCCCCGTCGACGGGGTGCAGCGACACGCTCGACTGGCCCTTGCCGAAGCCGGCCACGCCGCCCTGGGCGTCGAAGTTGAGCTGGTACGACTGCGGCGGCACGATGTCGGTGAGCTGCACCTTGCCCGAGAAGCGGGCCGAGACCGGCCCGATCTTGAGGGCGGTGGTCACGCTGTAGGCGTTGTCGCCGGCAGGCTCGAATTTTTCACAGCCGGGGATGCAGGCGCGCAGCACCTCGGGGTCGTTCAGCGCCGCCCAGGCCTGTTGCTGGGTCGCGGTGAGGGTCCGTTGTCCTTGCATGTCCATGGGGCGTCTCCGGGTTCGTGGAAAAAGGCAGTCAGGTTTTCATCAACCGGGCCAGGGCATCGGCCAGGTCTTCAAGGTGGCTGAGGTTGTGCACGGGCAGCATGGCGTCGGCGTGGCGGTGCAGCACCGCGGCACCGCGCGCCAGCGGGGCGTAGCCGTCGTAGCGCAGCAGCGGGTTGAGCCAGAGCAGGCGGCGGCAGTGGCGTTGGAGCCATTGCACTTCGGTGTCGAGTGCGTCGGGCTCGCCGGTGTCCAGCCCGTCGGTGATCAGCAGCACCACGGTGCGGCGGCCCACCAGTTGCCGGGCGTGTTGCGTGCGCAGTTGCGCCAGCGAGGCGCCCAGGCGCGTGCCGCCGGCAAAATCGGCGATGGCGGCACTGGTGTCGGCGAGCATGCGGTCGGTGTCGCTGTGGCGGAAGGCGGTGCGCAGGTCGGTCAGCGCGGTGCCGAAGGCGTAGGCGGCGCGCGGGCGGTCGCGCGTGGCCGCGTGCAGGAAGGCCAGCAGCAGGCGCGCGTAGCGTTCCATGGAGCCGGAAATGTCCACCAGCACCAGCAGCGGCAGCGGCTGCGAAACGCGGGCACGGCGCGGCAGCCACAGCAGCTCGCCCTGGTGGCGCAGGGCCTGCCGGAGGGCGGCCGCCCAGTGGGGCTGGGCGCCGCGCAGGCCGGCCCGGGTGCGGCGGCCGGGCACGGGTGGCAACGGCAGCGGCACGTCGCGCACCAACTGTTCGATGAGGCGGTATTCGCTCGCGCTGAGGCTGGCGAAGTCTGCCTGGTGCAGGCGGGTGCGGGCGCTGGCGCTCATGGCCGCGTCCAGCCTCACTTCGGACTCGGGACGGGCGCTCTGGCCGGGTGGGCGGGGTGCCTGCAAGGCCTCCTGCACCCGGGGCTTGCGTTTCGGCGGATGCGCCGGGGCGGCCTTGGGCAGCATCTGCGCCAGCAGTTGCTGCGCCAGCTCGGGGTTGCGGAACCAGGCTTCGAACAGCTGCTGGAAGACCTCGATGTCCTGCGGCCGGCTGATCAGCACGGCCTGCAGGGCGGCGCGCAGGTCGTCGCGGCGCTCCAGCCCGACCCAGCGCAGCGACGCCTGGGCCAGGGCCAGGCGGCTGCTGTCCACCGGCACGCCGGCGCGGCGCAGCGCCCGGCCGAAGCCGGTGAGGTTGTCGGGCAGCTTGCCGCTGCGGGCGTCGCCGAGCTGCATGGCGCCTCAGATGGCGGGGGACGGGGCGGGTGCCGCCCGGGGGGCTGAGGAAAACGGGGCGCGGTTCATGCGGCGAGCAGTTGGTCGATCAGCGGCAGCAGCGCGGCCACGTCTTCGCGCTGCTTGAACAAGATGCCGGCCGTGCCCTGCACCACTTCCGGGTCGAGCACGAGCGTGTCCAGTGCCACCAGGGCCTTGGCCCATTCCACGCTTTCGGCGATACCTGGCGCGCGCTGGAAGGCATTGGCAAAGGGCTGCGAACGCAGGCGGCCCACAAAGGCGCTGACCTGGGCCGACAGCGCATCGCCCGCGTCGGGCACCTGGCTGCGCACGATGGCGAGTTCGCGCTCGCGGTCGGGGTAGTCCATCCACTGGTACAGGCAGCGGCGCTTGACGGCGTCGTTGAGGTCGCGCGTGCGGTTGCTGGTCAGCAGCGTCACGGGCGTGGCCTGCGCGCGGATGGTGCCCAGTTCCGGGATGCTGACCTGGTATTCGCCCAGGTATTCGAGCAGAAAGGCTTCGAAGGGCTCGTCGGCCCGGTCCACCTCGTCGATCAGCAGCACCGCGCCCGGTGGCGGGGCCTGCAGTGCCTGCAGCAGGGGGCGGCGGATCAGGTAGCGCTCCTGGTAGACCTCGCGCTCGATCTGCTCCGGGCTGGCACCGCCGCCGCCAGACCGCGCCGAGGGGGCGGCAGCCTCTTCGGCGGCCCCGCCCGTGCCGAACGTGGGCACTCTCAGTTCCGCCGCACGCATGTGCAGCAACTGGGCCGTGTGGTTCCATTCATAGAGGGCTTCGCGCTGCTCCATGCCGTCGTAACACTGCAGGCGGATCAGCGGACGCCCCAGCACCCGGGCCAGGGCCTTGGCCAGTTCGGTCTTGCCCACGCCGGGTTCGCCTTCGAGCAGCAGCGGCCGCTCCAGCCGCAGGGCCAGAAAGACCGCAGTCACCAGCGCCCGTGGCGCGTGGTAGCCCTTGGCCACCAGCGCGGCGGTGAGCGCGTCGATCGAACCGGCGGCGGAGGGCGGGGGTGCGGGGCCTTGGCCTGCCGTCATGGGCGCGTTCAGCCGTTGGCCCGGGCCACCGCGAGGCGGGCCTGTACCTTGATCAGTTGCGCCCGGTAGGCGGCGCTGGCGTGCAGGTCGCTGTTGAGCTCGCTGGCATCCACCGCCACCGCGTCCACGGCTTGCGGCGTGAAGCTGGCGTTGAGTGCGGCTTCCAGCCCCGCGTGGCGGAACACGCCGTTGCCGGCGCCGGTGATGGCCACGCGCACGCCGCTGTCGGTCTGGGCGACGAACACGCCCACCAGCGCAAAGCGCGAGGCCGGCTGGCGGAACTTGGCGTAGCCGGCCTTGCGCGGCGCCGGGAAGTGAATGGCCTTGATGAGCTCGCCCGGTTCCAGCGCGGTGGTGTACATGCCCTGGAAGAAGTCGTCGGCCGCGATCTGGCGCCGGTCGGTGTGCACCGAGGCGCCCAGAGCGAGCACGGCGGCGGGGTAGTCGGCGGCCGGGTCGTTGTTGGCGACCGAGCCCCCGAGCGTTCCCATGGCGCGCACCTGCCGGTCGCCGATGCCCCCGGCCAGGGCCGCGAGTGCGGGGATGGCTTGCTGCACATCGGCACTGCCGGCCACGGCTTCATGGCGCGTCATGGCACCGATCATCACCCCGGCACCTTCGCGGCGGATGCCCGCGAGTTCGGGCACTAGGCCCAGGTCGATCAGGGTTTCGGGCTGCGCCAGGCGCTGCTTGAGCGAGGCGATCAGGGTCTGGCCTCCGGCCAGGGCCTGCCCGCCCGCGCCGATCTGCTGCAGGGCCTGGGCCAGGGTGGTGGGCTGTTCAAGGGTGAAGGCATACATGGGGATCTGCTCCTCGAAGGAAATGGGCTGGCCGCGGGGCGCCGCCACCACGGGCGGCGCTCCTCGGGATCACGACCGGGCCGCCTGAATGGCCTCCCACACGCGGTGCGGGCTGGCGGGCATGTCCAGGTCCTTGACGCCCAGTGGCGCCAGGGCATCGAGCACGGCGTTGATGACCGCCGGCGGCGAGCCGATGGCCCCGGCCTCGCCACAGCCCTTGGTGCCCAGCGGGTTGGTGGTGCAGGGCGTGCAGACGTGGCCCAGCTTGAACTCGGGGAAGTCGTCGGCGCGCGGCATGGTGTAGTCCATGAACGAGCCGGTGACCAGTTGCCCGGTCTCGCGGTCGTAGACGCAGTTTTCCAGCAGGGCCTGGCCGATGCCCTGCACCAGACCGCCGTGCACCTGGCCTTCGACGATCATCGGGTTGATGATGGTGCCGAAGTCGTCCACCGCGGTGAAGCGGTCCACGCGCACCACACCGGTCTCGGGGTCGATCTCGACCTCGCAGATGTAGGTGCCGGCCGGGTAGGTGAAGTTGGTCGGGTCGTAGAACGCGGTCTCGTTCAGGCCCGGCTCCAGCTTGTCCAGCGGGTAGTTGTGCGGCACGTAGGCGGTGAGCGCGACCTGGCCGAACGTGACCTTCTTGTCGGTGCCCTTGACGGTGAATTCGCCATTGGTGAAGTCGACGTCGGCGTCGCTGGCTTCCATCAGGTGGGCCGCGATCTTCTTGGCCTTGGCCTCGATCTTGTCCAGCGCGCGCATGATGGCCGCGCCGCCCACCGAGATCGAGCGCGAGCCGTAGGTGCCCATGCCGAAGGGCACGCGGCCGGTGTCGCCGTGCACGATGTCGACCTGGTCGGGCGTGAGGCCCAGGCGCGAGGCCACGACCTGCGCGAACGTGGTCTCGTGCCCCTGGCCGTGGCTGTGCGAGCCGGTGAACACCGTCACGCTGCCGGTGGGGTGCACGCGCACTTCGCCGCATTCGAACAGGCCGGCGCGCGCGCCCAGCGCCCCGGCGATGTTGGAAGGCGCCAGGCCGCAGGCTTCGATGTAGCTGCTGTAGCCGATGCCGCGCAGCAGGCCCCGGGCCTTGGACGCCGCCTGGCGCGCCGGGAAGCCGGCCACGTCGGCCAACTGGTTGGCCTGTTCCAGGCAGGCGGGGTAGTCCCCTGTGTCGTACTGCAGCGCCACCGGTGTCTGGTACGGGAACTGGGTGATGAAGTTGCGGCGCCGGATTTCGTCCTGGCTCAGGCCCATGTCCCAAGCGGCGCGGGTGACGATGCGCTCAAGCAGGTAGGTCGCTTCGGGCCGGCCCGCGCCGCGGTAGGCGTCGACCGGGGCGGTGTTGGTGAACCAGGCGTCCACCTCCACATACACCTGCGGCGTGGTGTACTGGCCGGCCAGCAGGGTGGCGTAGAGGATGGTGGGCACGGCCGAGGCGAAGGTCGACAGGTAGGCTCCCAGGTTGGCGTCGGTGTGCACCTTCAGGGCCAGGAACTTGCCGTCCTTGTCCATCGCCAGTTCGGCGTGGCTGACGTGGTCGCGGCCGTGCGCGTCGCACAGGAAGGCCTCGGCGCGCTCGCAGGTCCATTTGATCGGCCGGTTGAGCTTTTTGGACGCCCAGGTCAGGCACACGTCCTCGGCATAGAGGTAGATCTTGGAGCCGAAACCACCGCCCACGTCGGGTGCGATGACGCGCACCTTGTGCTCGGGCAGGCCCATCACGAAGGCCGTCATCAGCAGCCGCTCGACGTGCGGGTTCTGGTTGGCCACGTAGAGCGTGTATTCGTCGGTGGCCCGGCTGTAGTGGCCGATGGCCGCGCGCGGCTCCATGGCGTTGGGCACCAGGCGGTTGTTGGTCAGGTCCAGCCGGGTGACGTGGGCGGCATTGGCGAACGCCGCATCGACCTGCGACTTGTCGCCGATGGCCCACTTGTAGCAGTGGTTGTCGGGTGCTTCGGTGTGCACCGCGCTGGCACCGGCCTGTTGCGCGTCGCGCACGTCGACCACCGCCGGCAGCGGTTCGTAGTCGACGTTGATCAGCTCGGCCGCGTTGCGCGCCTGTTCCAGCGTTTCGGCGACCACCATGGCCACGTGGTCGCCCACGTAACGCGCCTTGCCCTGGGCCAAGATGGGGTGGGCAGGCTCTTTCATGGGCGTGCCGTCGGTGCTGGTGATCAGCCAGCCGCAGGGCAGACCGGCGATCTTGTCGGCCGCGACGTCGGCGCCGTCGAACACGCCGATCACGCCCGGGGCGGCCAGCGCGGCCGATTTGTCGACGCCATTGATCCTGGCGTGCGCATGCGGCGAACGCACGAACACGGCATACGTGGTCCCGGCGAGCGCGATGTCGTCGGTGTACTGGCCGGCCCCGGTGAGGAAGCGGTAGTCCTCCTTGCGGCGGACGGATTCGCCGATGTGCGGCAGCTTGGCAAAGTCGGTGGCACCCATGTCCGCGCTCCTCAGGCTTTCATGGCCGCGGCGCCTTGCACCACGGCCTTGACGATGTTCTGGTAACCGGTACAGCGGCAGAGGTTGCCTTCCAGCATCTCGCGCACTTCGGTTTCGTTGGCGTCGGGGCGGCGCCGGCAGAGGTCGACCGCGCTCATGACCATGCCGGTGGTGCAGAAGCCGCATTGCAGGCCATGGCACTCCTTGAAGGCCGCCTGCATCGGGTGCAGCGTGCCGTCCGCCTGGGCCAGACCTTCGATGGTCGTGACCTCGCTGCCGCCCGCCTGGGCCAGCAGCAGGTTGCAGGACTTGACGGCCTTGCCGTTCATCAGCACGGTGCACGCGCCGCACTGGGCCGTGTCGCAACCCACATGGGTTCCGGTGAGCTTGAGATGCTCGCGCAGCGCCTGGACCAGCAGCGTGTGGGGCGCCGCGGTCACGGTCACGGCCTTGCCGTTGACCTTGAGTTCAACCTGCATGCTTGTCTCCTGATGTTGTCGAGGGGCAAGATGCAGTGAATCACGCCGTCCCGCGGACGGGCTGCGTGGAAACCCTTGGTTCGGCGGGGATCGCCGCGCCCGGGCGCAAGGATTCTCAAATTGAGACGCGCTTGTTGCAGCGCATCAGGCCGGTGCCCGGCCGAAGCGGGCACCGGGGGCGCTCAGGCCAGCGCGGTTTCGGGCTCGGGCAGCCGGATCTGGTCGTCGGTGCTGAGCAGATAGTCGTTGAACACGTGTTCGGCGCTGAGCAGCTGGTAGCTGCCGTCGGCCGCGCGCACCGTGGTCGCCTTCAGGCGCCCGGCGGTCTGGCCGCAGGTCCAGATGGCGAAGTTGCGCATGTGCGTGCACAGGCAGGTCTTGTCCTTCACCGAGATGCGCTTTTCACCCGGGTGGGCGGCGAGTTCGCGGTAGTAGGCGTCGACGTAGGCGCACTTGCCGTTGGCGTCGAGCAGGTAGCCATAGGCCTCGCAGTTCGGGCGAATGCCGTCACCGATGCCGGGGCTGGCCTTGATCATGCGCATCGGGTAGCCGGTGGGCGAAATTTCGTTGACCTCGATGTCGTCTTCGTCGGCCTTGAAATACTCTTGCTTGACGTCGTCGGGCAGGCCGCATTCGCGCGTGACGGTGAAGCGGGTCGCCACCTGCACCGCCGCGCCGCCGTTTTCCAGGAAGCGCACCGCGTCGCTGCCGGTGAAGATGCCGCCGGCCGGGATCAGGGGGATGTCGAGCTGTTCGGCCACCAGCCAGGCACGGATGTCGGCCACGATGGTGGCCAGGTCGTACTGCGCCCAGTCCATGCCGAAGCCAAGGTGGCCGCCCGCCAGCGGACCTTCGACGACCACGTAGTCGGGCAGGCGGTTGAGGCGCGAATTCTTCTTCAGGAACAGCTGCAGCGCGCGCAGGCTGGAGACGATGATGCCCAGCTTGGCGTCGCGGAAACGCGGGTGGTCCTCAATCAGGGCGAACGAACCCAGGTGCAGGCCGGCCGCCAGCGTGATGCCGTCGATCCCGGCGTCCAGCGCGGAAGCCATGCGGATCTTGAGCGTGTCCTTGGGGGCGTTCATCGTCAGCTTTTCCATGCAGTTGATGAACACCATGCCGTTGCCGCGCTTGCGCTCCATGGTGTGCTGCACGTGCAGCCGCGTGGCTTCGGCCAGATCGCCCAGGTTGAACTTGACCTCGGACTTGTCCGACGAGGCCATGTTGTGCTTGTACTGGGCCTGCTTGGCCTTGACGTATTTGGTCTGGTAGCGGCGGTCGGTGACCGTCTTGATCATCGCGTCGGAAATGTGGCCCACGCCACCGAGGCGGGCGGCTTCGAGCGCCAGGTCGGCCGAGGAGATGTCCACGCCCATGCCGCCAATCATGATGGGCACCAATTCATCGCGGCCCATGCGCAGGCGGAAGTCGTCCAGTCTTTTCATCATTCAGTTCACGAGGGGCGCCGGCAGGACTGCCAACGGCAACCCTGCATTATCCGTGCTTGGGGCGCGAAACCCTGCAGTATCCCCAAGGCACGCGAACCGGCCTGTTGACCTGGCACAAGGAGCGGGCGCGCAGCGTGCGCTCGCCGGGCGCCGCTTTTGCGAGGGTGGCGCCGCTGTTCGGTTGGCACCAGCCGGCGCGAGATGGTGCGCTTCATGCGGTTTCCTTCCTGCTTTGGCGGGCGAAAAATACCGGTTTGGGTGTTTGTTCTGGCCAGGGGCAGACCAAAGTCTCTGGATTGGGGAAGACCGGTCAGCCCTGGCCGAACCAGCGGCTGCCTGCTTGCAGTCCCAGCCAGGTCAGTGTCAGCGAGCCCAGCAGGTGCAAGGCGGCATTGGCCAGGGCCAGCCCGATGCGGCCATGCTGGAGCAGCGACACCACTTCGACCGAAAAGGTCGAGAAGGTGGTCAGCGCACCGAGGAAGCCCGTGACCAGCGCCAGCCGCCAGACGGGGTCGATGTCGGGCAGGGCCTGCAGGGCTGCCACCACCAGGCCGATGAGCCACGCCCCCAGCCAGTTGGCAGCCAGGGTGCCCCAGGGCAGCACGGCGTGGCCCTGGTTGAGCCACTGCGCGAGTTGCCAGCGGGACAGGGCGCCGAGACTGGCGCCGATGCAGATGGCGAGGACGGTGGGCATGGGGGCTCAGGTCTGGCGATCAGAATGGGGGGCTGTCGTCGTCGGCCACCGTGGCCAGCGGGGCGGCCTTGCCCGTGGTCGTGGTGCCCGATGCGGCGCTGGCTGGCGGGCTCACCGGGGCGGCGCTGCCCGGGGGCAGTTCGCCACCGAGCGCCTTGACCAGTGCGGGGATGAGCTGGCGCAGCTCACCGGTGGCCAGCACCACGTCGGTGTCGAAGGCGTCCTCGTCGTCGCCGCTGGGGCGGTCGTCGAACACCCCGTCCAGAAAATTCAATTTCTTGAGCTGCAGCCCTTCGGTCAGCACGAAACCGACGCGGCCTTCCCAGCTCATCGCGAGCTTGGTGGGCAGCTTGCCCTCGGCCACGTGTTTGCGCACCTCGTCGTTGAGCAGGTGGTGGCGCGTGAAGCGCACCACGGACTTTTCCTCGTCGGCCGAACGCAGTTCGCATTCGCGCTCCACCGCGATCCCGGCAGGCCATTCATCGGCATCCTGCGCCGACAGCCAGGCCGTCATGGCCGTTTGCGGTGAGACCGCGGTCTGCAGCAGGCCCAGGGCGAGGCCGTCGAAGGCGCGCACCAGGGCGGTGACCACTTCGTCGTTCTTGCCCTGGCTGCCGGCATCGGTCACCAGCCAGCCGTTTTCCAGGTCGATCCAGACCCCGATCTGGCCCTGGCGGGCAAAGGCCTGCGGCAGCAGCGCCAGCAGCGCGTCCTCACGCAGGGCCTTGGTTTCCTTTTTGCCCGGCTTGCGGCCGGTGGTGGCTTCGATGTGGTCGGCCGCTTCCTGGGCCTTCTTGCGCACCACGGCGCCGGGCACGGCCTTGGTTTCGATGGCCAGGCGCAGGATGCGCTGGCCGTTGACCGATTCGACCAGGGGGCCGTGTTCTTCGCCACGCGGCGGCACCCAGCCGATCGACTTGTCCTGCGTCGCGCCGCAGGGCACGAAACGAGCCGGATCGAGGGCGGCTTCCATGTCTTCCAGGGAGGGCGCCCAGCCGGGGGCCAGGCGGTAGAGGGTCACGTTCTTGAACAAGGCAACTATCCGAAAAAAAAGCCCCGTCACCGGCCGGTGCGGGGCGATCATCTTAGAGGAAGTGGCGCTCACATCCGGGAAGGCAGCCAGTTCACCAGCCCCGGAAACCACCACAACAGCAGCAGGGCCAGCACCATCAGCAAGAAGTACGGCGCGCAGACGCTGGCGATCCAGGTGATTTCGCGTTTCGTCATGCCTTGCAGCACAAACAGGTTGAAGCCGACCGGCGGCGTGATCTGCGCCATTTCCACCACGATCACCACGAAGATGCCGAACCAGATCAGGTCGATGCCGGCCGCCGACACGGTCGGCAGGATCACGCCCATGGTCAGCACGATCATGGAAATGCCGTCGAGAAAGCAGCCGAGCAGCATGTAGAACAGCGCCAGTGCCAGCAGCAGGGCACCGGGCGAGAGGCCCAGGCTGCCGACGAACTCCGCCAGGTGGCGGGGCAGGCCGATGTAGCCCATGGCCAGCGTCAGGAACGCGGCGCCGGCCAGGATCAGCGCGATCATGCAGTACAGCCGCGTGGCGCCGAGCAGCGAGGCCTTGAACGTGGCCGCGTTGAGCGAGCCCTGGCTGGCCGACAGGATCAGCGCCCCGACCACGCCCACGGCAGCGGCTTCGGTGGCGGTGGCGATGCCGGTGTAGATGGTGCCGATGACACCGCCGATAAGCAGCACGACCGGGATCAGGTGGCGCGACTCGGCCAGCTTCTGGGCGAACGACAGGTCGGCATCCGCCTTGGGCACCTTGTCGGGGTTGAGCAGGGCCCAGACCATCAGGTGGCCGGAGAACAGCGCGGCCAGCAGCAGGCCGGGCAGCACCCCCGCCACAAACAGCTTGGCGATCGACACCTCGGCGGCGACGCCGTAGACGATCATGATGATCGAGGGCGGGATCAGCAGCCCCAGCGTGCTGGCGCCGCCCAGCGATCCGACGATCTTTTCCGGGGGGTAACCGCGTTGCGACAGTTCCGGGATGGTCATCTTGCCGATCGTGGCGCAGGTGGCGGCCGACGAGCCCGACACCGCAGCGAAGATGGTGCTGCCCAGGATGTTGGTGTGCAGCAGCCGGCCCGGCAGCGCGTTGACCCACGGCGCCAGACCGCGGAACATGCTCTCCGAGAGTTTGGTGCGGAAGAGGATTTCGCCCATCCACACGAACAGTGGCAACGCGGTCAGCGTCCAGCTGCTGGCCGAACCCCAGATGGTCACCGCCATGGCGTCGCCCGCCGGGCGCGAGGAAAAGAGCTCCATGCCGATCCAGGCCACGCCGGCCAGCGTGAGGCCGATCCACACGCCGCTGCCCAGCAGGAGGAACAGGGTCAGGACCAGCAGGCCGGTGATGACCATGTCACTCATGATGGGTCTCCTGTGAGTCGTTCAGGCGCCGCTGTCCGCGCCATTCCAGCACCCATTCGTCCACGAAGGCGATGAACAGCACCCAGGTGCCGGCCACCATGGCCAGTTGCGGGACCCACAGCGGGGTGGCGTCGTTGCCCGTGGAGATGTCGTGGAAGGCGTGCGATTGCCAGGCCAGCCGCGCCGCGTAGTACGCGAACAGCCCCGAGAGCAGCACTGCCACGCTCAGGGCCCACATTTCCATGCCCTTGCGGGCCGAACCGGTGAGGCGACCGATGATCAGCGTGACTCGGATGTGTTCGTTGCGCTTGAGCGTGTGCGCCAGCGCCAGGAACCCGGCCCCGGCCATGGCGTAGCCGGCGTAGGCGTCGGTGCCGGGCACGTGCCAGCCCACCAGGCGGCTGACGATGGAGAGCAGCACCATCGCCAGCACACCGATCATGCACAGGGCGGCCAGCCAGGCCGCCCCGTCGTAGAGCCCGTCGAGCAGTTTTCTCATGGCGGGCCTGAAGGCTTATTTGCGGTAGGCGTCCAGCAGGGCCTGGCCATCGGGGCCGGCTTTGTCCAGCCATTCCTTGAGCATGGTGTCGCCGACCTTCTTGAGATCGTCCTTGAGCGCAGGGGAGGGCGGGGCCACGTTCATGCCGTTGGTCTTGAGGCCGGCCAGGGTGTCGGTGTTGACCTTCTGCGAGGCGGCCCAGCCGCGGGTTTCGGCCTCGGCCGCGGCCTTGAGCACGGCCTCCTGCACCGGCTTGTCCAGCGCGTCGAAGGCCTTCTTGTTCACCAGCAGCGCGTTCTTGGGCAGCCAGGCCTGCACGTCGTAGTAGTGCTTCAGGTGCTCGTAGAGCTTGCTGTCCATGCCGGTGGCGCCGGAGGTCATGTTCGCTTCGACCACGCCCGTGGCCAGGGCCTGCGACAGCTCGGCCGCCTGCACGGTCACCGGCTGGGCACCCACCAGTTCGGCGATGCGGGCGGTGGCCGGGCTGTAGGCGCGCCACTTGGCGCCCTTGAGGTCGGCCGCGCTGTTGATCGGCTTCTTGCTGTACAGACCCTGCGGGGGCCACGGCACAGCGTACAGCAGCATCATGCCCTGTTCACCCAGCTTCTTGTCCAGCAGTGGCTTCTGGGCCTTGTAGAGCTTGAGCGATTCGTCGTAGCTGTCGGCCAGGAAGGGGATGCCGTCGGCACCGAAGATCTGCCATTCGTTCTGGAAGTTGGGCAGCAGGATTTCGCCGGCCTGGGCCTGGCCGCCTTGCACCGCACGCTTGATTTCCGGGGCCTTGAACAGGGAAGCGTTGGCGTGCACGGTGATCTTGAGCTTGCCGCCCGTGGCCTTGTCCACGTCGCTGGCGAACTGCGTCAGGTTGACCGTGTGGAAGTTCGTGGCCGGGTAGGCGGCGGGCAGGTCCCACTTGGTCTGGGCCAGTGCGGGCAGGCTCAGGGCCAGGGCACTGGCGGCCAGGGTGAAGTGAAAGCAACGGCGTTTCATGTCGGCGACTCCGGTAGGTTGAAGACTCGATGGGCCCGAGCCCGGGGCGTCAGGGATTCTGGCTGCGGGAGGGGCAAGTGTGATTCGTGTTTTCCCTGTATGTCAATAATTTGTTGGCAAATCATTGACGAAAAATCTAAACTGGCATCCTCTCCTGCTGCCCGTTCTGTCATGGCCAAGTCCCAAGCAAGCTCCAAGCCAGTCAGCGCCTCCGCGGCGCATCCCATCGTGTCTTCGGCGCACCTGGTCTCACCCCAGAGCGCCGAGATGAGCGAGTTCGAGTTCGGGCTCATCGTTTCGGGCAACGCGTTTCACCGCTGGATCGTGCACTGCATGAGTGCGGCCGGTCTCAAGGACCTCACCGCGCTCGACGTGCTGGTGCTGCACCACGTCACCCACCGCGCGCGGGACAAGCGCCTGTCCGACATCGCCTTCATCATGAATGTGGAAGACACGCACCTGATCAACTACGCGCTCAAGAAATTGCAGGGCCTGGGCGTCGTCACCTCGACCAAGAATGGCAAAGAGGTCACCTACGGCCCCACCGAAGCGGGCAAGGCGTACGTGGCGCGCTATCGGGAAATCCGGGAAACCTGCCTGATCCATGCGCTCAAGGCGGACGATTCGCTCAACCGCGACATCGGACAGCTCGCGCGCCTGCTGCGCGTGCTCTCCGGCATCTACGACCAGGCCGCCCGCTCGGCCGCTTCCTTGTGAACACCATGGCCACCACACCCGACACCCGCTGGCAGTTCTGGATCGACCGCGGCGGCACCTTCACCGACATCGTGGCCAGGCGCCCCGACGGCACGCTGGTCACGCACAAGCTGCTGTCGGAGAACCCTGAGCAGTACCGCGACGCCGCAGTGGCCGGCATCCGCCACCTGCTGGGCCTGCCGCCCGGGGAAGCCGTGACACCGGCGCAGGTGGCCTGCGTGAAGATGGGTACCACGGTGGCCACCAACGCCTTGCTCGAGCGCAAGGGCGAGCCCACGCTGCTGGTGACCACGCGCGGCTTCCGCGATGCGCTGCGCATTGCGTACCAGAACCGGCCACGCCTGTTCGACCGCCACATCGTGTTGCCCGAGCTGCTCTACAGCCGCGTGATCGAGGCCCAGGAGCGCGTGGGCGCGAACGGTGAACTGATCGAGCCGCTGAACGAAGCCCATCTGCGCGAGCGCCTCTGGGCGGCGTTCGATGCCGGCTTGCGCAGCGTGGCCATCGTGTTTCTGCACGGCTACCGCTACACCGACCATGAGGCAGCGGCCGCGCGGCTGGCCCAGGAGGTGGGTTTCACGCAGGTGAGCACCTCGCACGCCACCAGCCCGATGATGAAGTTCGTCAGTCGCGGCGACACGACGGTGGTCGACGCCTATCTGTCGCCCATCCTGCGCCGCTACGTCGACCAGGTGGCCCGCGAGATGCCGGGTGTGCCGCTGTTCTTCATGCAGAGCAGCGGCGGGCTGACCGATGCGCACCGGTTCCAGGGCAAGGACGCGATCCTCTCCGGCCCGGCGGGCGGCATCGTGGGCATGGCACGGACCGCAGAGCTGGCTTTTGGCGGCTCTGCGGCCACCCCTGGCCACGGCATCAAGGTGATCGGCTTCGACATGGGCGGCACCTCGACCGACGTGTCGCACTACGCGGGCGCGTTCGAGCGCGAGTTCGAGACCCAGGTGGCGGGCGTGCGCATGCGCGCGCCCATGATGAGCATCCACACCGTGGCCGCGGGCGGAGGCTCCATCCTGAGCTTCGACGGTGCGCGCTTTCGCGTCGGCCCCGAGAGTGCGGGTGCCAACCCCGGCCCCGCCAGCTACCGGCGCGGTGGTCCGCTTGCGGTGACCGACGCCAACGTGATGCTGGGCAAGATCCAGCCGGGGCACTTCCCCCGGGTGTTCGGCCCGAACGCCGACGAAGCGCTGAGCGCCGAGGCCGTGTGCGAACAGTTCGGCGCCCTCGCGCAGCAGACCGGCCGCACTGCCGAAGACGTCGCCGAAGGCTTCATCCGCATCGCGGTGCAGCAGATGGCCAACGCGATCAAGAAGATATCGGTGGCGCGCGGCTACGACGTGACGCGCTACATCCTGCAGTGTTTCGGGGGCGCTGGCGGCCAGCACGCCTGCCTGGTGGCCGACGCGCTGGGCATGCAGCGCGTTTTTGTGCACCCGCTCGCGGGCGTGCTCAGTGCCTACGGCATGGGCCTGGCCGATCAGAACGTGATCAGGGAGCAGGCGGTGGAGTGTGTGCTGGAGGCTGCCGCGATCGGGCCGATCTCGGCACAGCTCGATGCGCTCGCGCAGGCGGCGGGCGACGAGTTGCGGGCGCAGGCGGTGAGCCGCTCGGCGGTGCAGGTGCACCGCCGGGTACACGTGCGCTACGAGGGCAGCGATGCCGCGCTCATCGTGCCTTTCGGCGACCTGGCCGCCATCGAAGCGGCCTTCGAAGCCGCTTACCGCCAGCGTTTCGCGTTCCTCATGCCGGGCAAGCGGCTGATCGCCGAGGCGGTGTCGGTGGAAGCGGTGGTGGCGGGGGATGCGCCCGCCGAGCCACGGCATCCGCTGCACCCGCCGCGCGAGGTGCCCCGCCGCGACACCGTGCGGATGTACGCCGAGGGCCAGTGGCTCGACGCCGCGCTGGTGGTGCGCGAAGACCTGCGCCCGGGCGATGTGATCCCGGGGCCGGCCATCATCGCCGAAAAGAATGCCACCACCGTGGTGGAGCCGGGTTGGGAGGCGCAGCTCAGTGCGCTCGACCATCTGGTGCTGGAGCGCCGCGTGCCCCGCGCCACGCGCCACGCCGTGGGCACCACGGTCGACCCGGTGCTGCTGGAGGTGTTCAACAACCTGTTCATGAACATCGCCGAGCAGATGGGGTTGCAACTGCAGAACACCGCTTATTCGGTCAACATCAAGGAGCGGCTCGATTTTTCGTGCGCGCTGTTCGATGCCGCGGGCAACCTGATCGCCAACGCGCCGCACATGCCGGTGCACCTGGGCTCCATGGGTGAAAGCATCAAGACCGTGATCCGGCAGAACGCGGGCCGCATGCAGCCGGGCGATGTCTATGTGCTCAACGACCCGTACCACGGTGGCACCCACCTGCCCGACGTGACCGTGATCACGCCGGTCTACATCGGCGCGGCCGGCGAGCCCACCTTCTACGTGGGGTCGCGCGGCCACCACGCCGACATCGGCGGCACTACCCCGGGGTCGATGCCCCCGTTTTCCACGCGCATCGAAGAAGAGGGCGTGCAGATCGACAACTTCAAGCTGGTCGAAGGCGGCCGGCTGCGCGAGGCAGAGATGATCGCGCTGCTGGAAAGCGGTGAATATCCTTCCCGCAACCCGCAGCAGAACATGGCCGACCTGAAGGCACAGATCGCCGCCAACGAAAAAGGCGTGCAGGAGTTGCGCAAGATGGTCGATCAGTTCGGGCTCGACGTGGTGCAGGCCTACATGCGCCACGTGCAGGACAACGCCGAGGAGTCCGTGCGCCGCGTGATCACGCGCCTCAAGGATGGCGCCTTCTCCCTGCCGCTGGACAACGGTGCGCAGATCACCGTGGCGGTGCGCGTGAACGCGGCGGCGCGCAGCGCGCAGATCGACTTCACCGGCACCAGCCCGCAGCAGACGAACAACTTCAACGCGCCCACGGCCGTGTGCATGGCCGCCGTGCTCTATGTGTTTCGCACCCTGGTGCAGGACGACATTCCGCTCAACGCGGGCTGCCTGAAGCCGCTGGAGGTGATCATTCCACCGGGCAGCATGCTCAACCCGAACCCACCGGCTTCGGTGGTGGCGGGCAATGTGGAAACCTCATCCTGCATCACCAACGCGCTGTTCGGTGCGCTGGGTGTGATGGCCGGCGCGCAGCCGACGATGAACAACTTCACCTTCGGTAACGCGACGCACCAGTACTACGAAACGCTGTCGGGCGGCAGCGGGGCGGGGGGCGAATTCGGCGAACAGGGGGAGCTGATGGGGGGCTTCGACGGTACCAGCGTGGTCCAGACCCACATGACGAATTCGCGCCTGACCGATCCCGAAGTGCTGGAATTCCGCTTCCCGGTGCGGCTGGAGGGTTATGCGATCCGCCCGGGATCGGGGGGGGCAGGGCGCTGGCGCGGCGGCGACGGCGGCGTGCGCCGGGTACGCTTCCTGTCGCCCATGACGGCCAGCATTCTCTCCAATGGCCGTGTGCATCCCGCGTTTGGCATGGCGGGTGGCGCCCCGGGGGCACCGGGCCTCAACCGCGTGGTGCGTGCCGATGGCCGTGTGGAAGCCCTGGGTCATATTGCCCAGGTCGACATGCAGCCGGGTGACGTGTTCGAGATCCACACACCGGGTGGTGGGGGTTACGGGAGCGCCTGAGCCGGGGGAGCCTGGGGACGTGGCACCGGCGCGCTGCCGGGCCACGGATGCCAATCGTTTCGGGGGGCGCACCACAGGCACGGTGCGTGTGGGGTCAGAGTTCTTCGACGCGGCGCGCCGGGTAGCTGTCCCAGCTCTGGCAGCCCGGGCATTGCCAGAAATGCTGGCTGGCCTCGAAGCCGCAGGCGGCGCAGCGGTAGCGCTGCAAGGGGCTGCTGGCCTGGTTGAGCGCGGCCTGCACCGGTGCCTGCGCGGCGGCATCGGACAGCGGCTCGTCGGCCAGCCAGCGGGTGGCCATCACGAGCGAAGGCTCTTGCCGCAGATGCTCCAGGTATCGGTCCCGGGCCTCGGCCGGGCTGGCTGCCAGCTGGGCGAGCGCTTCGGTCACATCCAGCGCCGGCCCCCGCGCGTTCGCGGTCTGCAGAATGGTCTTGACGGCGGCCTCCTGACCGGTGCGCCGGGCCAGTTCGGCCAGTGCCCCGGCGGCCAGCGGCAGGCCCTGGGGCGCCTGGTGGGCCAGTTGCAGCAGGGTGTTCAGGGCGGCGCGGGCATCGCCTTGTTGATTCTGCAGGGCCGACAGGGCCATCCAGCCGCGCGCCAGTTGGGGGGCCTGCCGCGTGGCTTCCTCCAGGCGTTCGCGGGCACGGTCCATCTGCCCGGCGCGCAGTGCCAGCTCGGCTTCTTCGCACAGGTAGTGGGCCAGCCGCGTGGCGAAGCTGCCTTGCTGGGTGTGTTCGAGCTTCTGGGCGATCTGCTGGGCCTGTGGCCAGTCGCGAGAGCGCTCGTAAATGGCCAGCAGCGCCAGCAGGGCTTCGCCTTCGAAGTCGGTGCCTTCCAGCCGCTGCAGCGCGGTTTCGGCGCGGTCCAGCAGACCGGCCTTGAGGAAGTCCAGCGCCAGGGCATGCTGGGCGCGGTCGCGGTCCTTGCCTTTGACATCGGCGCGCGCCAGCAGGTGTTCGTGCACGCGCACGGCGCGGTCGTAGTCACCGCGGCGGCGGAACAGGTTGCCGAGCGCGAAGTGCAGCTCGGCCGTGTCCGGGTCGCCCTGAACGGCCTCGATGAAGGCGTCGATGGCCTGGTCCTGCTGTTCGTTGAGCAGGTGGTTCAGGCCGCGGAAGTAGGCTTTGGGCGCCTGCCGTCCTTCGATGCGCCATTGCCGCAGGTCGAGCCGCGAGGCGAGCCAGCCAGCGGCGAAGGCGATGGGCAGGCCCCACAGCAGCCAGGTCAGGTCAAGATCCATGGGGCGGATAGCCGTCGATCGGGCCGGGGGACGCCGGTGCCACCGTCGTGGCCGTCGGTTTGCGGCGCGCGCGCAGCCACAGGGGCAGCATGACGATCACGCCCAGAAAAACACCTGCCACCAGAGCGGCCAGCAGCACGAGCACCAGCGGTGCCTGCCAACTGACGCCGAAGAACAGGTGCAGCGTGACCGCATCCAGGTTGTTCAGCGCAAAGGCGAAAAGAACAAAAAAAAGGGCTGCATTGAGCAGCCACATCAGGTATCTCAATCCGTTCCCCGAGTGGTGGAACGATTGTACCGGTCAGTCGTTCTGGCGCGGTGCCTGCCCCAGGATCTCGGCGGTCTTGGCGTCCACCGCTTCCCGCAGGGCCTTGCCCGGCTTGAAGTGGGGCACGCGCTTTTCGGGAATCATCACGCTCTCGCCCGAACGCGGGTTGCGCCCGATGCGCGGAGCGCGGCGGTTGACCGAGAAGCTGCCGAAACCGCGGATCTCGATGCGATGGCCTTTGACCAGGGCATCACCCATCGCGTCGAGAATGGCCTTGACGGCGAACTCGGCATCGCGGTGGGTGAGCTGGGCAAAGCGGGTTGCCAGGGCTTCAACGAGGTCGCTGCGCGTCATGTCTTGAAAGCGAAGAGCCTTGCAGGCCGCCGATACCGGATACCACGACCCGAAAGGCCATGGCATCCGGCACCGAGCGGTGCCTCAGCTTCAGTTGTTGCTGTCCAGCTTGGCCTTGAGCAGCGCACCCAGGTTGGTGGTGCCGGCGTTGCCCGTGTTCTGGTTCAGGCTGGCCATGGCTTCCTGCTGGTCGGCGGCGTCCTTGGCCTTGATCGACAGCTGGATGTTGCGGGTCTTGCGATCCACGTTGACCACCACGGCGGAGACTTCGTCACCTTCCTTGAGCACGTTGCGGGCATCTTCCACGCGGTCGCGGGAGATTTCGCTGGCGCGCAGGTAGCCCAGAACGTCTTCGCCCAGGTCGATTTCGGCGCCCTTGGCATCCACGGTCTTGACCTTGCCGGTCACGATGGAGCCCTTGTCGTTGACCGACACGAAGGTGGTGAACGGGTCGCCGTCGAGCTGCTTGATGCCCAGGGAGATGCGCTCGCGTTCCACGTCGATGGCCAGCACGATCGCGTCGACTTCCTGGCCCTTCTTGTAGTTGCGGACGGCTTGTTCGCCGGGCTCGTTCCAGGACAGGTCGGACAGGTGCACCAGACCGTCGATGCCGGCGGCCAGACCCACGAACACGCCGAAGTCGGTGATCGACTTGATCGGGCCCTTGACGCGGTCACCGCGCTTGGTGGCCTCGGCAAATTCGTGCCAGGGGTTGGCGCGGCACTGCTTCATGCCCAGGGAGATGCGGCGCTTGTCTTCGTCGATGTCGAGCACCATGACTTCGACTTCGTCGCCCAGCGACACCAGCTTGGACGGGGCCACGTTCTTGTTGGTCCAGTCCATTTCGGAGACGTGCACCAGGCCTTCGATGCCGGGTTCCAGTTCCACGAACGCGCCGTAGTCGGCGATGTTGGTGACCTTGCCGAACATGCGGGTGCCCGACGGGTAGCGGCGGGACACGCCCAGCCACGGGTCGTCGCCCATCTGCTTGAGACCCAGCGAGACGCGTTGCTTCTCGGTGTCGAACTTGAGGATCTTGGCGGTGATTTCCTGGCCGGCCTGAACGACTTCGCTCGGGTGGCGGACACGGCGCCAAGCCATGTCGGTGATGTGCAGCAGGCCGTCGATGCCGCCCAGGTCGACGAACGCACCGTATTCGGTGATGTTCTTGACCACGCCTTGCACGATGGCGCCTTCCTTCAGGGTTTCCATCAGCTTGGCGCGCTCTTCGCCCATGGAGGCTTCCACCACGGCGCGGCGGCTCAGCACCACGTTGTTGCGCTTGCGGTCCAGCTTGATGACCTTGAATTCCAGGGTCTTGTTTTCGTACGGGGTCAGGTCCTTGGTCGGACGGCTGTCGACCAGCGAGCCCGGCAGGAAGGCGCTGATGCCGTTGACCATGACCTTGAGGCCGCCCTTGACCTTGGTGCCGGTGGTGCCAGTCACGAATTCGCCGGATTCGAGGGCCTTTTCCAGGGCCATCCACGAAGCCAGACGCTTGGCCTTGTCACGGCTAAGCAGGGTGTCGCCGAAGCCGTTTTCGACGGAGTCGATGGCCACGGAGACGAAGTCGCCCACCTGGACTTCGAGTTCGCCCTGGTCGTTCTTGAACTCGGCGATGGGCACATAGGCCTCCGACTTGAGTCCGGCGTTGACCACCACGTGGTTGTGCTCGACGCGCACGACTTCGGCGGTGATGACTTCGCCCGAGCGCATTTCAGCGCGCTTGAGGGACTCTTCGAACAGGGCGGCAAAAGATTCAGACATGAAGTTTCCTCAGCCACACAGCGTCGGGCGCGCACCAGCCGGCAGGCGGTTTTCGCGGGAGATCGACGGATGGGTGGCGTTGCTGTGCAGTGCGTGGCACTGCGGGGTTGGGGTCCAAGAACCATCGGGCCTGCGGGCGGGGATGCCCGGCGGGGCCGTCTGGGCCGGTTGGCAGCAGCGAACGGCGGACCGTTCAGGGCTGTTGCCTGCCTTGCCACCAGTTCAACACCTGGCGGACCGATTGCTCGATGTCCAGTTCGGAGTTGTCCAGTTGCAAGGCATCTTCGGCCGGCTTCAAAGGGGCGGTGCTGCGGTTCATATCCCGTGCGTCCCGTACCTGCAAATCGGCCAGAAGGTCTTCGATGCTAGCAGAAATCCCTTTGGAAATCAATTGCTTATGCCGCCGCTGGGCGCGCTGGGCGACGCTGGCGGTCAGATAGACCTTGAGCGGGGCGTCCGGGAACACCACCGTGCCCATGTCGCGGCCGTCGGCCACCAGCCCCGGCAGGCGGCGAAAGCTCAGTTGCAGCGCGTGCAGGGCCGAGCGCACGGCGGGGTACTGCGACACGCGCGAAGCCATGCCGCCCGTGGATTCGAGGCGCAGCGGATCGGTGATGTCGCGCCCGGCCAGAAAGATGCGGTGATCGCGGAACGCCAGCGGCAATGCCGCAGCGAGGCGCGCGAGGGCTGGTTCATCGTCGAGCGAGACGCCGGCGTCCTGCGCGGCCAGCGCCGTGGCCCGGTACAGCGCCCCCGAGTCCAGCAGGTGGTAGCCCAACTGGCGTGCCACTTCGGCCGCCAGCGTGCCCTTGCCCGACGCCGTGGGGCCGTCGATGCAGATCACGGGAATGGCGCCAGACTCGGCCTCGCACACGTCGAACAGGGTTTCAAAGTAGTCCGGGAAGGTCTTCGCCACGCACTTGGGGTCTTCGATGCGTACCCGGACCCGGCCCGGGTTGAAGGCCGCCAGTGAAAAACACATGGCCACGCGGTGATCGTCGTAGGTGTGGATGGCGGCCGGCTGCCAGCCGTGGGTGGTGCTGTCCGGGGCGGTTGCGCCGCCCTGGGGGGGCGTGATGCGGAGGAAGTCGTCTCCTTCTTCCATGATCGCTCCCAGCTTGCGGCATTCGGTGGCCATCGCGGCGATGCGGTCGGTTTCCTTCACCCGCCAGCTGGCGATGTTGCGCAGCGTGGTCGTGCCTTCGGCGTACAGCGCCATCACCGCCAGCGTCATGGCAGCGTCGGGGATGTGGTTGCAGTCGAGGTCGACGGCACGCAGCGGCCAGGCCCCTCGGCGGATGTGCAGGCGGTTGGCTTCGCCGGATATCTCTGCGCCCATCTGGCGTGCCGCCTCGACGAACCGGATGTCGCCCTGGATCGACGCCAGGCCGACGCCTTCGATGGTGATGCCGTCATGGCCGGGCAGGGGCGGCGCGATCGCTCCCAGCGCGATGAAGTAGCTGGCCGACGACGCGTCGGCTTCCACGTGGATCTGGCCGGGAGAGCGGTAGCGGCTGCCGGCCGGGATGATGAAGCGCGACCAGCCTTCGCGTTGCACAGGCACGCCGAAGCGCGCCAGCAGGTTGAGCGTGATCTCGATGTAGGGCTTGGAAATGAGTTCGCCCACCACCTCGATGGTGACCGGCCGATCCTGGGCGACCAGGGGCAGCGCCAGCAGCAATGCCGTGAGGAACTGGCTGGACACGTCGCCGCGCACACGGATGGGGGCATCCAACGTCAGGGCCTGTGCGGCACCGTTGCCCAGTCGCAGGGGCGGATAGCCTTCCTGGCCCAGGCAGTCAACCGGGCAGCCCAGCTGGCGCAGGGCGTCGACCAGATCGCCGATCGGCCGCTCGTGCATGCGCGGAATGCCGCTGAGTTCGAACTTCCCGCCATGGCGGCTGGCCAGCAGCGCCAGGGCCGCGGTCAGCGGGCGCATGGCCGTGCCGGCGTTGCCCAGAAACAGCGCGCCTTCGCGCACCGGCAGTTCACCCCCGATGCCGTGCACGCGCAGCCAGCCAGGGCCAGGGGTATCCGTCTCGATGCGGCAACCCAGTTGAGCCAGTGCCGCCAGCATGACGCGGGTGTCGTCGGAGTCCAGCAGGTCGGCAATGTCGGTCTGGCCCACGCTCAGGGCGGCGAGCAGCAGCACCCGGTTGGAAATGCTCTTGGAGCCTGGCAGGCGAACGGTGCCGCCCGCGCCGGACAAGGGGGGGATGTCGAGATGGTCGATGGCGTACATGCGCGGCGGTCCGGGCAGCGGAAAAAAAGGGAGTGCCGCGGGGCACTCAGGATTGGGGCTTGACGGCGTTCATGCGCCAGGTGGCGCGCGCTTCGCTGGCTTGCTCGATCAGGACTTCCAGTGCGTCTGGGTTGCCGGCGGCGATGGCCGTCTCGAAGGCGTGCAGCGCGCGCTGGAAATGGCGCGACTGTGCCAGCAGCTCTTCCCGGTTGGACGCGAGGATGTCGCGCCAGACCGAGGGGTCGCTGGCCGCGATGCGGGTGAAGTCGCGGAACCCGGGGCCGGCCAGCGACAGAAAGGCCTCGCCCTGGGCCTGGCCGGTGATCGCGTTCATCAGCGCGAACGCGATCATGTGGGGCAGGTGGCTGACGGCTGCGTAGGCGGCATCGTGCGCCTCGGGCGACATCTGCTTGATCTGGCAGCCCAGCGCCGTCCACACCTGCTGGGCCCGGCCCAGTTGGGCCGTGAGCGTGCGCTCGATCGGGGTCAGGATGACCTGGCGCCCCTGGTACAGCTCGGGGTCGGCGTGCTCCACGCCCGAGAGCTCCTTGCCTGCGATCGGGTGGGCGGGCACGAACACGCCCACCTGGTCGCGCAGCACGCGGCGGGCGGCGTCGATCACTTCGCGCTTGGTCGACCCCACATCCATCACCAGCGTGTTCGGGCCGATCAGGTGGCGGATGGCCTTGAAGGTGGCTTCGGTGGCGGCCACCGGCACGGCCAACAGCACCAGATCGGCCCCCGAGACCGCCAGCAGGGCCGACGGGGCCTCGACGTCGATCACGCCCAACTGGCGCGCGCGCTCGGTGGTGGACGGCGACTTGCTGTAGCCCACCACCCGCTTGACCATGCCGGCGCGCTTGAGCGCCAGCGCGAACGATCCGCCCATCAGGCCGCAGCCGATGAGTCCCAACTGTTCAAAAACCGGAGAGCCTGGGGAGGATGCCATGTCACTCACTCACCGGGTAGGCGCCCAGCACCTTGTAGAACGCGCACAGACTCTGCAATTCCTCCAGGGCAGCGGCCACGGGCGGCTGCGAGGGGTGGCCGGCGATGTCGATGTAGAAGTAGTACTCCCACTGGCCCGACTTGGCCGGGCGCGATTCGAACCGGGTCATCGACACGCCGTGCTGCTTGAGCGGCACCAGCAGGTCGTGCACCGCCCCGGGCCGGTTGGGGACCGATACCACGATGCTGGTGCAGTCCCGGCCCGACGCCGGCGGCATGGCCAGGGTCTGCGGCAGCGTGATGACGGCAAAACGCGTGCGGTTGTAGGCCTCGTCCTGGATCGCGTGGGCCACGATGTGCAGCCCGAACTGGGCGGCCGCACGTTCGCTGGCCAGGCCAGCCCAGGACGGGTTGGTGGCGGCCAGGCGGGCCCCTTCGGCGTTGCTGCCGACGGCACGGCGTTCGGCATGGGGCAGGTGCTGGCTCAGCCAGCCCTGGCATTGCGCCAGCGCTTGCGGATGGGCCATCACCACTTCGATGCCGTCCAGCGAATTGGCCTGGCGCAGCAGGTTGTGCCGCACCAGCAGGCTCACTTCACCCACCACGTGCACGGGCGAGCGCAGGAACAGGTCGAGCGAACGCGCCACCACGCCTTCGGTGGAGTTCTCCATGCCGACCACACCGTACTGTGCGGTGCCGGCCGCGGTGGCGTGGAAGACTTCGTCGAAGCTGCTGCAATAGATCAGGTTGGCCGCGCTGCCGAAATACTCGACGGCCGCCTGTTCGCAGAAGGTGCCTTCCGGGCCCAGCACCGCCACACGCTGCGGCGTTTCCAGGGCCAGGCAGGCCGACATGATTTCGCGCCAGATGGCGGCCACGTGCTGGTTGAGCAACGGGCCCTGGTTGGCACGCTGGATCTTTTCGATCACCTGCGCCACGCGGTCGGGACGGAAAAACGGCGTGCCTTCCTGGCGCTTGAGCTCGCCCACCTGTTCGGCCACGCGGGCACGCTGGTTGAGCAGGTTCAGCAATTGCTGGTCCAGCGAATCGATCTGCACGCGCAGCGCGCCCAGGGCCTCGGTCTGTATGGGTTGGCTCATGCGCTCAGGCCTGTTCTTTCTCGAAATCTTTCAGGTAGTCCACCAGGGCCTGTACACCCTCGATAGGCATGGCGTTGTAGATGCTCGCGCGCATGCCGCCGACCGACTTGTGGCCTTTGAGTTGCAGCAGGCCGCGCGCCTTGGCGCCGTCGAGGAAAGCCTGGTTGCGGCTTTCGTCGCGCAGGAAGAACGGCACGTTCATGCGCGAGCGGGCGGCCGGATCGACCTTGTTGACATAGAAGGCCGACCGGTCGAGGTAGCCGTAGAGCAGTTCGGCCTTGGCGATGTTGCGCCGCTCCATGGCGGCCACACCGCCCTGCTGCTTGAGCCACTGGAAGGTCAGGCCGGCCATATAGATGGCGTAGGTGGGGGGCGTGTTGAACATCGACTGGTTGTCGGCCACGGTCTGGTAGTCGAAGGCCGAAGGGCAGGCGGGCAGGGCGTGGCCGAGCAGGTCCTCGCGCACGATCACCAGCGTCACGCCGGCCGGTCCCACGTTTTTCTGGGCCCCCCCGAAAGCCAGGCCGACGCGCGACCAGTCCACCGGGCGCGAGAGCACGTGCGACGAAAAATCGATCACCAGCGGAGCGTCGCAGCCCAGGGCCTTGAGGTCGGGCAGTTCGTGGAACTCGATCCCGTGAATGGTTTCGTTGCTGCACAGGTGCAGGTACTGAGCGCCGGCGCTCAGTTGCCAGGAGGCGGGTGCGGGCAGGGCGGTGAAGCCCGACGCCTGGCCGCTGGCCGCGATGTTCGCTGTGGCGTAGCGCTGGGCTTCCTTGGCCGACTTCTGGCTCCAGCTGCCGGAGACCACGAAGTCCACCGTACCGCCGCGCGAGAGGTTCAGCGGCACGATGGCGTTTTCGGCCAGACCGCCGCCCTGCATGAACAGGATCTTGAATTCGGGCGGCACCGCCAGCAGCTCGCGCAGGTCGGCCTCTGCCTGTTCATAGATCGAGATGAACTCCTTGCCCCGGTGACTCATCTCCATCACGCCCATGCCGCAACCGTGCCAGTCCAGCATTTCGGCGGCGGCCTGCGCCAGCACGGCTTCGGGCATGGCGGCGGGCCCGGCCGAGAAGTTGTAGGGCCGCTGCGTCATTCGGCGTCTCCCGCCGGCGTGTCCGGGCCTTCTGCAGCGTCGGCCGCTTCCGGCACGTTGGCATCGTTCTCGACGATGCGCTGCAGGCCCGACAGCTCGGCGCCTTCGTCCAGCGCGATCAGCGTCACCCCCTGCGTGGCGCGGCCGAGTTCGCGGATCTCGCTCACGCGGGTGCGCACCAGCACGCCCTTGTCGGTGATCAGCATGATCTCGTCGTCGGGGTGCACCAGCGTGGCGGCCACCACCTTGCCGTTGCGCTCGCTCTGCTGGATCGCGATCATGCCCTTGGTGCCGCGGCCGTGCCGGGTGTATTCGCCGATGGGCGTGCGCTTGCCGTAGCCGTTGACGGTGGCGGTCAGCACCGCCTGCGATTCGTCTTCCGCCACCAGCATGGCGATCACGCTCTGGCCGTCTTCCAGCGTCATGCCCTTGACGCCGCGCGCGTTGCGGCCCAGCGGGCGCACGTCGTTCTCGTCGAAGCGCACGGCCTTGCCGCCGTCGCTGAACAGCATCACGTCGTGCTGGCCGTCGGTCAGGGCGGCGCCGATCAGGTAGTCGCCGTCGTCCAGGTTGACCGCGATGATGCCGGCCTTGCGCGGATTGCTGAATTCGTCCAGCGCGGTCTTCTTGACCGTGCCCATGCTGGTCGCCATGAACACGTAGTGGTCAGCCGGGAAGCTGCGGAACTCGCCTGTCAGCGGCAGCACCACGTTGATCTTCTCGCCGTCCTGCAGCGGGAACATGTTGACGATGGGGCGGCCACGCGATCCGCGCGAACCGGCCGGCACCTCCCACACCTTGAGCCAGTACAGCCGGCCGCGGTTGGAGAAGCACAGGATGTAGTCGTGCGTGTTGGCGATGAAGAGCTGGTCGATCCAGTCGTCTTCCTTGGTCGCCGTGGCCTGCTTGCCGCGGCCGCCGCGCTTCTGGGCGCGGTACTCGGACAGCGGCTGACTCTTGATATAGCCGCTGTGGCTGAGCGTGACCACCATGTCGGTGGGCGTGATCAGGTCCTCGGTCGAGAGGTCCTGGGCGCTGTGTTCGATCTCGCTGCGGCGGGCGCCCAGCTTGGTCTGGCCGAACTCGTTCTTCACCGCCACCAGTTCCTCGCTGATGATGGTCGAGACGCGTTCGGGCTTGGCCAGGATGTCCAGCAGATCGTCGATCTCGGCCATCACGTCCTTGTACTCGGCGACGATCTTGTCCTGCTCCAGCCCGGTCAGGCGCTGCAGGCGCATCTGCAGGATTTCCTGCGCTTGCGTCTCGCTCAGGCGGTACAGGCCGTCGCCCTGCATGCCGAACTCGCGTTCCAGGCCTTCCGGGCGGTAGTCGTCGGCGTTCACCGTGCCGCCGTCGGCCTTGGCGCGGGTGAGCATTTCGCGCACCAGTTGGCTGTCCCAGCTGCGCGTCATCAGCTCGGCCTTGGCCACCGGCGGGGTGGGGCTTTCGCGGATGATCTTGATGAACTCGTCGATGTTGGCCAGCGCGACGGCCAGGCCCTCGAGCACGTGGCCCCGGTCGCGCGCTTTGCGCAGGTTGAATACCGTGCGGCGGGTCACCACCTCGCGGCGGTGCTCCAGGAAGACGGTGATCAGGTCCTTGAGGTTGCACAGCTTGGGCTGACCGTCGATCAGCGCCACCATGTTGATGCCGAAGGTGTCCTGCAGTTGCGTCTGCTTGTACAGGTTGTTCAGCACCACCTCGGGCACTTCGCCGCGCTTGAGCTCGATCACCAAGCGCATGCCCGATTTGTCGGACTCATCCTGAATGTGGCTGATGCCTTCGAGCTTCTTCTCGTGCACCAGTTCGGCGATGCGCTCCTGCAGCGTTTTCTTATTGACCTGATAGGGGATCTCGTCAACGATGATCGCCTGGCGCTGGCCCTTGTCGATGTCCTCGAAGTGCACCTTGGCGCGCATCACCACGCGCCCGCGGCCGGTGCGGTAGCCGTCCTTGACACCCTGGATGCCGTAGATGATGCCGCCGGTGGGGAAGTCCGGTGCCGGGATGATTTCCATCAGCTCGTCGATCGAGCAGTCCGGGTTCTTCAGCGAATGCAGGCAGGCGTCCACCACCTCGTTGAGGTTGTGCGGCGGAATGTTGGTGGCCATGCCGACCGCGATGCCGCCCGAGCCGTTGACCAGCAGGTTGGGCAGGCGCGTCGGCAGCACCAGCGGTTCTTTTTCCGAGCCGTCGTAGTTCGGGCCGAAATCCACCGTCTCCTTGTCGATGTCCGCAAGCATCTCGTGCGCGATCTTGGACATGCGGATTTCGGTATACCGCATGGCGGCGGCGTTGTCGCCGTCGACCGAACCGAAGTTGCCCTGGCCGTCCACCAGCATGTGGCGCAGCGAGAAATCTTGCGCCATGCGCACGATGGTGTCGTACACCGCTCTGTCGCCGTGTGGGTGGTACTTACCGATCACGTCGCCAACGATACGGGCCGACTTTTTGTAAGGCCGGTTCCAATCGTTGTTGAGCTCGTGCATCGCGTACAGCACGCGCCGGTGCACCGGCTTGAGACCATCCCGCGCATCAGGCAGGGCGCGGCCCACGATCACGCTCATGGCGTAGTCGAGGTAGCTGCGGCGCATCTCCTCTTCCAGGCTGATAGGCAGGGTCTCTTTGGCGAACTGGGTCATGGACGATACGGTGGCTGAGAAAAGGATGCCGCGCAGGGCAATAGGCGATTTTAGGATGCGCGCCCAGAAGGGCCCGAAAACCCCGGTTGTTGCATGAAGGCAACGGTGCCGAAAACCATGTCGCTGCCGGGTCGTGGCGCCGCATGCACTGACCAACCGTTACACACGCTTGTGGCACAATGAATTCAGCGTCTTGTAAGACGTGAATGTGTTCCAATAACTGGCCCGCCTGTGGCTCATCTTGAGGAAAACCATGAAAAAACTGAACAAAGTGGCAATGCTGTTTGCAACCGCCGCCATGGCAACCGCCGCTGGCGCCCAATCCATCGACAACTGGCGCAATGGCACGTCGGAACTGGTCTGGAAGAACGGCACGAACGAACTGTGCTGGCGCGATGCCTTCTGGACGCCGGCGACCGCCGCCCAAGGTTGCGACGGCGCGATCGTGCCGGCCGCTGCACCCGCTCCGGCTCCGGCACCCGCCCCGGCCCCGGCCGCTGCACCCGCTCCGGCACCCGCCCCGGCCCCGGCTCCGGCTCCGGCTGCCACCAAGGTGACCTACGCTGCTGACGCATTCTTTGACTTCGACAAGGCTGTTCTGAAGCCCGAAGGCAAGGCCAAGCTGGACGATCTGGCCGGCAAGGTCAAGGGCATCAACCTGGAAGTGGTGATCGCCGTGGGCCACACCGACTCCACCGGTGCTGACGGCTACAACCAGAAGCTGTCGGTGCGTCGCGCCGAAGCTGTCAAGGCTTATCTGGTGAGCAAGGGTATCGAAAGCAACCGCATCTACACCGAAGGCAAGGGTGAAACCCAGCCCGTGGCCGACAACAAGACCCGCGAAGGCCGCGCCAAGAACCGTCGCGTGGAAGTGGAAGTGGTCGGCACCCGCGCCAACTGATCCTCTTCAGGTTCACCTGCAAAAAACCGCGCTTCGGCGCGGTTTTTTTATTTCACGATGACTCCAGCCTGGCACTTCGCTGGACTGCGCTGAAGCTGGATACAGCAGGTTTATCAATAACTTACGCGCGTCCATCATATGCCGGTGCTTTCTGAAACCTGACCCGGCTTCCACTCTCATGGCTCCCATGTGGCTCTTGGAAACGGGTCTTTCCGAGGAGTCATCATGGCCAAGATCAAACTCACCAAGACCGCTGTGGAGTCGGCGCAGCCCCAGGCGCAGGCGGTCGAACTGCGGGATACCGTGGTGCCTGGCTTCCTGTGCAAGATCACCCCGGCGGGTCGCCGGGTGTTCATGCTCCAGTACCGCACGAATGCCGGGGAGCGCCGCAAACCCGCCTTGGGCCTGTTTGGGGAGCTGACCGTCGAGCAAGCCCGCGTTATGGCCCAGGACTGGCTGGCCGAGGTTCGCCGGGGTGGCGATCCCGGCGGTGCCAAGACCGAGGCGCGCAAGGCCCCCACCATCGCGGAGTTGTGCAAGAAGTTCATGGAGGACTACTCCAAGAAGCGCAACAAGCCCAGCACGCAGGAAGGCTATCAGGGCGTCATCGACCGCTGCATCATCC
>Ga0067045_1002725_pt1 | contig 50949 bp, 28 predicted proteins | sample TerdegcTABiofilm_FD_59184 | JGI IMG/M metagenome (GOLD analysis project Ga0067045, IMG submission 59184) | Combined Assembly of (Gp0054472, Gp0054536) Wastewater bioreactor microbial communities from Singapore -Terephthalate degrading...
TCCGACTGAAGGGTGCGCAGAGGCAAGTTGTTGCGCGGGTTGCGGCTGCGCCGCAGGATTTTCTTAGGCATGGGTCCGGTGTCCAATGGGTTTCATGAGAACGGCCCCTGGTGACATAAGCCCTCAGGGGCCTGACGCGCCATGGGCGCACCGGAACCTGGATATCCCTTGTCTCACTTGCGTCCCCGCAGAGCCTGACTCCGTTTCTCCAGGCGGCTCCAGCATATCCGCGCTGACAAACCGTAGGCAAGTACCATTGGACACCGGACTTATGCCTTGAAAANCNCNNNNGCCGNANGAAGTTGCAGGAAGAGGAGAAGGGAAAAGGAAAAAGCAGGGAAAGATGGGGAAGAAAAGGAGAGGGTTTCCATTCAGAATTGTGGGATCGGGGCACGGTTTCTTGCCTTTCCCATTTTTCCAGAGCTTTTCCTTTTCCCTTCCCCTATTCGCACTTCATTCCGCTGAATACCTACTGCCTTGAAAATCCCGGGCCGAAGGCCCGCGCACCCCTCAGTCGGATGAACCTCATCTTTTCGGCAGCGGCCAAAGAGACCCTGATCGAGTTGGGTGTCGCCCAACCTGAATCGCCTTCGTGCCCCCCCTGTCATGGTGGAATCCGAGCGTAGTACAATACCGTGGGCGGGCCGGGCATCCTAGCGAGCTTGCAGAGTATGGACCCTTCGAAGTCGACAGTCACGATCGTCGAGCCGGCTCCGCACACGGAGACCGAGGGCGAGGAATCGGCCCGGATCACCCGCGAGGTCGCCAAACGCTACGAGGCGATCCTCCGGGAGCACCGCCTGGACTGGACCGAACATCACCGATTGATCCGGCTGTTGGGGTCGGGCAGCCACGGCCAGGTGTTCCTGAGCGAAGGCCGGGGGTCGGATGAGTTCTCGCTCCCGGTGGCCTTGAAGCTCTTTTCGCCGGCGCGGTTCAGGAACGAACGGGAGTACAGCGAGGCGATGCGGCGAGCGGCCCGGGTGGCAGCCAAGGTCGCGGGGCTCCAGCAGGACAACCTCGTCGACGTCCACCACTGGTTCGACCGGGGCTGGATCCGGGTGATGGAGATGGAGTGGATCGACGGCTTCGACCTGCGCCGCCTCCTCACGAAGCCGATGCTCGAAAGACTCCGCGGCCGCACGAGTCCCGAACGGTTCCACGAGATCCGCGAGGTCGTCGTCACCGACGGGCCCGATCAGCCTCGGCTGAAGCCGGGCGTGGCCGTGGCGATCGTCCGCGCGTGCCTGGCGGGGCTCGACGCCCTGCACTCGGCCGGGATCGTCCACGCCGACGTCAAACCGGCCAACGTCATGCTGAAGCGGACCGGCGACGTGAAACTGGTGGACCTCGGCTCCGCCTTCCTCATGGCCGACCCGCCGCGGTATCCGAGCTGCACCCCGGCCTACGCGGCCCCGGAGGTGCTGAAATCGCAGACCTGGTCGCCCCGGGCCGATCTGGCCAGCCTCGGCTACATGCTGGTGGAGATGTTGTCGGGCGTGCCGATGTCCGCCGGCGTCGGCGGTTACCAGGCCTTGTGGGAAGCGAAGATGTCCCTGCCGGAGCGGCTCCCCCACGTGCTCCCGCCCGATGTCGCCCGCAACGATCTCCTGCTGAGCTTCTGCCGGCGTCTGATCGCGGTCGATCCCGGGGCCCGCTTCGTCACCGCGGAAGAAGCCGATCTCGCCCAGGGCGGGGCGGCAGGCTTCCACCGCCAACTCATCAAAGGCGATCTGGCGAGCGAATACTACAGCGACATCCGCCGCTGGCTGCAAGACTTGGGAGACTGAACGTGAGCGACATCGTCCGGTTCTCTGTCTCGGTCGAAGACGACCTCTTGGAGAAGTTCGATCGCTTCTGCCGCGAGGAACAGTTCGCCACCCGGAGCGAAGCGGTGCGGCAACTGATCCGCGACACGCTCACCCGCCGGGCCTGGATGAGCGAGTCCCAGGAGGCTGCGGGGACCTTGACCCTGGTCTACGACCACCACCGTCCCCAACTCCGCGACAAGCTCCTCCAGTTGCAGCACGACAACACCGCGTATGTCGTCGCCACGCTGCACGTCCACCTGGAGCACGATCTCTGCCTGGAAGTGATCGCCTTGCGGGGCCCGGCCTCGCACTTGCAGAAGATCGCCTCGAAGCTCAGGGGGCTCAAGGGCATCTTCAAAGGGGAGTTGGTCATGGCCAACGCCCATACGGATTGACTGCCCTCTGCAAGTCTGGGATGGTGAAAGGACGGCAGGGACCGTCCGTCGCAGCGTGGCGCAAGCGCCGGCAGCGGTCTGCGGCACAGCCGCCCTCGGATGTGGGAAGCGGTGCAAGGCCGCCCCGGGCCGTGTGAGCCGCTGCGCCGCCGGGAGCGGCTGTGCCACGCCGGGCCGATTCCCCAGAGCGGCCCTTCGTGCTAAACTTGCCCCCATTGGCAACTTTCCCGCCCGATTCCGAGTTGATGACACCGCCATGAAGGCTCGATTCCGCAATGCTTACGTCCTCGATGTCGTATCCGACGACCACCCGGGCATCGTGGCGGCCGTGACCACGGCGGTTGAGGCCTTGGGAGGGAACATCGATGCGTGCAGCCAGACCGTGTTGGGGGGATACTTCACCCTCATTATGATCGTAAGCACCCCCGATCCGGTCGCCCCTGAAGACCTCGCCGAACAGGTCCGGGGGGCAGGCACGTCGCATTCGCCGTTCCAGGTGTTGGCTCGTGTGGCCCTTCCACCGGAGAACCTCGCCCCGTCGGAGAAGTGCGATCGGTTCGTGATCACCGCGTTCGGCGAGGACCAGCCGGGCATTGTGCGGCGGTTCAGTCAATACCTGGCCGGCCGGGACATCAACATCGTCGACCTGTACGGCGACCGCCACGGCGACGAGTTCGTGCTGATCGGCCAATTGGAGGTGCCCACCCACTGGGACATCCGGATGCTGCAAACCGACCTGGAACACATGGGCGAGGAGTTGGGCTTCGCCGTGAAACTCCAGCACGAGAACATCTTCGTGGCCACCAATCAGTTGCGTTTGACATATTCCACGTAGTGATCGCGTGATGTCCTTCCCGCATCGCTTTCCTGCACCCGAGACGCCGACCCATGTTGCGGACCGACGAGATCCTATCCACGATTGAGATGCTTCACGCCGAGCACCTCGACGTGCGCGCCGTGACCCTGGCGTTGAACATCGACGATTGTGCGGCCCCGAGCATCGACCACGTGTGCCGCAAGCTCAAGAACAAGATCCTCAGCCGGGCCAGCCGGCTGGTGGAGACGTGCGACCGGGTCGGGGCGAAGTACGGGATCCCGGTGGTCAACAAGCGTCTGGCGATCTCTCCCGTGTCGACGATCCTCGCCGGGCACGGCCACGCGGCCGCCGTCCAGGTGGCCCGGGCCCTCGATGCCGCGGCGTCCGAGTGCGGCGTCGATTTCGTGGGCGGGTTCACGGCCCTGGTCCACAAGGGAATCAGCCCGGCCGACGCCGTCGTGATGAACTCCCTGCCCGAGGTCCTCTCCCAGACGCGGCAGGTGTGCGCCTCGGTCAACGTGGCCTCGCGCAAGGCGGGGATCAACATGGACGCGATCCACCAGATGGGCCACATCCTGCTCCGGATCGCCCAGGCCACGGCCGATCAGCGAGGTTTCGGTTGCGCCAAGCTGGTCATCTTCGCCAACATCCCCGAGGACAATCCGTTCATGGCCGGGGCCTACATGGGTGCGGGCGAGCCGGAGACCACCATCAACATCGGCGTCTCCGGCCCCGGCGTCGTCTGCAGCGCCCTGAAACGCCGCCTTGCGAGGGAGAAGAACCTCACGTTGGGCGACCTGGCCGAGGAGATCAAGATCACGAGCTTCCGCGTGACCCGGGTGGGCGAACTCATTGGCCGGGAAGTGGCGGCGGAGCTTAAGGTGGCCTTTGGAATCGTGGACCTTTCGCTCGCCCCCACGCCGACGGTCGGCGACAGCGTGGGCGAGATCCTCAGGACGCTCGGCATCGCCCGCATCGGCGCCCCCGGCTCCACGGCCGCCGTGGCCATGCTCAACGACGCGGTGAAGAAAGGCGGGCTGTTCGCCTCCAGTTCGGTCGGCGGGTTGAGCGGCGCCTTCATCCCGGTGAGCGAGGACTCCGCCCTGGCCGAGGCCGTCAGGGACGGCCATCTCGTACTCGAGAAGCTCGAAGCCATGACCGCGGTCTGCTCGGTCGGCCTCGACATGGTCGCCATCCCCGGTGATACACCCGCCGAAACGATCGCCGCCATCATTGCCGACGAGATGGCCATCGGCGTGATCAACGACAAGACCACGGCCGTGCGGCTCATCCCGGTCCCTGGAGCGAAGGCGGGCGACCACGTCGATTTCGGCGGCCTCTTCGGATCCTCCCCGATCCTGGAAATCCGCAACGCCGGGGCGAGCGAGGCCTTCGTCCACTTCGGCGGCCGCATCCCGGCGCCGCTCCAGTCGCTGGGGAACTAGAACCGGTCCTTGCCCCCGGGGGAAGGACCGCTCGCTCCGTGTGTTGCTCTCCGCAACGGCGATCTTGACGTTCTCCACGAGCGTCTCGCGCTCGGCGCAGCTCTCCCGACCTCGCCGCATCGCTGACCGCAGGTCTCCGAAGACACGATAAAGGGGACAGTCGCATATATTGGATAAGATAGGAAATGCAGCCATTCACACGCTATCCAAACTACCCAGTATATGCGCCTGTCCCCTTTATAAAGGCCCCCGTTTCGTCTGCCCCGTTGCGTCCCCCGGAGGACTCTATTTCTACTGCGCAGGGTCGCCAATTCCCTACAACCTATTGGGTCACTAGCAGTGCTGCCAGCACAACCTGTTGACGTATTTCCCGAACCCTGCGCAGTAGAACCATCCAACCGCCTTCCGTCCCCTGCCGGCTTGTCCGGCATAGGGCGGAGATTGGTGTGCGGGTAGCTTTCAGTCGGATTCACCTGCCGGACGAGCTGGCTGGGGTCTTTTCACGATCATCCTGCCAGAGTCTCGAAAAGGGGGAAAGTGGCAAAAGCGGTTAGAGGACGCAGTTGCACTTGCCCAGGGACGACGTCATGGCCAGGCCGTCGAACATCGGGCGGTCTTCCAGGCAGAGGCCGATTTCCAGATCCGGCCGGAGCCGGCGGATCGCGTCGATCAGCACGCGATACGCCTGCCGCCGCACCACGGTCGGGAACCGCAATCGGCCGTCGGCCGAGCGGCCGTTGCTGCGGTCGAGGGAGGCGGAGATCGGGTTGTCGGGGCCGAGTTTGAGGTCGGTCAGACGCAGGGCCTGGGGGTAGGAACAGATGGAGCCGAGCGTGATCCGCCTGAGCGGCACGCGCCTTAGCAGTTCTTCCAGGAACGCGACGTAGGCGGCCTGCCACCCGAGCACGGGAAGGATCGGCATCAGCACGGTCCGCACCGGATACCCCGCCTCGGCACACCGGCACATCGCCTCGATCCGGTCCTGCACGTCCGGCGTGTTTCGCTCCAGCGAGCGGGCGACCCTCGGGGCGTTGACGGTCCAGGAGAGAATCGTGTGGCCTGCGTGGTCGAGGTCGAGCAGGTTGTCGATCTCCGTGCTCTTGGTGAGCACCACCATCCGGGCCAGGCGGTGTTGGGCGAAGAACGGGACGAGCTGCCGCGAGTAGCCGGTCAGCGCATCGAGGGCAAGTCCATCCTGGAGCTTGCCGAGGTAGAAGGCGGTGGGCTCCGTGAAGTCCTTGGCGACCCGGTCGATGGTGTCGAGGATCTCGTCGAGATTGACGAACACCTTGACGGTGGGCGAGAACCACACCCCTTGCGTGCCCGCCAGGTAGCAGTAGTCGCAGCCGTAGGGGCAGAATCCGTAGGGCGAGAAGTGCCAATAGTTGGGACAGGCGGTCCCCTCCTCGTCGCTATGGCGGACCGCGCTTCGGTGCTCGCCGAGCACGAGAGTCCGCTTCCCATGCAGGTGCGTCTGGAGCGGATTGCCGCCTCCCACGCGGACGCGATTGTGCGGCGTCTCGAGCTGGCGATCGACCTCGGCGTCAGGATACGCCGCGCAGATCGACTCCACGAACTGCCGCCGCGCCGGCGTGGACAGGCTCCCCTTGGCCAGCACGATCCGCGCCGGGGCGAACAGGACCGCCGGACGGGGACGCCACGCGCCGGGAGATCCGACCGAAGGTGCCATGCCGGGAACGAGCCTTTCGGAGGGGATAACCACCCTCCAGTATGCTCATGCGGCGTCCCACTCGCAACGGAAAAGACCCTAGGCCCCGAACTTGGCCAACCGCCCGGCGTGGGCCAGGGCGAGCGGCATGAGGTAGATGGCCTCGAACTGGCCCAGGCCGCCGCGCAGGGCCTCGGTCTCGCCGAACGACTGGCAGGCGTCGGGCCGGCAGGTGGCGGCCGAGAGGAGCACGGGCACCGGATGCCAACTGTGGCCGGCCATCTTGGCCGGCGTGCTGTGGTCGCCGGTCACGATCAGCACGTCGGGCTTCAGGGCCTCGACCCGGGGCACGATCGCGTCGAACGCCTCGACCATCTTCACCTTCTCTGCAAAATTGCCGTCCTCGCCGCGGCTATCGGTGTACTTGAAGTGGACGAAGAAGAAATCAAAATCCTTCCACGCCTGCTCCAGCACGTCGATCTCCTCGGCGAGCGACTTCGGCTTGCCGACGATCTCCATGCCCACGAGCCGCGCCAGGCCTTTGTACATCGGGTAGACGGCGATGGCCGCGGCCTTCAGCCCGTAGACCTCCTGGTACGAAGGCAGGGCCGGCTTCACGGAGAAGCCCCGCATCGTCAGGCCGTTGGCCTTCGGCTGCCCGGCGAGGATTTTTTCGGCCTGGGCGACGAACTCCTTGGCGATTTCGGCGGTCCGCTGGCTGCCGGGCTCGGCGGCCTTGGGCTCCAACGGCGGCACGCCGGTCTTCTGCGGGTCGGTATCCTCGACGTGCCCGCCCAGCCCCTCACCGCGGAAGACTACGGCGAAGCGATGCTCCTGGACCGGCTCGACGAAGACCTCGACCCCGGGGATCTTCACCTGGCGGAGCGAGATGGCCAACGGACCGCTCTGGTCGGTCGGAATCCGGCCCGCCCGGCGATCCGTGATCGTCCGGCCCGGCCCCAGGGTGCAGAAGTTGCACCGGATGGCCACGTCGTTGGGCCCCACCGCGAAGCCGATCCCGGTCGCTTCCAGGACGCCGCGGCCAATCACATACTTGAGGGGGTCGTAGCCAAAGAGTCCCAGGTGTCCCGGACCACTCCCTGGGGTGATGCCGAGCTTGATCGGGATTGTGCTTCCCAGAGTGCCTGATTTTGCCAGACGGTCCAGATTGGGCGTCTTCGCCACCTCAAGCTCCGTCGGCCCCCCCGGTTCCATGGGCAGTCCCCCAAGCCCGTCGGCCACGAGAAGCACGATTTTCGACTTGGCCTTTTCAGCAAGACTGCGAACGAGATCCTGGATATCCATCGTGTCGGTCCTCAAGTAAGGTTGATGTGCGAGGTTGGAGTCTCTTTGGTAACAGATAAGGGACAAGGCTTTCAAGGGGTTACGCCGGATTGCTGGGCCGGGGATTGGGCGGCGAACCAGGTCAGGCCGAATTTCTCGCCATCGTGGGGCAGGTCAGCGACCTGCCCCATACGCATCAAGTTAAGAAATGTCTGAGGGTGTGAGAAAGGGAAAGGGGGAAAAGAGGAAATTGGAAAAGGAGGTTTTGTGGGGATGTTGGCGACCGCAATCAAGAAACATGCTCTTTCCCACTTCTCCCTTTTCCCTCTTTTCCCTTTCTTACACCCGATTCACCGGCCTCTATCCTTAACTTGATGTCTAGGGGGCAGGTCGCTGACCTGCCCCACGTGTCGCCCCCCCCTAGCGGTGATTGACTTCCATCGCTATTCTGCGGTGGTGCAGTGATGGGGGATCGCCTCCAACCCCTACGTCTGGCCACTGAGGATGCGATGCCCCTCCCTTGAAGAGGCCGCCCTCGGCGGTGCCTTGGATTGAAGCACAAGGAATCACCCATGCAAGCCCTTCACGAGCGCCCGGAGTGGCAGCGCCTTCAGAAGCATTACGAAGAGACCCATCGGTTCCACCTGCGAGACCTTTTCCGGGAATCGCCGGCCCGGGCCGAAGCGATGTCCCTCGAAGCGTGCGGTCTGCTCTTGGATTACTCGAAGAACCGGATCTCGGCGGAGACGGTCGGCCTGTTGCTCCGGTTGGCCGAGAGCGCCGGCTTGCGGCAGGCGATCGAGCGGATGTTCGCCGGCGAGAAGATCAACGTGACCGAGGGCCGCGCGGTGCTGCACGTTGCGTTGCGGAATCGCTCGGGCGATCCGATCTGCGTCGACGGCGAGGACGTGATGCCCAAGGTCCGCGCAGAACTCGCCAAGATGGAGGCGTTCGCCAGGATCGTGCGCGGGGGCCAGCGCGTGGGGCACCGCGGGAAGCCGATCCGCAACGTAGTGAACCTCGGCATCGGAGGCTCGGACTTGGGCCCGGCCATGGCCTGCGAGGCACTAAGACCCTTCAGCGACCGCAATCTGACCGTGCGGTTCGTCTCCAACGTCGACGCCTCCCATTTCGTCGAAGCGACTCGCGACTTGGACCCGGCCGAAACGCTCTTCGTCGTCGTGAGCAAGACGTTCGGTACCCAGGAGACGCTCACCAACGCCTATTCCGCGCGGAAGTGGCTCTTGGAATCGGTGGGCGACGGCTCGTTGGCCTCGTCGCCCGACTCCGACACGGCCCGGGCGGTTGTTCAAAAGCACTTCGTGGCCGTCTCGACCAACAGGCGGAAGATGGAAGAATTCGGGATCGACGCCGATTCCGGCGCCTTCGACATGTGGGACTGGGTCGGGGGCCGCTATAGCCTCTGCTCGGCGGTCGGGTTGTCGCTGATGATCGCGATCGGCCCGGAGAACTTTGGACGGATGCTCGACGGGTTCCATGCCATGGACCGGCATTTCCGCACTGCACCGCTGGATCGCAACATGCCGGTTCTGCTCGGGCTGCTCGGAATCTGGTACAACAACTTCTTCGGGGCCCAGACCCAGGCCATCCTCGTCTACGACCAGTACCTCAGCCGATTCGCCGCCTATTTGCAGCAGGCCGACATGGAGTCCAACGGCAAGTCGATCACCCTGGACGGCTCGCCGGTGGCCTGGCAGACCGGGCCGGTGGTGTGGGGCGAACCCGGCACCAACGGCCAGCACGCCTTCTACCAACTGCTCCACCAGGGAACCAAGCTCGTCCCGGCCGACTTCATCGGATTCGCCCGAAGCCAGAATCCGCTCGGCGACCACCACGCCAAACTGATGGCCAACTTCTTCGCCCAGACCGAGGCGCTGGCCTTCGGCAAGACCGCCGAAGAGGTGCGGGCGGAGCTGGAGGAAGAGGCCTGGAAGAAGAACGCCTCCCCCAAGTTGGAATTGATCCCCCACAAGACCTTCCCCGGCAACCGACCGACCAACACCATCCTGGCCGAGACCCTCGATCCAAGAACGCTTGGAACACTCATCGCCCTCTACGAACACAAGATCTTGGTCCAGGGGGTGATCTGGGGCATCAACAGCTTCGACCAGTGGGGTGTCGAGTTGGGCAAGCAGCTTGCGGGCCGGATCCTCCCGGAGCTTCAGGCAGGAAGTCCCCCTCCCTTGGAGCACGACACTTCGACCTGTCAACTCATCCGGTGGTACCGCAAGCACCGGTGACGCCAAATTCGTTGACGCCGCAGCGTATGCCCAGGATACTGGGATAGGCTGTATCTTAAGGTGCCAAGGGCAGGCCCGGGTGGGGGGGCACGCCATGGAGCAGCATTCTGACCGCGGGCACGACGGCGTCCAGCCCGGATCCTTCGCGCCTCCGGGGTTCCGTCGGACCCTGCCTGCGTCGCAGTCGTGCTCCGTCAGTCGTACTTGGATGTGTGGCACAGCCGCCCTCGGCTGTGCAGGGCGTTTCGCACAGCCGAGGGCGGCTGTGCCACGTGGGATCATCGCTTCATCGATCAGGGCATGCCCGACGGAGAACCTACCCGACGAGACGATACCGCGTTGAACGCGGTAGACAGACCACGTGAGGGGGATGGTAATACCCCGCAAGACTCGTGAATGGGCCGGCCGTTTCATTGGTACTAGATTCAGGCGAATGACGAATATAGACAGAATGGGCGGTCGCTATAGCGTCGGAAGACTGCGCGATCTGTACCGATAGCCCAGGCCTTCTTGTGTCCCCTCGTGAGGAGTGCCATGCCATCGCAAGTCTGGAAACGGACCCTACGGGGGATCCAGCAGTGGTCCCGGCGTAGGAAGCGAGCCCGCTCGTTCGGCTACGAACTCTACCCGAGACTCCAAGTCTACGAGTTGGAGCCGCGTCGCGTGCTGAGCGGCATGCCGGCGGCCTGGATCACCGCGAGCCACGAGTTGGTCATCAGCGCCGGTTCGCAGGCCGACGACGGCCAGGCCGACTCCTTCGTCGTGGCCCGGCAGGGCGACCAGGTTTCTGTCTCCGTCAACGGAACGGAAGCGTATTCGGGCACTGCCAGCGACCTCTCCAAGATCCTTGTCCATGGGTCGAGCGACGACGACACGCTCACGATCGACTGCTCCGGCGGCGATCCCCTTCCCGGCGGCGGCCTCGTGTTCCACGGCAACGGCCACACGCAGGGAAGCGCCGACACGCTGATCCTCGACGCCGGATCGCTCGGCGCGAGCGTTGATACGCTCACCCAACGGTTTGAAGGGGCTGAGTCCGGCTCGATCCGCCTGACGTTCGGCGGCGAGACCGACGCCGACTCCTCCTGGATCTCCTATACGCAGGTTGGGTCGATCCAGGAGGCCGTCGAGGCCGATCACGTCGTCCTCCAATCCGATCTTGGCGGCCAGACGTTCCTCCTTGCCGACAACGGGGTCTCGGGCGACGGCATCTCCACGATCCGAGTCTCCGACGGGCTTCAGGTCGCCTTTCAGGCCCCCCGGGAGTCCCTCACGATCGAGACGTCCGGCCAGTCCCAGGCGGCCGGAGACGTCGTCACGCTCGATTCGCTCGACGTGGGGCCCGGCGTGGACCTCCTGATCTGCGGGGATGCCGACGACACGCTCACCGTCTTCGGGACGATCGACCTCCACGGGGGAGACCTGTCCGCTCAGTGCGGCTCGATCAGTGTCGACGGGACGATCGCGGCGGGCAACGTGACGCTCGACGCGGGCCCGGCGGGGACCCTGGCCGTCTCCGGCACGATCGACGCCTCGGGCCCCGAACCCGGCCAAAACGCCGGCGAAGTCCGGCTCTGCGCCGAGCACCTCGAATGGACCGACTCGGCCAGGATCGAGGCCCGCACGCTCATCGTGGACCCGGCCACGATCACCATCGACGCGGGCTACGCGGCCTGGATCGTCGGCGAACTGAGCTTCACGGATGTTGAGATCGTCGCCGACGAGGCGATCTACGTGCAGGCCCTCGTGGATGCCAGCGGCGCGGCCGGCAGTCACCGCCTGACCTTGACCGCGCCCGTCATCGTCTTCAGCGACGGCGCCGACCTGTTGACGGGCCAGGGCGACCTCGTCCTCAACGGCGACGTGACGCTCGAGGACGGCGCGATCGTCACGCTCTCGACGGGCGGCGGCGGCGGCGGCGTGATTGATCTTGCCGGTACGGTCAACGGCAGCGAGGGGGGACTCGCGGAAGCGCTCGCAGTCCTCTCCGGTTCCGGGACGATCTGGTTCGCGGGTGCCATCGGCGGGACGGCCGCCATCGACACGCTCTTCGTCGAGTCCGAGTCGGGCGGTATCGTGATCGACGGCACGATCGACGGCGCCCAGTCGGTGACGCTCAACACGAGCGGGATCACGTATCTCAATGCCGCGATCGGCGGGGCGACGCCCATCGGCACCTTGACGACCGGCGAGGGCGGGATCACCCGGCTCGGCGCCGACATCACGGCCTGTGGCGGCACCCTGATCTTCGACGACGCCGTCGAGCTCACCGCCGACACGACCCTGACCGACACCGGGACCACCGGGATTTTTTTCAATAGCACCCTGGACGGCGACGGAAACGGCCCCTGGAGCCTGACGGTCGTGACGACCGACCCCGACGCCCGGATCGAGTTCAACGACGCGGTCGGCGCCGGCCAGCCGCTCAACGACTTGACCATTACCAACGCGGGCGAACTCGTCATTGCGGCGGACGCCGGCATGACCCTGGAGGGAGCGTTCCTGCAAGACGGCGACGGAGCAGTGCAGACCGCCGGGGACATCACCGCGCAAGGCAGCGTCACCTTCACGTCGGCAACCACGCTCACCGACAGCGTGGCCATCGAGTCGGCCACCGGCGACATCGCCTTCCTGGACACGGTCGATGGGACCACCGAGGGCGTCGAGGACCTGACCCTCACGGCCAACTCCGGCAGCATCACGTTCCACGCCACGGTCGGCGACGATACCGCGTTGGGGGCGATTCTGATTACCACGGCGGTCGATGTCGAGGCCTTCGACGCGATCACCGCGGCCAGCTTCGTCCAATCGGCCGGCGACGGCACCACCACGCTCCACGCCGACGTGACCACGAGCGCCTCCGAGGGGATCGACCTGACGACGGGCCGGGTCGTGCTCGACTGGATTCACCTGACCGCCGCCGGAGACGGCGGCGTGCGGTTCGACGCCCCGGTCGAACTCGCCGGGCCGGTGGAGATCGATGCGGGAGGCGAGATCCGTTTCGAGAACACCGTGGTCTCGCCGGGCGGCGAGGCCGCTTCGCTCATTTTGAATACGCCGGCCGACGTGCTCTTCCTCGACGCGGTCGGGTCCGGCGCGGACAACGCCCTGGGGGCGATCACCATCCTCAATGCCGACTTCGTCGACGCCGACAGCACGATCACCGCCGCGAGCCTCGTCCAATGCGCCGGGACCGGCACCACCACCCTCCGCGGCGACGTGACCACCTCGGCCGCCGAGGGCGTGGACCTCACCACCAGTGAAATCGTCCTGGAGGAGATAAGCATCCTCGCCGCGGGCGGAGGGATCGTGCGGTTCAACGGCCCCGTGGACCTCGCCGGTTCCGTGGAGATCGACGCCGAGGGAACGATCACCTTCGAGAGCACGGTGACCTCCTCGGGCGGCCCCCAGGCCCTGACCTTGACCTCGGACGCCGATGTCGAGTTCAACGACGCCGTCGGGGCCGGCGCGGGGAACCAGCTCGGTGCGATCACGATCGCCTCGGCCGTCGCCGTGACGGCCAGCGGGACGATCCGGGCCGCCAGCTTCGTGCAAGAGGCCGGCTCCGGCGTGACGACGCTCTGCGACGACGTCACCACGTCGGATCCCGCGGGGATCGACATCTCCACGGCCACGGTCGTCCTCGACGGCCTGACCCTCACGGCCTCCGGCGAAGGCATCGTGCGGTTCGACGCCCCGGTGGACCTCACCGGCGCGGTCTCCGTGGTCGCGGATGGCGGGATCACGTTCGAGCAGACGGTCGTCTCCTCGGGCAATGCGGCGGAGAGCCTGACCTTGGCCTCCGGCGGCAATATCGAGTTCAAAAGCTCCGTGGGGGCGGGGGCCGGGAACCAACTCGGCGCCATCACCATCACGACGGCCGTGGACGTCACGGCCGCCAGCACGATCGAGGCCGCCAGCCTCGTGCAAGAGTCAGGAAGCGGCACCACGACCCTCGCCGGCGACGTGACCACCTCCGAGTTCGAGGGCGTGGACCTCACCACGAGCCGGATCGCGTTGGACAGCCTGAGCATCCGCGCTGCGGGCGGCGGGATCGTGCGGTTGGGTGGCCCGGTCGACCTCCTCGGTCCCGTGGACATCGACGCCGACGGCACGATTACCTTTGAGAAGGCCGTCGTTTCCTCGGGCGGGGCGGAAGCGCCCCTGACTCTGGTTTCCGGCGAGGACATCCTCTTCGTCGGGGCCGTGGGAACCGGCGCCGACAACGCACTGGGCGCGATCACCATTACGGACGCCGTCGACGTCACCTTCGACAGCGCCGTCGTCGCCGCCAGCCTGGTTCAAGTGGCGGGAAGCGGCACGACCACGCTCCATTCCGACGTGACCACGACGGACGCCGAGGGCGTCAATCTCACGGCCAGCGAAATCGTCCTCGACGGACTGACCATCCAAACCATCGGTGACGGGATCGTGCGACTGAACGGTCCGGTGGACCTTACCGGTTCGGTGGAGATCGACGCCGAGGGCGCGATCACGTTCGAGGACGTGGTCATCTCCTCGGACAGCGCGGCCCGGGATCTGACCTTGGCGTCGGGCGACAACATCACGTTCAAGGCCGCCGTCGGGGCCGGCCCGGACAGCCAGCTCGGCGCGATCACGATCACCACGGCGGTTGACGTGACGGCCGAGTCCACGATCGACGCCGCCAGCCTGGTGCAACTGGCGGGAAGCGGCACGACCACGCTCCGTGACGACGTGACCACCACGGCCGCGAAGGGAATCGACATCACGGCCGACGAGATCGTCCTCGACGGGCTGAATCTCAAGACCACGGGCGAAGGGATCGTGCGGTTCGGCGGCCCGGTCGACCTCACCGGCGACGTGGACATCGACGCCGAAGGGACGATCACCTTCGAGGACATCGTGATTTCTTCCGGCGCCAGGGCCCGGGCGCTCACCCTGGCCTCCGACGCGAATATCGTCTTCAAGGACGCGGTCGGGGACGGCGCGGACGGCGATCTCGGCCCGATCACCATCACCACGGCGGTTGACGTCACGGCCGAGAGCGCCATTTCCGCAGCCAGCCTCGTCCAGGTGGCGGGAAGCGGCACCACGACGCTCCGCGGCGACGTGACGACCACGGCCGTTCGGGGCCTGGACCTCACGGCCAACCAAATCGTGCTCGACGGTGAGGACGCCGGGGGCCTGAGCCTCGTGAACACGGCCGCCGGCACCGTCCGGCTCAACGGCCCGGTGCGGCTCGCGTCCGACGTCCTGATCGACGCGGCCGACGGGCTGATCCTCTTCACGACCGCCGCCACGATCGACGGCGAAGTCGGCCAAGACAACGACCTGACCCTTTCGGCGGGCGATGGGAGCGTGAGCTTCAACGCCGACATCGGCGATACCCAGGCGATCGGCAACCTCACGGTAACAGAAGCCGGCGCGGGCGTAACCTTTGGCGGGACGGGCGGCCCGGACTACGGCGTCGTGGGCAGCGTCCGCACCGACGGCGAGATCAATCTCGGCAGCGAGGACGTGATCGGGGGCAAGATCGCGCTGAACGGCGGCGACGGCGACATGATCGTCTTCACCACCAGCGGCGACAGGGTCCGTTTCAACGGCGCGGTGGAACTTCAGAGCGACGTCTTCCTCGACACCGGCCTGATCGACCCGAACGATCCCGCCAGCCCGGCGGGCGCGGAAATCCGCTTCACCCTCGATGCCCCCATCGACAGCGAGGACGGCGAGCACAACGACCTCATCCTCTCGGCAGGCGCCGACGGCACGGTGAGCTTCAATGCCGACATCGGGGCCGACGTGGCCCTGGGGCAATTGATCGTCACCGAAGCCAAGGGCGTGGCCTTCGGAAACGACCCGGACGCCGCCGATCCCGACCTGGCCCCGATCACCACGGTGCAGGTCGACGGCGACCCCGATCCCCTGAACCAGGACGATTTCGACATCAACCTCGGCAGCGTCACCGCGATCGGCGAAGACGGGATTACCTTCAACGCCGGCGACGGGCAGACGATTTCGCTGGTCACCACGGGCGACAGGATTCGCCTCAACGGGGCCGTGGAACTCCGGAGCGACGTCCTGATCGACACCGACGGCGGAACCGGGCTCGGGGCCGAGATCCGCTTCACGCTCAACGCCACGATCGACAGCCAGGCGACGGAGAACAACGACCTGACGCTCACCGCGGGCACCGACGGCATCGTGAGCTTCAACGCCGACATCGGCGCCAACGCGGCGTTGGGGCAGTTGATCGTCACCGAGGCCTACGGCGTGGAGTTCGGCCACGATCCCGGCTTCGCCGACCCGGACCTGGCCACCATGACCACGGTCCGCGTCGACGGCGACCTCGATCCGCTGAACCCGGACGACTTCGACATCAACCTGGGCAGCGAGGGCGCGATCGGGCCCGGCGGCATCCGGCTCGACGCCGGCGACGGGGAGACGATCTCGTTCGTCACCTCGGGCGACAGGGTCCGGTTCAACGGCCAGATCGAGCTGCGGAGCGACGTTCTCGTCGACACCACCGACGAAGGCAACGCCTCCGGGGCGGAGATCCGCTTCACGGCCGACACCCCCATCGACAGCCAGGGCGGCGAGAACAATGACCTGACCCTCACGGCGGGCGCCGACGGCACGGTGAGCTTCAACGCCGACCTCGGCGCCACCTTTGCCCTCGGTCAACTCATCGTCACCGAGGCGAGAGGGGTGGCGTTCGGGAACGACCCCGGCGCCGATCCGGACCTGGGGGAAGTGAGCATGGTCCGCGTCGACGGCAACCCCCTCGATCCCGACGCCTACGGCATCCTCGTCGGGAGCCTGACGGCCATCGGGTCCGACGGCATCACGCTCAACGCGGGGCCGGGCGGCGAGATCGTCTTCACGACCACCGCCGACGGGATCCACTTCCACGGCGCCGTGACGCTCGCGAGCGACGCCCGGATCGACACCACCGACGCCGGCGCCGCGGCGGAAGGCGCCGATATCCTCATCGACGGAACCATCGACGGGACGAGCGGCGACCCGGCCGAGAACCTCACGCTCATCTCCCATAATGGCTCGATCACCGTGACCGGGACGATCGGCGGCAGCGTGCCGCTGGGTACCCTCTCGCTCCAGGACGACGAGCCGGACTCGACCGGCTCCGCCGTCTTCCAAAGCGCCGTCCACGTGACGGCGCTGGAGACCTTCGGTCAGCCTTACGCCGTGGAATTCCTCGGCGGCGGCTCCGTCACCGAGGCGGTCGAGTTCCTCAACACGGGCGGGGTCACGCTCGGCGATACGGTCGACGACCAGTTCACCTTCGGCAACGGCGTCACTTCCGTCGAGAGCGAAACGTCGATCGGCGGCACGATCCGGACCCTCAACGCGAATATCGACTTCGCCAACACCCGGGTTCTGGCCGATGCCCGGCTCTTCACGGCCGGCGGCGAGATCACGTTCGAGGGGACCGTCGACAGCGAGGAAACCGAACAGAACACCCTGGAACTCACGGCCGGCTCGGGCAAGGTGGAGTTCCAGGGTGACGTCGGCGCGGAGTGGGGCCTGAACCAACTGGTGGTCCACACGGCCGGGGAAGTGCTCCTGGGAAGCGAGGCGACGCCCATCCACGTGGTCCACGCGGCCGGCGGGATCGACCTGGGGCAAGACTCCGTGATCGCCGGGGGCATTCACCTCAACGGCGGCGACGACCTGCTGGTCATGAGCACGGCAAGCGGCGCGGTTCGCCTCAACGGTGCAGTGACCCTCGAAAGCCACGTCCGAATCGACACCAGCGATGGGGGAGGGGCCGTGGGAGGGGAAATCCGCTTCACGCGCAACGCCCCGGTCGATAGCCAGACCGGTGAGAACAACGTCTTGACCCTCTCGGCAGGCACCGACGGCACAGTGAACTTCAACGCCGACCTCGGCGCAACCGCCGCGCTTGGCCAACTGATCGTGACCGAGGCGGCAGGCGTGGCGTTTGGGAACGACCTGAGCGCCGCGGACCCGGACTTCGGCCTGGTCACTACGGTCCGGGTGGATGGCGGCGACGATCCCGACGCGTTTGCCATCGACATCGGCCGCGACACGGAGATCGGCGATGGCGGGATCACGCTCAACGGCGGCGACGGCGGCACGATTTCCTTCATCACCACCGCGGATGCCGTGCGACTGAACGGCGCTACGGTTTTCGAGAGCCACGTTCTGATCGATACCACGGATGAAGGCCGGGCCGGGAGTGAGGAAGGTGCCGAGGTCCGCTTCACCCGCCACGCCACGATCGACAGCGCGGCCGACGAGAGCAATCGTCTCACCCTCACGGCCGGCACCGAAGGGATCGTGAGCTTCAACGGCGACATCGGCGTGGACCAGCCCCTGGGCCAGTTGGTTGTTACCGACGCCTACGGCGTGGTCTTCGGCGGCGAGACCCCGGAAGAGGAAGCCCCGATCACCACGGTCCGCGTGGGCGGCGGCGATCTCTTGCCGGGCGAGTACGGAATCAACCTTGGCAGCCATACCGCGATCGGCGACGGCGGGATCCTCCTGAACGCGGGCAAGGACCTCTCCGGCGAGTCGCTTACCTTGACACTCGCCACGGCGGGCGAGGCGGTTCGCTTCAACGGCGCGGTCGAGTTGCAGAGCCATGCCGCGGTCGATACGACCGACAGCGGCCAGCCCGGGGCCGCCATCCGCTTCACCGCCAACGCCCCCGTCGACAGCCAGGCCGGAGAGCACAACGACCTGACCCTCACCGCCGGCGTGGGCCTTGTGGAGTTCAATGCCGACCTCGGGGCCGATGTCGCCCTCGGCCGGCTGGAGGTCACGCAGGCCGACGCGGGCGTGGTGTTCGGGGGCTGGGACGAGGTGCTGGGCGACCAGGGGCCGGTCCACATCGTCAGCGCGGACCGGGGCATCGACCTGGGAAGCCGCGAGGTCATCGAAGGCGGGATCGTCCTGAATGCCGGGCCCGTGGAGGAGGACGAGCCCTTCGAGATGACCACCGCCGGCGGCGACATCCGTTTCAACGGACCCGTCACGCTGGCCAGCCACGTGGCGATCACGGCCGGCGACGCCCCGAGCGGCACGATCCTGTTCACCGATGAGAGTCCAATCGACAGCGCCCCGGGTGAGAAGAACAACTTCGTGCTCGACGCCGGCGCCGGAGGCATCGCCTTCAACGCCGACCTGGGGGCCAGGGACTCGCTCCTCTGGTTCGAGATCGTGCAGGCCGACGCCGGGGTCGTGTTCGGCCAGGCCGACTCGCCCGAGGGCCCGCTCGGCGACCGCGGCCCGGTCCGGTTGGTGAATGTCGAGACCGGCGTCAATCTGGGGAGCGAGGAAGTCATCACCGGCGGGATCGTGCTGAACGCCGGACCGGGTGAGGAGTTGCTGATCCAGGTCGCCTGGGGCGGCGTCGACGTCAACGGGCCGGTGTGGCTGGAAAGCGACGTAGGGATCGACACATTCTCCGGCAACGGCGACATCTATTTCACCGAAGACGCCACCATCGACAGCCAGCTTGGGGAGCACAACGACTTCCGCCTGAATGCAGGAACCGGCCACGTCTTCTTCAACGCCGACGTCGGCGCCGCCGCCGGCGGGGACCACACCCTCGGCGACATGACCGTCGAAACCTCCGGCGAGATCCTTTCGGCCTGCTACGTGATTTGGGCCTCCGGCGACATCCTCTGGAACTCGTCGGGCGACATCACCATCGCCGAGATGGGCGACTCCGAAGTCGTCGGGAACACGGTCGAGATCTACGCCGGGGGCTTGTTCACGGTCGAGAGCGGGGCGTCGGTGGCCAGCAGCACGGGCCGGGCGTCGAACTTCCCTCCGTTGCTCAGGCTCGACCCCGTCGATCCCCACACGGTCATCGGGCTTTACAACCGCAGGCAATACGTCACCGGCACCTTCGGCGGCGACGAAGCTGAGGGGGACAACCTGGAACTGGGCGAAGACTTCACTCTCACCGTCCTCTGGGACGATGGAATCGAGACCACCATCCACGGCATCCACGCGGGGGACGAGGTGGTCCTCTTCGTCGACGAACAGGGTCATGCCACGTACACGATCACCCACGTAGAAGACACCGGACCGGTCCACATCTCTCTCACCCGGCAGTACTCCATCGCGCACCTGATCACCGTTCCCGACTTCGTCCACGCCAAGGTCACCATCGACAACGATTACAACATCTTCGCCGACGACATGCGCGCGGAGAACCTGAACTCCGTGAACGACGACTCGGCCACGCGGGTCGCCACGGAGCAGTTGCGCTATGCGGAGCCTTCGCCTGCCTTCGTGCCGCCGGCTCCTCTCTTGGTGGCGGAGGCGGTTACGGTCCTGCCCGAGACGCACGTCCCCACGGGAATGGTGAACCTGATCGACGAAGTCCGCCCGCCGTCGGAGGCGACGGTGGCCAAGTGGAGGCTGGTCTATCTCGTTCGGGTGTTGCCTGGCGGGGCCGAGACCGATCCCTACATGCTCCCGGACGACGCCCTGAACGACCTGGTGAAGCTTTTTGACCGGTTCCGGGAAGAAGGGTTGCCGAACGGGCGGTACCGGATCTACCTCAAGGAAGTCGGCTTCCCGGCCCGGCGGGTGATTGAGTTCTACAAGTCGGGCAACACGTTCGGCGACCCGGTCCACGAACCGGGGCCGGGCTCGAACCCCGTCCCTCAGGACCAATCCGCTCCCAGCCCCAAGCACGATCGCGCCGTGCCCCCACCGAAGCAGCCTCCCTCGGCAATCCAGGAAGGACACTCGTCGATTCGCGAGGGACAAACCGTGGTGAGCCTCGCCCAGTCCGCTGCCTTGCACGACAGCGTCTCGGAGACCATTCCGCTCTCACCCACAGAGGCGGAGGGAGCAACGGAAGACCTGCCCTCCACGCCAAGCGGCTCCGACTGTGGCGGTAGCGATGGTTTCGCCGTCCTGGGCAGTTCACCCCAACGGCTTTCCAAGCCCCTCATCGGGGCCCTGGCCGCGTCCCTCACGGCGCTTGCGCAGCAGGTGGCAAACGACCGTTGGGCGACGCGGGTCGACCGCGCCTTGGAAGGCTCCTCCGATCGCGGCCTGAGCCGTTATGCACGTTTGCGCCGCCTGCGGACTCCCCGAGGTGCCGATGAGGGGATCCGGAGGAGTGATGTACCGATTCCCGAAAACCGCCCCGTGAACACTCGTCGTTGACGCGGAGGATGGCCGTGGCCAGTTGCCCGTTCTGCAAAGCCCCCTTGACCGAGCAAGAGCTCGCTTCAGGGAAGTGCCGTCACTGCCTGAAGACGTTCTCGCCCACCGAGGAACCGAGAAGGCCGGACGAGAGTTGGAGGACCGACCAGACTTTCGATTCCACGAGCGTTCCGGACGCGTCCTCGCCGGGGCCAAAGCCCGGGACCGTCGACGAGCGGCCCTTCATGCAGACGTTCGACTCCTCCGCCGCGCCGCCCGAGGCCCCCGGCAAGGCCGGGAGGAAGACCGCGGATCAACGTCGCGTGGACCAGACGCTCGACTCGACCATGGGTGCCGCCGAGGCGCCGGAGAAGGCAGGGAGAAAGACGGACGATCAACGTCGCGTGGACCAGACCCTCGATTCGACGGTGGGCGGCGCCGCGCCTCCCAAGAAGAAGACGGCCGACGATCGCAAGGTCGATCAGACGATCGAATCCGCCGGTGGGCCTCCTCCGACCGAAAAGAAGAAGACCGCCCGGCCCGCCCAAACGTTCGACGGCATGCCTCCGTCGGAGGATGTCGATCAGAAAGTGTCGATGATGTGGATGGGCAAGGTGTCGTCGGAAGCGACGCCACACACCTCCCTCAAGGGAGTCTCGGCGGAGTTGGAAGGGCAGGCCAACCTGGCAATCCAGAAGCGCGTGCTCCGCCGGCCCGACGTCGTCAGCCAGCAGTTGGCCGACTACGAGTTGATGAGCACGCTCGGTGAGGGCGGGATGGGCATTGTCCTGGTGGCCCGCCAGGCATCCATCGACAGGCTGGTTGCCGTCAAGATGCTCAAGCCCTCCGGGGCGAGGGACCCGCAGGCCCGCCGGAAGTTCCTCTCGGAAGCGGCCGTCACCGGCGACCTGGAGCACCCGAACATCGTCCCGATCTACGACCTGGGAGCCGACGAGTCGGGAACGCTCTTCTACTCGATGAAGCGAGTCAAGGGGACGCCGTGGAGCAAGGTGATCCGGAAGAAGACGTTCCAGGAGAACCTCGAAATCCTGATGAAGGTGGCCGATGCGACGGCCTTCGCCCACTCCCGCGACGTCATCCACCGCGACTTGAAGCCCGAGAACGTCATGCTCGGGGACTTCGGCGAAGTGCTCCTGATGGACTGGGGGCTGGCGATCCTGGTCAACTCGGGGAAGCCGGTGGCGGGGATGGCGGGCACGCCCGCCTACATGGCCCCCGAAATGGCCTTCGGTCCCTCGGAGAAGATCGGAAAGGCCAGCGACATCTACCTCCTGGGCGCGATTCTGTGGGAGATCATCACGGGCGATCCGCCGCACGGGGGCGACAACGTGATGGCGTGCCTGGGGGCGGCCGCGAGAAACGAAATCCGGCCCACGACGAAGACGGGTGAGCTCGTGGCCGTAGCCTTGCGTGCGATGGCCACGGCAACCGAGGCCCGGCACGCATCGGTCGGGGAGTTCCAGGACGCGATCCGGCAGTGCCAGTCCCATTCGGAGAGTATCTCGCTCTCCGCAAGGGCCGAGTCGGACCTCCGGGACGCCGAGAGAAGCGACGACTATGAGACCTACGCGCGGGCCCGATTCGGCTTCCAAGAGGCCCACCGGCTCTGGACAGGGAACGAACACGCGAGGGAAGGGATCGTGACGGCCAGCGCGGCGTACGCCCGCAGCGCGCTGCGCAAGGGGGACTACGACCTCGGCTCCACGCTCTTGATGCCGGGCGAGTCGGCGCACGAGGCCCTCCGCGCCGAGATCGCCGCGGCCCGGCAGGAACGCGATGCCCGCCAGCAGCGGCTCAAAGCCGCCAAGCGGATCGGGGCCGGCCTGGTCCTGACCATTTTCGCCGTGGTCACCGTGGCGTTCTTCTGGATCCGGGCCGAGGCGGAGAACGCCCGGAAGGCGGAGGCCTTCGCCGACCAGAAGCGGCGGGAGGCGGTCGAGCAGAAGCAGCTCGCCGACCTGAAGACCATCGAGGCCAACGAAGAGCGCGAGAAGGCCGACCAGCAGCGTGTCAGGGCCGACCAGCAACGCGTGAGGGCCGACCAGCAGCGGGCCAAGGCGGAGACCGCCCAGCGGGCTGAAGAGGTCGCCCGGCGCGCCGCCGAGGACGCCAAGAAGCAGGAAGAGTACGGCGCCTACATCGCCCGGATCGGGCTGGCGGCGGCGAAGATCGACGAGAACGCTTTCGACCGCGCGATCGCGCTGTTGAACGAGTGCCCCGAATACCTCCGCGACTGGGAATGGGGCCGACTGATGCACCTCTGCACCCAGGACGTGCGCACGTTCGATGCCGGGCAGCCGATCGATGCCGTGGCCCTCTCGCCCGACGGGAATCGCTTCGTCACGGGCGGATGGGGAGGCACCGCGCGGATCTGGGATACGAAGTCGGGCAAGGAACTCGTGACCCTCCGCACGGGCGCGTCCTACGTCTTCGCCGTGGCCTTCTCGCCCGACGGCCGGATGGTCGCCACCGGCACCAACGATCGGCCCGGCTATGTCAAGATCTGGGACGCCCAGCGCGGCACCCTGGTGAGATCCTTGCAGGGGCACGACGACGCCGTCTTGAGCGTCGCCTACTCGCGCGACGGCAGGCGGCTGTTGACCGGCTCCTACGATGAGACGGCGCGGCTCTGGGACCTGGCGTCCGGCGAGTCGCAGGTCTTCCAGGGCCACGAATGGTGGGTCTGGTCGGCGGCCTTCTCTCCCGATGAGAAGCGGATCGTGACCGCCTGCCAGGACGGATCGTCGATCGTCTGGTCGGTCGAGACGCGGCAGCCGGGGCCGCCGTTCCTCGGCCACCTCGGGCCGGTCTACGCGGCCCAGTTTTCTCCCGACGGCAAGCACGTGGCCAGCGCCGGCTACGACCGCCGGATCTTGATCTGGGATCCCGAGAAGGTGCGGCCCTTTGAGTTCGGCGACGCATCGGGAAGCCGGCAGCGCGTTCCTGCCGAGTACGCTTCGCTCGACGGGCACACGGCGGCGGTCCGCTGCCTGCAATACTCCGCCGACAACCGGCTGATCGCCAGCGCCGGCAACGACAACACCGTGCGCGTCTGGGACGTGGCACACCGCAAGCTCCTGAAGACCTTGCGAGGGCACGCGGGCCGCGTGCAGGCGTGCGCGTTCGGCCCCGATCCTTCTTCGCTTCTTTCCGCCGGCCACGACCACCTGGCGAAACTCTGGAACATCGCCGGGTACGAAGAGTCCCGGGTCTTCCAGGGGCTCGTGTTGGAAGGGCACCGCGACGCCGTCCTCGGGGCCGACTTCTCGCCCGACGGGCGGCAGATCGTCAGCGCCAGCCGCGATCGAAGCGCCAAGCTCTGGGACGCCGCAACGGGCAAGGAGGTCCGCCAGTTCAAGGAGGGACATGAGTTCCTCGCCACCACGGCGGCCTTCTTCCCCGACGGCAAACGCCTCCTCTCCGCCGCCGTCGACAACACGACCCGCATTTGGGACGTGGCCAGCGGCTCGCAGACCCTCGCCCTCGAAGGAACCGGGGCAATGGCCGCGGTGGCCCTGTCGCGCGACGGTCGTTTCCTGTTGACCGGGAGTCACGACAAGAGCGCGAAGCTCTGGGATGTGGAGTCCGGCAAGCTGCTCCGGCGCCTGGAGGGCCACCGGTCGGAAGTGACCGCCGTGGCCATCTCCCCCGACGGCCGCCGCCTCTTCACCGGCGACGCCCGCGGACGGTGCCGCCTGTGGAACGCCGCGACCGGCGCGATGGAGTGGGAGACCGAAGGACATTCGCGCAACGTCACGGCCGCGGCCTTCCTGCCGGCCGGCGACGCCGTGCTCACGTCGAGTATCGACAACACGGTGGCCCAGTGGGACGCCCGGACGGGCCGGGAACGCCTGCCGTGGATCCTCAAGCACCCGGAAAGCGTGATCGCCATGGCCCTGTCGCCCGACGGCCGCCGCGTGCTCACGTCGTGTACCGACAGGGTGGTGCGTCTGTGGGACGTTGCCAAGGGCGTGCAGATCGGGACCCTGCCGTCCGGCGACGAAATGACCCACGCGGTGGCCTTCTCGCCCGACGGCCGCCGGGCCGTGGCCACGGGCGTCAAGGGCAACCTGCGCCTTTGGGACGTGGAGGGCCTCCGCGAAATCCGCTTCGGCGTGACGACGTCCCAGGCCTGGTCGGCCGTCTTCTCACCCGATGGTTCTCAAATCCTCACGGTCGGCGGCAACGAAGCCTGCCTCTGGGACGTGAAGACCGGCCGGCCGGGGATGCGGTTCAGCCCCCACAGCTCCGTGGCCTCCGCGCGTTTCTCGCCCGACGGTAAACACGTGGTCACCGGCAGTTGGGACAACACGGCCAGGATCTGGAACACGCGGACCGGCCGATCGGAACTGCGGCTCGAAGGGGCCCACACCCAGTTCGTGAACGACGCCGCCTTCTCGCCCGACGGCTCGAAGGTCGTCACGGCCGGCGACGACAAGACGCTCTGCCTCTGGGACGCCCACACCGGCCGCCTGCTCCAAACCCTGCGCGGACACGAGCAGCGTCTCACCAGCGCCGTCTTCTCCCCCGACGGCGCCCGCGTCCTCACCACGTCGAACGACAAAACGGCCTGGATCTGGGACGTCCGGACCGGCAAGGTGCTGCACGTCCTCCGCGGGCACCAGCAGGCGGTCCTTCACGGGGCGTTCTCTCACGACGGAACCTGCGTCATCACCGGCGGCCAGGACAACCTGGCGAAGATCTGGGATGCGTCGACCGGCAAGGAACTCCCCTTCAGCCTGGCAGGGCACACGGCGGGCGTCACCAGCGTGGCCTTCTCACCTTCCGGAACCCGCGCGCTGACCGCCAGTCAGGACCAAACCGCCAAGGTTTGGGATGCCCGCACCGGCAAGGAAATCCTCACGCTCAAAGGACACTCCCAGGAACTCACCACCGTAAGCTTCTCTCCGGACGGCAGAAGCGCGTTGACCGGAAGCCGGGATGGAACGCTGGTCCTTTGGCTGGCCACTTCCTGGCAATCCGGCGCGGCGAAGCCGTGAGCGCGGTGCAGTCCAATCCGGGCCGGGGGGACGTCTGACGGCAGCCCAGTGTGCTGAATCACTACACAAGGTGAGGTGTCACAATTCTGGGAGGGCGAGGCTCCTGCCGAGCCTGCGGCAGTAGCACGTCTTGGCGGATGCATCACGGCTCGGCAGGAGCCTCGCCCTCCCAGGATCACCCAAGGTCATTTAGCGATTCACGCTGGAATGCCGATCTCCGATCCCCGGCCTCCCATCTCCGCCCCCTCATCCCGCGCTGTCTTCCGGGAGGATCCGGGGACGAATCACCCGGCAGCCCAGGGGCTCCAAGGCCGCTTGTAGTCGCTCCAGCGAGGCGTCGTCGGGGCAGGTGCCCACGATCGCCCCGCCGGAGCCGGTGAAGGAGGCCGTCGCGCCCGCGCCCCTGGCACGCTCGACCATCTCGACGTGCGCCGGCGCCAGCTTGCAGATCGACTGACGCAGGGCGAAATTCCGGTCGATCGCGCGTCCGAGCCCCTCGGCATCGCGGGCCAGGATCGCCGCCCGGGCCTCGACCGTGAGTTCGGCCAGGCGCTGCATGGCCGCCACCACGGCCGGCTCTCCCTGGTTGAACCGCTGGCGGAGGTTGTTGTGAATCACTTCCGTGGGTTCGCTTGCGTCGTCGCGATACGCCACGTAGAGCGGGGGCAGCGACGCCGGATCGAGCCGCTGGTAGACTCCGCATTCCAGGCCGGCAACGTCCTCCATCTTGTCGTGGGCGAAGTCCATGAAGACGAGTCCCTCGTAGACTTGAATCACGCGATCCTGAAGTCCTGCGGCAATCCCCAACTCCTCAGTCTCGACCGACAGAACGAGCGAGGGCTGCACCCGCTCGGGAATTTCGACTCCGTAGAACGCCATCAGGCATCGGAGCGTGGCCACGATGATCGCGCTGGACCCGGCCAGGCCCACCTGCCTGGGAATGTTGCTCTCGTAGCGAATCGAAAAGGCCCGACCGTGAAGCGGAACTTCCCGCCGAGTGCAATACTCGACAAACTTCTTGATGGTGGCCTTCACCAGGCGGATTCCGCCGTAGTAGCCGTGCAGGCGAACGTCGTTGGCCAGCTCCTGGACCGACCGGAAGCGGCTGCGGTCCTCCTGGCTCAGGACGATCTCCACCTGGTCCCATTCGTAGAGACTCACTTCGGCCCGGAAGTTGCGCACGATCACGGAGATCGTCTTGCCGTGATATCCGTCGGACGGATTGCCGACCAGCCCGGCGCGGGCGTAGGCTTGCCTGCGAATCAAGAGCATGCCACCCCTCCCCGAACCTCAAGCCCCTTGGGCCCCAAGTAGTCCGGCGATCTTTTCGCGGAGCCCGGCGCCGTAGACCGGATCGGACAGCGCGAACTCGACGAACGCCTCGAAGTAGCTTTCGAAGTTGCCGATATCGAACCGCTTCTCGTCTTCCCCCAGCGATACCCCCAACACCTTCCCGCCGTCCCGGATCAGCATGCGCACCGCGTCGGTCAACTGGATCTCGTCGCCCTTGCCGGGCGGGGTCCGCCTGAGGTAGTCGAAGATGACCGGCCCGAAGACGTACCGGGCGGCCACTGCGAGGTCGCTCGGTGCTTCGTCGACTTCCGGCTTCTCGACCAGATCGGCCAGTTCGAACACCTCGCCGCACCTGCCGTTGCGTGGTTTTGCGATCCCATAGTGGACCACCTCCGCCGGCGCCACCCTCTCAAAGGCAATGACCGCGTCGGCCCCTCGTCCCTCGAAGTGCTCGATCATCGTACGGACCACGCTGGACTGCGCGTTCAGCCCGATGATCGAGTCCCCCAAAGCCACGACAAAGGGCTCCCGGCCGACCACCGCCTGGGCGCAGAGCACGGCATGCCCGAGCCCAAGTTGCCGCCGCTGCCGGGTATAGAAGTATTCCAGGTCCTCCCGCTCAAAGGCGAGCTCTTCCAGGAGTTCCTCCTTGCCGGTCTCGCGAAGGTTGCTCACCAGTTCCGCGTCGATATCGAAGTGGTTCTCGATGGCCGTCTTCCCGGGTCCGGTCACAAACAGCAGGCGTCCGATGCCGCAACGGGCCAACTCCTCGACCACGTACTGGACCACCGGCTTGCGCCCGACCGGAAGCATTTCCTTGGGCTGGCTCTTCGTGAGCGGCAGCAACCGGGTTCCCCGCCCGGCCACCGGAACCACAGCAATGTCAACCGGCATGGCGACCTCCAACGTGGAACGGGAACTTGGGTCGCGTCGCGAGCAAGACGTCCCGCAGCGAGCCCCTTGTCTAGGTTAGTCCATACGTGTTCGGCCGGCAACGTCCTCCGTTGCACGCGGTTCCCCCAACCGGGTTGACTTCGATGCCCCCATCGCTAGACTGAAGCGTGGCGGCCAGCGGTCCGGCATAATACGAAGGTTAGGTGAGCGAGAGAACCGATCCATGTTGGAACCTGATCCGTGCTTGGAGAAGAGTCCAGCCTGTCCGCAGTGCGGCGCGCGTCGAGGCCCGTCGCCGGCCCCCACCCTTGAGCAATTGCGCCAGTGGTTCACCGAGCCGATCGCGCGACGCCTGGGGCTCTACCACATCCCCCCCGATCTGCGTATTTCTGTCGTGATGCCGGTCTACAATGAGGTGGCCTCTGTCGAGGAGATCCTTCGCCGCGTCCGTGAGGTGCCGATCGCCAAGGAAGTCATCGTGGTCGACGACGGCAGCACCGATGGCACGCGCGACCGGCTTGCGGCCCTGGAGGGGCAACCTGACCTTCGGATCGTCTACCACCCGCGAAACCAGGGCAAGGGGGCGGCCCTGCGGACCGGCTTCGCACACGCCACCGGCGACATCGTCCTGGTCCAGGACGCGGACCTCGAGTACGATCCGATCCAGTATCCGCTCCTGATCCAGCCGATCGTGGAGGGGGTGGCCGACGTGGTTTACGGTTCGCGGTTCGCGGCCGGCGCGCCCCACCGCGTGTTGTACTTCTGGCATTCCGTCGCCAACCGCTTCCTGACCATGGTCTCCAACGCCGTGACGGACCTGAACCTCACCGACATGGAGACCTGCTACAAGGTCTTCCGTCGCGACGTGATCCAGCAGATCGCTCCCACCCTCAAGGAGAAGGGCTTCGGAATCGAAGTGGAACTGACGGCCAAGGTGGCACGCCGGAGGTGCCGCATTTTCGAGATCGGGATCAGCTACTTCGGCCGAACCTATAAGGAAGGAAAGAAGATCGGCCTGATCGACGCCTTCCACGCCCTTTGGTGCATTGTGCGATACGGTCTGGCCGACTGAGAGAACAGGGATTAGGGATTAGGGATTAGGGAAAGCCGGGGGCGTCGGGCAGCCCTGGCATTTTTCGCCCGGTACGGCCCTCTGCCCTCTGCCCTCTGCCCTCTGCCCTCTGCCCTCTGCCCTCTGCCCTCTGCCTGCTGCCTACTGCCTACTGCCTACTCCCATGTGGCGTCTAGTCACTCCGGACCTGCAGATTGATCGTGTCGAGGAGCTTGATGTGGCGAGGCTCCGCGGCCTCGGTCTGGACACCCTCCTGTTGGACGTGGACTGCACGTTGAAGGGCTATCGGTCGGAATGGCCCACGCCGGAGGTCGAGGCTTGGCTTGAGGGACTTCGCGCCGCGGGGATCGGGCTGTGCCTGATCTCCAACGGCCGTGCGGCCCGCATTCGCCGGTTGGCCGAGCGACTGGGACTCCCGGTGATCTCCCAGGCGTGCAAGCCGCTTCCGTTCGGCTGCCGGGCGGGCTTGCGACGTCTGGGGGCGGACCGGCGGCGCACGGCGATGGTGGGCGACCAACTGTTCGCCGACGTGATGGCGGGCCGACTCGCCGGGGTCACGTCCATCCTGGTCCGCCCCATCCGTCCCGAGGAAGAGCATTGGTATACTCGAATGAAACGCCCGTTGGAGCGGATCGTCCTGGCCCGGATACGGCAGGTCCCCCCGTGACGCACCAAGCCGTTGAATTCCGCGACGGACCGATCGAAGGGCTGGTAATCCGGCCGTTGGAGCGGTTCGGCGATGCGCGCGGGTGGCTCATCGAACTCTATCGCACCGACCAGTTGGAGCCCTCGCTTCATCCGGTCATGGCTTACATGAGCGAAACGCTCCCGGGCGTGGTCCGTGGTCCCCACGAGCATCGGGAACAGACCGATCACTTCGCGATGGTGGGGCCCGGCGATTTCCGACTCCACTTCTGGGACACCCGGCCGGCGTCTTCGACCTTCGGACACAGGTGCGTGCTCGTGGCCGGGGCGTCGAACCGGCTCCTGGTGACCGTGCCGCCGGGGGTCGTCCATGCGTATAAGAATGTCAGCCCGGTGCCGGCCCTGGTGTTCAACGGGCCGAACCGGCTGTATCGTGGGACGGGGAAGACGGGCCCGGTCGACGAAATCCGCTACGAAGACCTCCCGGGCAGCGTCTTCCGGGTCGATTGACGGACAACTGCGACATGACCGTGGTCGTGACCGGGGCCTTGGGACAACTGGGGGCCGAATTGTGCAGGCAATTCGGGCCGGAGGCCGTGGGCCTGGACCTGCCCGAGTTCGATCTCACGGATTCGGCAAGGGTCTTCGCTTCGCTCCGGGCGATCCGACCACAGGCCGTCGTCAACGCCGCGGCCTTCACCGGGGTGGACGATGCGGAGCGGGACCCGGCTCGCTGCCGGGCCGTGAACGTGGAGGGATCGGTCCACTTGGAACAGGCCTGCCGCTCGCTCGACTGCCCGCTCGTTCAGATCAGCACGGACTATGTCTTCGGATGCGATCCGGGACGCAGGACACCCTACCGGGAGACGGACGAAACGGGCCCGCTCGGCGTCTATGCGCAGAGCAAATGCGAAAGCGAGACGGTGGTCCGCCGGTGGCCGAAGCATCTGATCGTCCGCACCTGCGGGCTCTACGGTCGCCCGGCCGAGCGCTCCGCGGGCAACTTCGTGGAGACGATGCTCCGCCTGTCGGCCAGCCGTGCGCGGGTCCGCGTGGTGGCCGATCAACACTGCGCGCCGACGTACACGCCGCACGTGGCCCGGGCGGTGCGATTTCTCCTGGCGTTCGGGGCCTGCGGCACCTACCACGTTGCCAACGCCGGCGACACGACGTGGCATGAGTTCGCCCAAGAGATCTTCCGCCAGGCCGGGCGGGACGTGGAGGTGGAGCCGATTACGTCGGCCACATGGGCCGCCGCTGCGCCCCGGCCCGCCTACAGCGTGCTCGATTGCTCGAAGTACCTCGCCCTCCCCGGCGCTCCGTGCCTACCGCCTTGGCAAGAGGCGTTGAGGGAGTATCTGTGGTATCGCTTGGATGGCAAAGACGGCTGAACGAGACGAAGGAACGATGTGGATGCACACCGCGTTCGGAGCGTGGACGCCGTCTCCTGACATGTCCCTGCCCGGGACTACCAGGCGAAGTGGGCGAAGGCCTTGTTGGCGTCGGCCATGCGGTGGACGTTTTCGCGGCGGGTCATGGCGGCGCCTTCACGGTTGTAGGCGGCCATGAACTCGGCGGCCAGCTTTTCGCACATGGGGCGGCCCTTCTTCTCGCGGCACGCCAGAAGAATCCAGCGGATCGCCAGCGACTGTTGCCGGGTACGGTTCACCTGCATGGGCACTTGATAGGAAGCCCCCCCCACCCGCTTGGATCGTACCTCGATGTTCGGCTTGACGTTCTCGACCGCCGAGGTGAAGACCTCCAACGGATCGGCGTCGGGCATCTTCGCCTTGATGATGTCCAGGGCGTCGTAGAAGACGTTCTGGACCACCGTCTTCTTGCCGGCCCACATCATGCTGTTGATGAACTTGCTGGCCAACACCGACCCGTAACGGGGGTCCGGGCTAAGCGTCTCTCTGCTGGCGGTAACTCGACCCATGAGGATGTCCTAACGCGGCTTCCAACCGAATACCAGATACTAGCCGTCGCCAAGGCGACGGGCTAAACGATTGCCTATTTCTTCTGCTTCGCCCCATAGCGACTGCGCGATTGCCGGCGATTCTCCACACCGGCGGAATCCAGTGCCCCGCGGACCACTTGATAACGGACCCCGGGCAGGTCGCGAATACGACCGCCGCGGACCATCACGATCGAGTGCTCCTGGAGGTTGTGACCCTCGCCCGGGATGTAGACCGTGACTTCCTTGCCGTTGCTCAAGCGCACGCGGGTAATCTTCCGCAGGGCCGAGTTCGGCTTCTTCGGGGTCATGGTCTTGACCTGGAGACAAACCCCTCGTTTCTGGGGGCATTTATCCAGGACCGGGGACTTGCTGAACTTGCGTTTCGGCCGTCGCCGCTTGGCGACAAGCTGATTGATGGTGGGCATACGGCACTCGCACTCCACTGACGCGACCGGTAAATCCTGCTGCCGAACAGAAACCTCTCGCGGAACGAAATTCCACAATCCATCTCCGGTTCCACTCGGCAGGCGGAACCTACTTGATCCCCCGGTATGGTACGGGAAACTACCAGCCTACCGCAATGCGGCGGCGTGTCAAGGCTATGCTAAGGTTCTTCGGACGCAGCCGTGTCGCTGCTGCCGAAAAGCTTGTCCAACTCGGCCATGGTTCGTGCCTCTTTCTCGGCACCCGGAGCCCCATCCTCGGCGGTGGCTATGGCACCTGCCTCAACGTCGGGTGCCCCCTCCAACAGCGGGAAGATGGGCCTCGGGGCTGGCTCCTTGCGGGCAGCCAACTCGGAGATTGCCTGCGGGCGGAAGCGGACTTCGCCGTCCTGGTAGAGGCGGAATCCGGTGCCGGCCGGGATCAAATGGCCGAGGATGACATTCTCCTTGAGGCCCACCAGCCAGTCGACCTTCCCGGCCAGGGCCGCCTCCGTGAGCACCTTGGTGGTCTCTTGGAAGCTCGCTGCCGAGATGAAGCTGGAACTCTGCACGGCGGCCTTCGTGATCCCGAGCAACTGGGTGCTGGCGGTCGAGGGATTGGGCCGGGTGCATGTGGCCGGCCGGCCGCCGGTGGCCTCGACTTGGGCGTTGCGTTGCTCGAAGATCTCGCGGCGGACGATGTCGCCCTCCGCGAATTCCGTGTCACCCTGGTCCGCAATCTTGACGCACTCGGCCAACTGCTGGTTCGCCTTGCGGAACTCGAACTTGTCCATGACGCTTCCTTCGAGCAGGCCGGTGTCGCCGCCCGACTCGATCCGCACCTTGCGGAGCATCTGACCCACGATGATCTCGATGTGCTTGTCGTTGATCTCGACACGCTGGCTGCGGTAGACGTTCTGGATTTCGCGCACGAGATACTGTTGGACGGCTTCTTCGCCGGAGATGCGGAGGATGTCGTGGGGCACGAGGGGGCCGTCGACGAGGGCCTCACCGGCCCGGACGTAGTCGCCCGCATGGACCCGGAGGTGCTTGCCGTGGGAGACGAGGTGTTCCCGTTCGATCCCGGTCTCGCTGCGGACGATGATCGTCCGCTTGCCGCGGCGTTTCTCGCCCAGGAGTTCGACGGTGCCGTCGATCTCGGCGATCACCGCGGGATCCTTGGGTTTGCGGGCCTCGAAGATCTCGGTCACGCGGGGCAGCCCGCCGGTGATGTCCTGGGTGCCGGACACCTCGCGGGGCGTCTTCGCCAGCAGCGTGCCGGCGGAGATCTGCGTCCCTTCCTCAACTTCGATGTGGGCCTTCTCGGGGAGGTAGTAGAAGTCGAGGATCTTGCCCGCGGCGTCCTCCAGGACGACTTGCGGGTGCAGGTCGCCCTTGTGCTCCATGATGAAGCGGCGGACGGTGCCTGCGGCGTCCTTCTCCATGCGCATCGTCTCGCCTTCGATGACGTCCTCGTAGCGGACCTTCCCGCCCACCTCGCCGAGGATGGGGATGCTGTGCGGGTCCCACTGGCAGAGGATCGCGCCCGGCTGCACTTCCTGGTTCTCTTCGACCATCAGGTGCGCGCCGGCGGGGATTTCGTACTTTTCGAGTTCGCGGTCCTTCGGGTCGACCAGGAGGATCTCGCCGTTGCGGGTCAGGACGACCTGCTCGCCGGCGTCGTTGCGGACCACCTTGAGGCGGGTGAACTTCACCATACCCGGCCGCTTGGCGCGGATCTCGCTTTCTTCGACGGCGCGGGCCGCGGTGCCGCCGATGTGGAACGTCCGCATCGTAAGCTGGGTGCCGGGCTCGCCGATGCTCTGCGCGGCGATGATCCCGACGGCCATCCCCTCCTCCACCAGCACCCCGGTCGAGAGATCCATGCCGTAGCACAGGGCGCAGACGCCCAGCGAGGCCTCGCACGTCATCGGGCTGCGGACCTGGATCTTCTCCAGCCCGAGGTCCTCGATCCGGCGGCCGATTTCCGCGGTGATGAGCTCGTTCTCGCGCACGATCACTTCGTCGGTGATCGGGTTGACGATGTTCGCGCGGCTCACGCGGCCGCGGACCGAATCGGCCAGGCTCACCTCGACCTTCTCGCCGCGGTAGATGACTCCCTTGGTGATTCCCTGCGTGGTGCCGCAGTCGTGGCAGGTGACGACGACGTTCTGGGCCACGTCGGCCAGTTTGCGGGTGAGGTAGCCGGAGTCGGCGGTCTTGAGGGCCGTGTCGGCCAAGCCCTTGCGGGCCCCGTGCGTGGAGCTGAAGTACTCCAGCACGCTGAGCCCCTCGCGGAAGTTCGCCTTGATCGGCGTCTCGATGATTTTGCCCGACGGCTTCGCCATCAGCCCTCGCATCCCGGCCAACTGGCGGATCTGCTCGACGCCGCCGCGGGCCCCGGAGTGGGCCATCAGGAAGATCGGGTTCACGTAGCCCGGGAAGCGCTGATCGTTCTCCAGCTCCGTCATCATCTCGGAAGTGATCTGCTCACGGGCGTGGGTCCAGGCGTCGAGGACCTGGTTGTAGCGTTCTCCCTCCGTGATGATCCCCCGCTGATACAGCTTCAGGATCCGCATCACGCTCTTCTCCGCCGAGGCGATAATCTTCGACTTGCTGGGCGGAGTGATGAGGTCGTCGGTGGCGAAAGAGAGTCCGCTGCGGGTGGCTTCGCGGAATCCGAGGCGGTTCAACTCGTCCAGGAGATCGATCGTCGCGCGGCGTCCCAGGATCTCGTAGCAGTCGGAGATCACGGTGGCCAGAGCCGACGACCGCATCGGCTCATTGTAGTAGGGCATTCCCTGGGGGAGCATCATGTTGAAGATGATGCGGCCGACGGTCGTGTCGATAATCGAACCCGGAGCGATATGGGCCCGGCCCTTCACCTTCCGGCCCGCGGGCAGCCGCACCTTGATCATCGCGTGGGTGTCGATCTTTCCGAGGGCGTAGGCGAGCTGCACCTCGCCGATGGAAGCGAACGTCATGTTGTCGCCCCTGCGGTTCTGCAAGGCGACGGTGAGATAGTAGCAGCCCATGACCACGTCCTGGGAAGGGCTGATGATCGGGGCGCCGTTGGCGGGGCTGAAGATGTTGTTGGTGGCCATCATGAGCGTGTGCGCTTCGACCTGGGCCTCGATCGACAGCGGCAGGTGGACCGCCATCTGGTCGCCGTCGAAGTCGGCGTTGAAGCCCTTGCACACCAGCGGGTGAAGCTTGATGGCGTTCCCTTCAACCAGCACCGGCTCGAACCCCTGGATGCCCATGCGGTGGAGCGTCGGGGCCCGGTTCAGGAGGACGGGATGGTTGCGGATGACCTCTTCGAGGATATCCCAAACCTCCTCGTCCTTGCGCTCGAGCATCTTCTTGGCGCTCTTGATCGTGTCGGCGTGCCCCAGCTCCTTGAGCCGCCGGATAATGAACGGCTGGTAAAGCTCCAGGGCGATCTTCTTGGGAAGGCCGCACTGATGGAGCCGCAGGTTGGGGCCCACCACGATCACGCTTCGCGCCGAATAATCGACGCGCTTGCCCAACAGGTTCTCGCGGAACCGCCCCTGCTTCCCCTTGATCATGTCGGTGAGCGACTTCAGGGGACGATTGCTGGAGCCGAGCACCGGACGCTTGCAGCGGTTGTTGTCGAACAGGGCGTCGACCGACTGCTGGAGCATCCGTTTTTCGTTCTTGATGATCACCTCGGGTGCATTGAGGTCGACCAGCTTTTTGAGGCGGTTATTACGGTTGATGATCCGCCGGTAGAGGTCGTTCAGGTCGCTGGTGGCGAAGTTGCCGGAGTCCAAGAGGACCAGGGGGCGGAGGTCCGGCGGAATCACCGGGATGACGTCGAGCACCATCCATTCCGGCCGGTTGTCGCTGTCGCGGATCGACTCGACGATCTTCAACCGGTTGATCAGGTCCTTCTTCTTCTGCTTCGAGCTCGTCTCCGCGAGTTCGTTGCGCAATTCCTGGGAGAGCGACACCAGGTCCAGGTCCATCAGGAGCTTGCGGACCGCCTCGGCGCCCATGTCGGCCTTGAACGCCGCGTCGCCGTATTGCTGCTTCGCCTCGCGGTACTCCTGCTCGGTGAGCAACTGCTGCTTCTTGAGCGACGTGGTGCCGGAGTCGATCACCACGTAGTCCTGGAAGTAGATGACCTTTTCGAGGCTCGTGGTCTTCATGTTCAGCAAGGTGCCCAGCCGGCTGGGCATCGCCTTGAAGAACCAGATGTGGACCACCGGAGCGGCCAGTTCGATATGGCCCATGCGCTTGCGGCGCACGCGGCTGTGGGTGATCTTCACGCCGCAGCGGTCGCAGATCATCCCCTTGTACTTCATCCCCCGGTACTTGCCGCAGGCGCACTCCCAGTCTTTCTCGGGGCCGAAGATGCGTTCGCAGAACAGGCCGTCCTTTTCCGGACGATAGGTGCGGTAGTTGATCGTCTCCGGCTTCTTCACTTCGCCGAACGACCAACTGCGGATGTCATGAGGCCGGGCCAGGCTGATCTTCACCGACGCGTAATCATTGATCCGGTCGTATGAGGTTTCGCCGATACTCACGGAGGGCACTCCTTATCCGAAACGAAAAGGTTCAAGCAGGTCGATCCGATGGCGAACGACTTTCCCTTCGGGTGCTCGGTGAGGCCACGGAACCTTGCCTTCTGCCTGCCAACACACCGCCACGCATCGTTCTTGCGGGCACCTGCGCCTGGGCCGGGCACGTGGCCCGGCGGCAAGCCATCCATCCCGCGGGCGCCCGGGCGCCCATGACAATCCTCGCCGCACCACGGCGGCCAGACTGAGTACTGAGTACTCGGTTACGCCCGTCCCTTCTCCAATTGCATGTTGAGAGCCAAACCGCGGATTTCGTTGGTCAAGACGTCGAAGCTGGCGGGGGTGCCGGCCTCGAGGGTGTTTTCGCCCTTGACCATCGACTCGTAGATCTTCGTGCGTCCCTCCACGTCGTCGCTCTTGACGGTCAGGAGTTCCTGGAGGATATAGGCCGCCCCGTAGGCTTCCAGGGCCCAGACTTCCATCTCCCCGAACCGCTGGCCGCCGAAACGGGCCTTCCCGCCCAAGGGCTGCTGCGTGATGAGGGAGTAGGGGCCCGTGGACCGGGCATGGACCTTGTCGTCCACGAGGTGGTGCAGCTTCAGCATGTAGATGTGGCCCACGGTCGCCTCCTGCTCGAAGGGCTCGCCGGTGCGCCCGTCGAACAGTCGCGTCTTGCCGTGGCGGGGCAACCCGGCGGCGACGAGGCAGTCGCGGATATTCTCCTCGCTGGCCCCGTTGAACACCGGGGTGACGGCCTGGAAGCCGAGCTTGGCCCCGGCCCAACCAAGGTGGGTTTCGAGGATCTGGCCCACGTTCATACGGCTGGGAACGCCCAGCGGATTCAGCAGGATCTGTACGGAGGTGCCGTCGGCCAGGTAGGGCATGTCCTCCTTGGGCAGGATCTTGGCGATGACGCCCTTGTTTCCGTGGCGTCCAGCCATTTTATCCCCCACCGAGATCACCCGCTTCGCCGCGATGTAGACCTTGACCATCTGGAGGACGCCGCTGCGGAGTTCGTCGCCGCGCTTCATCGAGTTGAGTTGGCGGTCGCGGTCGTCGATGGCGTCTTCGACGGCAGGCCAGAATTCCTTGTAGACCCGATCCAGGTCCGCCTTCTGCTTCGCCCCGCGGACCTCGAGCGATTCCGGCCGGAACCGCTGGGCCTGCTCGGCGACGTAGCGGTGCTCCTTCTCCTCGATCAGCGGGGTGCCGTCCTCGTCGGTGAGCTTCCGCTTGAGCACCTCTTCGACCTTCGCCACGAGGACGCCGAAGGTCTCGGCGATCCTGGCGTTGCCCGTCGTCTCGATGTCCTTGAGGGTCTGCTCGAACTGCTTGCGCTCCTCTTCGCCAAGGCTCATCCGGCGGGAGAACTTCTGGGTGTGGATCACGATCCCCTCGATGCCCGACGGGACTTCGAGCGAGTCGTTCTTCACGTCTTCGCCGGCGCGGCCGAAGATCGCGTGGAGCAGCTTCTCTTCCGGCGTGAGCTCGGTTTTCGACTTCGGCGACACCTTGCCGACGAGAATATCGCCGGGCCGCACGTAGGTGCCCACGTGGACGATCCCGTTTTCGTCGAGGTTTCGCAGGGCCTTTTCACTCACGTTGGGGATATCGCGAGTGAACTCCTCGCGTCCCAGCTTGGTCTCGCGGATCTCGATGTCGAACTCCTCGATGTGGATCGAGGTGTAGACGTCTCCCTCCACGAGTTCCTCGCTGATGATGATGGCATCCTCGAAGTTGAATCCGTCCCATGCCATGAACGCGGCGAGCACGTTGCGGCCCAACGCCAACTCGCCCTGGTAGGTGCCCGCCCCGTCGGCGATCACGTCGCCCTTCTCGATCTTCTGGCCGACGTGCACGATCGGCTTCTGGTTCTGGCACGTCCGCTCGTTGAGGCCGACGAACTTGCGCAACTTGTAGACATCCTTGCCGATCTCGATCCGCCGGGCGTCGACGTGGGTCACGGTGCCGGCATTGCGGGCCCTCACGAGCATGCTCGAATTCCGGGCGGCGTCCTTCTCCAGGCCCGTCCCCACCAGAGGCGGCTCGGAAATGAGCAAGGGCACGGCCTGGCGCTGCATGTTCGAGCCCATCAACGCGCGGTTGGCGTCGTCATGTTCGAGGAAGGGGATGAGGCCGGCCGACACGCCGACCATCTGGCTCGCGGCGACGTCCATGTACTGGACCTGATCGATGGGCACGATCTGGAAGTCGCCGTGGTGCCGGGCGACGATCGTATCGCCGACCAGCCGGTCGTTCTCGATACTGGCGTCGGCGGGCGCGAGGAAGGCCTCGTGCTCCTGGTCGGCGCGAAGCCACTCGATCTGGTCGAGGAGCTTTCCCTTCTTGATGACCTGATACGGGGTGACGAGGAAGCCGTACTCATCGACGCCGGCGTAGATCCCGAGACTGGAGATCAAACCGATGTTGGTGCCTTCAGGGGTCTCGATCGGGCAGATGCGGCCGTAATGGGAGATATGGACGTCGCGGACCTCGAACCCGGCCCGCTTCCGGTTCAACCCGCCCGGGCCCAACGCGGAAAGCCGGCGCTCGTGGGTGAGCATCGAGAGCGGGTTGGTCTGGTCGACGACCTGGGAGAGCTCGCCTCGGCCGAAAAAGTACTCGATCGCCGCGGAGATGCTCTTGGGGTTGACGAGGCTGCGCGGGGTCATATCGGCGACGTCCTTGAGGCTCATCCGTTCCTGCACCGTGCGGCGGAGCTTGAGGAAGCCTTTGCGGAGTTCATCGCTGGCCAGCTCGTCGATCGTGCGCAAGCGGCGGTTGCCCAGGTGGTCGATATCGTCGACCTCGACCGAAGGGTCGTCGCACCGCAGCTTGAGCAAATACTTCATCGCGGCGATGAGGTCTTCGGGCCGAAGGGTCATCTCGTCTTCCGCAACGCTCAAGCCCAGCTTGCGGTTGATGCGGAATCGCCCGACGCGACCCAAGCGGTAGCGGTTCGTGTCGTAGAACTTCTCGTGGAAGAGGGCCTTCGCCTTCTCGAGCTGCGGAGGATTGCCCGGGCGCAGGCGCTGGTAGATCCGCAGCAGCGCCTCTTCGTGGCTCGCGGTGGGATCGTCGGCCAGGGCGTTGAGCAACAGCGGGCTCCTCTGTTCCTGCATCACCTCGACGTGCTTGACGCCGGAGGTGCAGATCTGCTCGGCGGCGTTCTTGGTGATCTTCTGTCCGCTTTCGACGAGGATCTCGCCGGCGCGGGGGCTGGACTTGGGATAGACGACGTCGGCCACCGCGATCTTCCCCTCGATCTTGGTGACGCTGCGGCCATCGACGATGGTCTCGACGGTCGTGTGGTAGAACGCCCTCAGGATGTCGGCGTTCTGGCCGTATTTCGGGTCCATGGCCCGCAGAAGCATCATCGCCGAGAACTTCCCGCTCTGGTCGATGCGGACGGCAAGGCTTTCCTTCCGGGTGACGTTGAGCTCGATCCAGCTACCGCGTTCCGGGATGATGCGGCAACTGTGCAGGCGGCGTTCCCCGCCCTCCATTTCCACGACGAAATCGACGCCGGGGCTGCGGTGCAACTGGCTCACCACGACGCGTTCCGCCCCGTTGATGATGAACTCGCCGCCGCCCAGCATGATGGGCAGGTCGCCCAGGTAGACCTCCTCCTCGACCGGTTGCTCCTTGGTAAGGCGAAGAATGACCTTCATCGGCCGCCCGTACGTCAATCGCAACTGCCGGCATTCATCCGGCTCGTAGCGCGGTTTCCCGAGCTCGTAGCGAAGGTACTCCAGCCGGAGCGACTTGTCGTAGCTCTCGATCGGGAAGATCTCGCGCAGCACGCCCTCCAGCCCCTGGTCCTTGCGATCCTGCCATGGAACGTCCTGCTGGAGGAAAGCGGCGTAGCTGCGCGTCTGAATCTCAGTCAGATCAGGCGTACGGTAAGGGCAGCGGCTACTGCCGAAGTGTCGGACTTCCTTGGGCTCAAGACGCCGTTGCGCTGAGGTAGCCATGCAGAATCACCCTCGTGCTCGGGGTCGGACGAAAGCGGAACGACAGGCGCAGAAAGGGGGCCTTCGATAGGAACGAAGTCCCCCCTGCGGCCTGTTCAGCAAGGAATAGGGGCGGCTGTCGTAAAGCAATTTCTGCCCGCGCAATACACTCTTTCCCTTCGGGGAGGGCGACAGTGTACGGAACCGCGGTCCTGCGGACCGGCTTTACTTGACGGAAACCTTCGCGCCGGCGGCTTCCAGTGCTGCCTTGAGCTTCTCGGCGTCCTCTTTGGAGATGCCTTCCTTGACCTTGGACGGGTGCTTCTCCACGAGTTCCTTGGCCTCCTTCAGGCCCAGGGCGGTGGCAGCCCGAACTTCCTTGATCACGGCGATCTTCTTCGCATCGTCGTAGCCTTCCAGCACGACGTCGAACTCGGTCTTCTCGGCCTTGACTTCGGCGGCCTCGGTCGGGGGGGCCATCATCATCACGCCGCCGCCGGCGGCGGCCTTGATGCCGTGCACCTCTTCGAGGTAGTCGCCCAACTCCTTGGCCTGCTTCAACGTCAACTGGACGATCTTCTCGCCCAAGTCCTTCGCTTCGGGAGACCACTCACGGACTGCTTGGTCGGTTGCCATCGCAAAACTCTTCCTTTCTCTCGGACTCAGAATTCTTCCGCTATCAGCCGTCGGCCGTTCGGATTCGAGCAATCCGTTCCCAGACGGACCGACGATCGCCGACGGCCGATCGACAATCAGATTAGGTTCCAGACCCCCTCCGGCCTGGACTTGACATATCGGACACGCCCTCGGCAGCCCGCAGGCCCCGGCGTCAAGCCGGCGCCGGTGCGGCCTCCTCCTTCGCTTCTTCTTTCTTCGCTTCTTCCTCTTCCTCGCCCAGTTGCGAGATCTGGCTCGCCAAGGCGCCGCCCACCGAGGTGAGCTGACTGGCTAAGGTGGCCCCGGGGCTGAGGATCTGGCCGACCAAGAGGCTCAACTGCTCCGTGCGGCTGGGCCACTTGCTGACCTGGTCGACCTGCGCGGCCGTCATCCGTTCGCCGTCCATCACGCCGCCGCGCGGGGCGAACGCAACAAACCGCGGATCCCGGGCCAACTTGGTGATCTCCTTGGCGAGGCTGACGATGTCCTCGCCTCCCCAACATACGGCCGCCGAACCGGTCAGCCCGTCGAAAGCCGGGGCGAGGGGAGTCCCCTCGGTCGCACGCTGGGCAAGACTATTCTTGACCACGATGACCTTGATGTTCCGGGCCCGCAACTCCTTGCGAAGACGGTTGTCGTTGACGGCGTCCATGCCCACCAGGTTCACGACCAGAGCGTCGCCAACGCCGCGGAGTTGTTCCCGAAGGTGATCGGTCAACAGGTTCTTCACATACTTACTCATGCCGGTCTCCTACGCCGCAACCCGGACGCTGGGGCTCATCGTGGCGCTCAGCGCGATGCCTTTGACGTACTGCCCTCGCACCGCAACGGGCTTCAGGCTCAGTACGTAATTGATGAATGTCTGCACGTTTTCGGCGAGTTTGTTCTCGTCGAAGCTGAGTTTGCCGACGATGGCGTGGACGTTGCCGCCTGAATCGGTGCGGAACTCCACCTTGCCGGCCTTGTACTCGCGGATCGTCTTGGCGACGTCCGGGGTGACGGTGCCCGACCTGGGGGAGGGCATCAAGCCTCGGGGACCGAGCACTTTGCCCAACGGGCCGACCACGCCCATCATGTCCGGCGCGGCGATGCAGACGTCGAAGTCCGTCCAGCCGCCCTTGATCTTCTCGGCCAGCTCCGGCCCGCCAACCTCGTCGGCCCCGGCCTGCGTGGCCTCGTCGATCTTGTCGCCCTTGGCGAACACGACCACCCGCAACTTCCTGCCGATCCCGTTGGGCAGCACGATCGAGCCGCGAACCAGTTGATCGGCCTGCTTGGGATCGACCCCCAAACGGATCGCGATCTCCACGCTCTGGTCGAATTTCGTCGTGTTGAACGATTTCAAAACGGACACCGCCTGCGCCAACGGCAGGGGCGTGCTCCCCGGCACTTTTTCAGCCAGGGCCTTCATTCGCTTGGATAGCTTTCCCATAAGAGCTTCTTCCTAATCCACCACGTCCAGTCCCATGCTCCGGGCCGTGCCCTCGATGAGCCGCCGCGCGTGCTCCACGTCGCTGGCATTGAGGTCGGCAGCCTTGCGTTTCACGATTTCGTCGATCTGGGAGCGGCTCACTTTCCCGACCTTCTCCTTGGGCGCCACCCCGGACCCCTTGGCAATGCCCGCCGCCTGCTTCAGCAGGTCGACGGCCGCCGGACTCTTCGTCTCCAGCTCGAAACTCCGATCGTTGTACACGCGGACGACCACGGGCACTCGGAGTCCCATGTTCTCGCGGGTCCGGTCGTTGAACTGCTGGACGAACTGTCCGAGGTTGATGCCAAACTTACCCAGCGACGTCCCCACCGGCGGGGCCGGCGTCGCCTGCCCGCCCGGGACGTGAAACTTCACGGTTCCTACAAGTTGCTTCGCCATTTGAGCTATCAGCTTTCCGGGAAAAGACCTCACGCAAAGGCGCGAAGGCGCAAAGGGATAGGGAATCCGGTTTCTCTTCTTCGCGCCTTGGCGCCTTTGCGTGCGCTCCCATTCTCCTGACTAAACCGCCTCAATCTGCCAGTATTCGATATCCACGGGCGTGCTCCGGCCGAAGATGTTGATCAGGACCGTCACGCGCCCGTTTGTCTCGTCGATGTTCGCCACGTCGCCCTCGAAGTTCTCGAAGGTCCCTTCCTTGATCTTCACGTGGTCGCCCACGCGGAAGTTGATCTTGAGCTTGGGGGCCTCGTCGGTCTTCTCTTCCTGTTTGGCGAGGATCGCGGCCACCTCGCGCTCCTGCATCGGCGTGGGATGGCCCGCCGCCCCGGTGAAATCCCCGATCCCGGGCGTCTCCCGAACCAGGAACCACGTGTCCTCGTTGATCTCCATCTGCACCACGAGATACCCGGGGTACAGCTTCCGCTTGAGCACCTTGCGCTTCCCGGCCTTGAACTCGGTGACCTTCTCGGTCGGGATGATGATGTCGCCGAAGAAGGAGTCCAGGCCCGCAATCGAGATCCGCCGGCGAAGGCCCTCGCGAATCGACTCCTCCCGGTTGCTTTGCACCTTGAGGATGTACCAGTCCATCTTCTCCGATTTCGGAGCCGGAACCTCGGCGACGGGCTCCGAAGGCGCAGGCTCGGGCCGGGAGGCCTTTGCGGGCGTCTCTTCCTCTGAGGCCTCGCTCGGCGTCTCGGGAACGACCCGGGCAACTTGGGCTGCCGTAGCGTCGGGGGCTTCCTGCGAAGGGGGCTCTGCCGCCGGCGCTGAAGCTTCAACCGGAGCGCTCTCGACGGGCTGTCCGGCGTCGGCGCCGGACGGCTCGTTCGGCCTCGCCGTGGGGTCGAGCCACTCGGCCTCGCCGGGCGGGGGAGAAGCCTCCGCCGGGTCAGGCGCAGGCACATCCGCGCTGCCTGGCGGCATCGAGGTCGGCTGCGGAATCGGAAGGTTCGGATCGTCCATCACGCCCGATTTCACCCTGCTAGAGGATTCTGAGCACGTCCCTGAAGATCGCATTCCAGACAGCGTCGAAGCCGAACAGGACCGCCGCCAACGCGAAAATCGTAAACAAGACCACCAGCGAACTGCGGACCAGTTCTCCCCGCGTCGGCCACGAGACTTTGTTCATCTCGGCCTCGACGGCGATCAGGAAATCGGCGAACCGGGGGAAGTTCACGAGCCGATAGGCAATCCAACACCCCATCGCGGCCAACACGGTCGGAACGACCATGCCGACGACCCGATCGGAACCCCACTCCTCGATCATCGTGGTACTCAGTTGCCAGAAACCCAGCGCAACGGACACGGCCATCGCCGCCCACGTCACCTGCCGGGTGATCCGGCCCTGGCTACGCTTGTAAATGCCCGTGTGCAGCAATTCCTGAAAGAAAGCATTCACGGTCGTTCACACCAAGTCTGAGTTACCGAAGGTCGAGACCTATCATGGCAGGGGCGGGGGGACTCGAACTCCCAACCGCTGGTTTTGGAGACCAGTGCTCTACCAATTGAGCTACACCCCTGATCGCCGATCAGGCGAGGATCTTCGTGACCACCCCGGATCCGACCGTCCGCCCGCCCTCGCGGATGGCAAACCGCACGTTCTCATCCATGGCGATCGGGGAAATCAACTCAATGGCGATCTTGACGTTGTCGCCGGGCATGCACATTTCGGCGCCGCCGAGCAGGTTCAGGCTCCCGGTGACGTCCGTGGTGCGGAAGTAGAACTGGGGACGGTAGCCGCTGAAGAACGGCGTGTGCCGGCCACCCTCTTCCTTCGACAGCACGTACACCTGGGCCTCGAACTTCGTGTGCGGGGTGATGGAGCCGGGCTTGGCCAGCACCTGGCCTCGCTCGATGTCCTCGCGCTTCACGCCACGCAGCAGGCAGCCCACGTTGTCGCCGGCTTGTCCCGTGTCGAGGGTCTTGTTGAACATCTCCACGCCCGTGCAAACCGTCTTCCACGGCCGTTCGCACAAGCCGACCACCTCGATCTCTTCGCCCACCTTCACGATGCCCTGCTCCACGCGCCCGGTCGCCACCGTGCCGCGGCCCTCGATGGAGAAGACGTCTTCGACCGCCATCAGGAACGGCTTGTCGAGCAGGCGGACCGGCTCGGGGATGTTCGCGTCGATCGCGTCCATCAACTCCTGGATGCACTTGTTGGCCACCGGGTCTTCCGGCTTGTTGTAGGCGCTCAGCGCGTCCCCACGGATGATGGGAATGTCGTCGCCGGGGAACCCGTAGTTGGTCAACAGCTCGCGGAGTTCCAGCTCAACCAGCTCGAGAAGCTCCGGATCGTCGACCAGGTCCACCTTGTTGAGGAAGACCACCAGGGCGGGCACGTTCACCTGGCGCGCCAGGAGGACGTGTTCCCGGGTCTGCGGCATGGGGCCGTCGGCGGCCGAGACGACCAGAATCGCCCCGTCCATCTGGGCCGCGCCCGTGATCATGTTCTTGATGAAGTCGGCGTGGCCCGGGCAGTCGATGTGGGCGTAGTGCCGCTTGCCGGTCTCGTACTCGACGTGCGCTACGGCGATCGTCACCGTCTTGGTCGCGTCGCGGACGGTGCCGCCCTTGGCGATGTCGGCGTAGCTCTTGATCTTCGCCAAGCCCTTCTTGGACTGCACGGCCAGGATTGCCCCCGTCAGGGTCGTCTTGCCGTGGTCGATGTGGCCGATGGTGCCCACATTCACGTGCGGTTTCGTTCGTTGAAATACGTCCTTGGCCATTCTGTCTCCCTGCGCTGAATCAAGGGGGTACTTGGGTCTGAATTACTTGTCTCGCTTGTCACCCAACCAACGCCTTGCGGCGAAGAGCTGCTGAAGGGAATCGGACCCTTGACCTCGTCCTTACCAAGGACGCGCTCTACCGACTGAGCTACAGCAGCCGAGGGAACCGTCCCTGCCGACTTGACCTCGCTGGCATACTTCACATCATCATCCGGAGCCCCGACAGGCGGCTCCTTGTGCTTTCCGTCGACCGGCAGAGCGGGTGAAGGGAGTCGAACCCTCGTCAATAGCTTGGAAGGCTACTGCTCTACCGTTGAGCTACACCCGCCAGGGTGGGAGGCTCATCCGCACTCGCCCACCAAACTCCCGTCCATCCTCTCCGATACGTCCAACCTCAAGGCCGCTCCCTAAGCATGCACGAAGTGGGGGGTGAAGGATTCGAACCTTCGAAGGCAATGCCATCAGATTTACAGTCTGACCCCTTTGACCGCTCGGGAAACCCCCCATAGAACATCGCAAGGGGGCCGTTCACGAGCTAGCGGAGGGACTCGAACCCACAACCTGCTGATTACAAATCAGCTGCTCTGCCGGTTGAGCTACGCTAGCTATTCTCGGCAAAACCCGCGACCCCGAAGCTCTCTCGCCCTCCCTCGCCTACCTACGACACGAGACAATACGTCCCCGCCGCGGAGGTCCTCCGCCATGCGAACCATTAAATATAACCGTCTCGTCCCGCCGTGCAAGGCGGATGGAGGGAAAAACGCGACTCGCCTTGCACTTCCCAGCAATCTAAACTCAACACCCCCCGGACGAGTTATTTTTGCGTTAGAACACTCCACGCAAAGCCTCTTCTCTGCCACGCAGAATCCGGGCCGAACGCTGGGGCCACGAACTGAAAATACCGAGGATGCCACCTCGAACGGGTGTCGTATCCACCTGGAGAGTCACGCTGGCAGGCCAACGACCCGCTTGCCCCCGCTTCCCGCCGGGGGTTACTCCGCCTCAGGCACCTCGATCTTCTCGTCTTGGACCGCCTTGCGAAGCTTGCTGAGTGCCCGAGCCTCAATCTGGCGAATCCGTTCTTTGGTGACGCCCATGACGGCCCCCACCTCCTTGAGCGTGAGAGGCTCGTGGCCGGGCCTGAGGCCGAAACGGCGCATGATGATCTGCTGCTCCCGCTCGTCGAGACGCTCCAGGATCCTCCCCACCTGCCCCTCGCGCTGCATCTGCGCCGATTCCTGCTCATACTGGTCGCTCCGCACATCCTCGGTGGTGCCGAACATCTCGGAGTGGCTGGTGCGGAAGCGGTCGCGACGGCGGTGTTCGTCGGGGATCGTGCGGGCGAAGTTCTTCATGATCGCCCAACTGGCGTAGGTGCTGAACTTGTTGCCGCGGGCGAAGTCGAACTTCTCCACCGCGCGGATCAGGGAGATGTTCCCATCACTGACCAGCTCGAAGAAGTTCTCGCCCGGAGATACGTGGCGCTTGGCGATCGACACCACCAATCGCAGGTTCGCCGAGATGATCTCGTTCTTCACCGCCACCGACTGGTCGTACATCCTCTCGATCTGGTCCATCAAGCCGCTCTTCGAGCGTGACGGATCGAGGTCCTCTCGCAAGCGGCTCGCCTTGTACTTCAGGTAGTTCATTTTGCGGAACAGGTGGGCCTCCTGCTCGCGCGTCAGAAGAGGCACCTCATAGAGGCTTGCCAGGTAGGGGGGGAGCCCGCTGGGCAGGCGGGCCTTCTTGGGCAACGGGTCGCCCGAGGGGGCGGGCCCGAGGATTTCCCGCTCCTGCTTCTCCGTGCGGATGCCGGCGAACTCGTCGTTGGGGATGAAGTCCAGCGGCAATTCCAGGATCCGCCGGGCCCGCATCTCGCCGACGATCCGGTAGATGCTGGTCTTCGTGCGGCAGAACCGCCGCGACAGGGTCTCGGCCGACTCGCCGCGGCGATACTGCTCGTAGACCTTCCGCTTCGTTTCCTCGCGCAAGGGGCCGGTGTGGTCGGGGAAGATCGCCAGGGAAGGATTCTCCTGATCGAACTGCCTCAGGGTGTAGCGTACCGTTTCGACGCTTCGGCCGCTGGCGCGGGACAGCCGTCGTGTGACCTCCGAGGGGCAGCCGCCGGCCTGGGCCAGCCGCCTTGCCCGATCGATGATCCGCTCCCGTTCCTCCGCGGTCAACTGGCTGAACTGCGCCCCGCGCCGGACCCGCTCCTGATTCTTCTCCACGAATCGCTCCACGGAACTTGCCAGGAAGCCGACGCGTTTCCGGCCGTCGAACACGAAACGGCGGCTCACCAGCCCTTGGCACCGCCAACGCGAGATGGTCTTCGTGGACACACGGAACTGCGTGCTCAACTCCTCGACCGTGAGGACCTTCTCCCCGGCGTCTTCCACCGGGACGTCGGCGGAATCGGACAGATCCTCGACGAACAGCCGCAGATCATGCCGGGCCTCGCCTCCGGAGAGCTTCAGGTCGGGATAGGACTCCGGACGGTACCTGGTGATCCGGAAGCAGAGGTATTCGTACGTGTATTGTCGATCGGGCTTCAGTTCGCCCAGCAATCGCTCGGCCTGATCCACCTGCTGGAGTTTCTTCTCCTTCGGGGTGAATCGTACCAACTGATCGCGGAGTTGCCGCATCGCTGGATTGATGTAGTCGGTGTGCATCGCGTTACCTCGTTTCGCCGTTCAGGTCCGACCGCTCGGCGGACGTTCCATCTTGCCCTGCTGGCGCTGGAACCCCCATAGGGAATTCCCCGGTGGCACCCTAAGGTTCTTGGATGGCCCAATTATGACAGGTTTATTTGACAAAATCCAGCCCCCTCCTCGAATTTCGTTCCTGCTTTCCCGTAAGTGTTCAGCGCAACGAAGTACGAAAAGGGAAGGGGAAAGGGAAAGCCCTGGAAAAATGGGAAAGACGAGAAACCGTGCCCTGATCGGACAACACTCATTGGGAACTCTTTCCTCTTCTTTTCCCCCGCTTTTTCCTTTTCCCTTCTCCTCTTCCGGTAACTTCATACGGCTGAAGTGTCACTCCCTCGGGCAGGAACGAGTTCTTTACGGATATAGACGCCGGTTGTTTTCGCTCAAGTTCGCTCGTAAGTTCCGTTTTCCTGGGCGCGAGTGATTCCCTAACTTCTCTTGACGTGGGGTTTGTTGCCGCATCGACGCGAACATTGCAGCGAAGGGCGCCGAGATCGGCTCGTTACCTTGCCCCAACCCCGCAATCCGTCGGCGGAGCCTGCAGAAGACGCTCGAAGACTCTTCCTAGACTCCTTATTTACGCCATCCTCTCGCGCAGGGATCATCCGCCCGGTTTCGTTTGAACTCCGGAAATCAGGGGAGTCGATCTAACGTGCGGTCCGATTCCAACGGCCGCCTTGCCCGTTGTTGCCCGCGGACCCGAACGGTCCTTACCCCACGCTGGTATAAGAAGAGAAGAGATGACACGCTGTCCGATAATGTGCGCGTCCGCCTTCCTCCTGGCAGTTGCGCCAGCGGCCTGGGCTGCTGAGAAACAGGATACTCATTCCTTGCAGTCCCTGCGACCCCCCGGTGTGGTGGATCGCGTGGAATGCGTTTTGGAGGTGTCGGGCACCCTGAAGGTGTTGGACTCGCCGCACGGCGATCCGAAGAAGGCGGAACCCCTTTCTCTGAATGTCAAGGCGGCCTTGGTCTACGCCGAGAAGGTCCTGAAGGCCGCGGCCTCCGCGGAGGAAGTGGGATGTCGGGCTGTCCGGCACTACGAGAAGGCCGAGGCTTCCATCGCGGCGGGCGAGGGCAAGTTCGGGCCGACCCTGCGCAAGGATCGGCGTCTGATCGCCGTCGCCCTGCGTGGGTCCGAGGTCGTCCTCTTCTCGCCTCAGGGGCTCCTGACCCGCGACGAACTGGACCTGGTGGATCTCCAGGGCAATAGCCTGCTGATCGACCGGTTGCTGCCGGGGCAGGCGGTTGCGGTGGGCGCCACGTGGAAGCACTCGAACAGTCTGCTCGCCGCCCTCTGCGGACTGGACTCCGTCAGCAGCGGCGACGCGCAGAGCGTGCTCCAGTCGGTCGAGGGCGACAAGGCCCAGATCGAAATGGCCGGTCACGTGGCGGGCTCGGTCAACGGCCTCTCGACGACGATGCAGCTTCGGGCCAAGTATCGCCTCGATCTCAAGGCGAAACGGATCACGTGGTTCGCCCTGTTGGTCAAGGAGAGTCGCGAGGCGGGCTCGATCGGCCCCGGGCTCGACGTGGTGGCCCGCCTGCAAATGAAGATCGTCCCGGGCGCCAAGTCCGCGGAGTTGAGCGAGAGCGCCTTGAAAGGTCTTTCCCTGGAGCCGACTGCCTCGACGCAGCGGTTGGGTTACGACTCGCCCGACGGCGGCTGGCAGACGGCTTACGACCGCCGCTGGATGCTCATCAGCGAGAAGAAGGATCTGACCGTCCTGCGCATGGCCGACCGGGGCGAGTCGATGGCCCAGTGCAACATCGCGGCCGCGAAGCCCGGCAACGGGAAGCGGCCGAGTCTGTCCGAGTTCCAGGACGAGATCCGCACGGCGCTGGGCAAGGACTTCGGGCAGTTCGTCAAGGCGAGCCAATCGGCGACGGAAGCCCAATATCAGGTGTACCGGGTGGCGGCCCGGGGCCAGGTCTCGGGGCTGCCCATCGAGTGGATCTACTACCGGATCGAGGACGAGCACGGCCGGCACCTCGTGGTTCTCTTCACCGTCGAGGGCAACCTGGCTGAGCGGTTCCAGGGAAACGACCAGGAACTGGTCCGCGCGATCCGGTTCCTGGCCCCGAAGCCGGCCGCCACGGCCACAAGCGCCATGCAGAAGGCCTCGTCGCCGAGGTAGCGGCCCTATGGCGTTTCCGCCGCAGCAAGCTGCCGGATGAGGAGAAGGGAAAAGGAAAAAGCAGGGAAAAATGGGGAAGAAATGGAGAGGGTTTCCATTCAGAATTGTGGGATCGGGGCACGGTTTCTTGCCTTTCCCATTTTTCCAGAGCTTTTCCTTTTCCCTTCC
>Ga0067045_1002860_pt1 | contig 50919 bp, 48 predicted proteins | sample TerdegcTABiofilm_FD_59184 | JGI IMG/M metagenome (GOLD analysis project Ga0067045, IMG submission 59184) | Combined Assembly of (Gp0054472, Gp0054536) Wastewater bioreactor microbial communities from Singapore -Terephthalate degrading...
AAAATTCATCATATAACTTGATAATGAAAATCATTTTCAATTAATGGTAAAAAATAAATGCTTTATAAGAAAAGCATTTATTTACATTTGTCGCACAAGCCATAGAACTGAATTATGTGATCTGTAATCTTGAAATTAAACTTTTCGGATAAGCCTTTTTCCGTTTTTTTTAGCAACTCCAATTCATCATCAATGAAATCATCATAGTCAATAACTCTTTTACAATTTGTGCAAATAAGATGGTGATGATGATTTTCCTCCTTTGTGCCAATTAATAACTCATATCTTGCTCGCTTATCACCAAAGTCAAATTTCTGAACCAAGCCCATCTCTACAAGAAGCTCCAAAGTGCGATAAACACTGGTTAAACCAACATCCGGATAATGTTTATGCACCTCAAAATGAACCTCGTCCACGCTTGGATGACCCGACATCTTACCTAATGTTTCGAAGATCACTTCTCTTGGCTTTGTCATTCGGTATCCGCTATCCATGAATTTTCCACAGAGCCATGGCGGTCCTTTTATACATCTGCCGCGCATTAATACCTCCAAAAATAATTATTGAAATTGATTATCATTACCAATAATGATTATAATACAGAAAATTACATTTGTCAAATATTTTTTTCAATAATAAAAATTTTCTCTAATTAATTACCTCTACAAAGATGTATTCTATATTTCAAATTTTGTTACTATACACTTGATCGAAATATGAAACTTCTACGTTTACAAGCTATAATGTTAAGATCAAACTTAGTCTCCCACTACATACCAATAGCTGAGAACGTTTGCAGAAAATATTGTTGACAAGTTAAATCGCTTATATTATAATATTTACATATTCAAATATATAGGAGAGAGACATGCAAAAATTGATAAGATTTTTCAAGGCACTTAGTGATGAAACCCGTATACGCATCTTGAAATTATTGGAACAACGTGATGAGCTATGCGTATGTGAAATTATGCAGGTGCTAAATATGACACAATCCAGAGTTTCAAGGAATCTTGGCTTGCTCAAAAATGCAGGTCTTGTCAAAGATAGGCGAAATGGTCTTTGGGTGCATTATTCGTTGAATTATGAAAATGCGCCATTTCACATTCAGCAATTCCTTAATATATTAAGAGAATTATCTAACGATGATAAAATTGTGATGAAAGATCTTGCAGAACTAAGCAAAGCTAAGAAAATTGGTGAGAGTTAAGAACACTAAGGGATGTTTTTTGACTAATTATATTTGGATATTTACATATATTAATACTAGCAAATTGAGAATCTTTAAGGTAAAAATGGGAAAGAAATATTTTCATAAGAGCCAACGCTGATGTTGTAATATAAATAAAGAGGGAAAATATAATGACTGAAATAAAAAAAGCCGTTAGAGAAGGTTATGCTAAAGTTGCCAGAAGTGGTTCTTCATGCTGTGGAAACAATAAATCATGTTGTGATGGTGAGCAGAGGATCAGTGAGAAAATAGGATATACAAAAGATGATATAGGTTCTGTCCCTGACGGTGCAAATTTAGGTCTTGGATGTGGTAATCCGATTGCACTTGCTTCACTCAAAAAAGGCGAAATTGTGCTTGATCTCGGTTCGGGTGCTGGATTTGATTCTTTTCTTGCGGCGAATAGAGTGGGTGAAGAGGGCAAAGTTATTGGTGTGGATATGACCCCAGAGATGATTGAAAGAGCAAGGAAAAACGCTGGTAAAGGTGGATATACAAACGTTGAATTCCGACTTGGTGAAATAGAGCATCTTCCTGTCTCCGACGCTTCGGTTGACGTGATAATCTCAAATTGTGTTATAAATCTTGCGCCAGATAAAACACAGGTCTTTAATGAGGCATTTAGGGTGCTTAAACCCGGTGGCAGATTGATGGTTTCAGACATTGTTCTTCTTGGAGAACTTCCAGAAACTATAAAATCCTCTATATCTGCTTATGTTAGTTGCATATCAGGTGCAATAATGAAGGATGATTACATTGGGATAATCAAAAAAGCTGGTTTTCAGGATGTTATAATAGTTGAAGAAAGCAAATTTTCCCTTGACTGCATAGAAAGCGACCTAATGGAGCAAGCTGTAGTCAGTGAGGATTGTTCATCCGAAAATAATATCCAAGCGGTTGCAGATATAATCGCTAGTATCAGAGTATCTGGAATTAAAAGGTAATTCATACTTCTGCATAAATGGATGGCAAAATAAGTCAGGATAATCTATATCGTGTTTCCTAGATACGAAAGGTAACTATAAAAGACTATCCCCTTACTTCACTAGACGATGGTTTAGTAGTTCAAACAACTTAGAACTAATCAAAGTTAGAAAATTCAGCGAAGCTATGCTGTCAAAGGATTTTTTGGGGTTAGATAAACTGGATATATTCACATAAATCGATTTAAAAGGCATTGTTTCTTTGCACTAGAAATTCATTAGGAAGTCAGATGCAGAAGCATTTTTGAGAAAATACACTGATAATAAATTTGAGATTTTATAGATCAGGACTTGAATCCGACTTGACTAAGAGGAGATGGATAATGAGGTCTGAATGGAAGAAGCTTTTACTTTTTGTGGCTGTATTTCTAATTGCATATTACATGCCCTTAAAAAATCCTAGATTACAAGGGGCTATCCTTGAAGCCTTTTATATGCTTCAGGATTATGCACAAAAGCATGTTCTTTTCTGTCTAGTTCCTGCTTTCTTTATTGCGGGAGGTATATCGGTATTTGTGAGTCAGGCATCTGTTATGAGATATTTCGGCGCACAGGCAAACAAGATATTGTCGTATGGTGTTGCATCTGTATCGGGGACAGTGCTTGCGGTATGTTCATGCACAGTTCTGCCTTTATTTGCAGGAATATATAAGCGTGGTGCAGGTATAGGTCCAGCAACCGCTTTTCTTTATTCAGGCCCTGCTATTAATGTTCTGGCGATAATACTTACAGCAAGGATTCTTGGATGGGAACTTGGGCTGGCAAGGGCATTAGGGGCTATCGTCTTTGCAATTGTCATCGGTCTTTTGATGGCATTATTTTTCAGAAAAGAAGAGGTTGAGAAAGCAAATGCGGTCATGCCTGAGATGGAAGCAGAAGAACGCCCTCTCTGGAAAACAGGTTTATATTTTCTATCAATGATTTTTATACTTATCTTTGCTGCATGGGGAAAGCCAAAGGAATCGGTCGGTTTTTGGGATGCAGTTTACAGCGTCCATTGGTATTTGGCAGGCGCTTTTCTCGTCGTATTAATATTGATGTTAATATCTTGGTTCAAAAAATATGAGGTCAGCGAATGGGTATCGTCAACATGGACATTTGCTAAAATGATCCTGCCTTTGCTTTTTGGTGGAGTTTTGGTCGCTGGATTATTAATGGGTGCCCCTGATGGCGATACGGGGCTGATCCCATCAAGATATATAGCGTATATCGTCGGTGGAAATTCCATTTTTGCAAACTTTTTCGCTTCGGTGGTTGGTGCGTTAATGTATTTCGCTACTCTAACGGAAGTTCCTATACTTCAGGGCTTAATCGGCTCTGGAATGGGACAGGGACCTGCCTTGGCTCTTTTGTTGGCGGGACCTGCTTTGAGCTTGCCAAATATGATAGTTATCCGAAGCATAATGGGAACGAAAAAGACGTTAGTTTTTATTGGACTTGTTGTTATATTATCAACAATTACAGGAATGATTTTTGGATCAATTATGGGAGGCGTTTAATATGAAAATAGAAATTTTGGGAACAGGATGCCCAAAGTGTAAGCAAACACTTGCAAATGCAGAAAAAGCAGTTAAGCAACTAGGTATTGATGCGCAGATTGTAAAGATAGAAAAAATCAATGATATTATGAATTACGGCGTTATGATAACCCCTGCCCTTGCCATTGATGGCGAGGTGAAAATAGCAGGCAAGATACCATCACCCGAACAGATCGTCGGGTGGATCAAGGGAGAATAAGCAAATATATTGGAGGAAAAAACAATGCCAGACGAAAAATGTTGCGATAAAAAAAGCGATTGTTGTAGTGGTGGAGTCCGACTTGTATTTCCATGCTCTGGTGCCGCAGACGTTGGTGCAATTGCAGATCAAGTTGGCAGAAAGATGACCAGAGATGGCTTAGGTAAGATGTATTGCCTAGCGGGAATCGGTGGTCATGTAAGCGGGATCGTTGAGACAACCAAGGCGGCTGATGAAGTTATCACAATTGACGGTTGTGCTATCGCCTGCGCTACAAAATCCGTTGAGCATATCGGCATAACACCAAAATCCTTTGAAGTTACTAAGATGGGTTTTGAAAAAGGCAAATCACCAGTGACAGAGGATGCTATCAATAAAGTCTATTCAGAGATAGAATCCGCATTATCCTAAACAATAAATGCCCCATCTAGTAATAGTTGGGGCATTTTAATATAAACTGAAAGGAGCTTTGAATTGAGTATTAGATTAAATATAGCTATCATTTTTTGTTTATCTTTATTATTAATATCAATCTCTGCATGTAAGAATAAAAACGATATATCCGTCAATACAGGCAATACACAATTAACAACTAATGCTGAAACCAAAGATATTATCCAAAACCCTAACGTTCCAACGCCCAAAACATCAACAAGCAAGTCAAAGCTTGATAATATCATTGCGGATAAACAGAAGGCAAAACTTCCAAAACTAATTGATCTAGGGGCTGATAAGTGCATACCTTGTAAGATGATGAAACCAATTTTAGATAGTCTAAAAACAGATTATGCAGGGAAACTTGACGTAGAAATCATTGATGTTTGGGAAAATCCTGATGAAGGTAATAAATATAATATTAGCCTAATTCCTACACAAATATTCTATGATCCCGATGGAAATGAGTTTCTTAGGCATGAGGGTTTTATGTCCAAAGCTGACATATTGGACGCTTTCAAAAAGAAAGGAATTAGCCTTGAATAAATATAGAATTTTTCATTTGGTTTTAATTCAAATAGCCTTGATAAGCATTTTTTCAACCTCTGGAAATGCAAACATAGATAAATACTATCCCGGCTTGTTCAATGGTGCATTAAAACATGCGATCATTGGTATATTACCAAATGAAGTAATATTAGATGCTGGAGAAGTAAAGATAACCCAAGTGCAACTTGATTTAGAAGTAAAGAAGACGCCAGCAAATATTCAGTCCCAAATTAAAGATAATCTCTTTTTTCTATTGGAAAACATGGCTGTTGATCAATTGATAAATGCAGAAATTAAAGCTTGGGCAGTTTCAAAAAAGCTTGATAAAAATATGAACGGACAGGCTTTAACACGCAAATACATTGAGGAATTAACAGCCAAAATAACTGTAAGCCCAGATGAAGTAAAGGAATATTACGAATCCAATAAAGACGCCTTTAGGGGAGCAAAATTTGCTGATGTAGAACCCTATATAAAGCCTCAACTTGTAAATGAAAAAAAGCAAGAGTTTCTCGGAAAATACGTCAACGACATTGGGAAGCGAGTTACAATAAAGGTCAATGATAATTGGGCAAAAGCGCAATACGCAAAAGCGATCAATAATCCTGTTAATAAGGCAAGAAAATCAGGGAAGCCAAGCCTTGTTGATTTCGGTGCAAGCGGTTGCGGACCTTGTGATATGATGACGCCAATATTAGAACAGCTAAAAAAAGAATACTCTGGTATTGTAAATATAGAATTTATAGATGTTAGGGAAAATCAAATATTAGGTGCTAGATATGGTGTTTCATCTATCCCTGTTCAGGTTTTTTTTGATAGAAACGGAAATGAGTTCTATCGCCATATTGGGTTCTTGCCAAAAAACAGCATAATTGCCAAACTAAAGGAGATGGGAGTAAACAAGTAATGGAGTATTTATTTATAACACTTACCAATGCAATACAATCCACTCCAATTATAGCTATTCTTGCTTCCTTTGTTTGGGGTATATTGAGCATTATTCTTAGCCCATGCCATCTTGCAAGCATCCCATTAATTGTGGGATTTATCAATGAGCAGGGGAAAATATCAACAAAGCGTGCATTTTTTACTTCCCTTATATTTTCAGTTGGGATACTTATTACCATAGGTGCTATCGGTGCAATAACAAGCACTGCTGGAAGAATGATGGGCAATATCGGGAAATATGGTAACTATTTTGTTGCCATTATATTTTTCCTTGTTGGGCTTCATCTTTTGGGTGTAATCCCTATGCCATTTTCAGGCCCGGGGCAGGTAGGGATGAAACGTAAGGGATTTTTGTCTGCACTCATTTTGGGGCTTGTCTTTGGTGTTGCTTTGGGACCATGCACATTTGCTTATATGGCGCCGATGCTTGGTGTCACTTTTAGATTAGCATCAGCTAATATGATATACGGGTTTGTATTGCTTTTATTTTATGGAATTGGTCATTGTTCGGTCATCGTTTTAGCGGGAACATCAACCGAATTGGTTCAGCGATATTTAAATTGGAATGAGAAATCAAAAGGAGCAACAATAGTCAAAAAAATCTGCGGAGTCCTTGTCATTTTAGGCGGTGTGTATTTGATATATTCAGTCTTATGAAAATTGAACTATTTTCCAGAAGCGGTTTGAAAGGGGTTAAAATACCATGAAAACATCAATAATGCTCATGGCAATCATCGCTTTGGTTATTGTTGGGCAATGTTATGCTGACTGGAATCAATATATGGGTCCAGATAGAAATGCTATCTCAAAAGAGATTGGTTTATTGCGCTCATGGACGGAAGCAGGCCCCGAAGTGCTGTGGACTTTTCCATTGGGAGAAGGTTTTGGCGGACCTGCAATAAGCGATGGTAAAGTCTATGTGCTAGATCGTATAAAAGGCAAGCAAGACGTTTTGCGTTGTATTGATCTGTATACTGGAAAAGAAGAATGGTCGTTTGCTTATGATGCTCCAGGTGATGTTAGTCATGGTGGTTCTCGGTCTGTGCCGACTATTGATGGTAATTTCATTTATTCATGCGGTTGTTTTGGCGACCTATATTGTATTGACAAAAGGACATATAAACCGATATGGCATAAGAATATATGGAAAGACTTTGGCGGAACTAAAAATCCAGATTATGGGATAGCTCAAAACCCTTTGATTTATAACGATTTGCTGATATTAGCATCTCAAACAGAAAAAGCGGGTGTTGTTGCTTATAATAAGATTAGCGGTGAAATGAAATGGGTTTCAAAGCCTTTTCCGACAGAAGAGGGATATGTTTCACCTAAAATTATAAATATTGATGGCAAAGCTCAAATCATAATGATAGGAAGTAGCAAAATTATAAAGGGAAGGAAAACTGGATTTGATATTCCTTTTGGCGTTACTGGTTTAGACCCACAGAATGGAAAAGTCCTTTGGAAATATCAAGGCTGGAAATGCAGGATACCCATTCCAAATGTAACCGAAATTGGTGATGGACGGCTTTTTATCACAGGTGGATACAGAAGTGGGTCAGCCATGATCAAAATTGAGAAAAAAAATAACGCCTATACTGTTACTGAGTTTTACAAAACTCAGGATTTCGGAACTCATGTTCATCCCCCCATACTTTATAAAGGGCATCTATATGCACAATGCACCGATAATACAGGCAGAAAAGACGGTATGGTATGTATGGATTTAGATGGCAATGTTAGATGGAAGACAGGGCATTCTCCTGTCTTTGACAAAGGCGGCATGATACTGGCAGATGATCTAATTCTCAGCATAGATGGCGTAAAAGGAGTTTTATACCTGATTGAGCCTAATCCTGATAATTTTAAGGTTTTGGCGAGTGCCAAATTGCTTGATACAAATCAATGCTGGGCTCCGCTTGCTTTGTCTGATGGCAAGCTATTGATACGAGACCAACAACAGATGAAGTGTGTAATTGTTAAATAAATTTTGAAAAATTTAATATTTGGAGTGTTATTATGGTTAAGACAAGAGTAGAAGCGGGTGTTTGTGGTTTTGTAAGTGAGATAGAGGCACATTCAGAAGATAGTCAGCATGTCAGTTTCAAAATAGAGACTACCTGTGATAAGATACGCACACTATCGGAGAAACTGCCGACTGTGGATTCGTATAATGAGATCAAAGATGGTTTTGATGGTGAACTTTATAGCATAATCAGGCAGGATCTAAAGGGTTGTTGTTCTGGCTGTGCTGTTCCTGTTGGTATATTCAAGTCAATGCAGGTAGCGGCTATGCTTGCCTTGCCGATGGATATAAATATAAGGATTACAAAGTCAAACGAACTATGATCAACAATGCTGTCATTTTTATTTCGGTTTCTGTTGTTCTAACATTAGTTTCATTTTTCATAGACAGAAAGAAAACTCTGGCAGGATTGAAAAAGGGATTGATGATGTTTAAAAATATCGCAATCCCTTTTTTGAATATACTGATCCTTGTCAGTTTGCTTATTTATGTCGTTCCGCCTGACATAATTCAGGAGTATCTAGGTGCGAAGTCAGGTGCATTGGGTTTGGCGATTGCGGCAATAGTCGGCTCTATCGCCCTAATTCCAGGGTTTATCTCTTACCCAATTGCATCTATGTTGATCAAACAAGGAGCGTCCTATACCGTTGTTGCAACCTTTATGACTACGCTGATGATGGTTGGTATAGTTACATTACCTTTGGAAATAAAGTATTTTGGCAAAAAAGTCGCAATAATAAGAAACATCCTAAACTTCTTTATTGCAGTCGTTATAGGTTTATTGGTGGGATTGATTTTATGAAAAAGATTCTAAAAAAATATAAGCCTTATATTTGGCTATTGAGTTTTGCTATCTTTACATTGGTTTCATTCCTAATAGGATTTCAGCCCGGGAAAGATATATCCATAAACTTTAGGCAGTTTTTTATTGAGATGGTTACTTTCATTCCTTTTCTTTTTATCATAATCGGGCTTTTTGATGTTTGGTTTCCAAAAGCGAAAATAGAAAAGCATATCGGTCAGGAATCTGGAATAAAAGGCATTATTTTGGTTATCATGCTTGCCATGTTACAGGCTGGTCCTTTGTATGGTGCATTTCCTGTTGCGTATATCTTGTATAAAAAAGGTGCAAGCATAAAAAACATTTTTATCTATCTCGGTGCATTTTCATGCCTAAAGATACCAATGCTTGGAATAGAGATGGGCTATCTGGGCTGGAAATTCACTTTGGTTAGGACATTAGTATCTCTGCCCTTATTTATAGGAATTGGTTATTTAATGGAGTATAGACTTAAAAATAAAGACTTTAAAGTGAACGAAGTAAAAGCTAAAAATTAGTCTAACATTAATTAGCAAAAAAGATGACTATTGTGTTTTTAATTTATATTTGTTATAAATTAAACGCTTATTAAATCATCTATTTTGATTAGCCTTAAAAGGGGAGGTATGTTATGGATCGTCGTGAATTTATGAAATTATGCTCAACAGCTTTGGTTGCAGGAACATTAACATCAGGTTTGCCCTCAATAGCAGATGAACTTAAACAAGCCAACATAGACCCAGAGGAATTTGCCAAATTAGCATACGAACATTTTATTCCGGGAAAACTGACTTGCTGTGAGTCGATATTATTGGCTGGATGCGAAGTCTTGGGCATAAAAAGCGAACTTGTCCCTGATATAACTTTGGGGCTTGCAGGCGGAGTTGGTTTTCAGGGCGAAATTTGTGGAGTTATCACTGGCGCAGCGATGGTCTTATCTTTGGCGATAGCAGAGAAAGAGACGAATTATGATAAGAAAAAGATGGTAACGCTTAATGTTGTTGGTCAGCTTCATAATTCTTTTAAAGAGAAGTTTGGTTGCACAGATTGCCAAACATTAAGCGGTCTTGATTTGACTACACCGGAAGGAAAAAAGAAATTAGCGGAAGGTGTTAAAGCCCAAGTCTGTTCTAATTACGTTACAGAAGGGGCAAAAATGTTGGCTTTAAAACTGCAAGGTATCTGAAAAGCTATTTTGTTCTTGCTTTATTAACCCTCACGTTTAGGATACTGTATTAATTTAGTGGGTAACCAGAAAAGCCATCTGATGATATAATCCTTTTGTATTTAAATAAAAAAGAAGGAAGATATAACAGATGGCGGATATTATTATAATAGCAGATACTAATGGGAATCAACTGGAAAAGATAAATCGGACTATCCGCCTACCTATGTTACAGTTTTGAGTATTGAAAGCGTTTCTACTTTTAAGTGTGGGATATATTACACACATTTCAGTTATTTATCGAAGTTCCATAAAAGCTTGTGGATACTGTGTTATTTACTTTTAGGTCATTTAATGGAACTGGTGCTCTCAAAATTATGTCTTTGCTTTTTCACATCCAAAAGTGTTGTAAATATAGTATTTAGATCGTACCTACTGATTATTTCAGTTCCCTTTTCATCGGGTCAAAGACTGTAATTCGGTTTGAGACCTTAAAAAGTGGTTTTAGGTAGGTAAATTTCAGTTCCCTTTTCATCGGGTCAAAGACTGTAATCCCATTAGACAAATGACGATGATATTTCTTGAAGATAATTTCAGTTCCCTTTTCATCGGGTCAAAGACTGTAATTGCTCTTAAAGATAGAGGTTTTAGATTCTCTGGCTTCTCATTTCAGTTCCCTTTTCATCGGGTCAAAGACTGTAATCACTAAAGCACGACTTAATTTTGTCATGGGTGGTGGTATTTCAGTTCCCTTTTCATCGGGTCAAAGACTGTAATTGACAAAGATCAAAGTAAGGGTAAAATTGGCTAATGAGATTTCAGTTCCCTTTTCATCGGGTCAAAGACTGTAATCTAAAGGGCGAGCCTTTAGTCCCGTACAGGTTAAAAAAATTTCAGTTCCCTTTTCATCGGGTCAAAGACTGTAATTCCCGAAAGATATGGTGGTCATCAGTCGGTAGCTGATGATTTCAGTTCCCTTTTCATCGGGTCAAAGACTGTAATCACTAAAGCACGACTTAATTTTGTCATGGGTGGTGGTATTTCAGTTCCCTTTTCATCGGGTCAAAGACTGTAATATCTCTGACAGAGAATATCCACTATAGAGCATCGATATTTCAGTTCCCTTTTCATCGGGTCAAAGACTGTAATCAACTGGCAACGAGACGATGTAAAAAATGTTGTCCTCATTTCAGTTCCCTTTTCATCGGGTCAAAGACTGTAATAAATGTAATTTTATATTTCATATGTAACTTTTCACCTCATTTCAGTTCCCTTTTCATCGGGTCAAAGACTGTAATATTAAAAGAGAAATATACTTTGTCAAATTCAATAATCATTTCAGTTCCCTTTTCATCGGGTCAAAGACTGTAATCATAGCGAGTTCAGCTTTATGGATTATATATTTATCAGATTTCAGTTCCCTTTTCATCGGGTCAAAGACTGTAATAAATCATAACAAATGCTATAAAGGATATACTAGGAAAATTTCAGTTCCCTTTTCATCGGGTCAAAGACTGTAATTCCAAAATAGTATCAGAATCATCCATTTGTGTCTCTATTTCAGTTCCCTTTTCATCGGGTCAAAGACTGTAATTTTCCGCATTGCCTCTTGACCACATTCCGCAGATAATATTTCAGTTCCCTTTTCATCGGGTCAAAGACTGTAATTTCAAAGAGAAGAAAAGAGTGTTAGTTTTGTATTCAAATTTCAGTTCCCTTTTCATCGGGTCAAAGACTGTAATATAACAAGGCTTTCCGCAATGCAGAAAGCATAACCCGTATTTCAGTTCCCTTTTCATCGGGTCAAAGACTGTAATGATTCCAAATTGATTGCTTTTTATCAACCTCTACCATATTTCAGTTCCCTTTTCATCGGGTCAAAGACTGTAATCGTTCCTAGCGTCCCAACGTCCTTATTACTAGGAGATAATTTCAGTTCCCTTTTCATCGGGTCAAAGACTGTAATTGAGATGATTCCTTGCATTTCAGGGAACAGCATTAGGGATTTCAGTTCCCTTTTCATCGGGTCAAAGACTGTAATCAAAAAAGATAATCGGTTATGGAGCTATGGGAGTAGCATTTCAGTTCCCTTTTCATCGGGTCAAAGACTGTAATTTTAAAGATGCGGTTGAGGCCGCATATGACAAATGTATTTCAGTTCCCTTTTCATCGGGTCAAAGACTGTAATCCACATCCATTTATCATTCAAAAATCGCTAAAAAACAAAAAACCATCTACCTCTAGACGTTTTCATATCTTTATCATAATCTACATCTGGAAAAATATCAGCTAGGGATTTTATGCGAATGAACTCAATATTCATCGGTGTTTACCATATATTATGAGGGTTTGTCGCAAATAGCCATTATCCGGATAAATCACTAAAAAATAACTAGAAAATAAGTGTATCCTTTCGCAAATCGATCATGTATTTAGGGTTAAAGGTTAAAAATTGAAGATTAGGAACCGAAAATTATATAATAAACAACAGGTTCAGTAATTATTAATTTGATGTCTAATGGCGTTAAATAACGCTTTATAATCTTTAATCATAAATACTGAATCCTCTAAACCACTTTCGCAAATACCCCCTGTTTTTCCGCAGGAAATCGATTTGCGAAAATCATAATAGCATTACATAGGAATTATCTACAAAAAGTATAACAGTATATCGAAAAACTATCAACGATATTTTGGGGAGATTATTATTACAACACATCCCTACAGTATCGCCTAAACTCACACTCCACACATTTACCACGCTGACGTGTTGGATCGGGCATCTTCTCTCTAGCAATCAACTCTCGCATATCATCAAGCGCAGATGAAACATTTTGGCGTAATAGTAGGCTTATAGGTATCTTTATAATACTCTTTTTAGGAATTCGGTAGATAAACCCATAATCCACATTTATTCCAAAATAGTCTTCTAACATCATCCCATAAGTCACAAGCTGATATTTTGCGTTTATATTTATCCGCTGATCGGTATATTTGAACTCAACGGGAAATGCTTTCTCCTGTGTTTTGATAATCATATCCAGCACTCCTGTCAATCCAAGCGATTCTGCTTGCATCTGGACATGAAACTTATATTCCCCTTGATCTAACCCATATCGCTTCAGGCTTCGTCTTCGTTCAAGCACGCTGATTACCTCGTGTTCCGTAGCGCCAACCTGCATCGGATGCGTTATTGGACGTGGCAAGGGCATACAGTAAGTATAATATATAATCCTCTGGCAATAGAAATACTGTTTGAGATCGCTAACTCTCAGATTTATCATTTTTTACCTCGATTACAGACCTTTGCTGGAAGTCCTTTTCACAAATGGCAATTATCTCTATCTTCCCCGACTGCTTACCCAATTCCTGAATCAGCCTTTTTTCGAGAGAGTTACGGCGTGTGGAGTTTATGTCTCCGAGAAATGCGCTATATTGTATTCTCTCAAGCCCATGATCAAGGCATGCCTCAGAGACCTTTTTCCGTGCCCTATCACTCTCAATGTCATATATCACGTAAGTATGCAATGTTTAACTCCAATAAATGCTTATTACCACTTTGAAATAAAAGGCTCATAGTCGCCTTCTCTTCGTAGGAACATCGCCAGATGGCGTGCCTGTTGCTGAATTATATTGATTAACTTATGTTGCTTATGCTCAAATGTTTCCCTTTCCTGCAACCTTGCCAAAATGCGATCTGCGATAGTGCGCCGTGTTTCTTTGCTCAAATAACGTTGTTTCGGGATTGTGTTATTATCATTGGGATTTGATGACTGATGAGCGGAACGTGCAGGATCGCTGTCAGGCGACTCCCATTCCACCTTGAAACGCTTATTTATCATAGCAAACACTGTCTTATCAACCACTGTCTGACGAAATTCCTCTATGAAGTCCAGTACCAATGAGGGCTTTCCCGGTCTATCAACGTGCAGGAATCCTGCAAACGGCTCTAATCCTGCCAGAGATAAGGCACTCCAAACTTGCGAATATAATATACCGTAGCCATAATTAAGCAGGGCGTTGGCATCATCTTGTGTCCCTTGATGTTCACGCTTTTGGAACATACCTTTTGGCAATATTCGCTGGACGCACTCCCAATACAATGCGCTTGCACGCCCTTCAAGGTTTAGCATCAATCCACGCAAGGCGTCAATTGGTGGATAATCCACATTAGGAATCTCAATGGCATCGAGTTCCTTGAGTAAATCCTGAATTTTATTCACACGCCCAATAATTTCGTTATATTGATTCGGGGAGCGTTTTTTGCGATATTTGGCGAAATACCGGACAAGGTTGATCTGATTTTGCGTTTTACCTTCTATAAATCGCTTTGCGATCTCAAAGCCACGCTCATCTTGATATGATGCAAGCTGTTCTCTACGGGATATAACAGTGGCGGAGAGTGACGGACTGATGAGTTTTGCATATGGTTGACCGCTAAAGTCCATGAAGGATATTTCAATGCCATGCTCAATGCAGGCTTCCACGAGATCAGATGAAAGACTGACGCCCTTTGAACTAATGATAAGCTGTTCCATATTCATCAGAGGAAATTCATCGTTAGGACGGTCTTTCTCACGATATTTGATAATTAGCCTTTCGCTATGTTTACTCAGATATGTGCCATAGTCGTTTATTATGAAGGGTTCCATTACCTACCTCTTAAAATCAATTACTGATTTTTGTATCTATCATAGATCTCCTTCAAAAGAAGAGCATCACCGTCAAATGCGATAATATAGCGACCATTTGAACCGCCGCATCTGAACCATGCCAACCTCCAGTCCAATTGTGGTATAATCTCCGCAGGTGCAAGCACAAATACATGGTATTTTGGATTTATCATTACGTGAGAAACAGAGGTTAGGTGTCCTTCCTGTCTGAACTGCATATCGCTTTCGGAATAGTCAGCGGTTGTTCGAGGTATTCCACAGCATTCCTCTTCACGTTCTTCTTCAAATGACTTGGCAAACCATACTTCCCGATATTTTCCATATCCTTTTACATATAGACGCCCATGATTTTCGTTATACCAAAGCCGTTCTGCACGAGTTAGCAATGTCTTTACATCAGCATCATAAGACCATTCACGCTGATTTTCCTTCTCTCGAATATCCCAGACTTCCTGATTTGGCAACGAGGTCCGAAATGAATCAATACCTTTGTAATGCTCGAACCATATCTGCTTTCGGCTTAGTTTAAGCCTTGCACGTTTCATGTGTGATAGCTCCATCTGTAAGGCGTATTTACCCAAAGCATTGTCAATCCAATCCGCTATCTTCGACTTCATATTATCATCCGCAGACCAATCTTTCATGATATTCTCACGAAAGTTTTCAGCTTGTGCAATAACTGTATATGCACCGCAAAGCGTATTGATAAACCAACCTTTTGCATCCTGTTGAGGATAGATATAAGAGACACCTTTCTCAAGGTCGTCACGGGAAATATCTTCACCGAGTGACATAATCGCCCGGCATTCACGATTACCCATCAAGAAAGCTGTCCCTCTGCTATGTCTCCCAATACGCCCGAATCTCTGCATGAAAGAAGCAACGTCACCAGCCTCGAAGATAAGATAATCAGTTTTGAAATCAATTCCGACCTCAATTGCCGCCGTTCCGATAACCAGCGTTTTACCCCTAACATCACGACTGCTTCGAGCTGATAATCCACGAATTGGGGCAATCTCATCTCTTGGTATGCCTGACCCAACAAGAGCATCCTCTAATGCAATTGCATTAACAACTGAATTGAGAATCACAATGCAGGGAACATATTCACCTTTTTGATTTAGCTCCGTATTTGTATTTTTCAGATTTTTGAGTTCATCAGCAAGCTCTATTATTTTTTTCTGAGCGGTTTCCACAATATCATTACCGATTGGCAGCGGCTGCAAATATACATCATGAGCGACAGGACGCTCTCCGCAAATTGGTTGTGGCACAGTTACAGAGGCATTTATTTGATGTGGACCAAGTAAACGGTCAAGGTAGGTTCGCACTTCTGGATTAGGAGTTGCTGAAAGCAATATAACTCTTTCAAAGGCTTTCATCTCCCTAGCCAAATAGATGAGAAACAAGGCGTGAGCCAACTCAACGCCGTTGTATATATGAAACTCATCGAATACAACCGTTTTATATGCCTGCAAATACGCAAGAGCTTCCTGGCTTGCCCGATAATTTAACGAATACAGAAGGTATAAAATATCGGGATTAATGAGAATTATTTTCCGCTTATCCTGCGCAAGCAAACGTTGTAATACATTTCCTTTTTGCTTTGCGCTCATACCGAATGCTTTGGCAAATGCCTCAAGAGCATGGGCGTTAACTTGGGCAAGAATGTACTCCTCGGTTCCGAATTTTTCGTTTGCATTTTCTGGTTTCCACTCACGAAAAGTGATACCCTCATCTATCATCAACTGCTGGATCGCTCTTGATTGATCCAGTATTAAGGCATTTGTTGGATAGACAAAAACTGCGGATTCATGGTTTTTTAACACGGGCAAAGCCACTGCTCGTGTTTTTCCGCTTCCTGTCTTTGTAACTAATAGGAAAGCTTTATGATTATTCCATTCGTTAAGCATTTCCGCCTGATGCGGATAAAGCCTTGTCTTCACGCCATCAACGGCGACCTGTTTATAAATATAACCCTGAATTTTCATGAATCGCCTCCGATCCTCGCTAGGACCAGCTTGGGAACTTGGATGGCATGTCCTTCACTAAATACCCACCAGTCTTCAGCGATTGTCGCTATATGAAGCAGAAGATGTGGAGGAATAATTATTGGATTAAAGCTAATCAGCTTTCCATTGATGTCCAGAGGATTAATCAGATGCGTTGGTCTTTGTTGTTCCTCACGAAACAAGGCTACTGGTTGAGGTATTTCTCTCCACCATATACGCACAGATGACCCTTTTTTGCCAAGACGAATGACACCAGGTAAACGATAATTGCCAAACACGAAAACATAGAACTGGTAGCCTTTTTTTGGACGTTCAGAATCCCATTGCTCCCATATTGGATCAAGGTAAACTCGTTTACCCAAGTTTGGTGTATTCAGCGTTTTACTATCTCCTGTTGTCAATGTGAGTTCGTCCAAAGCGTTAAAGGTAATTGTAGTCCGGGATGCATTCTCCGTATAGGCAGGTGTTGCATATAGTGGCATTGCCCCAAACTCGCCATCAGGGTCCTCAACATATTTTGGGGTTGCACCTACGCAAACACCATAAGAGCGATTCGATAGAGCATAGCAAAGGGCATAATTATGGATAACCGGTTGAGTTGTTGAAAGCTTGCTGATTTCATTGGACGAAAACCAGAGATAATCATGGTTATATAATCGTCCGGCAAGCACACGGACGCCAGATTCATGAAGCCGTATAACTCTCTCCATGTTATTACCTCACTTTTTTTCCTTCTGAACATCAACGTATGCTCTCACATCCGTATAGGCTTTTTCTAAAAACGTTTTATCGAGTTGTGTTTCTGAGACAATTTTCACTATTTCATCAACCTGATTGGGATCAAATATAGATACACAATATGAATTCCCAGCTAATGGCTTATATTTTTCAGCAATCGCTTTGAACGTATCTCCACTTAAACTATCACGCTGATCATAAAGCTCAAGAGTCAACTCCAATGGCGTGATAATCTCCTCCCATCCGCCGATTATGCCGAATATTGTGTTACGCACATCTCCGCCAATGCGGGACTCTGCACCATAGGATTTGCAGGCAAGCAATGTTTTAATGGTTAAAATAAACTCAAAAAGCGTAACGCTTTTTAATGAAATAATGCTTGGGAAAACCGTTGCAGGAATAACTGCATACCGAGTTCCTAATGCCTGACCAGTGGTCTGACTACGATCGTTAATAGCATTAAAAGTTGTGGCGGATTCAATGTCCTCAAATGGCATCAGGGAAAATGCAGTGGAATATTCTATGCGATGCTTAATATTAGCACGATCTTTACCTTTCCCTGATTCAACGCTTGTTGCGCCGAATAAAGCACAGCGAGGACATTCAAGGCATAGGTTATCTTTCAGATAGCATTCTGTGCCTTTAATGCTTGCTTCTGCTGTTGCGGTTCTTAGCATCTGTTCCAATTGACGTGATTCCGCCGCTTTTTGCTTTGTTGCCAAGAATGATACACGCATAGTAGTTTTATCATCATTGATAGATAATGGTGTCGCAACGGTATTAAGTTCACGAGTCTCTTCTGTCCGTAGAACTGTATAGTCCAAGACTTCCCGCATCAATAGAATTTGTATGGTTTTTGCCCCGATAATAGGTTGTGGAATATCTATGGTGAATGGTTTTAACATATCTAAACTACTCATTTTCGTCCTCCCCATCTATAACTTGCTCTATGCTTGGCAATTCACGAAATTCAGTAATGTCATGCTTTTTTACGTCATTTGCTTTGGTAAACTCTCTATTTGTGAGAGATGGAAAGCGAACTGTCGCAAAAGTCAGTCCATCTTCATTCCATGCTTTTGCCAATTCAGTGTCATTAGCATAACGTTCACGCAAGAATTCTGCAAATCGGTTACGGGTTCGCTCAAGATATTCAATGGATTTTTTGCGTCTTGCATAATATACGTTGTATCTGATTCTCTCTGTTACCTTTGAGATTGCCGTTATAGGAACTTCCTCACATAAAGCAAGTAGTTCATTTATTCCTGCTTCAAGTGCCTGTAATGCGTTTGGTGAAATATGCCCCCTTGTTTTTTCATTCATCTCATACGCTCTTACTGCTTTTCCAATCAGAGTTTCGGCATCTTCTTTACGAACACGGGCGCCATCAAGTATCATTGGAATTGGTCCCATTATTCCGTGCATTGTCTTGGTTGTCTTGACTGGATACTCGCCAAGATAGCGGTCAAAGGCATCGACAATTGACTCTATTTTGGGTCGGATCGTATCGATATCAAACCGACCTTCTTTGGTCATGATCAGCTTTTTCATCGTATAACCCCCTTTAGTTTGTCTAGTAATTGAAAGTGATAAATATTAGCTTGGCCATTTTCATTCTTCTGCTCGATACGTCTCAGTATATGGCCGAGTGTTGGGCTTTTAAGTATCTGATAGAGATTAGATCGCTCAGGGAATTCTGTTGAAGGTGTAAGTAATGCAGCTGCGCCAATAGCATCCAGTAAATTCCTAGCATCTTCTATTGATACCCACCCCGGTTCGACTTTGTTTGATGACCCTAATCGATGTTCCTTTCTGAGCTTATTGACTAGATCACGTAGAGCTGGAACTGGCGGCACACGTGCAACTCCTTCTCCACCTTCAAAGGCAATCACTTCTCCTGCTCTAATGACGGCTACTGAGCAATCTAGAGCAAGCCCTAAGATAAGTGTTATGTATAACTCACGAATGCCTGCATTTGTATCGGATTCATTACCTATAGTTATGGGTGATGTTATTGGGATCAAGATCATGTGTGGTGTCTGACAGGCAATATAAAATTCTGGACTCAAGCGAAACACTTTAGCCTTTATTTTTATCGCTTCGTCATCTCTGACTTTACCTGCGATCAGTGCATCTAAAGCGTCATCTACGGATGTAAAATTTGTGTTCCATTCAATATTCAGTTTCTCAACTGCCAAATTAGCCACTCCATAAAGTTCCTTTAATTCTTTCTCTAGTTCCTTATGATGCTCTTTTTTCTTATTATTACTGGATTCATAGGTCATTAAACTAATAATTTCATCTGTTGTAAGACGATAAACATCATAATCGCTCATCTTTCGCGCGATATTATATGTCAATCCCATAGAAATACGCAGATCAGGTTCCGGATTACTCTCTGACATTAGTAGCAATGCAGATTCCCAAATCTGAATGGCTTTGCGACGTAATATTTCTCCGCGGTCATGTCCGATATTCATGCGGGGGAAAAGGACTAGCATATCAGTAACCTTTGATCCAAGCAGAATCTGCTGAAGAAATCGCTCATATTTGCAGGCGTCACAGATAACGATCCGCCCACCACCGCTATGTGAGATTGCGCGATTCGTATGCGACTCCGGATTTCCAATAAAATCAGCTTTCGCCTCTGATCCGCCTTCAAACGTCTGATTACAGATAGGACAAAGATGCAGACCCTTTTCCTTACGAGCATTGATTTTCGTATTTCCATAGGCAGTCAATTGTTTGGTGATCAACTCCTTTAAATCGGACTTAGAAGCAGGATGGATCATGTCTATAAGAAAATGCTTTGCGATCTCCTCTGATGTCGCACGAGTCGGTCTTTTTGCTTCCGGTATAGCTGAATATACCTTGTCTGCGATATCGACTAATGTATCAATAAGAATTTTTTCACGCTTTTCATCCCCAAGATCCTCTATTTTCTTTGATTCCGATCCAAACTTTGTGCCGTCAAGTTCCCAGTAACGATCGACTGTAAGTGTCATATCCTTTGCTGGCTGAAGTGTTGAGGTTGATTGCAGTTGGTCGTATGCTCCATCCCCGAATATAGAATCATATTCAACACGCAGAATACTTTGAGGAGTCACCTTCGGTTTTTTCTTCCCGCTGCCATCAGCAAAACTAGCATAAGCTTCGGCGGATTCAAGAGCGACTTCATCACCTATAAGATCACGTGATAGAGCAGCTTTAAAGAATTTGAATATACACATCTCAGGTCTGGCTAACCCCAAACGTTCAGCATAAATTTGCCGTTTAGATTCCTCTATAGCTGGCTCAATCCCTTTTTTTTTGAGATAAGAATCAACGGTCTTACTATCTATTGCACTGGCTTTCTTTCTTTTTATTCTTTGAGAAGCGACTTTCAGATACTCTTTTAACTCATGGTAATCAAACAAATCAGGTTTTGGAATCATGCTTTGAAGCGGATTTCCAACGATTAATTCTGCAAACTTGCTGCCCATCGCATTAGAGATCATCTTCGCTAATTCCGTTTCCACCTCAGATAATGACGGTTCTTGCATTTTTTCTATGCAACTAGCAGCATAAATCGTTCCATTACTGTAATGCAAAAGCGGAGCCCAGCCTTGCGCTGTAAAAGCCTCAATTGCGGCACGATGAAGCAGTGTTGTTGATACACCTCGAATTTGAACCATATGATAAGCAACCTGTATATGGTTCAATAAACAGCTTTTTCCTGACAGATAATGTAAACTGGCTAATAATCCTTTGATAGAGCAAAGATTATCGACTGTGTCTACAATGTCAGCAAGCGTTTTCCATCGAGGATTAATATGTTCGCTAAACAAAAGCCGATTAATGACTTTTGCTTGCGATCTCTCATTTCTCATGTGTAAGACAATTGCGGACAGTATTTCCTCGATTCCGGAAAATTCAAACTTTGCCGCCAATTCAAAAACAACCTGTTCCGCAAGTTCACGATTTACATGCGAAACATATTCTTTCTGTCCTGACACATACTCTTGCCATTCGTCCAATTCTTTGCCTATATCATGCAATAATATCCCTATTAGCATTACCTGTTCTTCCTGCTCTGTAAAAGGTGGGATAAACGACCCACGAAGTAATGGTAATAGGGTAATTAGAGAATCTATCTCTATGATCGTATGGTCAAATAGGCTCTGTTCAAATTGCCCTTTTTTGGCCGTCCTTTCCTTCCAGCCTCGTTCAAGCATAAATTCTACCGATTTTGCCATCAAATCTTGATAATCTATCACATCTGTGCCTCCTTTGGTTATGACATAATATGATATTTTCCTAAGCCAAAAGTTACATTTTTACCAATGTGTGTATACTGTCCCAAAGCAATGAATGGCAGAAATTGCATTAGATCACCTATATAGCTAATTTTTCCCAATATTCCGCCAAGTTTCATTTGTTTATCTTGCCGTTGTGAATAACGAGTCCAATCATGCCAATATAAGCTGGATTCCGTTGTCTTGATTTGTATTGCCTGTGATATAAACTCCTTGAAGTCCATTTCCAAAGATTCTCCACAGTGAAAATATGATAACGCCGAGATTCTTCCTATAAGCCTTTGCATGAAAACATGGAATGGAAGTTCATCCGAAAGCTGTCCTTCACTGAGAATCCTTGTCGGTGTTTGAAAATTCAATGTGACCCGCTTATTAGACAATTTATCTGATTCTTGCTGAATATCGTCAAAGTCCAGTGTAGTGTTTAGGTTATTCACCATTTCAGCTTCATGAGAATAAACACTTTTATTTTTATCTAATCCACTATCGGCGATAATTTCACTAAGCTGAAAGCGTCCACGTCCTTTGCCGATACCGATCTCACCCAATTCATTGAAGCTAACTAGAAAATATGGCAGATAATCAATTCCACGACCTATGAGTGTCAGCCTGAATTCTATAGTTTCGCCGGTCTTGTAATTGCCATGGGTTTCCAATGGGTCTATGATAAATGGGCGGGGAACATCGCTATAGCTGCGCAATTGTGTTGCTATATCAGTTGGTGAAGTTTCAAAGATATAAGGATAAGGGCACACACTGTTTAACATACACTTTTTGCACTCAATCAATCCCTTAGTGCATACAATCTTCTTAAAGGCATGACCAAAGCCGCCGCGTAATGTAGACCCTGAATACTTTGGCATAAATATTGGTTCTCTTGCCATTAGGATAATACGATATTGTGATAATCTAAATGATTTTAACATCTGCAAAATGCTCCATACAGAATTTAGTCCTCTTTTTTACGTCTTCATTATTATATCATACAGGAGTGCAATATACCTGCACTCTACTTTTTTTCATAAATTTTTTTCATTTTTTCTATTTCTTCTATGAATTGTTGGCGAAGAACCTCAGGTTTTAAAATTTCAGCGTGAGGACCATAGCCCATTATCCAGCGCTTCACTTCCTGAATTCCACCAACCTTCAAATGCAATATCAATTCTCCGGATGGCAGTTCATCTATCTTCTGGCTTGGATGCCATTGCCTATCACGTATCCAACGAGATTGATACTCATCAAACCTTATAGAAATGTCTACCAGTTTATCCCCTCTTTCCGCTAGAAAGCCCTTTGCCAGATATTCTACAAGAGAGAAATCATGTTTTATCCGAAAATTAGAGGGCAAAATCTTCCACTCTCTAATGCGTCCTACCAGAAAATCACGGAATTGCTCACGCTTATGGCAGAAGGCTATTAGATACCAGTCTCCACGCACATTATGAAGATGATACGGATCAACAATACGTCTGTCCAATTCACCACTGCTGGCGGTGTAATACAGTATATCAACCTGATATCTGAAAGTGATTGCATTATATAATTCCATCAATAGTTCCGGATTTGTATTAACCGTTGCACCACCAGTGAAAGCAAAAGTAGATGTCTCTGCTTGCATGTCATAACTGACGTTTTCCGGAAGATACTGTGTCATTTTTTTAAGGGCTATTCGGATTGACTGTTCAAAAGGTGTTCCCATGTATCGTTTGAATAACTCTTCTCCAAGAAAGAAAGCCAAAAGCTCATTTCTGGTCAATTGATAAGATGGAAGGAAATAGTTTCGATCAGTGTAATACCATCCATTGTGGATTTTGTCATATCCCATTGGTGCACCAAGATGCTTTATCATGAACTTACGATCCTCGTAGGCTGTTCTCACACCATGTAATTCAAAATGTTCCTGAATCTTATGAGCATTGGGATACCTGCCTGCCCTAATCTCCCGATCTATCCAGATGATCCTTTCATACCTTGCGGACATAACAAACTCCACCTATGATATCACTAATTTGGTGACAATATTAAAATGCAAAGAATACCTAAGCAAGTTTCGGAAATGTTTTTAAGGTTTTAAGTGTTCATGACGATATAGTAAGAGATAAGTCTTACTAGCAAGAATTTGGCAATAAATTAGAAGGAGAATCGTCATGATTTACGCAACCATTAGTAGTGATGAAGCCCAAAAACGCCTCAATGAAGCCATAGAAGAATCTAAAGATATAAAATGGTATGTTCGCCTTAAAATCGTCGCTCTCTCTGCTACAAAACGAACTGTTAAGGAATTGAGCGAAATGTTTGATCTTTACGAAGCTACCATCAGGAACTACATACATGACTATAACAATGGTAGACTACAACAACTTGAACCTGATAAGTCCTCTGGAAGACCAGCTATAATAGCTCAATGGACTAAACAACAATGGGATAAAGTGTTAGAACAAACACCTAACCAATATGAGAAACTGAATACTAACTCACATCAATGGACACTTGAACGATTGCAATAGTATATCAAAGAATATCATGACATAGACGCTTGGAGTTTGTCAATAGTTTTATATCCGAAGATCTGACAAAAGTTCGGACATTGCCTAAGACTATTCTCATGAAAAGCTGATATATATCATTTATAACCTCTGCAAGAACATTTCTGCTCAGTTGTATCTTATGCTTGAGCAGTATGAATAATCCTGAATAGCAACGCCACTTCTTACCTTCATACATACGGTCTCGAAATCCTTCTCCAAAAAGTAAAACGATGGTATATGCAAATAATACCAATGATATCATCTTCTCCATGTTTAGTTGTTTCTTATTCATTATCTTTTCAAGATTCAAAATACTTTTTAGGTCTCTGAAACTCTCATCTATCTTCATACGTTTTGAATATATTTCCAGAACTCCATCAGGTAGCAAATTGCTTATCAACCATATTGGTTCACTGAAAACCTTCTCCCATTTACCTGCAAGATTAACCTCTATCTTGCATTTGTAATATAATCCTCTATGATATACTCAACAATAACGATATACGTTCTCCTGTTTCATTAACTATCTTTGGTTTGTTGCCTGCTTTCAGTCTGATGACAAAATTGATGCCTTCTGAAACCATTTTATCATTATCCCTATCAAAGCATTGATCTGTAAACCTTTTAATGTTATATAATGTAATAACATGATTGTTCATGACTATACCCTCCTGTGATTTTTTTCTATAATTTAATATTTTATCATAGGAGGGATTATTTGTCCGAACTCTTGTCCTAAGCTCAAAAATAAAATAAATGACATATTTGCAAAATTGGGGTATAATATTTTTGGTATAAATAAAATGTCAATTTGGAGGTTAGATAATGAAAAGTCTTATTGAACCGCATGGCGGAAATCTTGTAAATAGGATATGTGAGGGACAGGTTCGGGATTATCTTATGGCTCAACTTCCTTATATGGAGAAAATAACCATTAATGATAGGGAAATATCGGATTTGGAGATGATCTCAATAGGAGCATTTAGCCCTTTAGAAGGCTTTATAGGTAAAGATGATTATTTAAGTATCCTACAAAATAACAGGTTAAAAAATGGATGCCCTTGGACTATACCAATTGTGCTTGGGGTCGATAAAGATGACGATAAAAGACTTAAATTAGATAAAGAGATTGCTCTTTGTGATAGAGATGGTAATGTTCTTGGTGTTTTATATCTCGAGGAAAAATATACATGCGATAAAGAGAAAGAAGCAGAAATAGTCTATAAAACTAAAGATACAGATCATCCTGGAGTAAAAGCATTATTTGATAGAGGCGATTTGCTTTTGGCTGGTAAGGTCGCTATGTTAAATCGTCCCGATCACGGTGAACTTAGTGGATTATTACTTGATCCTCATGAGACAAGACTGTTATTCTATTATAAGGGATGGCGGAGTGTTGTCGCATTTCAGACAAGAAATCCCATACATAGAGCGCATGAATATATACAAAAATGTGCTTTGGAGATCGTCGATGGCTTACTCGTTCATCCGTTAATTGGTGTAACAAAGGATGATGATATTCCTGCAAGCGTCAGAATTGACTGCTATAATGCCCTATTAAGTAAATATTATCCAAAAGACAGGACAGTTTTGTCCGTTTTTCCTGCGGCGATGAGATACGCAGGACCGAAGGAAGCTATTTTGCATGCCATCGCAAGAAAAAATTACGGATGCACTCATTTTATAGTAGGGCGTGATCATGCAGGCGTAGGCAATTATTATGGCACTTATGATGCACAAAAAATATTTGATGAGTTTGAGCCGGAGGAAATAGGGATAACGCCATTGAAATTTGAACACTCTTTTTATTGTAAAGAGTGTGGTGGCATGGGAACTCCAAAGACTTGTCCGCACGACAAAGAATCTCATGTCTTTTTAAGTGGGACAAAGGTTCGAGAGATGCTTGCTAATGGCGAAGTTCCGCCTGTTGAATTTACAAGGCGTGAGGTGGCGGAAATATTGATAAAGTGGAGGCGTGAAAGCTAATCTTACTTTTCATGTCATTCCAGCGAAGGCTGGAATCCAGAGTTATAAAAGGAAATGCACTATGGCTAAGAAAAAGAAGGTTCTGGTGATCGGTTGGGATTCTGCCGAACCAGAACTTGTATTTGATAAGTTTTTAGACAAGATGCCAAATATCAAGCGATTGATGGATAATGGCGTCTATGGGGAGTTAAAAAGCACTATTCCTGCTATAACATGCCCGGCATGGATGTCCATGATGACAAGTAAAAATCCCGGCAAGCTTGGGTTTTATGGTTTCAGGAATAGGAAAGATTATTCTTATAGCGGAATGACTATGGCAAACTCAACTTCCGTTAAAGAAGATACCGTCTGGGATATTCTCTCAAAGGCAGATAAAAAGTCAATCATTATAGGCGTTCCGCAGACATATCCACCAAAGCCTATAAACGGTTATATGATCACGTGCTTTTTAACGCCTGATACAAGTAGCCAATATACCTATCCACCAGAGCTAAAAGCAGAAGTGGAAAGGGTTTCAAATGGCTATATGCTGGATGTAGAAGATTTCAGGACAGATGAAAAAGACCAGCTATTAAAAGAAATATACGATATGACCGAAAAGAGATTTAAGGTTGCAGAGCATCTTATGAAAACTCGTGACTGGGATTTCTTTATGATGGTTGAGATGGGAATTGACAGGATACAACATGGCTTCTGGAAGTTTTTTGATAAGACCCATAGCAAATATCAGCCGACAAAATATGAATCCGCTATAATGGACTATTATATATATCTTGATGAGCTTGCAGGAAAACTTATAAAAACTGCTGGTGATGACACTACTGTAATTGTTGTATCGGATCATGGTGCGAAGAAAATGGATGGCGGAATTTGTGTCAATGAATGGTTGATAAAAGAAGGTTATTTAACGTTAAAAGAATATCCAAAAGAGCCAAAATCATTTAGGGAGCTTGAGGTTGATTGGGACAAAACTATTGCATGGGGCGAAGGTGGCTACTATGCTCGTATATTCCTCAACGTTAAGGGTAGAGAACCAAAGGGCATTATACCACCTGAAGATTATGAGAAGGTCAGAGATGAGCTTGCACGAAAATTAGAGGCTTTGGGCGATGAAAAAGGCAATCCCATCGGCACAAAAGCCTTTAAACCAGAGGATATATATCCGGTGATAAACGGCATCCCATCAGACCTAACAGTTTATTTCGGTGATCTTTATTGGCGATCTGTTGGGTCTGTTGGCTTAGGTTCTGTGCATACTTTTGAGAATGATACGGGACCTGATGATGCAAACCACGCACAATATGGCATATTTATAATGAGCAATCCTAATAGCAAGAATAGAGGTAAAATAGACGGATTGCAAATAATGGATTGCGCACCTACGATACTAAAGCTTCTGGACGTTCCAGTGCCAGAAGATATGGAAGGAAAGTCAATAAATGGCTAAAACAAAGGGATTTACTTTATGGTTTACAGGTCTGCCATGTTCAGGAAAAACAACAGTGGCAGAGATCGTTGAAAAGGAATTGCGAGATAGAGGATTAAACGTAGAAAGTCTTGATGGTGATGAGATAAGAAAGCATTTTAGCAAAGGGCTTGGATTTTCCAAAGAGGATAGGGATACTCATATCTTGCGTATGGGCTTTATGTCCAAATTGCTGTCAAGAAATGGCGTGGCTGTTTTATCTGCATTTGTATCACCCTATCGTGATATAAGAGATCAGATAAGAAATGATATGGAAGGCTTTATTGAAATATACGTTAAATGCCCTGTTGAGGTCTGCATAGAACGCGACGTAAAGGGCATGTATAAAAAAGCACTTGCAGGCGAGATAAAGAATTTTACAGGCGTATCCGACCCTTATGAAGAACCCTTAAATCCAGAGATTGTGCTTGAGACAGATAAAGAAACTGCTGAGGAAAGCGCAGAAAAAGTCCTTCAATATTTGGAAACTCAAGGATATATACCTGTAGCAGAGTCTTCTAGTGGTTATACTGCCGAAGAAGAGGAAAAGGTAAAGAAAAGATTAAAGGCTCTTGGATATATCTAAAAAGAACTCTTTTTATCCCATATGAATAGGCATAAGATTTTAATATGCGGATATATTTTCAGGAGGTTTTTGAAACGTAATGTTAATCAATTCAAACAGACTTAAACGATTGCCCCCATATCTACTTGGTAGGCTTAGACAGATGACTCTTGAGAGAAGGCAACAGGGCATTGATGTTATTGATCTTGGTATGGGCAATCCTGATCGTCCTACACCACAACACATTGTAGAAAAGATGTGTAGTGCAGTATGTGAGCCAAAAAACCATAGATATTCTGCATCTCGTGGTATATTCAATCTACGCCGTGAAGTTTCATGGTTTTATGACAGACGATTCAATGTCGGACTCAACCCAGAAAATGAAGTTATATCAGTAATCGGAACAAAGGAGGGACTTTCTCATCTTGCCCTTGCTATAGTTGATGAGGGTGATATTGCCCTTGTGCCGAATCCGACCTATCCGATACATATATACAGCATAGTCATTGCAGGTGGAAACGTAATGAGTATCCCAATGAATGACATTGATAACTTTCTGCCATATTTACAAGAAATAACAAAAGAATTATGGCCACGTCCCAAGCTATTAATAATTAGCTTTCCACATAACCCAACTACAGCGACGGTTGATCTTGGGTTCTTTGAGGATGTCGTTGATTTTGCTAAAAAAAATGAGATGATCGTTGTCCATGATCTAGCTTATTTAGACATAGTTTTTGATGGATACAAAGCTCCCAGTTTTATGCAAGCAAAAGGTGCAAAAGATATTGGCATAGAGTTTATATCCCTTTCTAAGTCATATAATATGGCGGGTTGGAGATGCGGATTTGCTGTAGGTAATAAAGATGTCATTGATGCTCTTGCAAAAATTAAGGGCTATTATGATTATGGAGTATTTGCACCCATTCAAATAGCTTCTATACTTGCACTCAGGGAATCTGATGAAGATGCAAAAGAAAATGCCATGACATATCAAAAAAGGCGTGATGTTCTTGTTGATGAACTTAATAAATCTGGCTGGAACGTTCAAAGCCCCAAAGGAACCATGTTTGTTTGGGCGCCAATACCTGAACAATATCAGTCTATGGGGTCTATGGATTTTGCGCTGAAACTCCTTGAAGAAGCAGAAGTTTGTGTTTCACCGGGCATCGCTTTTGGAGATAAAGGTGAGGGATATTTAAGATTTGCTCTGGTTGAAAATGAACTTAGGATCAAGCAGGCTGTCAGACAAATAAGAAAAGCTTTGGCATAAGGAGAATCTTAATGGCTATAACAAACGAGGAACTTTCGGTAATATCAGGTTGGAAAAAATGGAATGATGCCCAAAACATGCTTTATCATAATATAAGCAATCAGGCTTTTCAGCATCTTAAAGACAGGACTGATAAAATAGAGACACTGAAAACAGAAGGTCAATGGCTAAAGAGACAGCAAGAAGTTAAACAAATATTGATGCAAATAGTCGGTCCTTTTCCAGAAAAAACACCATTAAATCCAAAAACAACTGCAACAATCAAAAAGAATGGCTATCTTATTGAAAAGATAATTTTCGAATCAAGACCAGACTTTTATGTAACCGCTTGTTTATTTATCCCTGATGGAATAACAGACAAAGCACCTGTGATATTGAATCCTATCGGACATTCAGATAACGCTTTTCGTGAAAAACTCTATCAAATAGTTATCCTGAATCTTGTAAAAAAAGGTTTTATTGTCCTTACTTACGATCCGATTGGACAAGGTGAACGAGTTCAATACTTTGATCCTGAAAAAGGCAGATCGCTTATTGGATGGTCAACCTGTGAACATTCCTACGTTGGTTCGCAATGCTTTGTTTGTGGAAGTTCTTTTGCTCGTTATCGGCTGTGGGATGGCATACGCGCTATTGATTACCTGATGACTCGTGATGAGGTTGATCCCCAAAGGATTGGTGTTAATGGCATATCAGGCGGAGGAACTATGACTTCATATGTTTCAGCCTTTGATGAAAGGGTTCTTGTTGCAGCTCCTGAATGTTATATTACTGGATTCAAAAGGCTTTTGGAGTCAATTGGTCCTCAGGATGCGGAGCAGAACTTGTATCATGGCATCGCAAATGGAATAGATCATGCAGATTTGCTTGAGGTTAGAGCGCCCAAACCCACATTAATAATGGCTACAACAAGAGACTTTTTCAGTATTCAGGGGGCAAGAGAAACTTATGATGAAGTAAAAAAGGCTTATAGGGCATTTGGAAAAGAGGAGAATCTTAGCATGACCGAAGATGATGCCCCGCATGATTCAACAAGAAAAAATCGTGAAGCAATGTATGCCTTTTTTCAAAAGCATTTAGACCTAGCAGGAAATCCAAAAGATGAAGAGGTAGAATTTTTATCCGATGATGAACTAAAAATCACCGAAAATGGACAGGTATCAACTTCTATTGGTGGAAAAACAGTATTTGATATTAACAAGGCCGATGCAGAGATATTAATAAAAGATCTTGATAATTCACGAAAGAACCTTTTCGAGCATTTAGCGTCTGTAAAGGAATCAGCTAAAACGCTTTCTGGCTATATCCATCCTGATCGCACTCCAAAATACATATTTCTAGGAAGATACCAGCATGAAGGTTACTTTGTTGAAAGATATACTCTTGATGGTGAGGGTGATTATGTTATACCATTGATTCTAGCGATCCCAGCCAAATCAGGAAAACATCCAGCGATTATTTATATTCATCCCAAAGGTAAGTCAGGATGTTACGAGGAAATAGAATTTTTGGTAAAAAAGGGCTTTGCTGTTTTAGCACCTGATCTACTTGGAACAGGCGAGACTGGTGAAGCATATATAACTGAATCTGCTTATAGTGTATGGTATAATGTCTTTTTCGGGGCGACACAAATATCCAGAAGTATCCTTGCTATTCAGGCGGGTGATATTGTCCGTTCTGTCAGGTATCTTGAAAGCCGAGATGATATTGATCTCAATGATATTTCTGCGATTGCTTATAGACAAATGTGTCCAACATTACTTCACGCATCAATGTTTGAAGATACAATTAGAAAAATTGCCTTGATTGAGCCATTGGTCTCTTATAACTCTGTTGTGATGAATAGATACTATAATACAAGATTCATCCCATCACTTGTTGCAGGGGCGTTAACTGCTTATGATTTGCCTGATACCGCTTCATGCCTTGCACCACGTAATCTCTTGATGTTTAATATAACCGATCAAAATGGCAATAAAGCGGAATCTGAACTGATAGATCGTGAGTTAAGTATAGTCCGTTCTACCTATTCTGCCACCAATTCAGAAAAAAATCTGGTTATAAGAGATTGCGAAAATGACCAATATATTATGGAAATCATCTCTTATTGGTTAGGATAAAAATCACAAAATATGCTTTTATATCATACATTATTTTGTAATAACAATCATCAATGCTATAATTATGGAACTTAAAGAGATATTCAGTCCCGGCGGATTAATAGATAATCAGCTAAAAAAATATGAATTTAGGATACAGCAATTAGAAATGGCTTCCGCTGTTTCTGAGGCACTGTGTGATTCTTCACATCTAATAGTTGAGGCAGGGACAGGCGTAGGAAAGAGTTTTGCATATTTAATTCCAACTATAGATTTTGCAATCAGCAAATCCGAAAGAGTCGTTGTATCTACCAATACAATAAGCCTTCAAGAGCAATTAATAAATAAAGACATCCCGTTTCTTCAAAAGATATTGCCTTATGATTTTAAGGCAGTGCTTGTAAAGGGACGTTCAAACTATCTTTGTGAAAGAAGGCTTGAAAACCTGATGACCTATGAACGAGATTTGTTTGAGTCAAAAGACGAAGTTGAGGACTTAACTAGGATACACCAATGGTCAGCAGAAACAGAGGACGGAAGCCTTTCTGACTTGAATCCACAACCGAAAATGAGTGTATGGAATCGAGTTTGCTCAGAAAGGGACACATGCTTAGGTCCTGCTATATGTCCACATGCAAAGAAGTGTTTTTATCAAAAAGCAAGGAATAAGATATTTAATGCTCATGTTCTCATTGTAAACCATCATTTATTATTTAGCGATCTTTCGTTACGCAAAAACGCTCCGGGATATTCAGTTTTGCCGGGATATAAATACCTTGTTATAGATGAAGCACATAACATCGAAAATGTGGCAACAGAGCATATAGGCATATCTCTAAGCAAATTTTCTGTTAGATACCTTCTTGATTCTATCTGCAATCGTGATAAGAAAGGCGGGCTTCTAGTTCGTCTTGGTGAAGTATCAAATCTTGAATATGTGGACGAAGCAAGGAAAGAGGCAGATACATTCTTTGACAATGTGCAAAGATGGGCTGAAGATGAGCAATCGGGAACAAAGAGGATTAGGGAACCTAATTTTGTTGAAAATACTTTGGATTTGCCCTTAAAAGAACTTGAGTCAGTTCTTAGAGGTCTTATTCCTTCTGCGAAAAATGATGAAGAGGAAAAAGAAATTACTGCCTATGCAGAAAGATGCCAAAAGACAAGAGAAGAACTCTATATCATATTGAGTAAATCAATAGATGATTCGGTCTATTGGGTTGAGGTCAGCAGAGATAGATTTGTCAATATTACATTGAATAATGCGCCTATCAATGTTGCAACGGAACTTCGCCCTAACCTTTTCGATGCGATGACAAGCGTAATAATGACAGGTGCAACATTATCTACAAATCAGAATTTTGATTATTTCAAGAAGCGATTGGGGATAAATACCTGCCGTGAGATAATCTTGGGTTCGCCATTTGATTATTCTAAGCAGGTAAAGATATATATTCCAAAGAATATGCCCGATCCTCAAAATAACGGTGCTTTTGTTTCAGCGGTAATAGAAAAATCAAAATACTTTATCAAATTAACAGAAGGTAAGGCTTTTTTGCTCTTTACTAGCTATAAAATGATGGACGAGGTATATAAAACCCTAAAATCATGGCTTGATGAACAAGGTATAAATTCTTTTGTTCAGGGAGAAGGACTTTCACGTCATATAATGCTTGAAAAATTTAGAGATGACGTAAACTCAGTCCTGTTTGGAACTTCCAGCTTCTGGGAAGGCGTTGATGTTCAGGGCGAGGCGCTTAGTAATGTTATCGTTGTCAAATTGCCCTTTTCAGTTCCAACACATCCAGTAGTTGAGGCACGTATTGAGGACATACAAAACAGAGGTGGAAATCCATTCATGGAATACAATCTTCCAGAAGCCATAATCAAACTAAAACAAGGATTTGGTAGGTTAATCCGAACAAAAAACGACTCAGGTATAGTTGTTATTCTAGACCCAAGAGTCAAAACGAAATTCTATGGTAAATCTTTCATTAACTCTTTACCAAAATGTGAAATTATAAATTTATAGGAGGGCAAAAAATGAGTGCTGATCGTGTAAAGGAAATACTAAGCTGGTATCCTGCAATGACCAATGTTCAAAAGCATAACCTTTTGCGTTTCATCAACTATGGGCGCATTGGTGGAACTGGGAAATTTGTTTTATTGCCTGTTGATCAAGGCTTTGAGCATGGACCCGGTAGAAGTTTCGAACCTAACCCACCGGGTTATGACCCGACATATCATCCACAACTTGCTATCGATTCAGGTTGTAATGGTTATGCCGCACCATTAGGACAAATTGAGGCGGCATCTGATCTTATACAGAAATACGAACTACCAACGATACTAAAAGTAAATAATCATGATCTAATGATGCCTGATGGAGATGATCCATTTCCAGCAGTTACATCATGGGTTGATGATGCTGTTCGTTTGAATTGCGCTGCGGTAGGTTTCACTATTTATCCGGGTTCTGTTCATAGCAAGGAAATGTATGAGCAGGTCCGAGAACTTACTGAAGATGCAAGAATAGCAGGTCTTGTAGTTGTTGTTTGGGCTTATCCAAGGGGCAGTGGACTCCCATCGAAAGACGTCGAAACTGCGGTTGATGTAGCCTGCTACGCAGTCCATATCGCCGCTCAGTTGGGCGCGCATATAATAAAGTGCAAGCCCACGAAGGCGGTAATCGGCTTACCTGATCATATCAAAAAGGGAACTTATAAGAATGTCCCTATTGATACACTGGCAGAAAGAACAAAGATCGTTGTTAAATCCGCCTTTAATGGTCATCGTATAGTTATAAATTCTGGTGGCGAGGCTAAAGGTGATGATGAGGTTCTTGAAGAGGTCAGCCAACTTAATGCAGGAGGTTCTTTTGGATCAATCGTTGGTCGTAACGCATTCCAGCGTCCAAAAGATGAATCTATTGCATTGCTTCATAAAATACAGGATATATACACTAAATAGTTTTATAGTGTAATTATTTATGTTATAATATCTTCTGAATATGAACCATATTCAGAAGATATATAATTAACAAAAAACATTATTAATATATAGTTTTGTTATTGGGGGTGTTATTTGACTGATATAAACACATTGGATGTGCATTTATTACTTGATGCACGTCTTTGGAGAGCATAAAAAATTGGAAAATGTGATTATTCAGCTAAAAGATTTAGAAAAAAAATTTGATCAAGTTATCGCAGTTGATCGTGTTTCAATGGATATTTCTGCAGGTGAATTCTTTTCTATACTAGGTCCAAGTGGTTGTGGAAAAACAACCTTGCTCAGAACTATTGCAGGTTTTGAGACTCCCGATTACGGATCAATATATCTACATGGAAATATAATAAATTCCGTCCCTCCTTACCGAAGAGATGTAAACATGGTTTTTCAGAACTATGCTTTGTTCCCACACATGAATATTTATGAAAATATCGCCTTCGGACTCAAAATGAAAAAAATAAGCAAAGCTGAAATAAATGATAGAGTTCCAAAAATTCTTGATTTAGTTGGTCTTTCTGGGATGAATCTGAGAAAGGCATCTCAATTATCTGGCGGACAACAGCAGAGGGTTGCCCTTGCAAGAGCTTTGGTTAATGAACCGTCTGTTCTATTGCTTGATGAGCCTCTTGGTGCCTTAGATTTAAAACTTAGAAAACAGATGCAATTAGAACTAAAATCCATTCAGAAGCGTCTTGGGATTACTTTCATATATGTAACACATGATCAGGAAGAAGCACTTACAATGTCTGATCGTATAGCGGTTATGTCTGCTGGTAAGCTTGAGCAACTCGGAACACCTTCACAAATCTATGAGAAGCCTAATAGTGAGTTTGTGGCAAACTTTATCGGTATTTCGAACCTGTTTACAGGCAACATACAAAAAATCAATGATTCTATACTTATGTTAAAAACGCAGGATGGCATAGAGATTAGAGCCATTGCAAATGGTAATGGCATATCAAAAGATGCTACCGCTATGGTGAGACCTGAAAAAATCCTTATTTCTACAAATAAAATGGGGCAAGATAAAAACTGTTTTAATGGTAGAATCGCAGATATTGTATATTTGGGGACGGTTATTCAGTTTATAGTTAATGTTAATAACACAAAGCTAGTTGTTCTTGATAAAAATCATGATAAAGCAAAGGAATTTAGTCTAAATCAAGATGTTTTTGTTTCATGGGATTTTTCAAACACGGTTATTATACAACAATAAATTATATATGTATTTGGGAAAGGGGGATTTTAAGGATATAAAGAACACTAATTAAGCAGATTTATTCAGATATAATCAATTAAATTACATGATTTTGATATAATAAAAAAGGAACTCTTTCTGATATAATATCAGTTAGAGCATATTTGTCATAGAAGCCCAGCAAATTTTCTTGGTAAAGAGGTTCCAGCTCTTATGCCTATATATAAATAGAAGAAGTCATTACCTATAATTAATGTCTGTGATTTTTGGTTTATAGCTGTTATGATTTAATGTCTCTTATGTCGAACTGATGTAGTTTAATTGGTTTTATATTATATTTTTTCCTTTTATCTATTTTTTTGTTAATTTAAGTGAAACAAAGAATTATTTTCGCTGAAATCTGTTGTCCAATTCAGACTTCTTCATTCTGACAATTATCGGTCTTCCATGTGGACACAAATTGGGTTGTTCTGTATTAAAAAGCTCTTTAACTAAATTTGCGGTCTCTATATCTGTTATTTTATCTCCTGACTGAATAGCAGAGCGACAAGCAGTCATTATCAGTATCTCATCTTGAAGCTTGATGGCATCTATTTCTTCATAAAAATTTGTTATTTGCTCAATCAGATCAATTATAATTTGTTTTATATCACCTCTTTGCATCAGTGAAGGTATTGATCTAACAATAATGGTCTTGCCTCCGAAAGGCTCAATATCAAATCCCATATTAGATAAATTATCTATTGCAATATTAACTGCTTCCGCTTGTGAAGCTGATAACTCGATGGTTATCGGTAAAAGTAGCCCCTGCGACTGAATATTTTGATTTTTCATTTGCTTTCTGAGTTTTTCATATATAACCCTTTCATCTGCTATATGCTGATCAATAAAAAGCAACTCGTCACTAGATTCAGCTATTATATATGTATCAAACAATCTAGCTTTTATCTGAATATCATCAACATTTATTATAGTCTTTTTTAGAGACTTAAGATATGTATTTTGGCTTATTATTTCTGTTTCATCAGGATCGTTTTGAGTTGATTTACTAATTTTTGGAATAAATGATCTATTATATTCTTTTCCTGTAAGATTAGTTTTTTGCCTATCCATGAATCTTGATACAGATGATTCTATTTTGTTTTCTCTTGGTTTTTGTATATCATTAAATACTGCATGTGGTATAGATGATTCTTTCTCTGATGTTTCTGGTATTTCAATATCGGGAACATCAATAATTGGTATGTAGTTTTGATTTTGCATAGCCATAAGAAGACATCTCATAACTTCGCCATAAACTGCCCTTTCATTACGAAATCTAACTTCCATTTTTGCTGGATGGACATTCACATCAACCATTGATGGTTCTATCTCTATGAATATGATCGCAACAGGATAACGTCCTTTTGGAAGTATCGTCTTAAAGGCTGTGCCAACAGCACTTCCCAACAAATTACTTCTGATAGGACGATTATTCATAAAGAAAAGCTGATAATCTCTGGTTGTTTTAGTAAATCCGGGTTTTCCGATAAATGCCCGTATCTTTATCATTTCAGAATCTTGCACAATTTCAGCAACATTATCGGCAAATTCTTTTCCATAAAGAGTATACATTCTTTCCATAGTTGCATTGCATTTTCGGGCATCAATAATTACTTTATCATTACTTATTAACTTGAATGATATTTTGGGATATGCGAGACCTGCCCATGTAACATATCTTATTATATGATCTAACTCTGTAGTCGCTGATTTTAGGAATTTTTGTCGTGCAGGAACATTAAAAAAAAGATTTGATACAGAGATTCTCGTTCCTTTGGCACTACCAACTTTATCAATTCCCTTTATTATGCCGCCTTCTATTCTGATTCTTGTCCCTTCAAGCTCATCTTTTTGCTGAGTAATTAACTCGAGATGTGAGACAGACGCAACACTAGGCAGTGCTTCACCTCTAAAACCGAAAGTTGATATAGTCTCCAGGTCATCAATAGATTTTATCTTACTAGTGGCATGGCGTTCCAATGAAAGTATTGCATCTTCTCGAGACATACCTATTCCGTTATCGATAACACGGATTAAGTTTTTGCCTCCGTTTTTTACCTCGACAACAATATCTGTGCTTTCAGCATCAAGTGAGTTTTCAACCATTTCCTTAACTACCGATGCAGGACGTTCTACTACCTCACCAGCAGCAATCTTATTTGCTATATTGTCAGACAAAACATTTATTTTACCCATGTTTAATTACCTCAAATGCTAATATAAGCTAATGCAAAGCATAGCAGATATGGCATAGAACGTCAATCTAAATTTTCTGAAGATCAGACATGAGTTCGGACAAATAATCCCTCCTATGATAAAATATTAAATTATAGAAAAAAATCACAGGATGGTATAGTCATGAACAATCATGTCATTACATTATATAACATTAAAAGGTTTACAGATCAATTCTTTGATAAGGATAATTATAAAATGGTTTCAGAAGGTATCAATTTTGTCATCAGACTGAAAGCAGGCAATAGACCAAAGATAGTTAATGAAACAGGAGAACGTATATCGTTATTGTTGAGTATATCATAGAGGATTATATTACAAATGCAAGATATTAGATCAATCTTGACTTCGAAAGTTGAGTAAGATATAATTTTACATTAGAGAGGAAGATTTATGGTTTATTAGTTACCATTTAGTTAGACATTGACACATTTTTGTCTTTTTGGTATCCTGATAATCATTGAATATGCAATAGTTTATCTTAGATTGCTGATGTCTTGATTTATCAACATCTGTAATTGTTCACCTGTGAAATATTCAGGTATTGTTTTGATGGGTCTTAAATTATTTATAAGAATTTTCTATGCTTTTCTATAAGCCAATATTAAGGAGGAATAAGTAAAATGGCTCAGAAAACTGTCAACGTAGGATTAGTTGGTTATAAATTCATGGGCAAAGCACACAGCAATGCTTACAGCGACTTAAATATGTTCTTTGATGCGGATGCTGTGCCAGTAATGAAAGCAATATGTGGACGTGATGAAAAAGGCGTAAAAGCAGCTGCAGAAAAATTTGGCTGGGAAACATGGGAAACCGATTGGGAAAAGCTTGTAAAGAGAGATGATATTGATCTAGTTGATATAACCGCACCAAGTAATGCACACAAAGAGATCGGTATTGGAGCAATGGAAGCTGGCAAGCATGTATTTTGTGAGAAGCCTCTTGCGCTGAATCTAGCAGATGCGCGAGAGATGCTTAAAGTAGCAGAAAAAACTGGCGTGAAGCACATGATTAACTTCAATTATAGAACCGCCCCTGCTGTTGCCCTTGCAAAAAAGATGATTGATGAAGGCATATTAGGAAAAATATATCATTTTAGAGGCGTTTATTTGCAGGACTGGATCATTGATCCTGAGTTCCCAATTGTATGGCGTTTGGATAAAAGCGTTGCAGGTTCAGGGTCACATGGTGATTTAAATGCACATATAATTGACATTGCCCGATTCCTTGTTGGCGATTTCGATAGCGTTGTCGGCATGGAAGAAACATTTATTAAAGAGCGTCCATTGACAGAGATCGGAACTACTGGCGGACTCGCTGCAAAGGCGACAGGTGGAAGGGGTGAAGTCACTGTTGATGATGCAACTTTATTCCTTGCGAGGTTTGTCAATGGGGCAGTTGCGACATTTGAGGCAACACGTTTTGCCGCTGGTCGGAGGAATCACAATAGATTTGAGATCAATGGTAGTAAGGGTAGTGTTGTATTTAATCTCGAAAGAATGAACGAGCTTGAATACTATAATGTTGATGACCCAGTTGGATTGCAGGGATTCAGGACAATACAGGCAACCGATTCATCACATCCATATATGTTTGCATGGTGGCCACCGGCCCATATAATCGGATATGAGCATACATTTATTCATCAGGTTTATAACTTAATGCAAGCGATTGCACATGACACAATACCAAGCCCGAGTTTTGTGGATGGTGTAAAATGTCAAGAAGTGCTTGATGCAGTTGTGAAATCCATCAATGAAAAAAGATGGGTAAAAATTAGCGAAATGTAACAGCGATCACAATATTAGAAGATTTTAAGATTATAAATAGATGCAATCAATTTTTCTAATCTTTAAATCATTATTCAAGGAGTGACAAAAATGGCAAGACCAGTTACGCTATTTACAGGACAGTGGGCAGACCTTCCACTTACCGAACTTGTTGATAAAGCGAAGGATTTCGGATATGACGGTGTTGAATTGGCATGTTGGGGCGATCATTTTGAGGTTGGTGAAGCCCTAAAGTCGGCTGATTATTGCAAGAAGAAATGGGAGCTAATAAAAGGCAAAGGTATGAATGTATGGGCGATAAGCAATCACCTTGTTGGTCAGGCTGTTTGCGATAATATCGATGCAAGACATGCTTCTATACTTTCGCCTGATATTTTTGGAGATGGTGAGCCAGAGGGCGTAAGAAAGCGCGCCGCTGAGGAAATGAAAAATACAGCAAGAGCCGCCGCAAAACTAGCTGATGTCGTTGGGCATGAGATAGTTGTTTGTGGATTCACAGGTTCAAGCATTTGGCATCTGCTTTATTCATTCCCGCCAGTGTCGCCAGATATGATTGACGCTGGATATAAGGATTTTGCAGATAGATGGAACGACATCCTTGATGTATTTGATAAAGTTGGTGTCAAATTCGCTTTGGAAGCACACCCAACAGAGATAGCTTTTGACATATCATCTGCCGAAAGGGCAGTTAAGGCTCTTGATGGACGCAAGGCATTTGGTTTCAACTATGATCCAAGCCATTTCGGCTATCAGGGCGTCGATTATGTTGAGTTTATCCGCAGATTCGGTGATCGCATATATCATGTTCACATGAAAGATGTCGGTTGGTCAGCAGTTCCAAAGCCAGCAGGCGTGTTCGGTGGACATTTGAGTTTTGGCGATGTTAATCGCTACTGGGATTTCCGTTCACTTGGTCGTGGAAACATTGACTTTGAGGAAATTATCCGTATGCTCAACAGGATCAATTATCAGGGTCCATTAAGCGTTGAATGGGAAGATTCAGGCATGGATCGTGAACACGGAGCAAGAGAAGCCTGCGATTTTGTTAAGTCAGTTGATTTTGCACCTTCCGCAACCGCATTTGACGCCGCCTTTGAGAAGAAATAATCTCTTTTATTGTAGCCCATGTTTTCAGCTTGGTAATATGCCAACCTAGAAGGCTGGGCTACAATGTAACTTACAAGAATATGATTTTTATTAATGAGGTGATTTTAATGTCATTATTGAAATGGAAAGATTTTGATGAACTTCTGAGCATTAAAGATGAAGTTAATCGTATGCTCGATAAAATGTTTGAATCAACTACTTTTCATTCAATAGAGGAAAGATATGCTCTTATGGCTTCTGGCGTTCCTGCGCCTCAATTCAATTCATTTTATCGGGGAGAAGATTATGTTATTCAATCACACATGCCCGAATATGAGAAGGGCGACATAAAAGTATCCGTATCAGGAAATTTACTTGCAATTGGAAGCGAAGTCAAACGAGAACGTGAATTTACTGGCAATGATGCTTACAGATACCAAAGGTCGCATGGAAGTTTCTGCAAGGTTATGGAATTACCAACAGGACTTAATACAAGTCGAATAAAGTCAACTTTTATAAATGGAATTTTGGAAATTTCTATTGCAAAATCAAGTCATACAATAAAAACTGTGGAAGAGAAGGCAATTCTAGTTCAATCTTCTGAAACAAAACCTGTCGATATAAGATCATCTGCCATGAATACATTGCCAGCAATGGTAGATATAAAATAAATAATTGATATTATGAGATTCCATATATGGATGATATAGGTGAATAATACAGAACGCCATAGAGATAGGATGACAGACAAAAGACATGGTTTAGAGATTCGGGTTACATTTCCATTTTTGGAGTTAAGATAGATCATGCAAAAGGAATACAAAAATCACATAGTGATTGACAGCAAAATACATTTTGGAAAGCCCTGTATAGCCAGAACTCGAATCCCTGTAGAGAATGTTTTGGAATTAATACAGGAAAATATAGCTTTTGAGGACATCATAAAGGATTATTATCCTGACCTGCAAATTGATGACATAAAAGCATGTGTTCAGTATGCCATTGATGAGGCTGCATGATCATTCTATATGCGTGGTTGAGCATGATAAATATCGTTTTAATAGCCTTTTAACCAAACAAGAAAGGAAGATCTGTCAGGTAGCTTAAAGCTTTATGTTTACAGACAATCAAAAAAGAGGATTAGCATGATGAAAAAAATCTGTAGCAAAATTTGTGCCCCCGTGTTATTAGAATCATGGGCTAAAATACAACTATTTGCAATTGTGAATGAAAAATAGATAATTCCTATTTTTTAATGATTACTTCTATTAAAACTTATTTAACACTTTCTGAGTAAAAATTTACTTGACTTTATTTTTCTTTATAGCTAATATATTAAATACAAATTAAATATTGATAAATATTCTCCGAGCTATCTTTTCTAAGGGTTATTGCAACCTATGAGAGCTAGCCGATATGGCATAACTGGAAACGATTATACCTCCCGTGTTTGGAAAGGAGAATGTGGATAAAGGTTGCCAATATCCATATATGCACGGGTATTGGCTTTTTTATTGCCATTATTCTAACCGCGCTCTCCTACCAGAACTAATCATAATATAAAAAAGGAGATAAACTATGAGAAAGCTATTTCTGCTTGCTGTTATCATGATGTTGATATGTTTTTCTGCATCTGCTAACGAAAGACTCAAAATCGCCACTACAACAAGTATCGATAATAGTGGTCTGCTAAAAGTACTTTTACCACCATTTGAAAAAATGTTTAATATTCGAGTGGATGTTATTGCTGTCGGAACTGGAAAGGCTATGGAACTAGGGAAAAATGGTGATGTTGATGCCCTTTTTGTTCATGATAAAGAGGCAGAAGAGAAATTTGTCAGAGATGGTTTAGGCGTTAATCGCAGATCAGTTATGTTTAATGATTTTGTCATATTAGGTCCAAAAAATGATCCTGCGAATATTAAAGGGATAAAAGACGCAGTTTTGGCAATGAAAAAGATTGCAACAAGAAAATCACACTTTATATCTAGGGGAGATAGATCAGGAACACATCAACGAGAAAAATCTATATGGAATGAAGCGAAAATCACACCATCAGGTAAATGGTATATGGAAGTTGGACAAGGTATGGGTGCGACTTTACAAATAGCACATGAAAAAAAAGCCTATACGATAAGTGATCGTGGAACTTACCTTGCCTATAAAAATAAGATAGACCTTGTAATATTGGTAGAAGGTGATACAAACAGACTTGGTAATCCTTACAGTATTATGGCGATTAATCCTGCAAAATACAAACATGTAAATTATGTCTATGCAATGGCATTGATAGGTTGGGTTACATCAATCGAAGGACAAAAGATAATATACAATCTCAAATCACAATCAGGCGAACCCTTATTTGATCCAACAGCGATCCCGATGAAATAATATGAATTATATAATAAATGGTTTTATAGAAGCGTTTAGGCTCATATTCAGCTTTGATAGTGAGGTTTTTAGTGCAGTCTTTATATCTTTGAAAATATCGCTAATTTCCATCTTTCTATCTGCTGTTATTAGTCTGCCTTTGGGATTTATCATAGCAACAAAGAGTTTTTTGGGGAAAAAAATAGCAATTACATTAATAAATACGCTTATGGCTACACCGACGGTTGTTGTTGGGCTTATGGTCTATACTCTAATATCAAGAAGCGGTCCCTTTGGCATGTTAAATTTGCTTTATACGCAAAAAGCCATGATAATAGGTCAGGTTATTCTTGTTATACCGATATTAGTTGGTCTGGCAATTTCGGCAATCCATTCTGTTGATGAACGAGTTGCAGAGACAGCAATAACGCTTGGGGCAAATAGAAGGCAGTTAATATTTACGATATTTTTGGAAGCAAGATTTGGTTTGCTTGCGGCGTTGGTTTCAGGATTTGGACGTATTATTGGTGAAGTAGGTTCAGCCATGATGCTTGGTGGGAACATAAAATATGCCACAAGGACGATGAGTACCGCCATTGCCCTGCAAACAAGCATGGGTGAATTTGCGATTGGAATTGCATTAGGGATAATTTTGCTATTAGTGGCTTTTCTTATAAATATATTGTTTCATTATTTTCAGCAAAAATAAATATGACACAACCGATTATAGAAATCAAGAATATCCATAAAAAATATGATGACAGGCTAGTCCTTGATATTCCGCATTTATCATTTGAATCGGGTTTGATTTATGCTCTTGTGGGGCCGAATGGCTCTGGAAAAACAACATTGCTTAAATTAATAAACTTACTCGAAAGCCCAACTGATGGAGAAATCCTTTTTCATGGACAAAAAGCGGACATTAATTCAACAAATGCACTTGAATTAAAAAGAAAAATGACATTAGTGATGCAAAATGCGGTTTTATTCCGAACAAGCGTCTATAAAAATATCGCTTATGGTCTAAAGCTCCGTCCTTTTAATAAAGCGAGTATCCATTCTGCTGTTACCTCCGCACTTGATATGGTTGGTCTTGTTGGCTTCGAACAACGAAAAGCGAGAAAACTATCCGCAGGGGAAGCACAGAGAACTGCCCTTGCACGTGCCATTGTGCTTAAACCTGAAATACTGATATTGGATGAGCCTACTGCAAATGTTGATAGAAGGAACGGACAGACAATAGAGAATCTACTTAAAAAGATAAACGCCGAACATGGAACGACCATTATATTCACTACGCACGATCTATCACAAGCATATAGAATGACTAAAAATGTTATTTCATTACTTGATGGCAAGGTCATTAGCGGAGGATCAGAAAACATTATTTATGGTATTTTTAGGCAAGAAAACGGACAGAAATTTATAAATATAGCCTCAAACATAAATATTAAGGTTAATGATTTTAATCAAGATAGCGTTGGGATATACATCAGCCCAAATAATATAAGAGTTTCTTTTAACCCTGATTATAATGATAACCAAAATTGCCTTAAAGGGCATGTTACATCCGCAACTATGCTGGATGGTAACGTTAGATTGATAATAGATACAGGCATTGAGTTTGTATCGCTGATTAGTAAAGAAGCTTTTCAAGAGATTGCTTCTGATGCTTTTGCAAAGGACATACATATCGTTTTTGATATATCAGATGTCCATGTATTTTAATAAACGAAAGGAGATTTTATGTTAAAGAGAAGTTTTATTTTATTGGTCGGTCTTATGTTTTTAGCCTTATTAATCGGATGTGGAGAAAATGAGGAAGAAACAGAAAAGCCGATAGTATCATCAAGGTCATATAAAGGGCATGAAAACGATGCTGACTCAAATAACCTCTGCACTGTCTATCCGTCTATTGTTGGAACAAGGATTGATGATTGCCGAACATGCCACACAGGTAAGATTGACAAGGAAAAGAATGAGGTTGTTATGAATACCTGTGATTATTGTCATGAATTGATGGTTCATGGTGAAGGTGGACATACATTTGCGGAAACTCTCAACCCTTATGGTGCGGACTATGCCAAAACCGGAAGAACCGTGAATGGAATTAAGCAGATTGCTAGCCTTGATTCTGATAATGACGGTCATACAAACGATGCTGAAATAAAAGACTTTCGCTATCCCGGAAGCGATCTAAGTAAACCCGGTCAGCCTCTTGCACCATCAAAAATAATTAACCTTGATGAAATGGTGGCGTTGCCAGCACATGAGCAATTCATGCTCTCTAACACATCAAAACAGCAATTTGATGATTATGTCAGCTATAAAGGCGTAAAAGTAAAAACTCTATTATCTTCGCTTGGTATTAGCACTGCAGGTGCAACAGGAATAACGGTAATTGCTCCTGATGGCTTTGCCAAGACATTAAAAATAGATGATGTTGATAAAATATTCCCTCAACCTTTGTTCTTTGGTGGATTAGGCGTTGATAAAATTGGTGCTGATTGTGGATTTGTCCGTTATCCAGAAAAAATACCAGCAGGGGTTGTTGATGGCAAACCTATTCCTGGTGAGCATTGGCTTATGATTGCCTATGATCGTGATGATAAGAGACTGGATCCGTGTTATCTTGATCGAGTTGAGCTAAAATTGAATGGTGAAGGACCTTTCCGTCTGATTGTTCCTCAAAGCGTTGTTGGATCACCTGATAGAGGTTCGGGATTCTCACCTTCAGGTTGTAATGATGGCTATGATTATGATAAGAATAAAGATCATAATGCTGGCTCAATGGTTAGAGGTGTCGTAGCAATCCGTGTTGAACCCATGCCTTCAGGTGTTGAAGAATTTGATTATAAAAACGGTGGTTGGGCGTATATTGACTCAAAGGAATTGCTGATATACGGACATAATGTGAATCAATAATTCATTTACAAGGGCGAAGCATTTTTTGTTTTTGGGTGTGCTTCGCCCTTATTATCTCAAGATAGGATATGGAAAAATGAAAAAATCATTATTTTCATTGATAATGCTTTATATTTTTGTATTTAACTGTTTGGCATCGGAATCTGCTCTCAGTGGGAATGTCAACGTATGGTGGAATGTCTATGAACAAAATGAAAATGGTGCGAAACAAGCAGGAACAAAAGATGATGCAGTTGAGATTACAAGCGGATTTATTATAAAGCAGGCTAGATTGGCTTATGATTATAGTGATAAGCGATTCTATGCAAAAACGCAAGTTCGTTTTGAGGAAAAAGTTGCTTTACTTGATTGTTATGTTGCTTGGAGATATTATCCATTTGCTCAGATTTATGTTGGGCAGATGAAAGTTCCATCAACTTATGAAGCACTTATGCCTGATGAAAAGCTAGATTTTATTTCACGATCTGGTTTATCAAAAGTTATAACAGATTATTCTTTATCACGTCCTCCATATTATAGCCCCTTTTATGGTAATCGTTCTGATTATCGAGATATTGGCATTGGTATTAAAGGAAATTTGACGGAATTTGCATCATATTTCCTTATGGTTAGCAATGGATTAGGTGCAAATCTCGCTATTGGAAGCGAGGAAAGTAAAGAGTTTATTCTTAGTAATAATATTGGTGATTTCTTTTATGGTGCAAGGATAGAATTACATCCAATCAAGTTTGTTAAATTAGGTGGACATTATTCATTGAATAAACATGATAATGTATTGTATAATGATGGCAAGACAGTTCTTGACTTTAAGAGAAATTCTTGGTCAGCTGATTTAAAGATGTCATTTTCACCTATTTACATTACTGCTATGTATGGAAAAGGTGAGGTAAATGATGATTATTTTCATGCAAGTTATACCGATTTGGGATATTCTGGATGGGAAATAAAACTGTTGACTGATGTAATAAAAGATAAATTACAACTTGGTGCTAGATTTGACAGATACACAGAAGACAATTTTAATAAAACTACTACTGATAATGATAATATAACATTTGGTATAAATTATATGCCGATGGAAAACGTAAGAATACAGGTAAATTATATTCGTAAAACAACCAACAGCAATGCTAATCCAGATTTTGATAATGATATTTTGTTTCTCAATTTTCAATGCTTTTTTGATACAAAGACAAACAGAAAGGATTAATATTGATAGCAAAATTGGTCTGTGTTCCATGTATTGTTGATGATCTATATGGTGCGATTGAATCTATCGGGCTTGATGAAAGCATTAAGCGACAAATTATGAAAGAATCGCTTGAATTCATCGCAAAGTCTATTGATTTTGATAAAGAACCATCATTTTATATAACAGCGGTTCATCGTATCTTAAAGAAGGTTTCAGGCATTGAAGTTCCTTTTGCAGAAAGGCGTTATCTATGCAATAAAATGGGTCTTGAATTAGAAAAGAAACTAGAACCTAAAATAGAAAATTTGTCTGGATTTGATAAATTTTCAATGCTTATTAGATGGTCTATTGCAGGGAATGCCCTTGATTTCAGGACTGTTGGAACGGGCTATGAGTTTGATATAGACGCTATGGAAAAATCGCTATATGAAATTGCTGAAGGTTTGGAAATAAATCATCTTCAAGACATATATAAGAAATTGAAGTCATCTAAAAGAATCCTATTTATCCATGATAACGTAGGCGAAATAGTGCTTGATAAAATGTTGATTAAATGTCTTAAAGATGAAAGTTCAGGAATTGTAGTTTCAGCGGTTAGAGAAGGTCCTATTACAAGCGATGCGACAATGGATGATGCAGAGCAAGTCGGATTATTAGATGTTTCATCAGAAATAATTCTTGCTGGTCCCGATACGCTTGGCATATGTTTTGAGGAAATGTCTGATGAACTAAAAGAGGAAATTACTATTGCTGATATGATATTCTCTAAGGGTCAAGCAAATTTTTATGTATTTTCAAAGCATAAAGACGAAGTTAAATGTCCTATTGTATGTTTGCTCAGAACAAAATGCAATTATGTATCAAGTTTATATGGCTATGATGAGAATATAAATATAGCTGTGATTTTGTAAATTCAGAAACTTAGCAAATTGGTAGTCACATTTTTTTAGTTGTGACTACCATGACATAAGCAATATTATTTTGGATTGTGATAGTATACATCCCAACCCATGTATTTATCAAAGGCTTCGTATAGTGCATCTGCCTGAGATGATTTACTTATGGCGACATGATGTTCAAATCCGTTTTCGCAGATGAAGCATAGCAAATCTTGTAATTCATCTATTTTCAAAACACCTCTTCCACCGAATGTATCAAGCGGGTCGTCTGTAAATTCACCTTCACCAACATAAGCCAATATAGAGCCTTCTATATCATTAGTTGAGATACGTGCGAATGTCATCGGTCCTGGTGAGATTCTCCCAACGCATGCCCCATAGGAGTTTTCTGCACCGACTGTTCCTGCGATAATGTCCTGATATACCATTTTTGGATCATCAAGCATACTTTTAGCCCAGTTGCTACAATGAAAAACGACAGCCTTATTGGGGTCATTTCCGTAATTGTTGTTCCAGTCAACCAATGCGCTTGGAAGACCTGATGCAAGTTGCAACGCATACATACCGATAACACCACAAACATCAACTTCACAACCACTAGGCATTAGATTTTCGCTCATCATGCTCATAACTGCGCATGGGACGATTCCGTAATATTCTTCCATTGAAGTCCAGCATTGAACAGCGCTTGCAACAAGACGATTTTCGCCCATCCATTCCTCTATGACAATTGCCAGTTTTGCCATTCTTTTCAACGCTTGATCAGGAACGCCTTGGGTATCAACATAACAAGTTAGACGATCTAGCCTTGTTTTGATAATTGAGTCATCATCTTTTATTTTTTCTGTGCGCCCAAATATCTCTGAAAGGTCTATTGTTTCAACGGTAATACCGGATGCCTGAAGAAGTTTTTCACTGAATCTAACAGTATTAAATGCAGCAGGTCTTGCACCAATCGCACCAATTCTCGCATTTTTAAGACCATTAACAACACGACAAACATTAGTGAACCAGTATAAATCCTCTCTAAATTCTTCTGAGCAAGGCGCAATTGTGTGCATTTTAGTAAGTGAATACTTGATACCATATTGTTTTAAATTATTGCAGGCAGACATTTTACCACAGAAACTATCTCTACGATTTGCAAGATTCATCTCACCAGCATCGTCAGGAGTTGCCTGAACTAAAACAGGCACATTCAGACCTGACATCTTTATTGTGTTTGCGATACCCCTTTCATCACCAAAGTTGGGTAATGTAACTAAAATGCCCTGAATTTTTTCCCTATTTCTTTTAAATAGTTCAGCACATTTAACAGCATCCTCAAGCGTTTCAACTGTGCCGAATTTTGTATCTTCTGTTGAAAGTGCGATAGCATCTATACCATCATCAGCCAAAACTTTTAGTATTTCTTTTCTTCCCTCATCAGCCAAATGATCAGGAAAAAAGCCTCTATTACCAATTATTACACCTAAAGTTACTTTCATATCCATATTATTTCACTTCCCCTATAAAAAAAATTATAATAAACCTTCTTGTATCATTAAAGTTAATGGAGATTCTTTTTCTTCCAAAGGCAATCTGACACGCTTGCGTCGTCTTGACGATTCATAAATAGCCATGATTACCTCATGAGTTGCTCTGCCTTGATAACCGCTGGAACGATGCTGACGATTATTTTCTATACTATCAACCAAATCTTCAACGGGGCCTGATTCGTATTTTACTTCGGGAATAACCCATTCTCCTGCGCTTTGCCTATTTCTTAATCTGATACCCGGACCTCCGGGGACACCAAGCTCAATTTCACCTTCTGTTCCATAAAGATAAATATGATGATAGCCGGGTGCTGTATCATCACCAACCTCAATAATTCCACGAACATTATCAGCAAATTTCATATATCCCAAGGCGAATTGTTCGGAATCCAAGCCATATCTTTTTAGATCGCCTATTCTTTCAATTTGACCTATAACCCATTCAATTGGAGTGTCATTATGTATAAATCTCATCAAGTCAATAGTATGTGTAGCATTGTCTTTTAGATCACCTCCACCACAAAGGGCATAAATACGGAAAAGAGCACCGATAACACCATCTTCTATTAGATTCTTAGCACAAACATAAGGAGCATCAAACCTTAGTTGATGATCAATTGCCAATTTTACATTGTTTTCTTCACAAGCCTTTATCGCTTTATCTGCCTGACCTAGATTTTCAGCCATAGGTTTTTCGCATAAAATACCTTTTACGCCTCTTTTTGCGGATTCGATAGTTATTTCTGCATGTGTTTTAGGCCATGTGCATATACTAACTATATCAGGTTTCTCTGTTTCAAGCATTTCGATATAGTTTATATATGTTTTCTGAACATTATATTCTTCTGCAAACTTCTTCATATTGTCTTCGTTGACATCGGCGATCGCAACTATTTCTGTTAGTGGAAAATCTCTATACCAATTTGCGTGCATACGAGATATTCCACCACAACCTATAACACCGACACTGTAAATGCCATCCATTCATTGCCTCCTAATAAAAATCTTGCATTATATTACACAAGTTTGTGCAATTTCATAAGTATTATCAGAATACCATAATATACTCCACAATCACTTTTGTCAAGAGTCATCTAAACCTAATTA